>Ga0268299_1004344_pt1 | contig 11209 bp, 8 predicted proteins | sample NOBtaG_FD_193484 | JGI IMG/M metagenome (GOLD analysis project Ga0268299, IMG submission 193484) | Activated sludge microbial communities from bioreactor in Nijmegen, Gelderland, Netherland - NOB reactor | ecosystem: Engineered > Bioreactor > Aerobic > Activated sludge | place: Netherlands... | reverse complement strand
TCGCGAACGGTCCCTCCTCCTGCAACCAGGGCGGCCGATCCTGCGAAGGCCACACGGCGAGGACGCGGCCGCCGACCGCGGCGCATCCGCTTTCTTCCATGGTGCGATGGAGGTTGACGAGCCAGTATTTGTCGAATTCCACGTCGTCGTCGGTATAGACAACCCAGTCGCCCTTGGCTTCCATGGCTCCGCGATTGCGCGCATAACCGACACCTTGCGACGGTTCAAAGGCATAGCGCACGGGGATTCTCGTCTCCGCAGCAAACCGCTCGACCTCGGCCCTGGTGGCGTCTTTCGAATTGTTGTCGACGACAACGATTTCCCACGGGACGCCGCGAGGCGGTTCCACGGCCGCGAGGCTGCGGAGCGCGTCCGCCAAACTTGCCGCGCGGTTGTACGTGCAGATGACGACGCTGATCATTCGCCTACCTTGCCGCGATGCCGAACATCCGTAGGGAGTTCCGCACCGAGCTGCGGATCTCGCAGCGTTCGAGGATCGACTGCCTGGCGTTGGCGCCGAGCCTCGCCCTCTCTTCGGGGCTCAGGCGGACGGCGCGAAGAACGCCTTGGATGGCGGCCTCCATGTTGGGCTCCATCAGCAGGCCGTTCTGGCCGTCGGAGATGATCTCGTTCGGCCCTGGGACGTTGCTGGCGGTACAGAGCAAACCGGTGGACATGGCTTCCAGCACGGCGATGGGGAAGCCTTCATTGTCGCTGGCAAGCACGTATATGTCGCTGGCCTGGAGAAGAGCGTTGCGGTCTTTCTGAAAGCCGATGAGCCGGACGCGGTCGCCGCCGTGCATCGTCTTGACGGCCTCGACGACCTCATCGGTCATCTCGCCGTACGCTGTGAGCACGAGGTACACGTCGTCGCGCTCTCGGGCGGCCGCCTCGAAAGACTTGAGCAAACGATGAGGCTGCTTGACAGCCGCCAAACGCCCATGGCTCACCAGAACCGTGGCGTCCTGGGGAATGCCGTTCGCATCCCGGAACTTCCGGCGCGCCTCCGCCGAAGGAGCGAAGCATTCGGTATCGACGCCGTGGTAAGCCACGGTGAAAGCGTCCGGCGGATAGCCGAAGTAGTCCACCATGTTCCGGCCCACTTTCTTGCTGGCCACAAGCGTTTTGGTGGTGAGCCGGTTGCGCAGCCGCAGCCACCAGCCGTACTTGCGCCAATACAGACCGAGCCCAGGGATGATGCCGAAATGGCGTTTGCTCTCCCGGTTTGCCGGCGGTTCAGGCGCGAGCGATTGAAAGAAGAAGGTCCGGCCGCGAGTTCGCCAGGCGGCGGGAAGAACGGCGTGCGGCCCGAAGTCGGGCGGCGGCGAGGCTTCGAGGAAGACAACCCGGTCCGGCCGCTGCTCGGCGAACAGCCGGCGCCAGCGTTTGAACGCGGTCCCGACCGGCAAGCCGAAGGGAAAGTCGATCGCCACGAGCCGAACGGGAAGCCCCGAAGCCTCCAGGCGGCGGTTGAACTCCAGATTGCCACAGGCCACAACGACTTCGTTGCGGTCGTAATCGACGCCGCCGAGCCAGTCCAGAAGCACGATTTCGAGGCCGCCGAAACCGGCGCTGTTCAGCACGAACATGACGCGCTGACGGGTGGCGGCCGCGGTCAGGCTTTGAGCGTCGCGCGCCGCGCCCCCAAGGCTCCTTTCCGGAGCTGAATGCCCAATGCCCCCATCCGCAGCAATAGATATTTGACTAGCACTCCGAAGTTCCATGATCCCTCTTTGATCGATTGCCGGTACGCTTCCTGGGCCTGATCGTATGCGCCCTTCCAGTAACATTGGTCGCCGAACCGGGACAGCACCTTCGCAATGAAGCGGCGCGCCCGATTGGAGTCCGCACAGTGCCGCCGGATCGACCGCACGGCCTCGTCCAGTCCCATCGTGTACCGCACTCCGCGATACTCTTTCCCAGCCAGATGCTCCAGATACAAGTTATAGAGCCCGTGGAGGCAACTCTCCCCAATCGCGGCGGCGCCGTGACTTTCGGCTTCGTCCCTGATCCGCCACGGAATGGCGACGACGTCGTTCACACACTGGACCACCTTGCCATCGCTGAGCTGTGAGGTCATGGAGGCTTCGTGGACCGCGTAATTCACCATCGGTTCGGCGAAGTAGGCCGCGTCGTAGTGGAGCGCGAAGCGGCACCACAGGTACCAGTCGCCGGCGAAGGGCAGGTCCATCGGAAACACGCCGGTGTTTTCGTAGCACGACTTCCTCACCAGCACTTCCGGCGACGCGATGAAGTTGAATTGAACCAGTTTGGCCAGCAGATCGTGGCCTCGAAAAACCGTGTCCGGCTGGCCCTTCATCGCCTGGACTGTCTCCTCGCCCGACTGATTCACCTTCACGATCGCGCAGAAGGCGAAGCCGGCCTCGGGATTGGAGTCCAGGACATTCACGAATCTTTTGAGAACGTACGGCTGCCGCAGACTATCGTCGGGTGAAATCAGCCACACATAGCGACCGCGCGTAAGTGCAATGCCTTTGTTGTAATTCTTCAGATGGCCAAGGTTCGGCTCGTTTCGCACATAGCGGATCCTTGAATCGCCGAAACCGGTTGCGACCTCGGGCGTGTTGTCCGTCGAGCAGTCGTCCATGATCAGGATTTCCCAATCCTCGAACGTCTGCATCTGAATGGACCGGATGCAGGCGGGTAGAAAATGGGCGAGGTTATAGCACGGGACGATGAAGCTGACGGCCGGTTGTGCGTGGGTGTTCATTCGCCGCCGCTCTTACTTCCGTACGATCGACATGGCCGCGCTGGGGTTCATGTGGACGAACCCGTTCGCCTTGCGGTCGCCGACCATGACTACGCGCTTCAGCGCGCCGTTGTAGTAGATGAACTTGTCGATGATCTCGATTTCGGAGGTCAGCGTGAAGCCCAATTCGAAGACGCCGTTGCGGAGATTCATATCCACCGTGAAGCGGACGTGGGCTACGTCGCCGGGGGAAAGTTCGATGCTGCTGTTCTCGATCAACTTACTGGTGGCGGTGTCGAGGACGAACTGTCCGTCCACGGTCCGGATCAGAAGCGCGGCGTGGGATTTCGGCACTGGCTTGAGCGCCTTGAAGCTGATGTCGATGTTCAGTTGCTCGCCCGGCTCGAACACTTCGCGCGCGGCGCCGGTGGCGTCGGTAACGGCGGCGTCGAGGATCTCGATGTCGCTGTCCTTGGACTCCTCCTGGTGGAGCGAATGATACATCTGGATCGCCGTCGTGGTGTCGCCCAGGAAGAGAGGCTCGCCGCGCCGCAACAGCAGCGCTTGTTTACACAGGCCGGTAACCGCCGGCATACTGTGCGACACGAAGATGACCGAGGTTCCGTTGCGGATAAACTCGCGCATGCGGTCGTAGCAGCGCTGCTGAAAGTGGTAGTCGCCGACGCTGAGCACTTCGTCGACGACCAGGACTTCCGGGTCCACATGGGCGGCGACCGAAAATCCAAGCCGCGCAAACATGCCCGAGGAATAACGTTTGACGGGAGTATCCAGAAAATCGTGTAACTCCGAGAAATCGACAATGGCGTCGAACTTACGGTCGATCTCTTCGCGCCGCATTCCGAGAATAGTGCCGTTCAGGTAGATGTTCTCGCGCCCGGTCAAGTCGGGATGAAAGCCGGCGCCCAGTTCGATCAAGGTGCCCAACCTGCCGCGGACCCGAACTCCACCGCGGTCGGGCCGGAGAATGCCGCTCAAGAGCTTGAGAGCCGTGCTTTTGCCAGAACCGTTGGGCCCGATGATGGCCAACGCGTCTCCCGGCGACAACTGGAACGAAACGTCGTGGAGCGCCCAAAACTCCTCGCGGCGAAGATCCTCGATCTGCTTAGGCTTCCTCAAGATGGAGTTCGCCAACGCGGGAATCAGATCGCGCAACGAATCGTGCTTCTCGCCGCGCGAGAACTTCTTCCAGACTCCTTGAAACTCAACTGCTGCGTGCGACATATTGTTAGATCCGTTCCGCGAACGATGGCTCGGCCTTGCTGAAGATTTTCCACGCCGCCAGTGAAAGGACGACGGCCCAACCGGCCGAGTAAGCGATCCATTCGAGTTGCGGGGCTTGCTGGTAGATGATTATCCGGCTCAGACCGTCCAAAATCGGACTAAGCGGATTGAGATAGACAAGGTTGGCCCACTTGCCCATCATGCTCGGCGAATAGAACACCGGCGTGAAGAAAATACCGTAAGTCAGGGCGATATCGACCAGATACTTTACGTCGCGATAGAAGAGGTTACCGCAGGAGAGCAGGATGCCGAGTCCGGTGGCGATCATCAGAAGCAGCACGAGAAGTACGGGCACCCATAGCAACTGCAGGCTGGCGCCGATCTGAACCGCGAACAGAACCAGGATCATCGCGACCGACGCCACACCAAAATCGAAGAGGCTCGCCAGGACGGTCGCCAGCGGCAGAATTTGCCTCGGGAAGTAGATCTTCGTGACCAGTTCCTTGTTCGCCGTCAGGCTGTTCGTTGCGAAACGGATCGCCGAGGAGAAGAACGCCCAGGGTATGGCTCGAACCGCCACAGCGAGCACGTCGGAGGTCTTCACGGACCGGCCCGTGAGCGATGAGTAACCGACCATGATGATCAGGCTGGATCCAATGATGAGGACCGGCATCAGCAGCGCCCAGGCGAAACCCATAATCGCCTGTTTGTAACGGATGGTGACATCGCGCCACATGAGCATGAACAATAAGTCTTTGTAACTGAGGTAGCCCGCGAAAATGCCCGGCTTGGGTTCGGCCGGGGCGGGCAGCTTTTGTGCAATTGATTGTGATGCCATCGGTTTCCTGTAGCTCCCTCAGGGTACAACCCGGGCTAAGCCCCGTCGCGCCGCGAAGGAACGCCAATAGGAGTGCAACCAACGTGCCATCCCGCGAGAGAACCGAAACAACTGACCGTAGCGCAGGAAGGCCTAGCAGTGTCAACGAGTTAGAGGCGGTTGCGGGACGGCCGCAATTCTCCCCACTACCTCTGGTGCGAGGATCGAGCGCTTCCTGACAACTGTGGGGATCTATTCCCGAACTTCGGCGCGAGCGCGGCTTCGCCGCTTGCCTGCCGCGATTGTTCGGAAAACGAGGTCTTCAAATCGCTCCACTGCCTGGTCGACGGCATACTCACGGCGAACCAGTTCAATGCCGCTATGGCTGAGATGCAACCGCAGCGCTTCGTCGCTCGTGAGCCGCAGAATCGTCTCGGCCAGTGCGCCCACATCTTCGGAGTCGACGCGGAATCCCGTCACCCCTTCCCGGATCGCATCGGCGGTCCCGCCGGCGATGCCACCGATCACTGGCGCGCCGCAAGCGCTCGCCTCGAGGAACACAATGCCAAAGCCCTCCGTGTCGCCGTCAATATTGCGATTGGGATGGAGAAATATGTCGGCGGCGCCATAGTAGCCGGCCATCATCTCGTCCGGCACAAAGCCTGTAAACTCGGTTTGCGCTGCGACGCCAAGGTCGGCGGCGAGGCGCTTCAGGTACGGCTCCTCGTCTCCTTTGCCGGCGATTACGTGGACCCAGTCCGACCCCAGTTTGCCTGTCGCTCGCAGTTGGGCCACTGCCCGGATACCCTGATCGAAGCCTTTGCGCTTGATCAGCCGGGCGAGACTGAGAATCACCTTGCGCCCTTCCCAGCCAAGCCGCTGGCGCATCAACGTACGGTCCGCCGGAGGATGGTAGCGATCGAGGTCGACAAAATTCGGTAGCACGGCGATGCTGGCGGGATCCATTCCGGCCAATTCGCCTGCCCGTTGCGCGGTATACCGGCTGACGGAAAGGTTCAGGTCCACGTCGCGGATTGCCTGCAACTGCGTGCGGAAGAGGTAGCGCCAGACGAATCGCGAGGTCGACAGCCGGCCCAACTCTTCGCCGTGCAGGTAGTTGATCGTGGGAATGTCACTGGGCATCCTGCTCATCAACCAACCAGCGGTAATGGTTGCGCCGCAAATCAGGACATCCGGTTGAACGCGGGCAATCACCGCGCGAAGCTCCCGAGGCGTCTCACGGAAGAACCGGTACGCGTCCAGGGCCCTTCGCGCAGCGGAGGCGCCCGGCTGAAACACGAGGTCGTATCGGGGAATCCGCTCCATCCGGTACCCGTACAGCCGTTCGCAAGACGCGTCGAACTCCCGCGCGGCCTCGACCTCGCCACCCTGCCACTGGCTGACGATGACGCCATCCAGCCGACGCAGGCGCGAAAAGATTTGGTGGTATACCTGAACGGCGCCGCCGTAGCAAGCAGGGCTGAAATAGGGGCCGATAAGCAGCACGCGCGGCTTCGCGCCAGCCCCGGCACGGCTCACGGCCGCGCCTTCCGCGTCATCCTGGTCCACGACCATCCCCGGTTTTTGCGAAATGTCCAAGGAAATGGGATCTCCTCTCGCCTGTTCCGTTCAGATTCCGGCCCGTGTGGGGAGCCCGGCGGCGGCCTCTTCGCCGTGACTTACGGGGGCCTTTCGCCTCGGCTTCACGATGGGTTCGGGCGGGACGACGATCGAGTCGTCCGGCACGTCGCGGCGCACCACCGTGTTTGCGCCGATCAGTACGTTGTTGCCAATGTTGATGTTTCCCACCAGCTTCGCGCCGGAACCGACATAAACGTTGTCGCCGAGCGTGGGCCAGCCACTCGCCTTGCCGTCGCCCCGCGAGATCATCTGCGAACCCTGATTGATAAAGCAGTTACGGCCGATCTTTCCATGGACGATAATGCCGCCGAAGTTGTGGATAACCAAGCCTGGCGCGATCTCCGAATCGGCCGAGATCCGGATTCCAGTCACCAGTTCGCAGAGTTTGTAGCTCAGGATATAACCGGCCATGAGCGGTAGCCGCAGCGGCCGGAAGCGGAGGCGCCGCACCCACTGGCCGATGCGGAACAGGGCGATGGCCCAAAGCGACACTTCCAGCAGCGCGTAGAGGAAAGTCCGTACGCGCGACTGGTCCTCGCTTATATGCGAGAGATAGTGCTTCAGGTCGCCTCTAAAGTCGTTAAACATCTCTGATAGACGATCACCCTTGACCTCGCGGCAATTGTGCGGCGCGGCGGAAGAGGGGATTCCAGTGATCCAACCTCCGACGCTGCAATTGAGTCGCCACATGCGTGCCGGAGCCCTCGCCGGGCCGGAACGGACAGAGGCGGAAGGCCGGACGAGAGCCTTCCTGCGATATGGCACGACAGGTGCACATAGGGGTGCGCAGGCACTCCCGGCAGACGGCAAATCACTTGTTATCAGAATTCTATTCCCGGCCATCCGGCACAAATCGAGTCCTCAGACTGGGGATTTTGTCCGACTTTCACAACGTTCCGCGGTTCTATGGCGAGGTGCTCGACAACATTCTCAGGTCGAATCTCGCGTCGATCGAACTGGCGGTGACACTGACGAACGGACCGGCCCAGCCGGCAGGCGGAATTCTCTTTGAAATGTACCGGAAGTGGGACGACTCGCGCATCGACCCGGCGGCGGATCCCTTCGCGCCATGCGACTTGCGCGCGGCGATTCCCGGCGTGCGGACGATCGAGGCCTCACTGGAGCCGGGTCTTCGGATTCCGGCGGGCGCCTTGGAAGAGATTCGATCGCACAACCTCGACGTGATCCTGCTCATCGCGCCATTCGAGGTCGCAGGACCGGCCCTGGAACTGGCGCGCCATGGAATCTGGAAATATCAGTTCGGAGATGGGAATCAGTATCCAGGAGTGCCCCCTCATCTATGGGAGGTGTTCGACCGGTACCCGCTCAGCGGCATGACGCTTTCCCGGCTGACGAAGGAAGAGGGACGGTATGAAGTGCTTCAGCGCGCGCTTTTCGACAGCCGCACGGGAGACAACATTTCGTGGGCGCGCAATCGAGAGCGTCCAGCCTGGGCCGCGACGTGGTTCGCCGTTCGTCAACTTCACGCACTGTGCGAGGCGGAGCGAATCTTCAGCGGCACATCCGCAGGGCCCCTGAACGGCTCTTCCGCGAACGGCGCCCCTGGGAAATCCGAGGCGCCCACAACCGTTCACTCGATGCCCGCCAAGAACGCTCGGAATCGTATGCCCCGCAGCGTCGAGACCGCCGCCTGGTTCGCGGGAAGGGTCGCATCCGGGGTGTCTCGCAAGCTGAAGCCGCACCAGATCGAGCATTGGCGCATGGCGCTGCGTATCGGCGCAAAACCGCTTCTCAATGGATCGGACTCTCCGAACCTCGGCGGATTCCGCTGGATCGATTCACCGGATGGCCATTTCTATGCCGATCCGTTTCTATTCCAGCGCGAAGGCCGGACCTGGTTGTTCTACGAACACTACCGCTATCCGCTGGGCATCGCCGACCTCGATTGCGCCGAAGTGCTGCCCGACGGCAGCCTAGGCGAGCCGCATCGCGTCTTGCGGTGTAACTACCATTTGTCCTTCCCGCAAGTGTTCGAACACGAGGGACAGGTCTACATGCTGCCGGAGACGGGCGGTAACCGTACGGTGGAGTTGTACCGGGCGACCCGGTTTCCCTATGAGTGGAAGTTGGAGAAGGTGCTGGTGAAGGACCGGCATGCGGTGGACACCTCGATCTGGAAGTCCGAAGACCGCTGGTGGTTCTTCACGACGCTTACCGAGCGGCGCGGCGGCTGCGGATTCCTGGTGTTGTTTTCCGCGACGGACCTGCAGGGCGAGTGGCAGTATCATCCGGCGAACCCCATCTGCTCGGACGTACGCGCGGCTCGCGGCGCCGGACGCATCTTCGAACAAAACGGTCAACTGCTGCGGCCGAGCCAGGATTGCAGCGTGCGTTATGGCTACCGGCTGAACTTCCACGAGATTGTGCGGCTCAATCCGCGAGAGTACGAGGAACGGCCCGTACTGACCATCGACCCGGCCATCATGGGCGGGCTCGTCGGCATCCACACTTACAACAAATGCGGCGAGTTCGAGGTGATCGACGGCTGCATGCTCGCGCCGCCCTCCGTAGCCGTCGCCCGCAGCGGCGATCGGGACATCGCTCAATGCGGCATCGGCGAATGGAGCCACCTGGCGGCGCACGGATAGAACCGGGGCGGCTCCCCAGCACAAGACATTCCGTTCTGGCAATGGTTTAGCCCGCGGAGCCGCCTAGACGCCCCGCCCGCTGGCCGCACGCGGCCCGGGCCGTCCGCGAGCCTGCTATCCGCACCCAAAAAAATATCTATGGCTTCGAGCGATTTTAGATCTTTCCAAAATCGTGCGGTTTGGCTACACTGCAATTGACCGCCAGCAAAACGAACGGGTTTTCAGGCGTAAGTAACAGGGACCCCGTTCGTACTCCCTCCCTTCGGCTCAGTGCTGAGCCCTCTCAACAGTAAGATCAGGCAACGCCGGAAGTGTCCGTGGCGCGCGCCTGCTCGACTCTCTTGCTAAGGAGCCCGTGTGGTTCAGAAGGCCAAAGTGTACCTGGTGGGCGCTGGTCCCGGCGATCCCGATCTGCTGACGCGCAAAGCGTTGCGCGCGCTGGCGGAAGCGGATGCGATCCTTTATGACCGGCTGGTTAGCGCCGAGGTTCTTGCTCTTGCCAACCCGATTGCCGAGCTCATCGCCGTCGGTAAGGAGCAAGGCCAGCAGGAAGAAATTCAAGCCGCGATATACGACTGGTTCCTTCGGCAGGGCGAGCGCCCGCGCAATATCGTCCGCCTCAAGAGCGGCGATCCGATGGTGTTTGGCCGCGGAGGCGAGGAATGGGAATTCCTGCTTCGGCACGGTTTCGAGGTTGAGGTGGTTCCGGGCGTCTCTTCGGCGATCGCCGCCCCTGCCCTTGCGGGGATTCCGCTTACGCAACGCGGGGTGGCCGCATCGTTCGCCGTCGTCGCGGGACACCGGCAGAGCGTCGCGACACTGGATTGGGCGATCTATGGAGGCATCGATACACTCGTGGTGCTTATGGGCGTGGAGTACCGCGACCTGATCGCGGGCAGTCTCATCGCGCATGGCAGGCCGGCTTCGCAACCGGTCGCCTTCATTGAAAGCTCCTCAACGAGCAGCGAGCGGGTGGTCGAGAGCACCTTAGGTGAAGTAGCGAAGCGGCAAGTAGAAGTGCAAGCGCCGGCGGTGTTCGTGATCGGCGAGGTCGTGGCGCTACGGAGAACACTCACTGGGGTGCGGCGGGAGGAGGCGTTCGCGTGACCACGCTACCGCTCCTGGAAAGCGAGTTGCTGTATCGCGCAACGCCGCGCAAGCGGCAGGCGCTGGTTCAGATCGGCGTGTCGCCGCTGATGCCCGCGCGCTCTCTCGAACAGGGCGAGCAGTACCGGTTCCACTTCGACATGACGAAGTGCATCGGCTGCAAGTGCTGCGTAGTGGCCTGCAATGAGCAGAACGGTAATCCGGCGGCGATCAATTGGCGCCGTGTGGGCGAAATCGAGGGCGGCTACTTTCCGAACACGCAACGCCATTACCTGTCGATGGGCTGCAACCATTGCGTCGAGCCATCGTGCATGACCGGCTGCCCGGTGGAAGCCTATCACAAGGATCCCGTAACGGGCGTCGTCGTTCACAGCGCCGATGCGTGTATCGGCTGCCAGTATTGCACCTGGAACTGCTCCTACGGCGTGCCGCAGTACAACCCGGAGCGCGGCGTGGTGGGCAAGTGCGACATGTGCCACAACCGGCTGGCCGACGGGATGGCGCCCGCCTGCGTGAACGCCTGCCCCGAAGGCGCGATCGCGATCGAGATCGTCAATGTGGAGGAGTGGCGCGCCGACTACCTGGCCGCCAACGCGCCCGGAATGCCTTCGGCCGCCGACAGTATTTCCACGACGCGCGTCACCATGCCCGCCGGACTCGATCCGAACATCGGCCGCGTGGACACGCAGCGTGTCGAGCCGGAACATCCGCATTGGCCGCTGGTGTTCATGCTGGTGCTGACTCAGCTTTCGGCGGGCGCGTTCACCGTGCTTTGGCTGCTCGACTGGCTGGGCGGCGGAACCAAGCTTTGGCTGTCGGCGGTGGCGTCGCTTGGAATTGCGGGGGTGAGTCTGGCGGCTTCGCCGCTTCATTTAGGACGTCCCGTTTACGCCTATCGCGCGTTGCGCGGACTGCGCCGTTCCTGGCTCAGCCGCGAAGTATTGAGCCTGTCGTTGTTCGCTGGAGTGGCTTCCGTCTTTGCGGGCATGATGGCGCTCGATCTTGCGGGACGTCCGTTGGTGGGATTGTTGACGGCCGTCTGCGCCGCGGTGGGCGTGATGAGTTCGGCTCGCATCTACATGG
>Ga0268299_1004343_pt1 | contig 11212 bp, 4 predicted proteins | sample NOBtaG_FD_193484 | JGI IMG/M metagenome (GOLD analysis project Ga0268299, IMG submission 193484) | Activated sludge microbial communities from bioreactor in Nijmegen, Gelderland, Netherland - NOB reactor | ecosystem: Engineered > Bioreactor > Aerobic > Activated sludge | place: Netherlands... | reverse complement strand
CCCCCGCGGCCCACAGGAACACACCCGCCGGCGAGCGAAGGTTGCCGTAGAGCAGGACGAGCCCGCCCGCGAGCGCGAGCAACGCCAGCGCCAGCGCAGCTCGACCGGCCGCCGCGGATGGGGCCGTGTGCGGCTCGGGCATCGCGCCGGCGGCCGTCCGCCCGACGACGCCGCTCGAGAGCCGCCACGCGACCGCGCCGGCGGCTGCGGCAACGCCCCACCACAGCGGCATCGACTGCTCGAAGCCAGGGAGCGCGACCTCCCATTCCACCGCGGCGGACAGCGCGAGCGCGAGCAGTAGCGCGAGGAGCGCACCCCAGGCGCGCAGCGGCGACACCCGCATCCTCTCGGAGCCGACTTCCACGCAGCCACTCTCCTCCACTGTGGCCGCCGATAGCTAGCTCGGCGAGCTGTTGCAACTCGGCGTCCGGCGGCTATGACTGGCGCGCGTGTCGGTCTCCGCGCGAAGCTCCAGCCGCATTCTCGTCGCCAGCATGGGCACCGTTGTCCTGGTGGCCGCGGCATTCGTGGCGCGCGACCTCCAGCGGAGCGAGTCGCTCGCCTGGGCCCTGGTCGCCGCCGCCCTGGCGCTGGCGGTGTGGTGGCAGCGAGGCATCGAACTGAGTGGGACGGCGCTCGACGGTCCGACGGGTCGCGCCGGCGGCTGGCGGCGCGCCATCGGCGCGCTCCTCGCGCTGGCCGGCGCGGGCTCGTTCGCCCTAGGCAGCGCCGGGCTGGTCGACAACTGGGCGCGCGGCTTCGACCGAGCCTGGATGTGCTGGTCCCTCGGCACCGTGCTTCTCGCCCTCGGCCTCGACCTGCTGTGGGCGCGCTGGAGTGCGCCGCGCGGCTCGCGCCGTGGGCATACGGTGGCCCTGGTGCTCGCGGTGGTCGCCGTCGGCGCGGTCTTCCGCCTCGGCACGTTCTACTTCTTCCCCGCGCCCTACCACGTCACCCAGGTCGAGGAGCTCCAGGTCGGCGCGATGGCGACCGACGCCCTCGCCGGCGGACGGCTTCGCTGGGAGTACCTCAGCCAGGCGTGGCTGGGAGCGCTCGGCATCACGGTCGGCGGGCCGACGCTGCTGTCGACGCGACTGCCCTCGACCATCTTGAGCTTCCTCAAGCTCGCGCCGCTCTTCCTCCTGCTCCGCTTCATGGTCGGCACGACCGGGGCGCTCGTCGGCTCGCTCCTGATGGCGCTGTCGATCTGGGACACGCTCTTTGCGCGAGTGGCGACCAACCACGACGTCTTCGTCGTCCTCAGCGCGTTCGCCCTGCTCGCCGGCCCGGCACGACGCGGCCGCCCTTCGGCGTACGTCGTCCTCGGCTTGCTGTCCGGCTACGTCTTCTTCGAGTACGTCCTCTATCGACCGCTCGCCGTCTTCGCCGTGGCGGGCGCCTTCCTCGTCTCGCTGCGGGATCGCCACGCCGGACTCGCCGCCCGCTTGCTGCGGCCGCTGCTCGTGCTCGCCATCCTCGTCGCGATGACCTGGCCGCTCTACCGCTTCCTGGTCGACAGCGGGCGAACGCGGGAGTTCTTCGACGGCTACGGCCGCGCGCGCGCCAACCACAGTTACTACAGTCCAGACGATTCCTGGGAGACGGCGGTGCAGAAGCGCCTGGCGCGCAGCCAGCGGGCACTCTCGCTGCTCTTCTTCAGCGGCCCCGACGCGCCGACGACCAATCCCGACGGCCGGAAGATGGTGGATCCCTTCACCTCGCTGCTGCTGGTGGTCGGGACGGGCTACGCGCTCGCGCACCCGTTGCGGCAGATCTTCGGACTCGTCCTGCTGGCCGGGGCGAGCACCTACGCGGCCTCGCTCGTGCTGACCGGCAACTTCGACTTCGTTCGCAGCGGCAGCGCCCTGGGGTACGTCTACGCCCTCGCGGGCGTCGGCGCGGCGGGCCTCGCCGAGGCGCTGCGGCGCATCCCGCGCGCCGGCGGCAGGGTCGCCACCGCGCTCTTCATGACCGCTGGCGTCGCCTACGCGGCCGTGTTCAGCACTTCGTTCCTGCACTCGTTCGTGACCGACCCACGCGTGCAGCGGGCGCAGTTCCGCGACTTGGCGTACCTCGCTTCCTGGATCGCGACGAACACGCGCGCGGACGAGCGGGTGGTGGTCGCGGCGCCGAACTTCGCCTACCTCATGGAGCCGCACGATGCGGCCTGGCTGCGGGGCGAGGTCGAGGGCGCGGCCTTCTGGGATCTGCACGCCGCGTTGCTCGACTGGGCCCAGCATCCGCAGGCGACGCTCCTGCTGGTCCACGCCGGGTCGACGTCGGCGGAGGTGCAGCAGTACCTGCGCGCGCTGCTGCCCTCGCTCGAGACCACGCGCCTGCCGGGGCCCATCGGCCCGGAGAAAGACCTGCTGTTCGCCCGTCGAGCGGCGCCGCCGCAGGAGTTGGCGCGCGTCCTCGAGCGCTGGGGCTGCCAACCGGTCGCGATCGAAGTCGACCTCCTGGACGAAGCGGGGCGCGTGCTGACGACGGTGACCTCGGCGGCCGGCGCGATCGACGCGCCGCTCTGGCCGGGCGAAGCGCAGGAGGCGTTGATGCGACTGCGCCCCCAGGCGAAGCGCGCGCGCGTCCGCTTCGTCGCCGACTTCCGCATCGAGCAGGGCGGCGAGTACCTCTTCCCGATCGAGATCTACCCGGGGCAGGCGACGCTCCGCATCGACAGCATGATCATCCCCTACCCACCGACGGCCGCGGTGCAGCTCGCGCCCGGAGTGCATCATCTCGACCTGCGCAGCGAATACGATCCGAACGCCGGCGCGCCGCTCGTCCGACTCTTCTGGCAGGGGCCGGACAGCGGCGGTCGGCGCCAGCTGCTGCCCTTCTATCGTGTCGCGGCGGAGCGCTGCCCCGCCGCCGCCGCTTCCTCCGCGCTAGGCGATCTCGCCGCGCGCGAACGCGCGCAGGCCGACGTGCGCCTCCCGCAGTAGGGCGCGCAGTCGGCGCTGCCATTCCGCCCCGCAGCGAGTCGGCAGGCTCGCGCGCTTGCGACGTTGGCGCGGCACTCCCAGCCAGCCGGCGACCTGGGCCGACAGGATGGCGCGCGCGACCTCGCCGCGGCTGGCCACCTGGCTCCACGGCCCGTCGCCGCGCCGCCCGGCGGCGACGGTCAACAGCGCGCGCGCCAGCCAGACGAAGGGATTGGCGAGCAACAGAGGTAGAGGGAAGTAGATGGCGCTCAGCCAGATGCGGTTGCGCTCCACCAGGAAGAGCTTGCGGGGCGAGTAGGCCCCCAGACTCTGCGAGTGGCGGTGCTCGACCACCGCTCGCGGCGCGAGGGCGCAGGTCCAGCCGGCGATGCGGAACCTGATGCCGAGGTCGGCGTCGTCGGCGTAGGCGAAGAACTCCTCGTCCACCCCGCCCACCTGCAGGAAGACCTGGCGCCGGAAGAGGCCGGCGCAGCCGTCCGGCCAGGCGACGGTCCGCAGATGGTCGTACTGCCCGACGTCGATGGCGCGATGGCCGCGGCCGAAGTTCTGGCCGTCGAGGGTGATGCGGTGCCCGACCTTGTCCAGGACCCGGCCGGCGCGATCGAGGTAGACCTTGCACGCCACCATGCCGATCGCGGCCGAGCCCTGCGTCGCTTCGAGCATGGCAGCGAGCCATTCGCGATCGGCGATGGCGTCGTTGTTCAACAGCGCCAGCCAGTCGCCCGTGGCGACCTCGGCACCGCGGTTGACGCCTCCGCCGAAGCCGGTGTTGCGGTCCAGCCGCAGCAGCTTCACCTCCGGGTACGACTCCGCGATCCGCTGGCACGAGCCGTCGCGCGAGGCATTGTCGACGACGATGATCTCGTCGGCCGGGCGGGTCTGCTGTCGCAGGGAGGCGAGGCACGCCAACACCCCGTCACCGCCGTTCCAGTTGACGATGATGACGGAGACGCTCACGCCGAGGCCCGAGGGGCGCGCTCCGTCTCGCCGCCCTCACGACGGGGAACGGCCAGCATGCTGAGGAAGAAGGAGGAGAAGACGATCTGCGCGCCGACGATCATCAGAGTGGAAGCCTGGATGGCGGGGCGCACGGCGTCGAGCTGTCCCATCCCGCTTCCCAGCCAGCGGACCAGGATGGAAGCGTCGATGGCGAAGCCGAGCAGGAAGAGGCCGAGGCCGATGACCAGGCCGCGCTCGAGGTTGAAGTAGCGGCCGATCCAGCGCAGCGTCCGATCGGGGGCGTAGAGCCGGGAGGCGTGCGAGTAGGCTTTCGCGAAGACCCCGGTGCTGGCGATCTGAAAGCCGAGGATGGTGAGCAGACTGCCCAGGACCATGTAGTGGACGTCGAAGTGGAGCCCCAACAGCTCGCGCGGCCCACCGCCGAGCAGCGTCAGCGGGATCAGGCCGATCGCCATGCAGAGCACACCGGGGAGCAGGAAGAGGTAGGTCGGCGAGAAGAGCAGCATGAACCGCAGGTGGCGCCAGCCGTCGCGGAACGATCGCAGGTGCGGCGGCCGGTCGCGCCCATCGGGGTGGAGGGTGATCGGAATCTCGGCGATGCGCAGCTTTCCCAGCGCGGCCTTGATGACCATCTCCGAGGCGAACTCCATCCCCGTCGTCTGCAGCTCCATGCGCCGGTACGCGTCCTTGGTGAACGCCCGCATGCCGCAGTGGGCATCGGAGATGCCGGCCCGGAACAGCAGGTTGAGCAGGCCCGAGAGCACCGGATTACCGATCCAGCGGTGGTGCCAGGGCATCGCCCCAGGCAGGATCGTACCGCGGCGGCGAGATCCCATCACCAGGTCGTTGCCGGCGCGCAGGCCGGCGATGAAGCGCTCGAGATCGGTCAGGTCGTAGGAGTCGTCCGCGTCGGCCATGATGAGGAACGGCGCGCGCGCCTCTTCCGCGCCGCGCATGAGGGCACTGCCGTAGCCGCGGCGCTCCTCACGCACCACGCGCGCGCCGGCCTGCTCGGCGATCTCGCGCGACCCGTCGGTGGAGCCATTGTCGACCACCACCACCTCGCCGCGCACGCCGAGACGGCGGAAGGTCGCCAGCGCCTTGCTCACGCAGACGCCGACCGTGCGCGCCTCGTCGAGGCAGGGCATGATGACCGCGACCTCGAACGGTGCCGCCGTGTCGCTCGCGGGCCCGTGGCCCTGGGGCGGCACGGCCTGTTTCGTCGCTGCCTCGTTCATGGTGTGCGGGCCCGGCGGACCGCGCCCTCTGTGCCGCAGGACGGAGGTGAAGGCAAGGTGGCGCGGGCGTCGTCAGCGAGCGAGCCGCGTGACACGGCCGGCGTCGCGCTCGCTCACCACCGCCTCCGCGCCGCCGGTCGCGACACCCCCGGGGAAGCGCAGGCCGCGCGCGACCGGGCTGAAGCGCCCGTCGGCGGCGACGCTCCAGACGACGCCGGCGTTGGGATCGGTGAGCAGCACGCCGCGCCCGTCGGCGGCGAGATAGCCCTCGCGCAGCAGCTCCCCCGACCAGCCCGGAACCGGCAACGTCTGGAGCACCTCGCCGCTGGCGGCGAAGACCTGCAGGCGGTGGTTGCCGCTGTCCACCACCCAGATGCGATCGTCGTCGGTGACCGCGACGTCGACCGGTGACCGAAGCTCGCCCGGACCCTCGCCCTCGCCCAGCCCGATGGTACCGACGAAGAGACCATCGGCGTCGAAGAGCGCGACCGAGTGGCCGCCGGTGTCGGCGACGTACAGCCAGCCGCGCCGCACGTCGAGGCCGCGCGGGCCGAAGAGTCCCTGCGGCGATTCGTAGATCGACAGCGGAAAGCCGTCGGCGCGCAGGCGCTGGACGCGATGGTTCCAGGTGTCGGCCACCAGGATCGTGCCGTCCTGGTCGAGCGCAACGTCGCTCGGCTCGTCGAAGGTGCCCGGCGTCGCGCCGCGTTCGCCCAGGACGGCGACGAGCCGACCATCGGGGGCGAAGACCTGGATGCGGTGGTTGCCGCTGTCGGCGACGTAGACCGAGCCGTCGCCGCCGAGTGCCACGCCGCGCGGCTCCAGCAACTGACCCGGCTCGGAGCCGCGCGTCGCCTGCGCCAGCCCGACGCGCGGGAGCGGCGCCGGCGCGGCGGCCGGCGCCGCTGCCCCGAGGTCCGCCGGCTCGAGCAGCAGGGCGCGGGCGAAGGCGCCCGCGGGGCGCGTGGGACTCTCCAACTCGACCACGCGCGCACCCGGAAACCGCCGGCGGAGTTGCTCGAAGGCGAGGGCACTGCGACCTTCGTTGGCGAGGATGAAGGCCACGCCCTTTCCCTCCGCCGCGGCCGGCGCCGAGGTGGCGGCGTCGCTCACGTCGTCGAGCCAGCGATAGCCCCGCTGCCGCGGATCGCCGCCGCGGTGGGTGAGATAGTCGAGCGTGTCGCGCGGGTAATTGGCGCCCCCGATCGACACCTCGTAGTCGGGCAGTAGGGTGCGCGCATAGCGCCCGACGATGGTGGCCTCGGGGTAGAAGCCGTGCAGTTCGCGGCGGTTGGGGCCGAAGTACTGCGCCCAGGTCGCACCCGCGGTCGCCAGCACGAGGCCGGCGCAGAGCGCCCGCGCGACCAGGCCGTGGCTGCGGAAGGCCTCGGCCAGCGCCGCCGCGCGCGTCAGCGCCTGGAGCGCGAACGCAGCGCCGAGAGCGGCAAAGACGTAGGCAAAGGGCAGGGTGCCGATCATGCGATTGGCGTTGGGAGAGGAGAGGAACGCCGGCAGCGCCGCGACCAGCCAGCCGAGAACGAGGAACGCCGCGCGCGCGTCCGCCCGCGCTCGCAACGCGCACCAGAGGGCACCGAAGATGAAGAGCGGACCCACGGGCCATTCCAGCACGGGCGTGTCGATGAAGAAGTCGTCGCCGCGCGCGGCGAGCACGTACACCTCGACCAGGTGCGCGAGATCGCGCCAGAACGGGCGCCCGTCGGCGGCGAAGGTCGCGCTGGCGCGCTGCTGGAAGGTCGCCCAGTGGGTGAAGGCGTACCAGGCCATCGGGGCCGCGACCAGCGCGAACGTGCCCGCCATGTCGACGGCGCGCGGCCGCCAGCGCGCCAGCGCCGCGCGCCGGTCGGGAGCGCGCCAGAGAAGCCAGAGGCCGAACGCCGGGAAGAGGACCGGCAGAAGGCGGGCGGCGTTGTAGGTGTAGAGCGCGGCGGCGGCAGCCGCGCCGGCACCGCAGAAGGACAGCGTGTCGCGTCGGCGCCAACCGCGCGCGAACAACCAGTACGCCAGGGTGCTGACCAGCGGCTGCAGCACGGCGCGCCAGCCGACGCGGCTGAAGACGACGTGCCAGCCCGACACCGCCAGCAGAAAGGTCGCCGCCAGCGCGAGGCGCGCTCCGAAGAGCTCGCGCGCCCAGAGGTAGAGCAGCGGCAGCAGGAGGATACCGGCGAGGACCGCCGGGTAGACGAGCGCGGGCACCTCGACCCCGAAGAGGAGGATGCCCAGGGCCTGCAGGTAGAGCATCGTCGTCTCGCGACCCCAGGCTTCGGCGGTATAGGGCGTGTAGGGCTCTCCGGCGAGGATGCGGAGGGCGTAGAGGCCGTTCCAGGCGACGTCGTGGTTCAGGCCCGACGGGATCAGGTCGAGGCGCCAGACGCGGTAGAAGACCCCGACCGCCAACACGGCCGCCAGCGCCGCGGCCTCGCTTCGCCACGCCATCGACGGCTCGGCAGCGGGTAGCGGCCGCGAGCGCGCCTGCGGCAGGAAGAGCAGGACCGCCGCCAGCCAGGCGTACGGCGCCCAGGGCTGGGCGCCGAGGCCGAGTTGCGCGGCCAACGCGAGCGCGAAGGTGACGGCGGCGAGAAGGGCGCTCACCGCACCGGCGGTCTCGGCACCTGCACGATGCGATGCTCGAGGTCGGTGAGGACCAGGTTGCCGTTGCCCGGGTGGATGCCGATGCCCATCGGCCGATCGAACGGCTGGCCCGCGCCCCCCTGGATGGTCGCCAGTTGCTTGCCGTCCTGGTCGTAGGCGCGAACCTGCTTCTCGACCGGCACCGTCACCCAGATCGTGCCGGCGTCGTCCACCACCACGTACGGCTCGGAGAAGACCTGGCTCTTCCAGCCCTCGACCGGGAACTCGCGCAGGAACTTGCCGTCGCGATCGGTGATCTGCAGGCGGCCGTTGCCGTTGTCGGCGACGTAGACCTGGCCCTTGGCGTCGACCGCGATTCCGGTGGGCTCGAAGTACTGCGTCGGCCCGTCGCCCTTCGACCCCCACTTGGCCTGCTGGGTGCCGTCCGGCGCGAAGCGCACGACGCGGTGGTTGCCGGTGTCGGCGACGTAGACCGCGCCGTCGGGGCCGACCGCGATGCCGCGCGGACCGTAGAAGCCGGGCGCCCATTCCAGGCGGTAGTCGCCTTCGGGGGTGAAGACCTGCACCCGCCCGTTCCAGGTGTCGGCGACGTAGAGCAAGGCGTCGGGTCCGACCGCCACGCCACAAGGGTCCTTGAACTGCCCGGGGAGGTCACCGCGCTTGCCCCACGCCTCCAGCGGCTCGAGCGCAGGATCGAACTTCTGGATCCGATTGTTCGCGAAGTCGGCGACGTAGACGTTGCCGGCAGCGTCGAGCGCCAGCCCGCGCGGCTGGTTCAGCCGACCGACCGCATCCTGCTCCTGGACCTCCTCGCCCGGCTCGACCGCGGCGACCTCCTCGATCGTCGTCACCGGCACCGCGCCCGCGAAGCTGCCGTTGACGGCATAGATCGTCACGCCGGGATTCTGGTAGACCGGCGTCAGCAACGACGTCCACTGCTCGAAGTTCTCGGCGTTCGCTCCCTTGTAGGTCCGACGCTCGAGCGGACCGACGAACACCAGAGCCGCGTGGTAGCGCTGCAACGCCGCCGCGACCTCGTCCTCCTTCTTGGCGGTGTAGATCGTCGTGATGTCCGCCTTGCGGCGGCGGATGTCGCGGTCGGCCTGCGAGCGCTGCGTCACGTGGTAGTCCCAGCCGAGCACCGTCGGCAGCCCGGTGTTCATCGTCACGCGGCTGAAGTCCTGGTACGACGGCCCCTGGGCCTCCACCAGCACGGGAATGCCCTTGACGTTGCGGTTCAGCCACTCGAACGCCGCCGCCTCGTGCGGCGCGTGCTGCTGGAGATAGGCGCTGCCGTCGAGCGTCGGGCGCACCGTCGGCACGCGCGCGGTCGTCAGAACGCCCCAGGTGCCGGTCACCGCGGTGAACAGGGTCACGACGAGCAGGACGCCGACGAGGCCGCGCCAGACGGCGCGAGCGACGACACCGCCGAACTCGCCGCGGAAGACCTCCACCAGCACCACCGCACTGGCGAGCGAGAACAGGCACCAGGATTCCAGATAGAACTTGAAGACGGTGTTCATCCGGTCCCAGACGTGGACGACGTCGACGCCGGCCGTCACGAAGAAGGCATAGGCCCCGAGCGCGGCCGCATAGCGGTAACGGCGCGGCGTCGCGGGCAGGACGGCCAGGAACGCGCCGAGGACGCCGCAGAGCGCGGCGAACACCCGGATCGAGGGCGCCTGCCAGTCCCAGGCGCGCTGCGGCAGCTCGAGCCCGGCGAGCGCCTCGAAATCGAGCAGCGAGAGGCCGAGGCCGAAGAGCACGAGCAGCAGCGCCGCCAGCCGCCAGCGGCCGAGGCGCGGTGCGGTTGCCAGTGCGCCGCCCTCGGCCGGCTCGGTCGGCCGCGGCAGCAGCGTCCGGCGCCACAGCACGAAGAAGAAGGGCACGAGCAACGCGATGAAGAGCCCGTGGATGGTGAAGTAGTCGTAGGGGCGAGCGAAGGCGTCGTTCTCCCAGCCGAAGCTGCGCGTCGGCGGGGCGAACGACAGCCAGAAGGGTAGGTAGAAGACATAGGCCAGCAGGACGACCGTCAGGGTCGGTAGGACGACGCGGCCGAAGGCGCTGAGCACGAAGGCCACGACGCCTTCCCCTCGGTGCGTGGTCAGAAAGGAGATCCCGCAGAGGAACGGCAGCAGCAAGGCGTAGGTCGGGGTGCTCCAGCCGTTGGTGCTCATGATCGTGCCGAGCAGCAGCCCCAGCACCAGCAGCAGCACCGGCGCCGAGGCGAGCGGCACGTGCGCCGAGACGCGCTCGCGCCGTTGCACCCAGAAGAGCAGGGCGCACACGAAGCTCATGCTGAAGGGCAGCACGAGCATGTGCGCGTGCAGGTCGGCGAAGAGGAAGCTCCACAGCGGGAACTCGTTTATCGTGCCCTCGATCACGCGCGAGGTGGCCCAGAAGTAGTCGAAGTTGAACTGGCCGCGGGCGATCGCCTCGCGCACGCCGGCGAGGTTGCCGGTCAGGGTGGCGAGGAAGGCGGCGACCGCGCCGACCGTCCAGCGCCGCCCGAGGGCGGAGCCGGCAGCGAACACCGCCGAGGTCGTCAGCGCCGCGGTCATCGCGATGCCGAGGTTGAACATCAGCGCCGGATGGATGCTCAGGGCCTTGCCCATGGCCGCGACGACGTACGTGCCGAAATAGGTGTAGTGCAGCGGCGAGCCCGCGAACCACGGCTCCGGAGGCGGCATCGCGGAGGCGCGGTAGAGCGCGTTGAGGAAGGAGAAGTCCATCGGCTTCTCGCCCCAGAAGATCTCGGGGTTGAAGGCGCGGATCAGGAGCTGGAGGAGGAAGCAGCCCCAGAAAAACATCTCGGTGGCGATCCACTCGCCGCGCGGGACCTCGGCTGCCGGGCTGCGACGGTAGCTCCACGCCCCCAGGGCGACCAGAGCGACGGCGCAGAAGAGCACGCTCCCCTGGGAGAAGCTCACCCAGCCGATGCCGGCGGCCAGCCAGGGAGGATAGACTGCCAGAAGGACGCCGAACGCCTTGGAGAAGCCGTAGAGTCCGATGCGGGGCGTGAGCGCCGGGCGCAGCAGGAAGTAGGCCGCCAGGCCGAGCGCCTCGAGCAGCACCGCGAGCAGCAGCACCGCGATCCACGAAGAGCGGATCCAGGGATCGCCGTCGCCGCTGCCGAGCTCGCTACCGCCCTCGGCGGTGGCGAGCAGGAGGTCGCGCCGTGTCAGGGTCGGCACCCCCCGCATGATGCGGTCGTAGATCTCGTCGGCGGAGAGGCGTTCGACGTTCTGGAAGATGACCGCCTTGGGGTGGTCGTAGACCGAGAAGGACTCGTCGGCCAGCTCGCTCGGCAACTCGATGCCGAGCAGGCCCGGGCGCGAGGCGACGTCCTTGATCAGCTTGTAGCCGAGCTTGCCCTCGAACAGGAGCGAGAAGTACTTGGTCGTCAGCGGATACTTCTCGGGGGCTCGCGTGACGGCACCGTAGAGCCGCTTGGTCTGC
>Ga0268299_1004342_pt1 | contig 11214 bp, 9 predicted proteins | sample NOBtaG_FD_193484 | JGI IMG/M metagenome (GOLD analysis project Ga0268299, IMG submission 193484) | Activated sludge microbial communities from bioreactor in Nijmegen, Gelderland, Netherland - NOB reactor | ecosystem: Engineered > Bioreactor > Aerobic > Activated sludge | place: Netherlands... | reverse complement strand
CTTTTTTTTCATCCCATTTTATATTTAACACTATTTTTACTTATTCAATTACATAGCCGAACATTTAAAATATGAGCGAAGAAAATAGTATATCATCATTAGCCTCCCGATTTATCAATAATACCAACAAAAATATTTTCTTAACAGGAAAAGCAGGGACAGGAAAAACTACTTTTTTAAAACACATAATTAAACATACCTATAAAAATGCAATCATTGCTGCACCTACAGGTATAGCTGCTATTAATGCAGGCGGTGTTACACTCCACTCTCTTTTTCAATTGCCTTTTGGAGCGTTTATTCCCGATAGAAATGCCAATGCTAATTTTACTCAAAACTCAAAAATAAATACTCCCACTACTCTATTTAAACAATTACAACTTAACAGCACTAAACGTAAATTAATTCAAGAACTTGAACTACTTATTATTGATGAAGTAAGTATGTTACGCTCCGATTTGTTAGATGCCATTGATACAGTTTTAAAAAGTGTTCGCAGAAAAAACAACATCCCTTTTGGTGGTGTACAAGTATTATTTATTGGCGATATGCTTCAATTACCACCTGTAGTGAAAGAAGATGAATGGACATATTTAAAATCCTATTATAAATCGGCCTTCTTTTTTGATGCACAGGTATTGCAAAACAACAAGCCCTTATACATTGAATTAGATAAAATTTATCGTCAGGCCGACAATACATTTATTACAGTATTAAATAATTTACGCACCAATCAAGTTACAGCAAAAGACATTGAACTGCTCAATACATTTTACAAACCAAATTTTACTCCTACCATTAATGAAAATTATATTCAGCTTACCACACACAATCACAAAGCTGATAGTTTAAACAAACAAGAGCTACAAAAATTAAATAGTCAATCGTATTTTTTTAAAGCTGAAATAACTGGCGATTTTAATGAATTTGCTTATCCTATTGACGAAAATTTAGAGCTTAAAAAAGGCGCTCAAATTATGTTTATCAAAAACGACCCAACAGGTGCACAGCGTTTTTTTAATGGTAAAATTGGCCGTATTTCAGCAATTGATACTTCAAAAATTGAAGTACAGTTTGATGACAACTCAAAACCTGTTAGTGTAGAAAAATACGAATGGCAAAACATAAAATATTCATTAAATGAAGTAACGAATGAAATTGAAGAAAAGATAGTTGGAACCTATACGCAATATCCCATTAAATTAGCTTGGGCCATTACCATTCATAAAAGCCAAGGATTAACTTTTGACAAAGCCATTATTGACATTGGTAGTGCATTTGCTCCTGGTCAGGTTTATGTTGCACTTTCTCGACTAACTTCTTTAGATGGTTTAGTGCTTGCATCACCTATTAATTATGGAAGCATTAGTGTAGATGAAACCATTAAAGATTTTAGCAATACTAAAGACACACTGGATGATTTAAATAACATTTTTGAAAAAGAAGCTCGAGAATTTTTCAAAAACTATATTGTTCAGTGTTTTAATTTTTCAAGCATTGGATTTCAGTTAAAAAACCATATAGAAAGCTATCAAAAAGATGAAAACAAATCTGCCAAACAAAAATATTTTAATTGGGCATATGAGCTAAAAAATGAATTTGACAAAACAAAAACAGTTGCCGATAAATTCATTAGCCAATTATTATTCATCTTTGAAAACAATACTGAAGATTATCTTACACAACTACAACAACGTGTAATAGCCGCCAAAACTCACTTCAGTCCTATTTTAAAGCAATTTTCAAAAACAATTTTAAAACAAATTGAACTATTAAGTAATGAAAAGAAAGTTAAAGCTTATTTACAAGAGTTAGTTGATTTAGATGCTTCATTTTTCAAACAAATTCAATTCATTGATAAAGCAGAAGCAATGGTTAACTCTGCCAATAAAAAAATAGAATTTTCAAAAGAAACAATTCATTCAAAAGCTACAAACACAGATAGGTTAAATGAATTATCTACTATAACAGTTAAGCCAAAGCGTGAACGGAAAAGCAAAACAAGTTCAGAAAAAAAAGAAAAACCTGATACTAAAAAAATCAGCTACGATTTATACAAACAAAATAAAACAGTTGAAGAAATAGCCAAAGAAAGAGGGATGGCAGAATCAACTATTGAAGCACATTTAGCGCATTATGTTTCATTAGGTTTATTAGATGTGTCGGTATTTGTAGAAAAAGAAAAAATGGAAACTATTATTTTAGCCTCCAAACAATTAGACACCACTTTATTTTCGCCTATCAAACAAGCGCTGAGTGATGAATACAGCTACTCCGAAATAAAATTTGCAATGGCTTATTATCAAAATTCAAAAAAAGATTAATCACAAGCTTTCACGCCTTTGCAGGTGTTATCACCTGCAAAAGTTTTTGATATATTGGTGATAACACCAACATTGGCTTAATCACAAGCCCTTCTTAAAAATTGATTTAAAGGATAAGCTGCTTCAAATGATTCAGCACAGCTTTTTATAAAAGATTTTGAAATAACTTCTTTATCTTTTAATTCCTTTAAAGCGATAAAACTTTTTAATTTTAAAAACTCAATTTCGGGATGTGATTTATCATAGCCTTTCGGACTCGTTTTCACTTTATCTTCTTGTGATAATGCTTTAAAATTACTTGTGAATTTTTTTGCTGAAATTATTTTTCTAAACTCTTCTGCATTGTAATCTATTTCTTGTCGAACAGCATTTAGTTGTGGTGCAGGAGGCATCCACATTCCACTTGCTAAAAAACAATTTCCAGGCTGAATATGAATATAGTATCCTGCTGAAAACGATTTTTTGCCTTCGGGAGAAATGTATGCGCCTATATTTGTTTTGTAGGGTGATTTATCATTTGAAAAACGAACATCTCTATTAATTCTAAAAACACAATTTTTAGCCTCTAAATGTTTTACTGTAGAATCGAACTTAGCAATAGTTGCAATCAATTCATCAACAAATACTTTAAATTCAACTTTTACATTCTCATAGGTTGCTCTATTTTTATCAAACCACTCTTTTGAGTTGTTCTTTTTTAATTTACTTAAAAATTCAAGTGTTTCAGGTGTTATCATCATTTTGAATGCTCTTCCTCTTCTAAATTAGCGGTTAAACGTTGTACAATTTTAAAGTTTGACAAAAACTCTTTGGCTATAATTCGCAATATCGTATATACAGGAACCGCCACTACCATTCCTCCTATCCCAACTAAAGTTCCAGCAATTAGTATCACCATAAATATTTCGAGTGGATGTGCTTTTACAATGTTTGCAATTACCATCGGCTGAAAAAACATGGCATCAATAATTTGTACTATCAAAAACACTAATCCAATTTTGCCTATCAAAGGCAATAATTGAGAATAAAAATCTAAATCAATATTAGATGTCACACCTATCAACATCCCAAATAACACACCCACCAATGGACCTATGTATGGAATGATGTTCATTAATCCGGCAAACATTCCAATCAACAAAGCATTTTTTACTCCTACAATGGACAAACCTATAAACGTAATCGTTGCTACAAAAAGCATATCCAATAAAATACCGATAAAATAACGAGAAAGTAAACGTTTTGTGTCACGTAAAATCTCTTTTACATTTTCAATGTAATTCGGAGGTGTAAGTAGCAAAATAATTCTATAAATCATTTGTTCATCTTTCATAAAAAAGAAGGTCATAAATAAAACAGCAAACGTTCCACCAATCAAGCTACCTGTAAAACCAGCAAGCTGACCTGCAGCAGAAGAAACATCTTTAAAATTTAAAATAGAACTCAATTGATTGGCTAATAAATTTTGTAAGGATTCACCTTGCTCATCCACAACCTGGAATTTTTTTAAGCTATATTCTAAATTAGCCAAAGGTTCTTGAAATGCAGTAATTACATCATGCGGATTTATCTGACTAATCACTCGTGCTTCTTCTACTATTAATGGAACAAACATAGCAACCAAAAGCATTACAAGAGTAACCAAACTTACCAAAGTTAATACAACACACAATGTAGTGGGCAACTTGAAGTTTTTAATTCTAATTTTTGAAAATAATTTAACAAGCGGTTGGCCAATTAATGACAATACAATCGCTATTGCAATATAAATTACAATTGCTTTTAAGTACACCGCAATAAGTAAAATAATGGCGACTAATAATGCTATTAAAAAATATTTCGATTTTGATTGCATAAGCTAAATATTATAGGATAAAGGTATTAAATTGTGATTATTAAATGATAATGTAATGTATATTTGTTTAAAATAATCTGTTATGGATTCATTAACACACATTGTATTAGGTGCTGCTATTGGCGAAGCAGTTTTAGGCAAAAAGATAGGTCGAAAAGCAATGCTTTGGGGAGCATTGGCTGATACTATCCCCGATTTTGATGTATTTGCATCCTGCTGTACAACTGATGCTCAACAATTAATGGTACACAGAGGCATTACACATTCCATTCTGTTTGTAGTTTTAATGTCGCCATTAATCGGATATGCCTTCACTAAATTATTTAAAAACACAGCTGTATCATTTAAAGAATGGACACTCTTGTTTTTCTTGGGAATGTTTACTCACATTTTTATTGATGCAATGACAGCCTATGGAACCGGATGGTTTGAACCATTTAGCAGCTATCGTGTTTCATTCAATTCTATTTTTGTAGCGGATGTTTTTTACACTGTCCCTTTTTTAATTTGTGTTTTAGTTGCTTTAATTGCAAAAAATGGATCGCCCAAACGTATAAAATGGAATACAGCAGGATTGATCATTAGCTCTGCATACTTAGCATTTACTTTCTTTAACAAATGGCATGTACATACTACTATGAAAAATTCATTTGATAAAAAAATGTTGTTTGCTAATGAATTTGTGAGTACTCCTACTCCACTCAATAATTTTTTATGGATGGCTTATACACGCGATTCTTTAGGAACATGGATTGGCTATTATTCTATCTTCGATAAATCAACAGACATTGAATTTCATCGATTCAATAAAAATGATTCCTTACTAAAACCTTATGAAGGCGATGAATCGCTCAACATTTTAAAACAATTTTCAAAAGGTCATTATGTTATTACTCAAAATGATACTTCTATTTACTTTAATGATATACGATTTGGACTGATGGGTGGATTTGATCATCCGGATGCATCATTCCCTTTTTCATACCAACTAAATAAAAATGCAGATAATTCAATGGCATTGGACAGAGGAAAATTTAAAATTCCACTTTCAGAAGCCTTTACTGCATTATATGAACGAGCAAAAGGAAAACAATAAATTGAAAACAACAATTGTAATAGGCGCTACGGGTTTAGTAGGATCAGAATTGATAAATCAACTCATCCTTGATTCCGATTTTTCTACCATCAAATTATTTGTTAGAAAGGCAAGCTTATTTAATCATTCAAAAATTGAAGAATATATTTTTGATTTTAATGACATGAATACAAATGCTGAATTAATTACAGGAGATATTGTTTTTAGTTGTTTGGGAACTACCATAAAAACAGCAGGAAGCAAAGAAGCATTTGCAAAAGTAGATTTTACTTATGTGTACAATTTTGCACAACAAGCAAAACGAAATGGAGTAAAAACATTCGTTTTGGTTTCATCATTGGGAGCAAATGCAAACTCATCCAATTTTTATTTAAAAGTGAAAGGGGACATTGAATCTGATTTAGCTCGTTTAAAATTTAAAAATTTAATTATTGTTCGACCATCCATGTTACTTGGAAATAGAACCGAATTTAGGTTAGGAGAATTAGTTGGAAAAGTAATAATGAAATCGCTTTCGTTTTTATTTATAGGTAAATTAAAAAAATACAAAGCAATAGAGGCGAAAACGGTTGCGAAAGCAATGCGAATACTTTCTAAAAACGACTTACAGGAAGTAACAATTTTTGAAAACAATAGATTATTGGAAATAGGAAAATAATTCTTTATTTCTTCTTCTCCTTATACCTTACAAAAAAATTAATCCAAACTAAACGAGACGATCGGTAAAAAACAGGCATTAAAAGGACCTGTAACACACCAAAAGTTATTAAAAAGGTAACCACATCAAAACCTAAAATAACACTAACTAGTAAAAAAACACCTACACCAAAAGCAACTGTTAAACCATAACTAACATACATTGCTCCATAATAAAAACCCGTTTCTCGCTCATAATCCTCATTACAAACAGGACAATTATGAGGCATTTTATCAAATTTTTTTAGCTGATACGGATTATTGGTTTCGAAAAAATTTCCTTCATGACAACGAGGACATTTATTATTAAGAACGCTATATAGCACAGATTGTTTGAATGACATAATTCATTAGTTTATTGAACAAAGGTAACAAGATTTAATCGTTTTTATCTGTAACAAAAATCACAAAACAAGGAAATATAGTTATTTCGGTCATTTTCCTTAAATTTGCACCCTAAAATTTTAAAACACAATGATTTCAGTTAATTCGGTTACAGTTTCTTTTGGTGGGTATGATTTATTCGACAATGTTAGTTTTTTGATTAATCCAAAAGATAGAATAGGTTTAGCAGGTAAAAATGGAGCAGGTAAATCTACCATGCTTAAATTACTTGCCGGACAGCAAAATCCTACTAAAGGAGAAATTTCAAAACCTAACGATTTTAAAATAGGATACCTGCCTCAAGATATGATTCATCAACAGGGGAAAACGGTATTCGAAGAAACAGAAACTGCATTTCAAGAAATTCAAAAATTAGAAGAGCGCTTAGCAGATATTAATCATCAATTAGAAACAAGAACCGATTACGAAAGTGATGGCTACATGAAAATAATTGATGAGTTAACTGAAATAACTCATCGCTTAGATGTAATTGGTGCCAATAATAAAGATGAAGAAATTGAAAAAATATTAAAAGGTTTAGGTTTTGAGCGTTCTGATTTTGACAGATCAACAGCTGAGTTTAGCGGTGGATGGCGTATGCGAATTGAATTAGCAAAAATCTTATTACAAAAACCAGACATTCTTTTATTAGATGAGCCTACCAATCACTTGGATATTGAATCTATTCAATGGTTAGAAGAGTTTATGGAATCGTACAGTGGCTCTGTAATGCTTATTAGCCATGACAAACAATTTTTAGATACTGTAACCAATCGTACCATTGAAATTTCAAACAATAAAATTTACGATTATAAAACCAATTACTCACGTTATTTGGTTTTACGACAAGAGCGAAGAGAACAACAAGAGAATGCTGCAAAAAATCAGCAAAAAATAATCAATCAAACAGAGGTATTAATTGATAAGTATCGTGCTAAAGCGAGTAAAGCTGCGTTTGCACAATCGCTAATAAAAAAGCTTGACCGCATGGAAATTGTGGAAGTGGATGAAAGCGATAATGCAACCATGTTTTTCAAATTTCCTCCTCCAGCACATTCAGGCAAAATAGTTTTAACAGTAGAACATGCAGGCAAAAAATATGGTCAGAAACAAATTTTTTCGGATGCCAATTTTATTTTAACCAAAGGAGAAAAAATTGCTTTGGTTGGACGAAATGGAGAAGGAAAAAGTACAATGATTAAAATGATTGCTCAGCAAATTGATTTTGATGGCTCTGTAACCCTAGGACATAGTGTTAAAATGGGATATTTTGCTCAGGATCAGGCTGAAAAACTAGACAAGTTCAAAACAGTATTTGAAACAATAGATGAGCTGGCTGTAGGTGATATCAGAAAACAAGTGCGAACCTTATTAGGCTCCTTTCTTTTTGGAGGAGATGATATTGATAAAAAAGTAAGTGTATTGAGTGGTGGAGAACGAGGACGATTAGCCTTGTGCAAACTTTTATTAGAACCTTATAATTTTTTAGTACTGGATGAACCTACCAATCACTTGGATATTAGAAGTAAAGAAATATTAAAAAAAGCAATTCAAGATTATGAAGGAACAGTTATTTTGGTTTCGCATGACCGTGATTTCTTAGATGGATTGGTGAACAAAATGTATGAATTTAAAGGCGGACAAGTAAAAGAACATTTATGTGACATCAATGAGTTTATGCAAAAAGTGAAGATGAACCGTTTGAATGAAATGAATTCATCTAAAAATCCATTTGTAAAACCAAAAGAAGAAACAAAAAAAGAAGCACCAAAAGTTGATTCAAAAAATGATGAACGCGAAAAAGAATTAAAACAAATTAAAAATCAAATTGCTAAATCAGAAAAGGAAATTGAACGATTAGAAAATGAGATTAAACTATTTGATGAAAAATTAGCAGACCCTAATCAATACCAAACTATGATGAATGATAAAGAAGCATTTGCAAAGTATGAGCAAATGAAAAAAGGATTGGAAGTAGAAATGAAAAATTGGGAACAATTGCAAAGTAAATTGTAATACATCAAAATAATTACGAACACAAATAAAAAGAAAGCGCCTTCAAAAATTTGAAGGCGCTTTCTTTTTATTATTTTTAAAAAACTATTTTCCTTTTGAGTCGCTCATAATTTGATCAAAATCTAAATTTAATGTTGCGCCTTTCATTTTTTCAGGACTAACTTCACAGAAAGCATCATTCCATTTAATAAACATTTCTACCTTTTGCATATCCATTGCTTTTCCGCCTTCCATTCTATCCCATTTTAATGTAAAACTATCATTTTCTCCTCTAAGCAACATAATTGCAGGCGCTTTTGATTTCGCGTTTGCATAGTCGTTTCCGTCAGGCATTTTAACTGCAGTTTTTGAAGGAAAAATAAATGCAATTTTATCTCCATTATACACAGCATTAAATTTCACTTCTGTTTTATCAGATTCTTTATACAATTTATTTAAAGTAACTTTAAAGTTACCTACATTAAATTCATTTTGATTTGCAGATACTCTGTAAAGACCTTGTAATTCAAACGTGTAATTTTTCACTTTATTAAATCCAACTCCTTTTAGGTTTACAACTATTGTCCCGTAATCATTTGGTTCAATTACTTTCCATTTTTCTTTTACAACTCCATCACTTCCTTCAATTACAAACTTGCTTTCTTCAGGTTTGTAAATAATGTAATCTGCTGACTTATTATCTATTCTTAATTTAAATTTTGTTTCTGCTTCGGTAGAAACGGCATTATCAACAGTAATAACAATATCATTGTTTTCTGTTTTTAAATCTTTGTAGTAAATTTTAGTGTATTTTACTTCTTTTTGAGCAATAGCACTTCCAAACGAAAGCGTTACAACAGACAAAGCAATTAACATTTTTTTCATAGCTCTATATTTTTAAGGTTAATAAAATTCGTATTTACAAATCTGTTGCCAAATTACAACTATATTTATGAGTAATGGATAAAATTACTGTGCATTTTTTAAACAAATTAAAACACTTTGAAATAAAAAACCCTATTAACATTGAGTTTTAAAGCATAGCTTATGAACTCACAAACAATTATTTACTTTCTTGAAAGATAGTATTTATCCACATATAGTTTGGTTGCTTCAACCAATGCATTCCCCCAGTGACCAGTAAGTCCAGCTCCAACCTTTGCATTTGCTATAACATTTTGAACATGTACAATTGCTTTTGTTTTATTATCAAACCAGACAAATTTCACTTGAATATTATCGCTTTTTTGATTAAAAAATGCAGGAATCAATACCAATCCTAAGCCAGTTGAATTTGTGGTATATGATTTAAGATGTTTTTGTAAAATAATATCATTCAAATAATTCGCTTGAATATAATCAGAGACGATCCATTGGCTACTAATACTTTGTTGATATAGTGTTTTTACATTACCAACTCCTTCGGTCATTCCTGGTTTTTTCAACCATCTCTTTATATTTGGCAAAGGCACTTCCTTTGAATATAAATCTTGCCATGCATCAAAATACTTGTACAATGCCGCTTCTTGTCCCATTTTTGCAGGAAACAAAAATCTAAATAAACTAAAATCTACTCCATACCAGGTAACATTACTTTCTGAATAAATGTCATTAACGGTATAACTTGTTGTGTTACTTCCTGCTGAATAATAATCTACATTAGCATCTGTTTCACTTGCTCTAATTTCCAAATTAGGGTTATTGGCATAAGAACCTTCCAAAGAAAAAGAATACATTTTCCCTAAACCGTAAAAAGTATATTCACCTGTACTAAGTTGATTATTAACAATAATTTCATATACTCCTTCATCAACTTTTTTAAATGTAATAGGCACATCATTTTCTCTTCTTTCACTTGTTGAAGAGCCTGCAAAAGCAGCAGCTTGAGATGTAAATGCAGCCATATGTCTGCTTTGAACCGTTTTACCTAAAATTTGAAATTTTACCAATCGAAATAAATCAACAGGATTTGTTCCTGGAGCCGTTTTTAAAATGAATGAAATCGGCATATTTGAATTTATAACAACATCTGACTTTGTTCCATTGATTACCCAAAAACTAGTTGCTTGAGCATAGCCAAATCCACCATAACTTGAGGTTTTTAATTCAGGGGTATCATTTTCTAACGAAACAGTTGTATTTTTTGCTTTATCCCATATGTATACCTGATTATAAAATTCAACTGCAGGAGTGGCAGTTGAAGTAACATTTGCAGAGGACACTTGCTTCGAGTCATTATTAGATGAAACTGTTGTTTCTATTGAATTGCCATTTTTTTCGGCCTCAATTTGCTTTTTAAGCTGGGCTGCTTTTTCATAATTCTCTGCAGCTACCGCTTTTTGAAGTTCCCCTTCTAATTGCTTTATTTTTTCTTTATCTCCACCTTGAGACAGCTTTACTAGCTGATTTTTATATTTTGCAGCATTCTCATAATCTTCAGATGCAATTGCTTTATCAATTAATACTCTTAAGTCAATTGCTTTTGTGAGAAGTGCCACTTCATCCTTATCTGCTTTTTTTTCTGCTTCAGCTTTTTTTTGTTCTAGTTCTGCTTTAGTATATTCAGCTAGTCCTTTTTGAGCATATGCTACATTGCAAAACATAAGAAGAGCTAGCAGATAAAGTAATTTTTTCATGTTGTTTTTCTGTTAAAGTAAGTAACTAAAGTAATTAATTTGAATCATGAAACAAATTAAAGTTTCATCTTTTTAAGTTTAAGAAATGCTTCTTTTTCAATAGCAGAAATTTGAAGTAAGATATCTGCACAAACTTCAAAATCTTTTTGTTCATTATTAATTCTTCCTTTATAAATTCGTCCCATCTGAACAGCGCTTTCACGCCACAAATCACCTGCTTTTGTAAAA
>Ga0268299_1004341_pt1 | contig 11214 bp, 9 predicted proteins | sample NOBtaG_FD_193484 | JGI IMG/M metagenome (GOLD analysis project Ga0268299, IMG submission 193484) | Activated sludge microbial communities from bioreactor in Nijmegen, Gelderland, Netherland - NOB reactor | ecosystem: Engineered > Bioreactor > Aerobic > Activated sludge | place: Netherlands... | reverse complement strand
AAGCTGCACCGCGAGTATCGCTTCGCGAATTTCGTCGAAGCCTTCGGGTTCATGAGCAGCGTCGCGCTGATCGCCGAGGCAATGGACCACCATCCCGAATGGTTCAACGTCTATCGCACCGTGCGAGTCGACTTGAGCACACACGACGCCGGCGGCGTGACGCGACTCGATCTCGACCTCGCCAAGCGCATGAACACCCTCGCGCGTGGGCGCGCCGAGGCGTGACGCGCGAATCGGCCGAAGTGGACGACCGCGACGAGCGTTTCTCGCGCCTGTCCGCCGAGGAGAGAGCCTCTCGCCTCCTCGATCCCGGCAGCGTGGCCCGGCTGGACGTTCAGGGCGGGGCCGAGTCGACCGTGTGGGTCGGTGCCGGCAGCATCCGCGGTCGCCGAGTCCTCTTGGCGCTCACCGACGGACGCCGGCGCGGCGGGACGATCGGGGTCGGCGATGCCACCATGCTCGGCCAGTGGGCAGCGGCCGCGACCCATCGCGACATCGAGGCTCTGGTGGTGTGTTGGGACACCGGGGGGGTCCGGGTCGAGGAGGGCCCGCTCGCCCTCGCGACCGCGTCTGCGGTCGGGGTTGCGTTGGGGCGCCTCGCGATCCATGGCCCTCCGGTTCTGACGCTGATCAGCGGTGGCCGCGGGTGCTTCGGCGCTCCGTCCGTGATTGCAGCCCTGTCGAACTGGGTCGCCGTCATCCGCGGTGCCCACTGGGGACTCACCGGTCCGCGCCTGCTCGAAGCCGGGCGGGTACCCGCCACGGAGGCGCTGGGCCTGAACGCCACCTCGGCGGAGAATCGCAGGCAACTCCGTCACGCCGATGCGCTGGTCGAGGACGACGTCGCCGCAGTGCGGGCCGCGATCGCCTCCAGGGTCGAGCGGCTGCCGCGCGTCCCGCGTGCCGCGCGCGCCCTCGACCTCTCGGTCATGCGCACCCAAGAGCGCCTCCTGCAGCTCGACGGCCTCCGCAAGGAGTCGCGTCGATCGGTCACGGCCAGTCGTCGCGGACAACGCGATCTCCTGCGCTACTCGTTCCACGGGCAGTGGAGACCGACCGGGCCCCGGCTCGAGCGAGGGCTGGTCTCGGCTGCCTGGGGTCGCCTCGGCGATCGCTCCGCGCTGGGGATCATCGTCGGAGCCGCGCGCGGGCGCGAGATGGGAATCGGCATCGAGGAAGCCGCCGCGATCAGCGAGATGGTCCGCTTCGCCACGCAGCGGCCGACGAAGGAGCGGGCACCGATTCTCATCTTCGTCTTCTGCCAGGGACACGCGGTCGACGTCGACGAAGAGCGCCTCGGCCTGCACGCGTCACTGGCGGAGTGCCTCCGCAGTCTGGTCGCCGCGCGCCTTCTCGGGCACCCGGTGGTCTCGGTCCTCGGCGGCGGGGCCTACGGCGCGGCATACCTCGCCCTTGCGGCCCCGAGCCATCGCATCCTGGCGATCCGCGGCACCACCGTTGCGCCGATGGCACCCAAGGTTCTCGCCGCCTTCCGCAAGCTGAAGGGCCTGCGCGAGGAGCGCGACTCGGCCCACGATCTGGCCGAACTGGTGCCCGAGATCACCATCGTGAACAGCATCGTGCGTCTGCCGCGCGCCCTTCAGGATGCATTGCGGGAACTGACCGCGCCCGAGGCGCCGGACCCATTGTCGCTCCGGAGCGCATGAGCTAGTCCCAGGGCTCATGAGCGCCGTCGAGCTGCGTCCGGGATCGGACGAGCACAAGCACCTCTTCTGCGGCGAGTTCGTCGCGACCCACGATCCGTTCAGGCCCGACCAGATCACCTGGCCCGACCTCGACGACGAGGCGCGCAGGCGTCTGGTGGACCTGCCTGTTTGGGACGAAGCGGTCTCGACCGAGCACGAGACGGCGTTGAAGGTCCAGGCGCTCGCTCGGGTGGAGAGCGATCCGGTCCTGCGCGAGGCCATCGGGCTGCAAGGATACGAGGAGGCACGGCACTCGCAGATGCTGGACCTGCTCACCCGCACCTACGGCATCCCGGTCACGAAGCGCCCCGAACCGCCGGCGCCTCCGGACGCGGAGTGGGCGTTTCTCCGAGCCAGCTACGGCGAGCAGTTCGATTCGTTCTTCGCCTTCGGGCTCTTCGCGTTGGCGCGCGACTCGGGCTACTTCCCGGCTGGGCTCGTCAAGGTCTTCGACCCGATCATGCAGGAGGAAGCGCGCCACATACTCTTCTTCTCGAACTGGGTCGCGTACCGGCGCGCACATTCGAACGCGTTGGACATCCCACTGCTGTGGTTCCGATGCGGACTTGCGATCTCGCTGCAGGTGTTGAGCCGGATCCAGACCGCGATCGATGTCGGCGGTCAGGCCAGTCAGGACAACTTCGCGATGAAGAGCCACCAGGCGTTTGCCGAGGATCTCTCGCCCCGCTCCTTCCTGGAGACGTGTCTGCGCGAGAACGACAGGCGACTCGGGATGTACGATCCGCGCCTGATCCGACCGAATCTCGTACCCCGCCTGGCGCGCCTGGCCCTCCGATTCCTGCGCCGCTGACAAACGGGGCGCCGATCGGGGTTCGGCGCCTCGAGCCACTTGCCAGACTGGCTCAGTCGGCGGTCGCCATCTGATAGCGCCCGCGCGCGATCTCGTCGATCGAGATGCCCGAGATCGCGAGCGCCGCCAGCCCCTGTGCCACCAGGGTGATCAACTGGAGCGCGTTGAGGACCAGACCGTAGGCGAGCGCGTCGGCCTTCGCCACTCCGAACAGCTCCAGCGCGAGCACGCACGCAATCTGGTAGGTGCCGATCATCCCAGGCGCCTGCGGCAGTGCGGTACCGAAGCCGATGAAGATGAAAACGATCAGCGCGGCGCTGAACGGCGCGTCGAAGTCGAAGGCGCGAATCATCACCCAGCTCGACAGGATCGGTAGGAACCAGAGGGCCAGCGACACGAGGAACACGGCCAGCACGAGCTGCGGGCGAGGCAGAATCTGCATGCCGGCGATCAACGAGCGAAGTACCCGCATCAGCCCGGCTCCGAAGCGCTGCGGCAGGAAGCGCACGACGTAGCGCTCGACGAAGCGCTCGCCTCGCCACCAGAGGAGGAGCACCAGGATCACCAGAGCTGCACCGCCGACAGCGGGGAACACCGCGCCGCGGCGTACCCAGGGCGGCAGGGCAGGCGCGCTGATGAGGCCGACGAGGATGTAGAACACGATGCACACCGAATCCATCGTCTTCTCGATCAGCAGGTTGCCGACGACGTTGGAGAACTTCACGGTCGAGCGGCGCGACAACAGCCAGGGGCGAACGAACTCACCGATGCGCACCGGCAGGAGGTTGATCGCCATGTACGCGATGCTGGCGATCACCCACAGGCGGCCGAGAGGGATCTTCTCGAGAGGTAGGAGCTCCAGTTGCCAGCGCCAGGCGCGAAACACCTGGAGGAGGAGGCTGATCATCACCCCGGGAACGAGCCAGCGCCAGTCGAAGTGACGGAACGAAGCCGCGAGATCGGCGAAGGAGACGTTGCGCGCCGCGAGGTAGAGGAAGACCGCCGCGAGCACGAAGCTCAGGGCGACGTTCAGCAGGGTGCGCCGGCGCATCGTGCGTCGCTTTTGCCGGAGCCCGGAGAGGGACGCAACCCGGGCAGGCGAGAACGGTCCTCAGAGGAGTGGGGGCGGAACGTACGTCGCCGCCGTCGTGAAGCGCGCGGTGATCTCACCGACGCGGGCGCAGAATGCGTCGACCTGCGAGGCTGCACTACCCACCAGCGCCTGGTCGCGAGCGAGGATGTCACGCAGCTCCGATTGCGTCAGCCCCAGGCGCGGGTCGGCAGCGAGGCGCGCGACCAGATCGCGCTCCAGGTGCCCACTCGAACGCAGTTCGCGAATCGCCTCGGTCGCGTGCTGCTTGATCGCCTCGTGCGCCTTCTCACGACCGGCGCCGCGCTTGACTGCCTCCATCAGAATGGTCGTCGTCGCCAGGAACGGCAGTTGCCGGTCGCGCTCCGCCGTGACCATCGGGACGAACACCCGCATCTCGTTCAGTACGGTGAGCGTCGTGTCCAACTGCCCGTCGCTCGCGAACATCGCCCCGGGCAGCGCGACCCGGCGAACCACCGAGCAGGACACGTCGCCCTCGTTCCACTGATCACCCGCCAGCCCCATCACCATGTTGAGGAAACCGTTCAGCACCACCTGGAAGCCGTCGATGCGCTCGCAGTTGCGGGCGTTCATCTTGTGCGGCATCGCCGAGGAACCCACCTGCCCCTCCTGGAATCCCTCGGTGACGAGTTCCTGGCCCGCCATCAACCGCAGCGTACGCGCAAAGGAGCTCGGCCCCGCGCCGAGCTGGTACACGGCGCCGACGACCTCCATGTCGAGGCTCCGCGGGTAGACCTGTCCGACCGAACCGAGGAGCCTCTCGAAGCCGAGAAAGCGCCGCACCTCGTCCTCGAGCCGGTCGACGCCCCGCGGGTCGCCGACCAGCGTGAGCTGGTCGAGGTGCGTACCGACCGCGCCCTTGATGCCCCGCAGAGGATAGTCCGCCAACAGCGACTCGAGACGCCTGAAGGCGATCAGCATCTCCTCGCCGAACATGGCGAGGCGCTTGCCGAGGGTCGTCGCCTGCGCGGGGACATTGTGTGTCCGAGCCGTCAGAACGAGATCGCGGAACTCGCGAGCCCGCCTCGCCATGTGGTGCAGGCAGGCAGCGTACTTGGACGCGAGGAGCTCGAGGGAACGCCGGATCTGAAGCTGCTCGACGTTCTCGGTCAGATCGCGACTGGTCATCCCCTTGTGCACGTGCTCGTGACCGGCGAGTGCGCAGAATTCCTCGATGCGCGCCTTCACGTCGTGGCGCAGGATGCGGTCGCGACGGCGGATGCTGTCGAGATCGACGACGTCCTTCACCCGTTCGTAGGCCTCGATCGCCTCCTGCGGGATCTCGACCCCCAGGCCGCGCTGGGCGCGCATGACCGCGATCCAGAGCTCGCGCTCGAGGCGGACCTTTCCCTCGGGCGACCAGAGCGCAGCCATCTCGGGGCTGGCGTACCGATCCGCAAGAACGTCGGCGATGCGGGGCTTGTCGCTCACGAGCGGCACTGTATCGCAGCAGCGCGGCGGATTGTAGGCCCCGGCGGCGCCGCCTTTCCCCGCGCGCCCGGTGGAGCTAGAAGGCGCGGGTGCAGACAGTGCGCGACTTGGCTGGAGCCAGGACCTTGCGTCTGGCGACCACCGGGCGAAAATCCGGGGTGAGACGTGTGGTCGAGGTTTGGTTCGTGGTGGAAGACGACACGATTCTGCTGCAGGCGGGCGCGCAAGGGCAGAAGGGTTGGCTCGCCAACCTCCGGCACGAGCCACGCGTCGAGATCGAGCTCGGGGGCCTGCACGTCACGGGAACCGCCGAGGTCCTGGACCCGGTAGAACAGGAGCGCGTGGCGGGCCTCTTCCGTCGCAAGTACTGGATGGCACGCCTCGCACGGTGGTTCGGCTCCGCGATCGGGCGCGGCCTGCCGGTGAGGATTCGGATCGCGGCGCCTGCCCACGCCGCGCGCGACGAAACGCCTAAGGCAGGGTGATGAAGTCGGGCTGCTCGCGGTCACCCTGGGTGTGGAGATTGACCGCCGCGGTGTCGTCGCCGCTGCGCGTGACGAGGACACCCATCAGACCCTGCGTTACGCCGCGCACGCGCGTCTGTCCCGTCACGGAGCCGGCGACGAAGGCACTGAAGATCGAGCGCGGCTGGTTGGTGGTATCGATGCGCGACAAGGGCCTCTCGAAGTAGCAGTCGACCGGACCGCTCGTCGAGAAGCGCTGCTCGAACTCGTTCAGCACCAGGTACTGCGCGGTGGTGCTGCCGGGGATCTGATTCAGGAAGTCCTGCGTGCACGGCACCAGAACCAGGGCCGAGAGCACGGTCTCGCCGTTCGCGGGATTGGCCGCGAAGTCGAAGACGTGGTCGACGATCAGCGTCTGCGGACAGCCCGCGTACTCGTTCGCGCCGCCGCCCAGTACGAGCACGCGGTTCTCGTCGGCGTCCGCGTCGATCGCCTGCAGGCCAACCCCATTGTACTTGGCGACATCCACGTCGCCCGCCTCCAACCTGGTGATCGTCGCCTCGCCCTTGATGACGTTGCGCGGCGTGGGGCGCTCGTTCTCGTCGACGACGACGCACTTCAGCTCCCCGACGTAGGGCACTTCGCCAACCGGCGGGATGCGCGTTCCCTCGTTCGACTCGCCGCGCGGGCCCGTGAGGATGTCCCCGTCGAGGGGCCCCTCGGCCAGGCCGTCCGAGGCCCGCCAGGCGATCGGCTGGCGCGGGGTGATGTGGATCACGAAGTCCGTCTCGATCCAGCCTGGCTGACAGAAGCCCTGCTCGATCGGGCACGGGCGGGTGGCAGGGTCGCAGGCGTTTCCCGAGAAGGAGCAGTGACCTGTCGCGTTGACGTGGAAGCAGTGCAGAACCTGCTGCTGGTCGGAGGTGTTGCTGATCTGGATCACGGTATCGACGGTGGGATCGCCGCTCACCTCGATCTTCGGGAAGATCAGGATCGCCGAGGCGCGGTCGGTGGAGACATCGGCCGCGGCGGGAGCGACGAGTGCCGCGGCCACGAATGCGCCGCTTGCCATCGCCAACATTGATCGAGTCACCCGCTTCATGACGCCCTCTCCATCTCGGCTCCGGCCAACCTCTATCAGCGAAAAGGGGGAGAGGGCCAGCGGCCGTCTCCCCCTCGATCACCCGCTCAGGGATCGCCTCAGGGCAGAACCCAGAGGTCCGGCGCTTCGCGATCCCCCTGGAAGTGGAGATTCGACGCGACGACGCCTCCGTCGCTGAACGTCGCAAGCACGCCCAAGAGACCCTGACTCACTCCCCGCACCCGTGTCTGCCCCGAGATGGTGCCCGCCACGAACGCGCTGAAGATCGAGCGCGTCTCGTCGCGGGTGTCGATCAGCGAGAGCTGCCGGTCGAAGTAGCATTCCACCGGAGCGCTGGTGGAGAAGCGCTGCTCGAACTCGTTGAAGACCAGGTACTGGGCCGTCGTGCGTCCGGGAATCGCGAGCTGCATGTCCTGCGTGCAGGGGACCAGCACCAGTCGCGACACGACCTCGCCGACATCCGGCGTCGGCACGGCGAAATCGAAGAAGTGGTTCACGATGAGAACCTGCGGGCAGCCGTTGTACTCGTTCTCCCCGCCGCCGAGCACGAGAACGTTGTCGCCGTTCGCGTCACCGTCGATCGCCAGGATGCCGATCGCGCTGTGCTTCTCGACCGCATTGCCGTCGGTGGTGATGACGACGGTGGCGTGGCCGATCAGGGCGTTGTTGGGCACCGGGCGTCCGGTTCCGTCGGTAGCGATGCACTTGAGCTCCCCGACGAAGGGCTGCGTCACCGGCGGGATGCGCGTGCCGATGTTGCTCGAGTTGCCGATGCCGAAGAAGCGAAGGCCGTCGAGCGGGAGTTCATCACCCGCGAGTCCCTGACTCGCCACCCACGCCAAGGGCTGCCTCGGCGTGATGACGACGTCGAAGTCCGTCTCGATCCAGTTGGGCAGACAGAGCCCCTGCTCGGGGGCGCAGGGATCCTCCAGAGCGTCGCAGGGATCGTTGTCGAGCGAGCAGCGGCTGGTGGAATCGATGTAGAAGCAGTGGGCCGCCTGCGGCAGCGTCGACGTGTTCGTCAACTGAATCAGCGTCTCCTGCGTCGTTTCGGGATCGCTGATGACCCGAGGGTAGACGACGAGCGCAGCGGCCTGGTCCGACACGATGTCGGCCGAGGCGGTGGCAGCGGTGAGGAGAGCTGCCGCGGCTGCGAGGCTAGCGGCCCAGTGAGATCTGCGATGTTTCATGGAAGCCATTCTCCGTCGTCAGGCCAAAACGGCAGAGGGGAGAAAGCGCATGGCCTTCTCCCCTCTGCGCCAAGCAAGCCCCTGCCGAGGCTCAGGGGATGATGATCTGGTCGGGGAGCTCGCGGTCGCCCTGCATGTGGAGGTTGACCGCCGCGACTCGGCCGTCGCCGCTCGAGGTACGCAGGATGCCGAGCAGGCCCTGGCCGACACCGCGGATGCGGGTCTGACCCGACAGGGTGCCCGAAACGTACACGCTGAAGATCGAGCGCTCCGGGTTGCGGGTGTCGATGCTCGAGATCTGGCGCTCGAAGTAGCACTGGATCGGAGTGCTGGTGGAGAAGCGCTGCTCGAACTCGTTGAAGACCAGGTACTGGACCGTGGTGCCGCCCGGAATCTGGTTGAGCAGGTCCTGACTGCAGGGCACGAGCACCAGACGGCTCTCGATCGTGTCGCCGTTCACCGGGTTGGCGGCAAAGTCGAAGAAGTGGTCGGCGATCAGAATGTTGGCGCAGCCGTTGTACTCGTTGGCCTCGCCGCCCAGTACGAGAACGTTGTCGCCGTTCGCGTCGCCCTCGATCGCCTGGATGCCGACCGCATTGTACTTGTCGACGCTCAGCGGCTCCACCGAGACCGCCGGCTCGACGATGGTCGCCTCGCCCTTGATCACGTTGCGCGCCACCGCGCGGCCCTCGCCGTCGACCACCACGCACTTCAGCTCGCCGACGTAGTCGGGCTCGGAGACCGGCGGGATGCGAGTACCCGCGTTGCTCTCACCGCGCGGGCCGCGGAAGGCGACGCCGTCGAGTGGGAGCTGATTGCCGGCCAAGCCGTCGCCGACCGTCCAGAAGATCGGCTGGCGAGGCGTGAGAACCACCTGGAAGTCGGTCTCGATCCAGCCGGGGAGGCACAGACCCTCCGAAGGAGCGCAGGGATTGGTGATCGTGTCGCAGGCGCGCTCCGTGACCGAGCAGTGGCTCGTCGCATTGATGTAGAAGCAGTGGAGAATCTGCGTATCCGTCGAGGTGTTGCTCACCTGGATGATGGTGTCGACGGAACCCTCCACGAACCTGATCTTCGGCCACACCAGAATGGCGGCGGCTTTGTCGGAGGTGACGTCGGCCTGCGCCGCGGGCGCGCCGAGCGCAACCACGGCAGCGGCGAGCACCATTGTCCATCCTACCCACTTCCGCGTTCTCATGAATCGATCTCCTTTCCTACCCAGCCGACTGCCACTCAGGGAGCGATCTGTTCCGCCGGAATGGTGATGATATCGGGATTCGGCCGCTCACCCTCGATGTGGAGGTTCATCGCCGCCCAGGACGACGTGCCCTCGACCGTGTGCAGCTCCTCACCCACCATCAGCACGCCGAAGGGCGTACCCGACGCCGAGCGAATGCGCGACTGCATGTACATCGTGCCGAGTGGATCCCGGACCTGAGTGCCATCGATCGTCAGGACCGGCGAACCCAGGTCGCCGAAGTTGAAGTTCGCCCAGCAGGTGACAGTGGTCGAGACCGAGAAGACGCTCTCGAACTCGTTCCAGGTCTGGAACTGGAGGGTGACGCTGGTGGGAATCTGGGTCTCGTAATTCTGCGTGCACGGGACGATCGTCAACTCGGTGCTCACAGTCGAGTCGGGGCCGAGGACGACGTTCGGGGCGTCCTCCGCCATGTGATTGACGATCCAGGTCTCCGGGCAGGCGTTGTACTCGGGCACGCAGGGGCCGTCGCCACCGCAGTCCTCGTCGCCGCCGCACACGACGCCGTTGCCGGCGCACTGGCCGCCGCCGAGCACGAGAACGCCGTCACCGGTGTTCTCGATGCCGAGGATGCCGATCGCGTTGTACTCGGAGATGTCGCCATCGTCCTCGCGGACCAGAATGGCCTCGCCCTTGAAGGCGTTGCCGGCCAGCGGGGCGCCGCTGTCGTCGACCTGGACGCACTTCAGCTCCCCGACGAAATCGGGCACGACCGGCGGGATCAGACCGGGGTCGAAGCCGGCGTTCGGGCACTCCGGGTCACCCGGGCCGCACGGCTCGTCCGTCGGGTTGACGGTACGTCCCTCGCTCACGACCCAGTAGGTCGGCTGCTGCTTGGTCAGCACGATGTCGAAGTCGATCTCCTGCCACAGCGGCGGGTTGAGCGGCCCCTGCGGCTGGGTCGGGTCGGTGAGCGCTGCATTCACGTAGAAGCAGTGCGCCCGCACCAGCGAGTTCGATGTGTTGCTCAGCAGGATGATCGTGTCGCGCGTACCGTTCGCCAGTAGCTTCGGCCACACCAGGATCGAAGCGCTACGCTCGGTGGTCACGTCCGCAGACGCCACGCTGCACAGCTCCAAGCTGGCAACCACCAGCACCAGGAGCCCAACTCGCCTACGCTGCCTACCCATTACCCTCCTCCTTTCGATCACCGTCCGTGAACAAACGTGCGGTGCAAACGGCACTCCGTGACCGTAAGTGGCGGCCTTATATCCGCCAAGTCCGCAGTAGTCAAGTCAAAAGTCGCCAATGAGACCCCTCCCGAAAGCGATCAGGGAGGTGGCATGTAGATGTAATCTTTCTGAGGTCTGATCCCTTGGGCATGTAGATTGAAAGCCGCGGTCGAGCGGATCAGCGGTTCGCCCGGCACGCGGCGGAACTCCTCCGCAAGCGCCATCAGGCCGTTGCCGTAGGCCGGGTCCTTGCCGGCGACACCACGGATTCGGGTCTGCCCCGTGAGCGTACCGGCAACCTGAGCGCTGAAGATCGACCGGTCGTTCGTGCCGGTGTCGATGTTCGACAACTGGATCTCGCGGAAACACTCCACCGGCCTGCTGGTCGAGAACCGCTGCTCGAACTCGTTGAAGACCAGGAACTGGACGGTCGTGCGGAAGACCTGCTGATTCAGGAAGTCCTCGGTGCAAGGAACCAGGGTCAGATCGGTGGTGATCGCGTCTCCCGTGACCGGGTCGACGGCGAAGTCGAAGAAGTGATCCAGGATGAGCACGGCGGCGCAGCCGTTGTACTCGACCGGATCCTCGGGAACACCGGGACGACCCATCACCAGGATACGGTCGCCGTTGTTCTCCTCCATCGCCTGGATGCCGATCGCGTTGTAGCCCGCGAGGTCGGCGACCGCCGGTCCGACGATGGTGACGTGGCCATGGACGTCGTTGCGCGACACCGGCTGGTCGTTGTCGTCGACCGTGATGCATTTCAGCTCGCCGATGAAGGGATCCTGCGCCACCGGCGGAATGTTGCTGCCGAGATTGCTCTGCCCGCCCTCGCCGATCCGGAAGATCCCGTCGAGCGGAAAGCAGGGAAAATTGTTGTCGAGGTCGTTGTCGATGCCGTTCTCGGTGCGACGGCAGTCGACCGCGCCGCGCGACGCCAACCAGGCGATCGGCTGGTTCTTGGTCAGC
>Ga0268299_1004340_pt1 | contig 11216 bp, 10 predicted proteins | sample NOBtaG_FD_193484 | JGI IMG/M metagenome (GOLD analysis project Ga0268299, IMG submission 193484) | Activated sludge microbial communities from bioreactor in Nijmegen, Gelderland, Netherland - NOB reactor | ecosystem: Engineered > Bioreactor > Aerobic > Activated sludge | place: Netherlands... | reverse complement strand
ATCGTGACTAAGCGACAAAAACCACTGCTGCCTTTATTGACTCTGAAAATATAACAATTTGATTTACCTCGAATATAAGGATTTTGGCCTTATGATCGAAGCATGATATTATTCGTAATTTAACGGGCGATATAGAAGTTTTTATTTGGACTTTACCTGGAATAACAAATGGCAACCGACATCATTCAAGTCGATTATCAAAAGTTGGGCAAGATCGCAAGCGATTTTAGCGCGCAGAATCAGCAAATTAAGAAGATTCTGAAGGATGCGACGCGAGCGAACGATCTTCTCCGTCATGGTGCATGGATTTCTGATACTGCGACACAGTTTTTTCGAGACATGGATAATGAGGTGCTTCCCGCTGTCACGCGATTAACACAGGCATTTGAAAAAACAGAACATCTGACCCGTGAAATCGCACGGTTGATGCGGTTTGCCGAACAAGAAGCAATCGGAAAAATGATGATTTCCGCTGGCTTGGCTGCTCTCGGCCTCAGTGGACTTCCGACGAGCCTGAGTGGTCGTTCAGCCGGGGCGATTGCGGCGTGGGAAGCGGGTTTCGACGTTGGCTGGGCAAAGGGTTATGTAAAGCTACTTGGGGCAGATTATGATGCCTCATATAATCTTCGGTTGGGTAAGGATGGGCTGACAGCGAAAGGGCAATTTGAAGTAAATGCTTATCTTTTGCGCGCACATTTGAGCGCTAAAGGCGCTGGATTAGAAGCCGCTGCCGATGCGTTAGCTGGGGCGAATATAAAGGGCGCAGGTGAACTATCTTTTAACCCCTTCAAAGGCACTGGCGCAGCGGAGGTCAAGCTCGGTGCGTTCGCAGGTGCTAGAGCAAGTGCGAATGTCGGAGGCGATTTATTTGGCCTGGGAGTCGCCAAACTTGGCGGTAATGCGAGTGTTTCAGCAGGCTTTGGAGCTAATTTCGATGCCAATGTAGGCTTTCAAAATGGAAAATTCAAATTTGGATTTGACATGGGGGCATCGTTTATTTTAGGAACGCGTTTTGGTTTCAACATGGAACTTAATGTTGGCAAGGCTGTAAACAGCGTTGTCGATGCAGGTAAAGACGCTGTAAATGCTGTTGGAAAAGGTGTTAAAGCAGTCGGCAAAGTCTTGGGTAGTTTATTTTAAAAGAAATGAGAAAAATCAATGCAGTATATGAGCTTTCAGGGGCCAAATTTCACCATGGAAGTGCCTACAAATTGGTTAGTGAGCGCGTCGCCGCAGTTTCAGGCAATCTTTGTCAAGCCAGGAGATTACTCAATTAGTCCCAATCTGGTCATTTCCTTGCGCCCTGTTGAAGTTGGCGTAACGTATAAAGCTGTCGCCGAAAGCGCACGTGAAGCCCAGGCGCAGCAGTATCCTGAATATGAGGTCACGGCTGAAGTTGATTATGGTGCGGCTGGCGGAACCGGCATGATGCGCCATTACAAATGGTTAAATGCCGATTCTGATGAACTAGTGATGCAAGCACAGGCATTTTTTGTCGTGGGACAACTGCTTTTTACGCTGACTGCGACGCGCGGCAATGAGCCTGATAAGGCTGAAGCGATAGAGCTAGACAATACATTTAAATACATGATTGAGACATTTCGGATAACGGCATAATTCTGGAAATCGCGATCTGAAATAGCCGTATTGAGATCAATAAATCGTGGCTTATCGTGCTCTAGTCACTGAAATAATCGACTTAGCGTTCTTTATGCCCAACAAAAATCTCATTTCCGTCCATAAAACCCCGCCAACGCTCGCGCCATCTCGGCAATCGCGTCCCGCAACTCCAACGGCTGCGCGACCTCGACCATCGTGTCCAGCCCCATGACATTCGTGCGCGCGGCTTCCATCGATTCAAAGTTGAAGTTGGCTTCGATCCAGCCATCAATCGGCGAGGGTTCAGCGTCTTCCAGGCGCTTGCGGACACCTTCGCCCCAGATCGAGGGCAAGAGTGCAGCCATCTTCGGCGAGAGTCGCAGCGTCACCGGATACTGCGGGCGATTGGCCTCAAATTCGGCGCACCATTGTGACCAATAGGCGACCAACTCGAATTGAGAAGCGCGTGTAAAACATTCTTCGCAGACCGCGACGGAGCGAATCCGCGAGACACGGTAAACGCGCATATCATCGCCAATCGACGCCACCAGATACCAGATGGTCGCCTTTGCCACCAGCCCATAGGGATCAATCTGCCGTTCGCCATAGGTGCCGTCGGCGCGCTGGTAGGCGATATACACCTGCCGATCATGCCAGATGGCGTCTTGCAGGGTTTGTAAATGTGGGACGGATTCTTGCGGCTGAAACCAGCCCGCCGCGTCAAAATGAATCCGCTGGCGCATGTGTTCGGCATCACGAAGCTGGGATACTGGGATGGAGGCCGAAAGTTTAAGCTGTGCCACTTCGGATGCTTCTGCCAGACCCAAATCCGCCAGCGGCTTTTGCGCACCGGAGATGAGCAGCGCCCGCACTTCATCCTCGGTCAACCCGGTCAGATTGGTTTTGTAGCTGTCGAGCAGGGCATAGCCTCCACCTGGGCCGTGATCGCCATAAACCGGGATTCCGGCAGCGCTAAGCGCATCTAAATCGCGGTAAATTGTCCGTTCAGAGACTTCCAATTTTTCTGCCAATTCACGTGCGGTCATGCGCCCGCGAGTCTGCAACATCAGCATGAGCGAAAGCAGTCGATCAGCACGCATTTGATCCCCCTTTAGATCAAATTTTCGACCTTTCTATTCTATCACAGGAAATACTGACAGTAGGTGTCAGTCATTTCATGCTACTATATAAGAACAATTGTGCTTATACAAAGGGAGCGAACCATGTTCGACTATATGGTTATCGGCCAGGAACGAATCGATGAATTGAACCGCCAAGCCGCGAATCATCGGCTCGTCCAGGAAGCAGCACAACAGGGGCGTCTTGAAAAAAGTGGCGTCTATCACTCAGTCCGCATTCAGACCGGCAAAATTCTCATTGCTGCCGGGGAATTTATGGTTGCACGTTCCGGTGAAACGGATCGCGACATGAGGCCGGAAGCAATCTAAACTCAAAATCGAATACACCTTCACACAGTTATCTCCAGTGAGGCAGGCCAGGCGGCTTGCCTCATTTGGTTTAGAGCACAGGCGTGGGCCTACCTTACAATGGGCAGGTCTCAGACCAACCCCTACGGAGTCGCGATTTAACGAATTGGAAGTTCAGCGCACGAATCGCTGACCCGAATAAATTCCCGGCTGACCCAACCTTCCTGACCTTCATAGGTTGTCAACCACCAGGCCGAATCCTGACTTCGCGCGAAAAGCGTGATCGTCGAGTTGAAGGGGATGACCATCAAAACTTCAGATTCGAAATTTGGCGCAGCGCGCACATTCAGATTGTAATCAACCAATGCAAGGCAGGGGTTCGGCAGCGTTGGCGTCAATGTTGGCGTCCGCGTCGCGAATCGTTCGCGCGTGGCTGTCGCGCTGGGCGAGGGGCGTGGCGTTCGCGTTAATGTTGGGGTTGGTGTGTTCGTCAATGTCGGCGCGGGCGTTATTGTAAATTCCTCGGTCAGTGTAGGCGCTTCCGTTGCCATCAACAAGTTCGAGAGGTCATCCAGGCGATCCGGTTCAATGGGTCTGCTGATCGCTGTGCGAATGAAAAATTCGAGATTGCTCAAAATGAGCGCGCCCTGGAGACGGTTGACTTGTCCTTCGCTCATCAGGGTTTGAATCTGAACGCGCGTCAAATCAATCACATCTTTGACGACTTCGTCCATGTCGCCCTCATTATTTTCGATTAATTTGGCGACGGTCATGCCATCTTGATTCAACTCGTTGACCATCTGTTGGTTATCGAGTCCGGTTGTTTCGCCGACGATCTGAAAAATATTGCGAAAAAAACGGGTGAACTGTTCCTGAAGGGCTGAATCCGCGCTTTGCGTTGAATTTGCCAGTGGCGTCGGCGACGAAACCGCGCTGATCGCGGGCGTATCTGGTAAGACGTAGAAATACGCCGATAAAAATGGTACGGTGAACATCGAAACCAGCAGCAAAATCCCGATGCCCATGCCCAGAATCCCGCGCGATTGGATGAGGTTGCGCGGCGAACGGCGAAATTCAAAGATGAGAATCAGTAGCCCAGTGAGGATGACGGCTGCGGCGATGGCAATGATGATGCGGTTGATAAGTGACTGCGGTGTCGCGCCAGATTGATTTTCGATCAAACCCCAGAGCGAAACGCCAACGGTGATAAATGCCAGCGATGTGCCGATAAATCCGAGGCGCGCTTTGCCTCTGGCGGTCTGAAAAAAGTTGTTGAGGATGAAAAGAAGTGCGAAAAAGCCGCCAAATACCGCTAAGAGTAGACCCATCAATGGCGCACCTATCAACTTGACTTACGATAACGCTCCTATAATTATGCTATTAGTTTGTGATGAATGACAGGGCGGGAGATTCCCCGATGGCCTTTAATATTTCGGATGTGTTTATTTCCTATTCTCGTAAGGATACATCTTTCGTTAAAAAACTGGATGCGGCACTCAAGGTGCAAAAGCGCGAAGTTTGGGTGGATTGGGAGGATATTCCACCGACAGCGGAATGGCTGAAGGAAATTTTTGCAGGAATCGAGGCGGCAGAGGCTTTTGTATTTGTCATCAGTCCGGATTCGGTTCGCTCTGAAATCTGCCGCCAGGAAATTGACCACGCGCTTGCCAATAACAAACGCTTAGTGCCGATTTTGTATCGCGATGTACTGGACGCAGAAGGCCGCGCGGCAATGCACCCGTCGTTGGCAATTCACAATTGGATTTTGTACCGTGAGACCGATAATTTTGACAGCAGTTTTCAAACATTGATGAAGGCACTCGGCACGGATTTGGATTATGTCCGCACTCATACTCGCCTGCTGGTGCGCGCCAAAGAATGGGATGCGCAGGGGCGCAACGCCAGTTTTCTCCTCCGGGGCGACGATCTGCGCAGCGCCGAGCGTTGGCTGGTCGAAAGCGCCACAAAAGACCCGCGCCCCGTCGAGCTTCAAACCAACTACATTCACCAGAGTCGGCTTGCCTCGCTGACCCGACAGCGAATCCAGATTGGAATCCTTATTGCGGGGTTGGTGGCAGCTTTTATTCTGACCGCTATTGCTTTTTACCAGTACACCAACGCCGAACGCGCACGGGTTGAAGCGGCTTCCAACGCGGATCGGGCAATCGCTGCCGAATCGACAGCGGTATTTGAGCGAAATCGCGCCGAGCGCAACGCTGCGGAGAGCCATAGTTTATTGTTAGCTTCGGGCGCGCAGTTAGCGCTCAACGCGAATAACCCCGACCTTGCAATCGCGCTGGCGATGCAGGCTGCTCAAATCGAAAACCCACCCGCGCAGGTTGAGCGAACCTTAGCCGAGGCGGTGGTCGCGCCAGGGACGCGCCGGATTTATAGCGGGCATTCTGGGAGAGTTTTGAGTGTTGCTTTTACACCTGACGGAAAAAACGCGATTTCTGCTTCGACAGATCGCACACTCATTTTGTGGGATATTGCTACCGGAGAGATTGCGCGGCGTTTTGAAGGACACAGTGATTGGGTGCGCTGTGTGGCGATTAGCCCGGATGGAAAACTGGCAGTGTCCGGCTCATCGGATCGAACGCTGATTTTGTGGGATGTCGCCAGCGGTGAGATCGTTCGCCGTTTTGAAGGCCATACGGATGTCGTGTTGAGCGTAGCCTTCAGCCCCGATGGTAGTAAAATTTTATCTGGCTCTGCCGATCAAACTTTGATTCTATGGGATGTGGCGACAGGGGAAATGATTCGCCGTTTTGAAGGTCATACGGGCGAAGTCTGGAGCGTAGCTTTCAGCCCGAGTGGATTTACAGCGCTCTCCGGCTCGTCAGACCGGACGCTGATTTTGTGGAATGTTAGCACAGGCCGACCCCTGCGGCGTTTTGAGGGACATACTGGAAAGGTCAACAGCGTGGTTTTCAGCCCGGATGAGCAGGGCGCATTTTCAGCGTCAGAAGATCAAACGCTGATCCAATGGGATTTTGAAACAGGGCTGCCGAAGCGGCGTTTCACAGGCCACACGGCGCAGATTCACAGCGTTGCCATCAGCGCGGATGGGCGCACACTGGCGTCGGCAGGAGAGGATAACGCGGTGATTTTGTGGGATGTGGCGACAGGCGCGGAAATTCGGCGGTTTCTCGGTCATACGGCGGTTATCGCCAGTGTTCGCTTCAGCCCGGATGATTTGCGCGTGCTTTCCGGCTCGTGGGATAACACCATGCGCTTATGGGACACCGGCAGCGGCGCGGAGATTGCCCGTCTGCATGGTCACAGTGCCGATGTGCTGAGCGTCGTTTTTAGTGCTGATGATTCACGAGCGCTTTCGGCCTCCCGCGATGGCAGCTTGATTTTATGGGATTTAGCCACGCAGCAGCCGATTCGCCGCCTCGAAGGGCATAACGGCAGCGTCAATGCCGTTGCTTTTAGTCCCGATGGTGATACAGCTTTGTCCGGCGGTGACGATACGACGCTGATTTTGTGGAATCTTGAAACGGGTGAGGCACTCCGTAAATTTGAAGGCCACAGCGATTCCGTTTTGAGCGTGGCGTTCAGTCCTGATGGCAAAACGGCGGTTTCTGGCTCAAAAGACAATACGCTGATTTTGTGGAATCTCGAAACAGGCGAAGCGATTCATCGTTTTATCGGACACACGTTTCGGGTGACGGGAGTCGCCTTCAGCCCGGATGGTCAGCAAATTTTATCGAGTTCGTGGGATAATAATCTGATTTTATGGGATGTGCAGACGGGTGAGTTGATTCGAAAATTTGAAGGGCATCGCGATTGGGTGCGGGCGGTGGTTTTTAGCTCGGATGGAAAAACGGCGCTTTCTGGCTCAGCGGATAACACGCTGATTTTGTGGGATGTGGCGACAGGACAGCCGATTCGCCGTTTCGAAGGTCACACAGCGCAGGTTCACAGCGTTGCCTTGAGTCAGGACGGACGTTGGGCGCTTTCCGGCTCCAGCGATACCAGCCTGATTTTGTGGGATGTTGAAACCGGGTTGGAGAAGCGCCGTTTCCTCGGCTATGGCGATGTGATTTGGAGCGTCGCGTTCAGCCATGATGGTCAAACGGCGCTGACAGGTTCGGGGGATAGCAATGTGCATCAATGGCAGCTTTCGCCCACCTTGCCCGATTTGATCGCTTGGGCGCATACGACGCGCTATGTTCGCGAACTAACCTGTCCTGAACGCGTGCAGTATCACGTCACGCCGCTGTGCGGGGAAAATCAATAACGAACCACTGAGACACGGAGGACACAGAGAAATTTTGAAAAAATCTCAGTGATCTCTGTGTCTCTGTGGTTCAATCTTTGTATTAGGGAACAGGAATCGCAGCTTCGTGCGTTTGCAACTGCGACTGGCTCATTGTCCAGATGTAGCTGTCCTCCAGGCTCGGCTCGACAGGCGTGGCATTGTAGTGGGCATCTGGCGTTCCGAGTACGCGATATTGAACGCCGTTGTGCAGTTGCAGCGTTGAGACGACAGCCAGGCCATTATTCGGACGTTCGCCAGACGTGAGAATTGTCCAGACTTTGCCACGTGCTCGCGTAATCAGGTCACTGGGGTTGCCGCGAAACAGGACGCCGCCTTTGTTGATGATCGCCAAGTCGTTGCAGCTATGGCTGATGTCCTCAATGATGTGTGTCGAAAGGATCACGGTGCAGCGCGAAGCCGTATCCGAGAGCAGATTTCGGATGCGAACCCGTTCTTCGGGATCAAGCCCGACAGTTGGCTCGTCAACGATCAGCAGTTTGGGCGTTCCCAGGAGCGCCTGGGCGATTCCGATGCGTCGTTTCATGCCGCCAGAGTAGGTCTTTAGGCGGCGGTTGGCGGCTTCGGTCAAACGAACCAGTTCGAGCAGTTCTTCGACCTGACGCTTGCGGGTGCTGCTGTCGGTGACGCCTTTTAGAATGGCGATGTAATCTAAAAATTCGCGTCCGGTCAGATTGGGATACAGCCCCAATTCCTGTGGCAGATAGCCGAGCAGGGCTTTGGTTGCTTGTTTGCCCTGTGAAGTGGTCATGTCGTGACCAAAAACATTGACGCTGCCGCTGGTGGGGCGCAGCAGACCCGCCAGGATACGCATCAGCGAGGTTTTGCCCGCGCCGTTTGGCCCCACCAGCCCGAACATCCCCGTACCGATGGTCATCGTGACGCCGCGCAGGGCATGGACATTACCGCTGTAGGTTTTGGTTAAGTTGTTGATTTCAATCATCGTGATTTTGCTCCCTGAATTTCATGACCCTGTTACGAGGTCAGATGATATTTGGTTCACGCTCAGGTACGGCGTTCGCGCCAGTACAGCCAGCCGAGCGCCCCCAGCCAGATCAAAAAAAGCTGCACTAGCCCCAGCGCGAATGCCAGCCACGTTTGTGGTGTTATCAGGTTAAGGGTTGTGTCCTCTAGATTAGGAAATTTGAGGATATGCGGGCGAAAGAGGCCGAAATATTCGACCAGGGTGCCGCTGCGATCCAGGCTAAGAAGATACATAAACCCCAGACCTGCCAGCAGCGTAAAACCGATAGCCCGCCGCTGAGTCGATTGACCGACAGCCGCCAGAATTCCCAGGCCGCCGTTCAAAATGACCAGCATTCCCGCCCCGATCAGCCACATTTCGGCGTAAATTGCCAGATTATATGCGCCAAGCAGCAGCAGCCAGACAACTCCGCTGATAACCATCGCAATCAGCAAGGCCGACCATCCGGCGAGGATGCCGCCAAAAAGTTTTCCAGTGAGATAAATGGGGGGTGTCAGCGGCGCGCTGTTGAGCAGATCATCAACGTGATACTGCCGATCCAGAGGTAGTGCATCGCACAGCGCCAGCGGCAGCAAAAAACCCAGAACGATGCAGGGCGACCACGTAATGATAACGATGAATAAGGTTGCGGCCTGTTGGGAATTTTCGACCATCTCCATATCGACCTGAGTCCGCGAGATCAAAATTGTGACGACCAGCACCACCAGCGTCGTGAGCAGGGTAATCGATAGGCCGCGCCGACGCCAGTGCATCAACATTTCGTAACGCGCAATTGCGCCGATTTGTGACCACTTTATCAGGCTCATCCGCTGATCTCCTGGCTGTGCATCCCTAGCCATGCAATGCCCCACGCCAGCGCCAATCCTGCAATTCCCAGCGCCAGCGAGGATGCGGTTTGAATCGGTGGTAGTTCGGAGATCATGTCGCTGCCTGGAGCGCCTGCCGACGAGCGTGTCATCACCCAGACGTAGTATGTGCTGAGCGGCGACGTAAAAAATGCTGCCAAAAAAATCGGCGTCATGGCAAAGCCAACCAGTACGGCGCGTCGGCGCGTCGGCATACTCACCGCCAGTAGGATGCTGACGCCGGAAGTGTGGAAGGCGAAAAATAGGAGTCCCGCGACCCATACGGTGAGCCATTCTAGCAGGTTGAAATTGCTGACGATAAAGTTAAAAGCTGTGCCGATCACCAGGATGCTCACGATGACCGAAAGGATGATCCCGACCCACACGCCCAGCACTTTTCCGGCTAAATAGGTTGTGACTGTGAGCGGCAGGGCATGAAGGATGTCGCGAACGCCATAGAAATGATCGAGCGGGATTGTCTCGGCGACTAGCGCGGGCAGCGTAATCAGAATGGTTGGCACCACGCCAAAGGTGACAAAAATTGCCAGATCGGTGACGGCGCGTTCAGAAAATCCCCGGCTGAGGCCGCTGCTGGGAACACCGGGAAGGCCATCTTTGATCGCCAGGATCAACAGCGCGGGCACGACGATGAGGCTCACGGTGGCGACGCGCAGCCAGCCGCGTCGCCAGTGGATAAGCAGTTCGTAGTAGATCATGCCGCGAATCTGCGCGAGTGAAAAATTTGCGTTCATCAATCCTGGTTATCCTTCCAGCGCATCCAGCCCCACGCTGCCGCTGCGATCAGCCCAAGCTGAATCACGCCGATGCCGATGGTGAGAACCACATCGCGCGAGGTAAAAATGTTAGCGCCTCCGCTGACGTTTTCGCCCATACTGCCAATGTAATACAGCACAACCGCTGGACGAATCGGGTTGATATAGGCCAAAACGGACGCGGTATCGAAAAGTTGACCCGCGAATCCGAGCGGCAGCACGAACAGCGCGATCATCAAGATGACGGCGCGGCGGCGATTCGGCTGCCCAACCGGAAGGAGGACGCCCAGCGAGCCGTTGATGACCAGCAGCGCGAGACCGCAGACCAGCCACATTTCGACATAGACGCGCAGATTCAACATACCAATCGTGAATTGGTAGAAAATGGCATTCACGATCATGACGATCAGTAGGCCGAAAAGGACGCCCGCCCACATGCCTAACACTTTTCCGCCGAGATAGACCCAGCGCGGCATCGGCAGCGTATCCAGCAGTTCGCGCACCCCAAACTGTTTATCTTTGGGGATGGTGTCGGAGACGATGACGGGGAGCAGGATTGCCAGCGTCAGGGTCAGCGGAGCGGAGATCAGACCCACAGCAGCGTAGGTGGCGTCCAGCTCGATAGGCAGCATATTGCTGCTGAAAATCCAGATCGAAAAGAGATTCATTACGGCTAGTGCCAACACGATCACCAGCAGGGCGCGCCCACGCCAGTGCATCCGAAATTCGTAGTAGGTCATTTTGCCCAGTTGAGCCAGTGCGGTATTCACGTTTTTATGCCTCTTTTTGCTTTTTGATTCCGTGCGCGCCCAGCAAGACGTATTCTTCGTCGCGCAGTTGAGCGATTCCCAGGAGCAGTAAGCCGATTCCGAGCGCAGCCACGAAGGCGCGATTGAGCCAATAATCGGTGACGGTCAGGCTGTCTGGTTGGAGATATGGATTGATCGGCCATAAAAATGGCAGGATGTAATTGAGCGGCCACAGAGTTGGCATACCCGGCAGCAGCGTTTCCCCGAAAATGCTGAATGCGAACCATGTCAGACCAACGATGACGACCCCGAAAGCCGTCACGCGTGATTTCAGTGTGGCGTAAACGGCGACTCCGCTCAGGAAAAGTGCCGGGGGTATCCAGCGCACCAGCGTCAGCGGCAGGTCGACATCTTTCGTCAGCACGAGAGTGAGTGCGATGCCAACCAGCGCGATTCCGGTCTGCGCGATCAAGACCACCGCCAGACGCTCCAGCAAGACCCACGAAATTTTGCGCGGGCAGGCCAGCATGACTTCCAATGCAGGTTCGTCGTC
>Ga0268299_1004339_pt1 | contig 11224 bp, 10 predicted proteins | sample NOBtaG_FD_193484 | JGI IMG/M metagenome (GOLD analysis project Ga0268299, IMG submission 193484) | Activated sludge microbial communities from bioreactor in Nijmegen, Gelderland, Netherland - NOB reactor | ecosystem: Engineered > Bioreactor > Aerobic > Activated sludge | place: Netherlands... | reverse complement strand
CCGCAACCCGATGAGAAGTGCCATCCCCATCCACGGCCGGCCGGGGCACTTCTGGACTGCGGCGGTTCCCGCCGCTCTGGATCCCCCGACCCAGCCAACGGCGGGGGGCACTTTCCCTGCGCCGCGGCACCGTGTATCGGAAGCCGCAGCCATGAAGCTGGAGGAGGCGTACCGCGCAGCGCGGCATTGGATCCCCTTCGTCGGGCGAACCATCGGATACGGCACCGTTTCTCTCACCCTCGGTCCGTTGACGAGGGAGCGTCGCGCCAGCCTGTGGGCGATGCGCGCCTGGTGCCAGGCGAGCCTGAAGGCCCTGGAGATCGAGGTCGGCGCGTCCGGCTTCGAGCACGTTCCCGAGGGCGCGCCCTTCGTCTACTGCTCGAACCACCAGAGCCTGGTCGACATCCTCGTGCTCGGCAGCGTCCTGCCGGGCGACTACAAGTGGGCGGCGAAGCGCTCGCTGATGAAGATCCCCTTCCTCGGCTGGCACCTCCGACTCGCGGGCCACGTCCCGGTCGACCGCAACGCGGGCGCGCGCACTGCCGCGCAGGTCGTCGAGCGCTTCGAGGAAGTGCTGGCGCGCGGCAAGCCGCTGCTGGTGTTCCCGGAGGGAACGCGCAGCGAGGACGGCATCGTCCGACCGTTCAAGGTCGGCGGGTTCTGCGCCGCCGTGCGCGCCGGTGCGCCGGTCGTGCCGGTCGCCGTCGAGGGCACCCACCTTCTGATGAAGAAGGGCGCCTTCGACCTCGGCCACGGCGCGCGTCGCCAGGTCGCCGTCCGGATCGGCCCGCCGCTGTTCGCGCGCAGCGCCGGGAGCGAGATGGCCTGCATCGAGGACCTCCGCGACCGCACGCACGCAGCCGTCGTCGAGCTGCACCGCACGATCGGCGGGAGGGGGGTCGAGGAGCCGCTTCAGGTCCTCGGGTCGAGGGGCTGAAGTGATGCCAATGGAGAGCGCACTGCCGTCTCTTCGGTCGGCGTGCGGCCCCCGTCAGCGCGCGCAGCGAAAACCGATCAACCCCGTCTGCTGCGGGACGAACACGCTCACGACGCTGAACTCGCCGGCAGCATCGCCGTCGTTGAAGCTGCCGCCCCGGAAGAGCGGGCCCGGGCCCGGGCCGTCCGTTCTGGCGCCCGCGAGACACATGTGGTCGTCGCTGAAGCCGGCCCAACCAGGGCAGGGCTCCGCCGACAGCGGCACCCAGTCCGCCACCCACTCCCACGCGTTGCCTACCATGTCGTAGGCTCCGAAGGCCGATACGCAACTGCTGCGCGAACCGGTCGGCTCGCTCGGAATGGCGCCGTTGGTGTTGCAGTCCGTCGCATGGTCCTCCGCCGCCCCTTTGTTGGGCGTGCCCGACACCGCCATCTGCCACTCGGCGTTGGTCGGCAGGCGCTTGCCGACGTTGGCGCACGCCGCCAGCGCCTGGAACCAGGTGATCTCGATCGCCGGCCGGGCTCCGCTCTGGCTACGCGCGAAGATCAGGCCGGCGCAGTTCTGACCGTTCGTCGCACACGGGTAGTCGCTGGTGTCGGTGCCGTACTGCGTCTCCGGCAGAACCCCGGGCGGAGTGCTCCACACGCTGGCCTCGTACTTGTCGATGCAGACGTCGCCGACCGGCACGGCGTCGTCGGCACACGCGGCAGACGCTGCGGTCGGCATCGCGGAGGTGAGCGCCAACAGCGCCAGTGCGCCGGCGACGATGCCACGGGTGTGCCGGCCCTCGCGGCCGACACGCTGGCGGGCGCGAGGCCCGCGACTACGACGCCGTGCGGCGTTCAAGTCGTTGTCCATGCTCCGTCGATCTCCTAACGCACGCACCGAAAGCCGACACTGAAGAACCCCTCCGTGAGTGTGGCCGTGCCGTTGACCGTGAGGGGGCCTGCCAACTCGCGGAAGAAGTTGGCGCCGCCGCGAACCAGCACCCCAGGGGCCGTCTTGTTCGTCACCGCACCGGTGAAGCACATCTGGTCGTCGCTGAAGCTGCCCCACCCGGGGCAGGTGGTGTCCGAGAAGGGCACCCAATCCGCCACCCACTCCATCACGTTCCCCACCATGTCGCGCGCACCGTAGATCGACACGCATCGCTGGCGGGAACCCGCCGGAACCTTGGTGAACCCCGTGCCCGCACTGTCGGTGTTGCAGTCGGCCTCGCGATCGTCCGGGCCCGCATCCGGCGTGCCCTGCACCGCCATCTGCCACTCGGCGTTGGTCAGCAGCCGCTTGCCGACGTTGGCGCACGCCTGCTGCGCCTGGAACCAGGTGGCGTACTCGGACGGCAACGCACCCGCGCGGCTTGCGGCGTAGATCCGGTCGCAGTCCTGGCCATTCTTGGCGCAGGGGTAGTCGTCGCTCGCGACACCATACTGGGTGCCGGGATCCTCGCCGCCGGGGGGCTTGCTCCACACGCTCGCCTCGTACTTGTCGACGCACAGGCGGCCGACGGCGACCGCGTCGTCGGCGCAGAGGGCGAACGCCGCCGCCGGCAGTGCCACCGACAACGCGAGCGCGAGAATCGCGATGCGCCCACTGCGCGGCGAGAGAGCATCCCCGATACGAAGGCCGTCGGTCTCCATGATCTGTTGTTCTCCGGCTGTTTCTGCCTCTTTCCGAGTGACGCGCATGGCCGGCGAGCTCCTCTAGAAGGGCGCGCGGGCGCAGCGGAAGCCGATCCGGTCGCTGGCCGAATAGGTCGGCGGGAAGTCGCCTCGGATCGCGAACGGCCCGGGGAGGACGGAGCCAAAGCCCCCGCCGCGCATCAGTGCGGCGGGAGCGGGCGCGTCACTCGCTCCCGCCAGACACATCGAGTCGTCGCTGAACGCGCCCCAGCCCGGGCACGTGGTCGACCTCGGCATCCACTCCGCCACCCACTCCCACGCGTTGCCGGCCATGTCGTAGACGCCCCATTTCGACACGCACGCCGAGCGCGACCCCGCCGCCACGGTTGCGACCTCGCTGTTGTCGTTGCAGGCCGTCAGTTGGTTGTCGACTTCGTCCGTGTCGGGCGTGCCTGCCACCGCCATCTGCCACTCGGCATTGGTCAGCAGTCGCTTGCCGACGTTGGCGCAGGCCTGCTGCGCCTGGAACCAGGTGATGTACACCGAAGGCAACATCCCTCGAAGGCTCTTCGCGAAGATCCGCTGGTGGCAGTCCCGGCCGTCGTCGCTGCACGGATAGTCGTCGTCCGTCACTCCGTACTGGGTCCCGTGGGTCTGCGAGTTGGGAGCATCGGAGTAGACGCCGGCCTCGTACTGGTCGATGCAGACGCCGCCGATCAGAAGCGCGTCGTCGGCGCAGCGCGGCAGCCGTGCGAAGTCGGCGCCGGTGAAGCGCAGGTCGGCGTTGGCGTCCAGATCGAGCGTGCCGCGCACACGGCCGCCGGCGCTCGTGTCGTAGCGATCGCCGTCGCCGTCGAAGATCTCCGCGATCAGCAATTCGCGCGTTGGCTGCGGCGGCAGGTTCGGGTTCTCCATCGGGCAGCCCGAGGTATCGCAGACGTTGTTGGCTTCATCGCAGACCGAGCAGCTCCGGCTGCAGGGGCTGCCCGCGGAGCCGCCGCACACGCCGGCGGTGCAGCGCTCTCCGCCGTTGCAGAAGAGCTGATCCGTGCAGGAAGAGTTGTCCGGCCGATACTTGCAGTTCGAGCCGCAGCAGTTCGTCGCGGCGCCATTCTCCAGCTTGCCGAGGTCGCAGTCTTCGCCGCTGTCGAGCTCGCCGTTGCCGCAGCGACCCGGGCACAGCTCCGGATTGGGCGTATGGCCGCACTGCCCGAGCTCGTTGCACTTGTCCTCGGTGCAGGCGTCGCCCTCGTCGGGGCACGAGGTCCCCACCGGTGCGTAGCGATCGAGGCAGAATTGCGCCGTGCCGCTGCAGGTGTCGGCCGGATCGCAGGAACCGGAGGCGGGATTGCAGAGCTCGCCCTGCGGTCTGAACTTGCAGTTGGAGCCGCAGCAGCCCTCGTCGAACGGGTCGGGAGCGGGACCGCCGTCGCAGTCTTCCCCCGGATCGATGCGATGGTTCCCGCAGAGCCCGGGACACGGCGGCGGCACGGTGGTGTGGATGCACTGTCCGCCGGCATTGCAGGTGTCCGTGGTGCAGGGGTCGCTGTCGGGAGTGCACGCGGACCCGGCCGGCCGATTGACGTCGGTCGGGCAACCCCGATCGTCTCCGGTGCAGCTCTCGGCCTGATCGCACTCGCCGGCGGCGGATCGACAGATCCGCCCCTGCTGCCTGAACCTGCAGTCGAAGTCGCAGCAGTTGTCCGGTTCGCCGTTCAGGTTGCCGAGATCGCACTGCTCCGGGAACTGGGTCGCACCGTCGCCGCACTTGTTCTCGATGTTGACCTCGACGAACAATCCGTCCTGCTCGAGCGTGCGCGCGGGCGTGCCGGGATAGCCGCAGGAATCGCAGACGAGGGTGCTCAGGTTGGGAGCGCCTAGGCGGGCCGACATCTCGCACGAGTCGCTGAACATCGAGGCCGCCATCTCGAAGGTGAGAGAGAACTGATCCGGGAGGGTCCGGCCGCGAAAGAGGATCACGTGGGACTGAGGATCGCTGGGTACCGCCGCGTCGGCATTGCCTTCGCCGTTGAAGATGGATGCCCCCGGGAAGAAGAACGCGGAGAGGCGCTCGTCCGCCACCCCGTTGATGGTGAACGTCGGGGCGCCCATGTCCGCGAGGATCCCCCCTCCTCTGCAGAAGGCTTCGTCCGCGCCGCGGCGCAGGGCACCGGCTCGGCGCACCGTGATCGTCAGATCGTAGTTGCCGGGGCCGATGGTGAAGTTGGTGGTGAAGCGGGCGACGCCGTCCTCAACCTGGCCGGGGCCGAAGAAGGTGTCGTCGGCGTTGACGTTGAGGCCGAAGCGCACGACGAAGCGGTTCAGACTCTCCTGCGCCGTCTCGGCGGTGACGTTGGTAGAGCGGAAGAGACAGGTGAGCGCGTCGTTGCAACTCGGGGAGACAGCCTGCGCGTCGAACGTGAACTCCTGCAGCAACGACTCGATGGCGTGGCTCGCCTGCGAGGAGATCAGGACGAAGGCCACGGCCCATGAAGCCGTCCTGCGCCAACCGCGTCCCATACCTCCTGCCTCCCTCTGGCGCGCCGGTGCGCTTCTCGCCGTCCACACCCAGCGCCAAACGAACGTTGTGATTTCGATATCCCCCCTGAGTACCACCCCCCCGGGAGCGCGCGGAGCCTACTCTGGAAGGCGGACTTGTCAAGGATCGACCGCTAGGCCCGGCGGCGCCAGGGGGCGAGACGGAACGCCCCGGGCGCGGGGAGCCGCGCCCGGGGTGGTCGCTCAGCGGGCTTCGTCGACGCGCGGGATCTGCCAGCTTCCGTCGAGGATCGAGGGCGGATTCTCCTTCGGCCAGTAGAGGCGCATCATCAGGATGAACGGGCCGGCGGGTGCGGGCAGCCAGTTCGATTCCTTGGCCTTCCCCGGCGACTCGTGCTGGATGTAGAGGTCGACCGAGCCGTCGCGGTTGGTCGCGAGCGCGTTGCGCTGGCTGAGCGTGTAGCGGTTCAGCGGATTGTCGACGAAGAAGTAGTTCGCGTCGTACATCGTCAGCGACCAGAAGGCGTTCACCGGCGGCAGCTTGCCCTTCTCGAAGTGCATCACGTACTTCTTGCCGCCGTCGTACTTCGCCAGGACGTCCGGGCCCGTCGACGTCGGATAGACGGCGTCCTCGGGCCGGTTCGCGCCCAGGCCGATGGCCGTGACGAAGGCGCGCTGGATGTAGTTGGTGCCGTAGATGCCGGTCTTCATCGTGTAGAGCCAGCCGTCCTCGATCTTGTTGTCGCCGAACAGCACGCCCTCCTTGAGCCAGCCCATGATCTTTTCCTGCGCCGGCTTGGGCGCGGCCTGGATACCCCGCACGACCGCGGGCGCGAGCTTCGCCGCGTCGAAGTCCTGCCCTGGGACGATGCCGATCTTGGCGAGCTTGGCCAGCATCGGGGCGTCCGCCGCGGCCGGGGGATTGGTCTTCATGAGCTGCGCCAGCAGGGTGAAGAAGGCGACGCCGTCGAGCGCGTCGACCTGATCGCGCACCGGCGTCTTCACGTCGATCCGCGGGTCGACCGTTCCCGGCGCCGGCGTGTAGGGCTTGCCGTAGGCGCTCAGCGGCACGACCGAGACGCGATCCTGCAGGGCGTGCACCTCGGCGTAGTCCTGCGGCGTGCCGGTGCAGTAGATGCGGCCGAGCAGCCACACGATGCCGGTCGGCGACTTGTACTCGGTCACGCCCGCGGGCAGCGTGCCGCTCCAGCCCGGACCGGTGATGGCGTAGGTCTGCGGACCGGTCCCGGTGGTTCGCTTGCCGGGAACCTCGAAGACGTTGGTCCAGCCGTCGAGCATCGGGAAGAGCGCGTATCGCCCCTTCATGTCGGGCAGGCTGAGCACCCAGGGCTCCTTCGACACGTCCAGCCAGGTGGTGGTGTAGAGGGTGTCGGCGTTGGGCGCGGTGACGTCGCGGAACGCCGCCGTCGGATACGAGCGCATGCGCACGAGCTGTCCCATCGGCGCGTGCGCGCCCGTCGGCGCAGCGACGTTGGTCATCACCCGGCGCGTCATCTCCATCGTCACCAGCGAATAGCCGTAGACGTAGGCCTCGATCGCCGTGTCCTTGGCCTCCTTTTCCTTCACCTCGCTCTCGATGTCTCCGATCACTCCGCCGGACTTGGCGGAGCAGCCCGGCAGCATCGCCGTGGCGGCGCCGAGCAGCATCATCGAGAGCACGATCGTCCGTCGCATCATCATCTCCTTCCAGGGGTGCCGGGTGCGCCGGCTCGCTCGAATCGCCGGCAGAATAACCGGCGGCCGACGCCGCAGTCCGGAAAGACAGACGAAACTTGACGGAAACCGTCGCGGCGCAAGCGTCGCCCAGGCGGTGCCCCCCTCGCGGATGGGCCTCTCCTCAGCGCGTCCTCTCCACTTGGAAGATGCGCTTCTCCTCTTCGTTCATCTTGTCGCGGATGCGGGAACCCTTGCCGAGGTGGCGCACGCTCTTCTCGCCGCCCTCGGAGAAGTACTCCTCGTACGGCTCCGCCGCGATGTACTCGCTCGGCTTCGCGTCGGTGATCCGCACGCCGAGCAGATCCTCGACCAGCGCGGTGTCGTACATGCGCACCGCGTCGTAGTCGGTCAGCAGGGCGCACACCTCGACGCAGATGTAGCAGCCGATGCACTCCTGGAAGCGGTCCTGCACCGGCTGCACGCCGCGGCCGGGCAGGCTGCCGTCGCGCAGGGACTCGATGCACTGCACCGGGCAGAACTCCGGGCACTTGCCGCAGGGGAAGCAGAGGTTCACGTCCATGAACGCGACCTCGCGCGGCCGCTTCTTCTTCTCTCCCACCTCGTCGGGCAGCGGCGCCTCGGGAATGCGATCCTCCTTGAGCCTCCGCCGGATGATGTCGATCGCCGCCATTCTCGTCTCCTTTGCCGTCCGCCCGATCCTACCCTTGCTGGCCGAGGACGCAACGCGCGGCACGCCCGCTACAGGATGAAGTGGTCGCCGGCGGCGCGGATGGTGACGTCGCCGATCGACACGCCCCAGGGCTGGTCGATGGCGTGCACGATGGCGTCGGCGATGTGCTCGGGGGCGAGGCTGACGTAGTCGATCCGCTCCGGGTCGAGGCGGGTGGCGTCGGCGCGCCCCTCGGCCATCTGCCCCAGCACCTCCATGAACTCGGGCATGTTCTGCCCGAGGATGCCGACCGCCGCGGCCTGGTTGACCACCGTGCCCGCCAGGCCCGTGGCCGGCACGCCGGTGGGCTTGACGATCGTGACCTTGATCTTGCCGCGCGCCTCGACCCGCAGCGACTCCGACAGGAAGTTCACCGCCGCCTTGCTGGCGCCGTAGACGGCCGCGCCGGTCACCGGGAAGTTGCCGTAGATCGACGAGATGTTGACCACGTGACCGCGGCCCTGCGCGATCATCTGGTCGTAGACCGCGACCATGCCGTTGAGCACGCCCTTGATGTTGACGTCGATGCAACGGTGCCAGGCCTCGAGCGCGGCGGCGTGGTCGGCGTAGAACGCCAGCGGCATGATGCCGGCGTTGTTGATCATCACGTCGATCGCGCCGAAGGCCTCGACCGCCGCCCTGGCGAGGGCGCGCATCTCGGCGATGCTGGCGACGTCGGCGCGCAGCGCCTGCGCCTTGCCGCCGGCGGCGCGGATGCCCGCGGCCACCGCTTCGGCCGCCGCCAGGTCGATGTCGGCGCACGTCACCCGGGCGCCGCGCGCCGCCGTCTTCTCCGACACCAGCCTACCGAAGCCACCGCCGGCTCCCGTGATCACGATCGACTTGCCCTGCACGTGGTTGGTCATGGAGCTCCTCCTCGTGTCGCGGCTTCCATCTGTCCCATCGAGACTAGCTCTCCCGCGGCAGCATGCCCGCCGACAGGCCGCCGTCGACCGGCAGCGCGACGCCGCTGACGAACGACGAGTCGTCGCTGGCGAGGAAGAGGACCACTCGCGCCACCTCCTCGACCTCGCCGATGCGGCCGAGCGCGTGCGCCGAGCCCATGCGCGCCACCGCCTGCTCGTCGAACTGGAAGCCGGCGAGCATGGGGGTGCGGATCACACCCGGGCAGATCGCGTTGACGCGGATGCCGAAGCGACCGTACTCGAGCGCCGCGGTGCGCGTCAGCCCCACCACCGCGTGTTTCGAGGCGCAGTAGGAGCCCAGCATCGGCGTGCCTTCGATGCCGGCGACGCTGGCGGTGTTGACGATGCTGCCGCCGGTGGGCGCCGGGTTGTTCAGCATCGCCGCGATCGCGTGCTTGATTCCGTAGAAGACGCCGTTGACGTTGACGTCGACCAGGTTGCGGTGCTCCTCGTCGTCCATCACCGCCATCGGCGCGTGCATCTCGACGCCGGCGTTGTTGAAGAAGACGTCGAGCCGGCCGTGCTCCGCGACCGCGCGCGCGATCAGCGCCTGCACCTGCTCGGAGCGCCGAACGTCGGTGTGGACGAAGAGGCCGCCGATGTCGCGCGCCACCGCGTCGCCGTCCTGCAGGTCGCCGATCACCACCCGCGCTCCGGCGGCGGCGAAGGCGCGCGCCGTCGCCGCGCCGATTCCCGAAGCGCCGCCGGTGACGACGGCTGTCTTTCCTTTCAGTGAGCTCACTCTGTTCTTCTCCCGGATGATTGGCCACGGAGGTGCGGAGGCGCGGAGACCCGAGCACGCCCGCGGACTCTACTCGCGCGGGTTGCGCTCAGGCAAGGGCATCGCGGAAGTGGCGCGCAGCCACGGCTCGCGTCGATGCGCTGGCCCGCGAGGACGATCAGGAGCGGCGGGCGAGCGCCGCGCGTACCTGCTCTTCGATCCAGGCGTAGGTGCGTGCCAGCCCTTCCTCGAGCGAGATGCGCGGCTCCCAGCCGAGCACCGCGCGCAGACGCGCGTTGTCGGAGTTGCGGCCGCGTACGCCCTGCGGACCGGGGACGTGCCGCTTCTCGATGCGCACGCCGGCGATCGAGGCGACGAGATCGGCGAGGTCGTTGATGCTGATCAGGCGGTCCTGGCCGAGGTTGAGCGGCTCGTCGTGGTCGGAGCGCATCAGCCGCCAGAGGCCTTCGGTGCAGTCGTCGACGTAGCAGAACGAGCGCGTCTGCTCGCCGTCGCCCCAGATCTCCACCGCGGGGTCGTCCGTCCACTTGGCGATCGCGACCTTGCGGCAGATCGCCGCCGGCGCCTTCTCGCGGCCGCCGTCCCAGGCCCCCAGCGGACCGAAGACGTTGTGCAGCCGCACGATGCGGGTCTCGATGCCGCCGTCGCTCGCGTGCGCCAGGCAGAGGCGTTCGCTCACCAGCTTCTCCCAGCCGTAGCCGTCCTCCGGCTGCGCCGGATAGGCGTCCTCCTCGCGCAGCGGCACGACCGCGGTCTCGTGCTGGCGATACACCGGGTAGACGCAGGCCGACGAGGCGAACAGGTAGCGGCGCACGCCGGCGGCGCGCGCGCCTTCGAGGGTATTGAGGTCGATGCGCAGATTGTTGCGGTAGATGCGTTCGCCGTGCTGCGAGATGAAGCCCATTCCGCCCATCTCGGCGGCGAGGGCGTAGACCTCCTCCACCTCGCGCGTGGCGCGCCCGGCGTCCTCGGGCAGGCGCAGATCGAGGCGCAGGAACTCGTCCGCCGCGCTCTCGCCGTAGCGCGGCAGCTCGAGGTCGACGCCGCGCACCCAGGCACCGCGCCGCTTCAGCGACGAGACCAGATGGTGGCCGATGAAGCCGCCGGCGCCGGTGACGAGAACGCGGGTGCCCATGTGCTCGACCGGCGCCGTGGGCGCCGGACTCATACGATCTCCATCCCTCTCGCCTCGAGTTGGCCTCCCCTACAACAGCTCCCGCGGGGAGGAAAGCGCCCGCGACGACCTCTACATCCTGCGCCAGTAACCGCGCCGCGCGAGGGCGGTGAAGGCGTCGCGATCGCGGTGGAAGTAGCGCCGCACGCCGAACACCTCGACGAAGCCCGAGACCCCGGCGGGCCTGTAGCCGGTCTTCGGGTTGGTGCGGTTGGCGAGCCGATTGTACGGATCGACCAGGCCGAGCACGCGGCGGTAGCCGCGCTCGCGCAGCACCTCCAGTCGGTGGCAGGTGCCGGCGAGCTGCACGCCCTGGCGGCGGAACTCGGGCTGCGTGAACGAGCCGTGGAGGTAGGCCTGGTCGTGCGCCAGCTCGTAGCTGCGGTCGAGCAGGTACGAGTAGCAGGTGCCGAAGGCCAGCCAGGCGGCGTGTACCACCCGACCCCGATGGAGGGCGGCGAAGCAGCGCTGGCCGGCGCGCTGCCGCTCTTCGATGTCGGAGCGATGCTCGAACGGCAGCCCCTGCAGAAGCGCGCGCACCTCGTCGAGGTCCTCCGGAGCGTCGACGAAGTCGAGCTCGATCGCCGCCGGGAACATCTCCACCGGACGATCGAGGTCGCGCTTCATCACCGTCAGGTGAGCCGAGCGCGGTCGGCGGCCGAGCCGGCGGACGAGCTTGCCGAGCAGGCTCACTCGTCGAACAGCCGATCGGCGCGGCGGTAGCGCAGCGCCTGGCGCGCGGTCCGCAGCGGCGCGCCTCCGGTCAGCCTCTCCACGGCTGCCACCAGCGACGTCGCCCTGCGCTTGAGGCGCTCGACCGCGTACGTCCACGACACCCTCGTCGCCGCGCCCGCGAAGCGCTCGAGCGGCGTTCCGACCAGCGGCGACCAGAGCGACACCAGGTCGAGTGCGTCGGC
>Ga0268299_1004338_pt1 | contig 11227 bp, 10 predicted proteins | sample NOBtaG_FD_193484 | JGI IMG/M metagenome (GOLD analysis project Ga0268299, IMG submission 193484) | Activated sludge microbial communities from bioreactor in Nijmegen, Gelderland, Netherland - NOB reactor | ecosystem: Engineered > Bioreactor > Aerobic > Activated sludge | place: Netherlands... | reverse complement strand
GTTGACGGGGCCGCCAATTTCCTTGGCGCGGTCACGCCAATACGCAGCCGCGTGATGCGAGGGCGCGAAGGTGCCCTTCAGGTGCACCTTGATGACGAGGTCCCACTCTTCCTCGGTCATGTTCACCAGCATGCGGTCCCGCAGGATGCCGGCGTTGTTGATGATCGCGTCGAGCTTGCCGAACTCTTTGACGGCCTGATCGATCATGCCCTTGGCGCCGGCCCAATCGGAAACGTCCGCGCCGTTGGCGACGGCTTCGCCGCCCGTCGCCTTGATCTCGGCAACCACTTCTTGCGCAGGCGTTTGCGAGCCGCCGGAACCGGCGGCGTCTCCGCCGAGATCGTTGACGACGACCTTGGCGCCCTCTTGCGCGAGCATGAGGCAGTACTCGCGGCCGATGCCGCGGGCGCCGCCCGTCACGATCACAACGCGCCCGTCACAAATCCCGGCCATCCACTCGCTCCCTATCATTGCCGCCGCGACAGCTTGGCCGCGTACCGTGTTATGGCCCCATCTTCACGCGTTCCCGGCGCGCCGCCAAGGCATGTCGCGGCGTGAAGGGCTCGCGCGCGGCGCCGGATCGGTTCAAAATCACGCCAAGCCGGAAGACGGCAGGGAGAGAACGATGCGGCTGATCAGCGATATGGTGGTGCATGGCGGGCCCAAGGGCGCGCGGAACCCGAAGCGGTACCCGATCGCGGCGCCCGCCGACCTCGCGCATCCGCAGACGTTCCTCAACGGCCCACCGCACGCTGCGTTCGCGAAGATGCGCGCCGAGGCGCCGGTGTGCTGGGTGGATGAGCACTCGGACGAGCAGCCCGGCTTCTGGGCCGTGACGCGCCATGCCGACGTAATGCGCATCAACGGCGATCCGGAGACGTTCTCTTCGCAGCGCGGCGGCATTCTCATGGCGCATGGGCGCGCGGAATCGCAGCTGGCGCGCGCCTCGCTCGACGCGATGATCAACATGGACGCGCCCGCGCATCTTCAATTGCGCCGTGAGCACATGCCGTATTTCACGCCGGCTTACCTGCGCGGACTGCAGGACAAGATCGACGGCGAGGTGACGCGCCTCCTCGATGCGATGGCGCCGCGCGGCTCGGCCGATCTCGTGGAGAGCTTCTCTTCGCAGCTGCCGCTCTTCACGCTGTGCGAAATTTTGGGCGTGCCGCAGGCGGACCGGCCGAAGTTTCTGCACTGGATGCACTTCCTGGAGATCGCCAATTCGTTCGCGGCTGAGCGCAGCGCGGGCGGCGGCGGAATGGAAGGCGCGGCGCAAGAAATTCCGCCGGAAGCCAAGGCGTTCCTCGATGCGTTCACCGCGGCCGTCGATGAGATGTTCGAGTATGGCCGGCACATGCTGCATGACCGCCGGAAGAACCCGCAGGCCGACCTGATGAGCGCGATCGCGCGCGCGCAGATCGACGGCGAGTTCCTGGCGGACGAATATCTCGACGGTTCATGGCTGCTGATCGTGTTCGCAGGCAACGACACGACGCGCAACACCATCTCCGGCACGATGAACCTGCTGACGGAGTTCCCGGAGCAGAAGCAGAAACTGATGAGCGATCTTTCGCTCATGCCGAATGCGGTGAACGAGTTCATCCGGATGGTGAGCCCGGTGATCTATATGCGCCGGACGGCGACGAAGGACGTCGAGATCGCCGAGCAGAAGATCGCCGAGGGCGAAAAGGTGATCATGTATTTCGGCGCGGCAAACCGCGACGAGCGCGTGTTCGAAAACCCCGATCAGCTCGATGTGACACGCCCGAACGCCGACAAGCACATCGCGTTCGGCTACGGACCGCATGTGTGCATCGGCAAGCGCGTGGCGCAAATGCAGCTCGAGGCGACGTACAAGCAGATCCTCACGCGCTTCCCGGACATGCGCCAATCTGGGCCGATGAGCGTTGCGCCGAACAATTTCGTCTACGCGATCCGCGGCATGCCGGTGACGTTCACGCCGCAAAAGTGATGGGCTTAGCGTCATGGCCACGCGCAAGGATCTTGCCGATCTCATCATGAGCGCCAAGCGCGCGGTGGTGTTCACCGGCGCCGGGATTTCGACGGAAAGCGGCATCCCAGACTTCCGCTCGCCTGGCGGCGTGTGGAGCAAGATGAAGCCGATCATGTTCCAGGACTTCGTGGCCAGCGAAGAGATGCGCCGCGAAGCGTGGACGCGGACGTTTACTGGGCGCGCGGGCTGGACGGGCGCTAAGCCCAACGCGGGGCACGCTGCGGTCGCGCGCATGGTGGCGCATGGCAAAGCGAGCGCGGTGATCACGCAGAACGTCGACAATCTGCACCAAGACAGCGGCGTGCCGGCCGACAAAGTGATCGAGCTCCACGGCAATGCGAGCTACGCGACGTGCCTCTCGTGCGGCCTGCGGCACGAATTCGCCGACTTGCGCGAGGACTTCATGGAGCGCGGAATCATCCCCTCGTGCCGGGCGTGCGGGAAAATCGTAAAATCCGCGACGATCTCGTTTGGGCAGCAGATGCCGGAGCTGCCAATGCTGCAGGCCGAAGCCGAGACCGTGATGTGCGACCTCTTCCTCGTGCTCGGCTCGTCGCTTGTGGTCTATCCCGCAGCGGGCTTCCCGATTGCGGCCAAGCGCAACGGCGCCACGCTCGCCATCGTCAACCGGGAGGCGACCGACCATGACGAAATCGCCGATCTGGTGCTGCACGACGAGATTGGCCCGGCAATGACCGAAGCAGTGGCGCAGCTGGCGCAATAAGCGGCGTTACACACGGCACAGCAGCGAAAGTTCGCCTGCATCCATCGTTTGGTCCTTCGCAGGTCAGCGCGAGCGGCGCTTAATAGCGGCTCGCCTGTTCGGGGACAGCCGATGACGATTTCGAGACGCCAATTGGTGTGGCGCGCAGCGGCCGTGGGCGGCTATGGCGCGGCGCTTTCTGTGATGCACGCGCTGGGCATTGCGCCGGCTTATGCGGCGGAGCGGCCGCCGCGCGATCCAGGCATTGGGCGCGGGCGCAAAGTGCTGGTGCTGGGCGGCGGGATCGCGGGCCTCTCCTCCGCTTACGAGCTTGGACATGCGGGCTTCGACGTAACCGTGCTTGAAGCGCGCCGGCGGCCTGGCGGGCGCAATTGGACTTTGCGGCCGGGCGATCGCATCGAGCACGCGCACGGGCCGGCGCAGACCGTGAATTTCGATGACGGGCATTATTTCAACGCAGGCCCTGCGCGGCTGCCGAGCCATCACACGACGATCCTTGGCTATTGCCGCGAATTGAACGTGCCGCTCGAAGTGGAGATCAATGCGAGCCGCAGCGCGTGGGTCGTTGGCGCCGATGGTTCGCCTGTGCGCATGAGCCAGGTCGTGAACGATACGCGCGGGCATGTGTCGGAGTTGCTCGCGAAAGCGGCGAGCACGGGCGCGCTCGATAGCGAAGTGAGCGGCGCCGATAAGGCCTCGATGCTCGAATTCCTGCGTTATTATGGCGATTTGGACGAAAACTTCCGCTTCGACGGCACCGAGCGCTCTGGCTACGTGCGCACGCCGGGGGCTGCGGGCGAAGCGGGCGAGCATTTGCCGCCGGTGGCGCGCGCACGGCTGCTCCACCCCTCAATGGCGTTGCCGAGTTTGTTCGAAGAACAATACGACATGCAGCCGACGATGTTTCAGCCCGTCGGCGGGATGGATCAGATACCGAAAGCGTTCGCGCGCGCACTCGGTTCGAAAGTGCGGCTCGGGTGCGAAGTGCGCAGCGTGCGCAATCTGCCCGATGGCGTGGAAGTTACGTGGCGCGAGGCGGGCGAGACGCGCACGGAGCGCGCGGCGTTTGTGATTTGCGCGCTGCCGCCGAAGCTCGCGGCGCGGCTCGGCGCCAATTTCAGCACGCCGTTTGCAACCGCGCTGCGCAGCGTGCGGATGGACAACGCGACCAAGATGGCGTGGCAGGCGCCGCGCTTCTGGGAGACGGAAGATCATCTCTATGGCGGCCTCACCTACATGCCGCATCACGACATTTCGTTCCTTTGGTATCCGTCACAGGGACTCTTTAGCGCCGAGGGCATCCTGCTTGGGTGCTACAATACGGGCGACCGCGCTGCTGCGTTCGCGCGCCGCTCGCTTGCGCAGCGCGCCGCCTATTCGCGCGCGGCGATCAACGTGGCGCATCCGGGCAAGGGCGCTCTTCTGAAGAACCCGATCTCGATCGTGTGGCAGGACATGCCGTTCAACGAAGGGCCGTGGGTCGGCGATGGGCGCGATGTTTGGTACGACCGGCTCAACGCGCCGGAGGGGCGCGTCCATTTCGCGGGAGATTGGCTCTCGCATGTCGTGGGCTGGCAGGAAGGCGCGGCCTTGTCTGGGCTGCGCGCGGCGGCGATGATCTGCACGCGGGCGCGCGAAGAATCCGTTGCGGCGGCGCTTTGAGGGAGACACACATGCGCGGAACTATCGCGGCGTTGGCGTTCGCACTGGCGTGCGCAGGCTGCGCCTCTCAAGGGACGGGCATGTCCGAGAACCAAATTCGCCGTAACGCCAACCCGAACTCGCCGATCCCGATCGCGACATCTGTGAGCGTGCCGGCGGGGCACGAACTGGTTTTCGTTTCCGGCGCGCTGCCGGCGGTGGCGAACCCGAACGCGCCGCCCGGCACACCGGAAGCTTACGGAGATACGCGCACGCAGGCGCAGTCCGTGCTGTCACGCCTCAGCGAGGCGCTGGCGGCAGAGCAGCTGACGTTCGCCGACGTGGTATCGGTGCGCGTGTTCCTGGTTGGCGATCCGCGCATGGGCGGGCGGATGGATTTTGCCGGATTCAACCAAGCGTTCTCCGAACATTTCGGCACGCCGAACCAGCCGAACCGGCCGGCACGCACGGCGATCCAAGTCGTGGCCCTGCCCGCGCCGGGCGCGCTGGTTGAAGTGGATCTGGTCGCAGCGCGCGCACGCTGATGGCCGAAGCTGCTCTGGATCTGCCGGTTGAAAAGACCGCGCGCTATGCGGCGCTGCGCAAGGAGATCGCGGCGGTGATCGCGGGCGAGCCGAACGTGACGGCGCGCTACGCGACATGCGCTTCGATGCTGGCGCATGCGTTTCCGGAGCGGTTTTTCTGGACGGGATTCTACATCGTCGATCCCGCAAAGGGCGATGAGCTTGTGGTGGGCCCGTATCAGGGCACGCTTGGGTGTTTGCGGATTCCGTTCGGCAAGGGCGTTTGCGGCGCGGCGGCAGCGCAGCGCAAGACGATCATCGTTGAGGACGTGCATGCGTTTCCGGGGCACATCGCGTGCGATTCACGCAGCAATTCGGAAATCGTTACGCCCGTGTTCGACAAGAGCGGCGCGCTGGCGGCGGTGCTCGATGTCGATAGCACGCAATTCGCGGCGTTCGACGCCGACGATCAGGCCGGGCTTGAAGCGATCCTCGGCGATCTCCTGACGCTGCCCTAGTTACTCGGCCGGTTCGGGCGTGAGCGCGGGCGCTTCGATCGCGGTTGGCGTCAATTCCGCGGCGGTTGCCGCGGCCGGTTGCGGCGGCGGAGCTGGCGCGGGCGCCGCGCGGGCCAAACCTTCAATGCGATTTGCGCCGATCAGCGCTTGCGCACGCACGCCGGCGAACGCTTGGCCCATCGGCTCGGCGCGCCCGCCAAGGCAACCGCTCAAGAACGCATCCGCGACCGCAAAGAACGAGACGCGCGTGGGCGTCCGCGCGAACACGGCGCTCGCGTCCGGATAGTTGAGATAGACTGCGCCGGCGCGCCGCGCGCCTTGCGCCATCACATCGACATCGCCGCGCGGCGTGCGCGGATCGCGCCCGCCATAGGCCATCAGCAACGGCCGTTCGATCGCGCTCGCGCGCGACGTGGGCGAACGCTGGCGCAGCGCATCGCGCCCCTCGGGCGTGCGGACATCGCCGATCCGCGTGGCGGCGCCGCTGCGCAGCCAATCATCGCGCGTCGGCGCCGCGGTGAGCAGCGATTCAAGGCTGGCGGGGCCGCCAATATCGACGGCGCACGCAAAACGCTGCGGCGTTGCGGTGAGGCCGACGAGCGCAGCGTAGCCGCCGTAACCGGCGCCAAGAATGGCGATGCGTTCGGGCTGGGCGATGCCCTCTTCGACGGCCCATTGCACGGCGTCGAGCAAATCATCTTGCATGCGCCCGCCCCACTCGCGCGCGCCAGCGTTGACGAAGGCTTTGCCGAAGCCGGAGGAGCCGCGGAAGTTTACGCTGAGCGCAGCGTAGCCACGGTTGGCCAGCCATTGATGCAGCGGATGGAAGCCGAACGAGTCGCGGCCCCACGGCGTTGCGTGCGGCAAGATCACGAGGGGCGTTGGTTCGTCGGGGCGGGAATCGCCGTTCGAGTCCGAGCCGATCGGCAGGGTGAGATAGGAGACGAGCGTCAGACCATCACGCGCTTCGATCTCAACCGGGATCATCGGCTGCAGCGGCGCGCTTTCGAGCGAGGGGCGATGACGGAAGAGCAGCGTCAGGCGGCGTTGCTGGAGATTGCTGCGATCGTACAGATAAGAGCGCGCCGCGGTCGTCGCGTTGTCTTCGACGACGATCCAGTATTTGTCATCGACGGTGCGGCTGGTGACGCGCGGATCGCCCGCGAGCTGCGCATCGAGAAATGTGAGATCGGCTTGCGCTTCGGGATCGAGCGCTCGCCATTCGCGGCGAAGATAATCAGCGGCGAAGGCTTCAGGCGCGCCGCTCGCGGGATCGCGCCACACATCGCTTACGTCCGCGCGCGCGCTTTCGCCGAGCACGGTCTTGGCGCCGGTTTCGACATCGACGCGCACGAGGGCTGCGCGATCGCGGCCTGTGGAATCGTACATCAGGAACGAGCGCCCGCCCGCTTCGAACGCGATTGGATCGGTGGTGAGCGCGTCTTCGAACGGCAGCGCCATCAGGACGCTCCACGTGCCGCTCTCGGCGCGCGACATGATCTCGACGCCACCATCGGCGCCGGCCCGGAGGCCAAGGCGCACGCGGTTGTCCCGGTCGAGCACGTAGCGGAAGAAGCGGCGCGTGTTGCGCTCGATCAGCGTGCGCGAACCGGTGGCGACATCCATGCGGAAGAGATCGGGCCAGGCGCGGTCGCGCTCATTGAGCGCGACGATGACGCCGCTTGGGTCTGCCGACGAGACGCCGACGATTTCGGCGTGGCCCGCTTCGCTCAGCGTGGCTGTTTCACCCGTGGTGACGTCGACCGAGTAGAGGCGGAAATCCTCGTTGCCGTCATCGTCGGTCAGATAAAGCAGGTGGCGCGCGTCCTCGGCCCAGGCATAGGCGACGACGCCGTTGGTCTGCGTGACTGCACGCGCGACGCCGAGCGTGGCGGTGGGAACGACCCAGAGATTGAGCGCGCCATTGCGGGGCGCGAGGAACGCGATCATTTCGCCGCGCGGCGAGAGCTTGGCGTCGGTGCGCGCCGGATCGCCGAACAGATCGGCGCGCGCGATCATTGGGGGCGCGGCGGGCGGCGGGAGCGTGGCTGTGGCGTTGGGGCCGCGCCCGCAAGCGGCGGGGGCGATCAGGGCAAGGCCCAACAGCGCGAACGCGCCGGCGTTGCGCCTCATTCTAGGCTCCCCGACCATGACCGGACCTTAACGCTTTCCCCCGCCCCGGCAAACCGGATGGGCGCCCGCCGGTCAACCCTAGAGACAAGTCAACATTGGGGGCTGTTTTGACATGGGGGGCGACGCTTCCTAAGTGACGGCCGTTTGCCCGCAAGGTACGCAGGGCGCGGAGGCAATGCACTTGGCTAAGCAGGGAAAATCGGGCACCGAGCCAAGCCAGAATCCGGCTGGCGCGACGGGCGCGCTGGTGCTGGCCGATGGGACGGTGTTTTTCGGACTTGGGCTTGGGGCGCAGGGCGAGGCGCTCGGCGAAGTGTGCTTCAACACGGCGATGACGGGCTATCAGGAAATCCTGACCGACCCCTCCTACGCGGCGCAGATCGTGGCGTTCACGTTCCCGCACGTCGGCAATGTCGGCGCCAATCGCGAAGACATCGAACAAAGCTCGCCCGCTGCGGCGGCGGCCGCGCGCGGCGCTGTGTTCCGCACGGCGCCGACGGAAGCTTCCAACTGGCGCGCGGACGAGACGCTGCAAAGCTGGCTCGCCAAGCGCGGCGTGATCGCGATCGCCGGGCTCGACACGCGCGCGCTGACCAAGCGCATCCGTGAGAACGGCATGCCGAACGCGGTGATCGCGCACGATCCTAACGGCAAGTTCGATATTCCCGCGCTGATCGCGAAAGCCAAAGCGTGGCCCGGCCTTGAGGGCATGGATCTCGCGAAGGATGTGACGACGGCGCAGACTTACGTTGTGAGCGAGCAGCGCTGGCGCTGGCCGGTTGGCGTTGGGAACGTGACCGACCCCAAGTTTCATGTCGTGCTGTTCGACTACGGCGTGAAGCGCAACATTCTGCGCGCGCTCGGCGATGTGGGATGCAAAGTGACGGTGCTGCCCGCGAACGCGACGGCGGAAGATGCGATGGCGCTGAAGCCCGATGGCTACGTGCTCTCGAACGGGCCGGGCGATCCGGCCGCGACCGGCGTTTACGCCGCGCCGCAAATCCGCAAGCTCGTCGATAGCGGCGCGCCGGTGATGGGCATTTGCCTTGGCCACCAGATGCTGGGCCTCGCGCTTGGCGCAAAGACTTTGAAGATGCCGCAGGGCCATCACGGCGCGAACCATCCGGTGAAGGATCTCGACACGGGCAAAGTTGAAATCGTCTCGATGAATCACGGCTTCGCCGTCGATCGCGACACGCTGCCGGCGAACGTGAAGGAGACGCACGTCTCTTTGTTCGACGGCTCGAATTGCGGAATCGAGATCGTCGGCAAACCGGTGTTCTCCGTTCAATATCACCCCGAAGCTTCCCCCGGCCCGCAAGACAGCCATTACCTGTTCGAGCGTTTCGCGGCGGCGATGGCCAAGACCAAGCCGGAGGCCGCATGAAACCCGCGCTTCTCGTCAATCCGCCCTTGGGCGGATTTGAGGCGCGCTTGAGCGAAACCTACGATGTGGTCCATTGGCCACAGGCGCAGGCGCGCGCTGGCGACATTCGCGCGGCGCTGACGATTGGTTCAACGGGATTAACCAACGCGATGATCGACGCGCTGCCCAATCTTGGGCTGATCGCGTGTTTCGGCGCGGGCTATGACGGAATCGATGTCAGCCATGCGCAGGCGCGCAATGTGGTCGTCACGAATTGTCCGAGCGTGAACAATGAAGACGTCGCGGATGTCGCGCTGGGGTTGATGATTTCGACGGTGCGCAAGATCGCGCTTGGCGATGCGAACGTGCGCAGCGGCAAATGGCGCGATGGCATTGGGTATACGCCGCGCTTCACCGGGATGAAGACGGGCGTTGTGGGCCTTGGTGCGATTGGGCTTGCGATTGCCGAGCGCGCGGCGGGCTTCAAGCATGAGATTGCTTGGCAGGGCCCGCGCGCGAAGCCGAATGCGCCCTATCGCTATGAGCCGGATTTGCTGAAGCTTGCGGCGTGGGCTGACATTCTTGTGATCGCCTGCCCTGCTTTGCCCGGCACGGAGAAGATGATCAGCGCCGAGGTGATCGAAGCGCTTGGACCGCAAGGCGTTCTGGTGAACATCGCGCGCGGCTCGATCGTGGATGAAGACGCGCTGATCGCGGCGCTGAAGAGCGGCAAGCTGGGCGGCGCAGGGCTCGACGTGTTCGAGGAAGAGCCGACGCCGGCGGCGCGCTGGGCTGATGTGCCGAACGCGACGCTGATGCCGCACCAGGGCGGCGGCTCATTTCAAGCGATCCGGGCGACGACGCAGCTGGCGCTCGAGAACCTCTCGCTGTTCTTTGCGGGCCAGCCGGTGAAGACGCCGGTCAAAGCGTAAGATTTTTCGCACAACTGGAACTTTTGGCAAAAGCAGCAGCGCGAACTGAAATCGCGCGCGCGCGTTCTATATGTCGCTCATGGCTCCGATCACGATCTCCATTCCGCATAATCTCGGCAAAGCCGAAGCGCGCAGCCGCCTCGAAAGCGGCTTTGGGCGCGTACGGCAGCAATTCGCGCAAGGCGGCGCGATAAACATGCAGGAGAGCTGGGAGGGCGACCGGCTCACGTTTTCGATGAAGGCGATGGGCCAGACTGTGAGCGGGCGGCTCGATGTGCTTGAGAGCGAAGTGAAAATGGAAGTCGATCTGCCGAACATTTTCGCGGCGATCGCGGGCACGATCAAAAAGCGCGTGCAGCGCGAAGGCGCGTTGCTGCTGGAGGACAAGCGGCGCACGCCTTAGTGCGCCGCTTCCCTCAGTCTACTAGCGCAGTTCGAAAATCACGCTGACGTTCACGACCGTGTCGATTTCGCCGGGAGCCACGGGCGGCGGCGGGGCGGGCGACACGTCCGCGGACATGCGCGCCATCATTGGCATCGGGATCGGCGGGGAGAAGCCGCCGCTTTCGCTGATCGAGATGATGCGGCCGACGGTGAGGCCTGCGGCGCGCGCGTAGAGCGCGGCGCGGCGGCGTGCTTCTTCGATGGCGTCGGTGCGCGCAGCATCGAGCTGCGCATCGGGGTTTTGGTACGAGAACGAGACGCCGTTGATGGTGTTGCCGCCCGCGTTGACGGCGGCGTCGAGCGTTTGGCCCACGCGATCGAGGTTGCGCACTTTGGCGGTGACGGTGTTCGACGCTTGATAGCCGTTGAGGCGCGGCGGTTGGTTCTCTTGGTAGACGTATTGCGGATTGACCGAGATGTTCGCGGTTTGAATGTCGCGCTCGGCGACGCCGGCGCGGCGGAGCGCTGCGACGAGTGCGTTCATGCGCTGCGAGTTGGCCTGGAGCGCGGCTTGGGCGGTCGCGCCCTCGGTCTGGACGCCGAGATTGACGGTGGCCATGTCCGGCCGGCCGGTGGATTTGCCCTCGGCGCTGATCGACAGGACCGTGCCTTCGACGCCGAGCGGGCCGTGGCGGACGATCTGGACGTCGCGGGTCTGGGTTTCTTGGGCGGAGGCCGCGATCGGGGCTCCTGCGGCGGCGATGGCGAGTGCGGCGGCGGCGATGGCGCGCATAGGTCGGATTCTCCTGACTGCCGGGCTGATCCCAGGCGTGTCCCTTGGGGGCCTCTATCTGACGAACAGATAGGCGAAATGACGGCGAGGAAAGGATTTTTCGACCAGTTCGACTCCGAAATCGACCGTTCGCGGCAAGCAAAAGCCACCCGGTCCGAATCAGTTAACGCCGAATCGCTGTAAAATAGGGGCACA
>Ga0268299_1004337_pt1 | contig 11231 bp, 10 predicted proteins | sample NOBtaG_FD_193484 | JGI IMG/M metagenome (GOLD analysis project Ga0268299, IMG submission 193484) | Activated sludge microbial communities from bioreactor in Nijmegen, Gelderland, Netherland - NOB reactor | ecosystem: Engineered > Bioreactor > Aerobic > Activated sludge | place: Netherlands... | reverse complement strand
TTCGGTGACGCCCGAGGCCCGGCTCGTCTGCGCGGTGACGATCGAGCCGACGGTAGCCAGCGAGATCGCCAGAACGATCGCGCCGTGGGCTACCGGTCGGTTCATGACCAGGAGCGCTGCCGCCGGAAGGCCACGATCCCACCGCTGAGGGCGAGAACGACCATCAGACCGTAGACCAGCTTGAGGCCGGTCTGATCATCGTCGAGGCTGAGCAGGCCGCTGTCTCCGGTGGGCACGCCGGCCGGCGCGGTCGACAGCCCGGTGAAGCGCTCGATCACGATCTGGGCAGTGGAGCTGGCCGGCGCACCGATGGCCGACAGCGAGGCCAGCTCGCCGTCGCCGACCGTGACGTTGGCCGAGGTCAGCACCTTGCCGTCGTCGCCGAGGAACTCGACCTTGGCGGTGCCGGCCGGCACCACGGCCGACGCTTCCTCACCGGCGGCGATCGTTCCCACGATCGTTCCGTTGACCGAGGCGTCGACCGGGCCGTCGGCCATCAGGTTGCGCAGCACCACCCGGCTCTGGCCGGGGGCGACAGCCGACAGGTCCTCCTCGAAGGCGGTGAGTGTCGGCTTCCCCTGGTCGTTCAGGTGGGCCACCAGGGTGGCGGGTTCGGCCCCCACCGTGACCTTCTGCTCGATGATGGGCTCGTCGGTACGGTCGGCCGAGGCCTCGGGGGCCTTGGCATCGGCGGCGAACAGGGCCACGTCGTAGCTACCGGCGGCGAGCTCCACCGGACCGGCGATCTCGCCGGTCTTGAACCCGGTGGTGAGCGCCTTGCCGTTGACGTAGACGTCGACCTCGGCCCCGGGCACGCCGTGCAGCACCTGCACCGCCGCCTGGCTGGCCGCCATGCCGCTCTGCGGCACCAGCGGGGCGGCGCTGGTGGCCGGGGCGGCCGTGGTTGCCGGAGCGGCGGTGGTTGCCGGGGCGGCGGTGGTTGCCGGGGCGGCGGTGGTTGCCGGGGCGGCGGTGGTTGCCGGGGCGGCGGTGGTTGCCGGAGCAGCCGTGGTGGCGGTGGAGAGCACCTGGCTCTGCTGGGTGGAGGCGGGAGGCTCGGGGGCCTCGGTCACCGAGCTGGAGGGTGCCTCGCTCACCGCGGTGGTGGAGACAGTTTCGGTGGACGGCGTGGAGACCGCCTCGCTCACCGAGGCCGGCGAACCGTCGCCGATGGCGCTGTCGTCGTTGTTGCCGGAAGCCACGATGCCCCAGGCGATGGCGGCCAGGCCGAGCAGCAGGATGCCGGCGAACATGAGGCCGGCCCGCCGCCGCTGCTTGCGGGGTAGGTAGGTCTCGTCGAGGTCGACGGTCTGGGCCGCAGCCGGTACCGCGTACTCGTGCACGAACTGGGAGCGTCCGGCGGTGACCGGTGCGTCGTCGTCGGCGTCGGCCGTGGCCTCCTCAGCGGTCACGGCGGCGGCCGGGCTGGCGGCGACGGCCGGTGCCGTCTCGGGGGCCACCCCCGCCGGGGCCGGCGCCGTGATGTCGGCATCGATCGTGGTGCCGGGATCGGTATCGGCCACCTCGAACCCGGTGCCGGCGTCTGCCTCGCCGTCGCCCAGCTGGCCGGCCAGGGCGCCCACCCCGGCTGCGGCGGCCGTGGCGCCGGCGGCGGCGACGCCGGCCGACGCCACCGTGGATCCGATGGACCGGGCGGTCTCGCTCGGGGTGTGTGACGACACCGTCGAGCTGGCGCGGGTGGCCAGCTCGTTCATCTCGGAGGTGGCGATGAAAGCCGGGCCGTAGGTCTTGCGCTCCTCGCCCAGTCCCTCGGCCAGGATGCTGGCGAACTCCATGGCGGACGGCGGGCGGGCCTCCGGGGTGTCGGAGCTCGACCACATGATCAGTCGGCGGATCGATCGCGGGGCGGTGTCGATGGCCGGCCCGAGGGAGGCCTCGAGCAGCTTGCCCAGTGAATAGACGTCGGACCGTTCGGTGGGATCGGCGCCGTCGCGGACCTCCGGGGCGGCCCAGGCCTGGCGGTCGGCCGGCAGGCGGCCACCGAGCCCGAGGCCGACGCCGCTCACGGCGACGTCGTTGCCCAGCACGTACACGTCGGACGGGCTGATGGCGCCGTGGAAGAGGCCGCGGAGATGGGCCTCGTGGAGGGCGCGGGCGGTCGCTTCGGCGATGCCGGCGCCGTTGGTCCAGCTGAGGTCGCCTGACTCGAGGAGGGAGGCGAGGGTCGGCGACTCGACCACCGGCGTGACGGCGAAGGGCTTGCCGTCGGCCGAGAAGTCGGCGTCGATGATGGGCACCATGCCGGGCAGGTCGCCGGACTGGCGCAGGCGGCGCAGATGCGAGCGGTCCCAGTGGCTGCCCGGCCCGACGGTCACGTCGATGCCGTGCTCGCCATCGCTGAGCCGGAGCTGGTCGAGGCCGAACCAGTGGCTGACCGCTGAGCCCCGCTCCGTCTCGCTCTGATCGTTCACATCTACCTCCGCCCTTCGACCCTCATCCGCCGGGCGGAACGTAACACGTTTCCGCTCCGCACGCGCGGTGCTGAAGACCCTGAAAACCGCCGACTAGCGCGACTGTCGCCAGCTAGAACGGGGGCAGCCGCCCGCTCACGTTACCAAGGATGTCCAGGGTGGGCGACTGATGGTCCCAATTCGTACATCGCGACCTATGTGGTCTGGGTAGATGATCCTGTCAGTGTCAGGTAAGGGGTCCTGCCGGGATGTCAGGCCAGCCGGTACCGGTAGCCCGACCGGTCCCGCCCGACGACGGAGAACAGGTCGTTGGCCCGCAGGCAGTAGGCCATCTTCTGGGCCCGGTCCACGGTGGTCCCGGCCGCCGCCGCCAGATCCCGGGTGGTGAACACCGGCGGCAGGCCGGCAGGGATGAAGGCGCGCAGGTCGGCCACCGTCTCGAACCGGTGGTGGCCGAGGATGTCCCGCAGGCGACGGTCGACCGTGCGCCACCCGCCCCGGCCCCGGCGCAGGCCGGGATCGGGCACCTGGTGGCGCTCCACCGTCACCAGCACCACCTCGATCGTCAGGTGGGGGTGGTCGAGCAGGGTCGGCATGCTCACCAGCTCGTCGAACAGGGCGTGGATGTCGTTGCGGCGGGGGGACCGGCGGGGCCGGGCCCCCGGCTTCACCAGCCAGGTCTCCACGGCGATCGGGTGGACCAGGCGGATGGGATGCTCGGCCAGGAGCCGGTCGAGCTTGCGGGCCATGGCGGCGAACGACACGGTCTGGATCTCGATGAGCTGGGAGCCCCGGCGGATGTCGATCACGAAGCCGCCCAGCTTCACCTCGTGCTCGTCGCCGGGCAACGACAGGGCGGCCTTGAGCCCGGCGTGCAGGGAGCTCTCGTTCAGGGTGCCGATGCCGATGGCCGGGATCGTAGCCCCGGCCGGCGGCCCGGCTCGTGACCCGGATGGGGGAGGGGGGTACCCTCACCTGGGTGAGCGACACGGCCTCCGAACTCCGCGACCTCCCGGCGCCCCCCACCGACGGGGCCGGCAGATCGGCCCTCGTGCTGGTGCACGAGCCGGGCAACACCCCCTCGGTGCTGGGCCGCCACCTGCGACGGCGGGGCTGGTCCCTGACCGAGCACCTGGTCGTGGCCGACCTCGAACGCCCGGGAGAAGCCGCCCCGTTCCCAACGCTCGACGGGTTCGACCTGGTGGTGGCCATGGGTTCGGTGCAGTCGGTGTACGACACGGACGCCATCGGCCCCTGGATCGACGCCGAGCTGGATCTGCTGCGCCGGGCCCACGACGGCGGTGTCCCCGTGCTCGGCGTCTGCTTCGGCGGCCAGGCTCTGGCCGCCGCCCTCGGCGGCCGGGTGGAGCGGGCCCCCTGGCCCGAGGTCGGGTGGTTCGAGCTGGCGGGCGAGGCGAACCCGGTGGGGCCCGGCCCGTGGTTCGAGTGGCACCACGACCGCTTCGAGGTGCCGCCGGGCGGCGAGACGCTGGCCGTGACCGACGTGGGCCCCCAGCTGTTCCGCATCGGCCGCAGCGTGGGCACCCAGTTCCACCCGGAGGTCGATTCGGCCCACATCGCCGGCTGGCTGGCCGATTGCACCGAGGGGTATCTGGCCGAGGTGGGGGTGCGGCCCCGGGAGTTGCTGGCGGCCACGGCCGAGCTGGAGGAGGCCAACGCCGCCAACTGCTCCCGCCTGGTGGACTGGTTCCTCGACGAGATCGCCTTCGCCCCGACGCTGACATAAGGTCGGGCCATGTTCGTCCCCATGGTCAGCATCAGCGATCTCGAGGCGGCCGGTCGCCTCGGGGTCGAAGGCAAGTGGTTCGTCGTCGATCGACGGTCGAACATCCTCGTCCACGACGGCGACATCCCCCGGGGGGCGAACGCCCCGGTGGAGGGGCTGACCGTGCACCTGTTGGGGGTCGACCGGGGTGAGCCGGTGTGGGCCGTCGAGGCCCACGAGGAGATCGAGGTGCCGGCGCTGGCCCAGTGGATCCACCTGCGCCAGCTGTTCGGCTCCATCGAGGAGCAGGACTGGGCCCTGGCCGGCCGGGCGGCCCAGATCGTGAACTGGGACCGGGACCACCGCTACTGCGGGCGCTGCGCCACGCCCACCGACGCCCATACCGCCGACCGGGCCCGCGTCTGCCCCAAGTGCGGTCTCATGGCCTACCCGCGGCTCACCCCGGCCATCATCACGCTGGTGGAGCGGGACGACGGCAAGGCCCTCCTGGCCTGGGGCGCCCAGTTCCCCGGGCGTTTCTACAGCGCGCTGGCAGGGTTCGTGGAGCCCGGCGAGTCGCTCGAGCAGTGCGTGGTCCGGGAGGTGCGCGAGGAGGTCGGGATCGAGGTGACCGACATCCGCTACTTCGGCTCCCAGCCCTGGCCCTTCCCCCACTCGCTCATGATCGGCTTCCAGGCCCGCTACGCCGGGGGCGAGCTGGTGCCCCAGGAGTCCGAGATCGTCGACGCCGGTTGGTACGGCCCCGACGACCTCCCCCCGGTGCCCCGGGGCGGCATGTCGATCGCCGGCTGGCTGATCGAGGACTGGATGAAGCGGACGGCCGGTCGCTGAGCGAAGCCGGGCCGGAGGGGTGCAGCCGGCCCGGAGGCGCGGGCCCGGCTAGCATCGGCGGGGTGGACGACCTGTCGACGACGCCGCTGCGCTTCGAGTGCCCCCGCTGCCACCAGGCGGTCGAGGCCCGCTTCTACGGGCCCTGCGACGTCTGCCGGGCCCAGCTCAGGGCGGCCCTGGGAGGCGACGCCCGGGACGTCGAGGCCGTCGAGTACGAGCCCAAGATGAACGTCACCCCCAACGCCGTGGCCACCAAGGACTGAGGATTCCGCCGGTTCGACTCCGGGAATCGCCTGGGAACGGCCTGCTATCCTCGCAGGTCACTTGACGTCGCCTCGAGGGATCGCGCCTCGCGGTCGGGGCGGGAACGGAGCACGGGCACATGGCAGAGGTCGTACTCGACCAGGTCAACAAGGTCTACCCGAACGGCTACCACGCCATCGTGGACCTCAACCTCGAGATCGCCGACGGCGAGTTCCTGGTGCTCGTCGGCCCGTCGGGTTGTGGCAAATCCACCGCCCTGCGCATGGTGGCCGGCCTGGAGGACATCAGCAGCGGCGAGCTGCGCATCGGCGACCGGCTGGTGAACGATGTCCACCCCAAGGACCGTGACATCGCCATGGTCTTCCAGAACTACGCCCTCTACCCCCACATGACGGTGGCTGAGAACATCGGCTTCGCCCTCAAGCTGGCCAAGGTTCCCAAGGGCGAGATCAACGAGCGGGTCCGCCGGGCCGCGGCCACGCTCGACCTCACCGAGCAGCTCGACCGCAAGCCGGGACAGCTGTCGGGCGGCCAGCGCCAGCGGGTGGCGATGGGGCGGGCCATCGTGCGCCAGCCCAAGGCGTTCCTGATGGACGAGCCGCTGTCGAACCTCGACGCCAAGCTCAGGGTTCAGATGCGGGCCGAGATCGCCACCCTGCAGCGCGATCTGGGCGTCACCACCGTCTACGTCACCCACGACCAGGTGGAGGCGATGACCATGGGCGATCGGGTGGCGGTGCTCAAGCGGGGCTACCTCCAGCAGGTCGACACCCCGCAGAACCTGTACGACTCGCCCGACAACGTGTTCGTGGCCGGTTTCATCGGCTCCCCGTCGATGAACCTCATGAACGCCACGCTGGGGGGCACGTCCGATGCTCCCACGGTGACCTTCGGCAGCCACACGCTCGCCGTGGACCGCTCGGTCCTGTCCGAGCGCCCGGCCCTGGCCTCCTACTTCGGCCAGCGGGTGGTGGTGGGGCTGCGGCCCGAGGACCTGGAGGACGCCTCGGTGCAGACCGGCGCCCCCGAGGACCGGATCCTGGTGGTGCGCACGGCCCTGATGGAGGCGTTGGGCTCCGAGATCATCCTGCACTTCCCGATCGACGTGGAGCCCTACTCGATCATGGAGGCCGAGTTCGAAGGGGACGACGCCATCACCGCCGTGGCCAACGAGGAGGGCCACTTCAACTACGTGGCCCGGGTCAGCCCCCGCTCCCAGGCCCGGATCGGCGAGACGGTGAACCTCGTGGTCGACACGGCCCGCTTCCACTTCTTCGACCCTGCCTCGGGCCTGGCCATCCGGGGCTGACGCCGGCCGAAACCGGTACCGGGCGGCAACCTCACCCCTGTGACCAGGGCAGGTAGTTCAGACTGGGTAGTTTTCCTTGACATCGCATGTCGCCGGATGTTTGCTATCACCCATACCACCGGACCGCAGAACCGGAGGGCCGAACCAGCCGACGTTCCGTCTCGACCGCAGGCGGAAAGCTTCCAGTGTTCGGGGTTGGATCCCGCTTACCGCGCTGAGTAGGCGGGCTCCAGCGCGTCGGGGGTAGCGATCTGGTTACAGAAGCGTTGTCAAACGCCGAGATCTGGTCTCACGGGGCAACGAATGGGGCGAAGTTGCTACACCACACAACGGCGAGCAGCTACATTCGTCGTGCGTAGCGCGGGAGGTGAAGCCTGTTGGTCCTGGAATCCGTGATCGCCTTCGTCATCGGCCTGGCGGTGGGTTTGCTCCTGTTCGCGCTCCTCCTCCCGCTGACGAACCGGCGGCTCCGGGCCCGGCACCAGGCTGTGATCGAGCGCTACGAGGCGGAGCTCACCGAGCTGCGTCAGGAGCGGGCCGACGATCGGGAGACCAACCGGCGGCTGCGGCGGGAGCTCGCCATCAACACGCCGCACTCCCTGGAGGCAGCCCGCGAAGAGCGCAACCGGGCCATCGAGGAGCTCGACAAGCTGAGCTCCGAGCTGCGGCACGCCACGATGGAGCTGGCCGACCGTGACCGGTCGCTGCGGGAGGCCCGCCTCGCCATCCACGACATCCGCGTCCAGCTGGAACGGGACCGGTTCAACCTCGGTATCGACGATGCCGAGACCGACGGCGGCAGCGGCGGTTCCGACACGGGGGCCGAATCAGGCTCGGTGAAAGACGGTGCCGGATCGGCCATCGACAACGCCGTCTCCGCCCTCGACGAGATCGTGGCGGGGATCGACGAGACGGCCGACGACGGCCCGGCCCCACTGTCGGGCGACCAGCGGTCGGCTCCGCCCGCCCCGCCGTCCCCGCCCCTGCCTCCTCGAGCGGAGGCCGTTGCCGGCCGGCAGGCCACCCTGGTGCCCCCCTCGATCCTGAACGCGGCGGGCGAGGTGGACGGCTCGGACGACGATCTGGAGCAGCCGGCCGCGTTCGGGCCGGCCCCCTACGCCGACGGGTCCCACGAGGCGCTGGAACCGGCGTTGTCGGAGTCCGACGCGTCGTCCGGCTGATCGAGCGGTGGGCCCGGTCTCGTTCGAGTCGCTCGACGGTGGGGTCAGCCGGGTCGATGCCCTGGCCGCCGCCACCCGCTTGGCCGACGCCGGCATCCGGGTGGTCCAGCTCGACGAGCCGCAGGCCGCTGGCTCCGGCCGGTCCGACGGCGGCAGGTTCCGGATCGTGGTCCGCTCTGCCGACGCCGCCCGGGCACGCGAGGTCCTGGCTCAGCTGTGATCCCTCGGGGGCTGGCCCCCAGCGGCCTAGCGTGGGCACCATGAGCACCGCAGCGGTCACCATCGAGCCGTTGGCCGCCCGGCCCGACGCCACGGTGGCGGTGCCCGGGTCCAAGAGCCACACCAACCGGGCCCTGGTCTGTGCCGCCCTGGCCGGGGGGCGGTCCCGTCTCGACGGGGCCCTGTTCGCCGACGACACGAAGGCCATGGCCGGGGCCCTGGCCGGCCTCGGGATCGGGGTGACGCCCGACGAGGAGGCCGAGACCATCACCGTCGACGGCTGCGGGGGTGATCTCCCGCCCGGGCCGGCCACGCTCGACGTGGCCCAGTCGGGCACGGCCAGCCGCTTCCTGCTGGCGTTCCTCGGCGTCGGCCCGGGTCCGTACCGGCTCGACGGCCACCCCCAGCTGCGGGGCCGCCCGTTCGGGCCCCTGGCCGATGCGCTGCGCCACCTCGGGGTCGGGATCGTCGGCGACAGCCTGCCGCTGGAGGTGGCTGGCGGTCGCCTCCACACCGGCACCGTGGCCCTGTCGGGGTCGGTCTCGAGCCAGTTCCTGTCCGGACTGCTCCTCGCCGCCCCGTACGCCGTGGCGACTCCGGCTGGGCCCGACGAGGCCGTCCGGATCGAGCTCACCGACACCCTGGTGTCGACACCGTACGTGGAGCTCACCCTGTCGACCATGGCCGACTTCGGGGTGACCGTCGAACGGGACGGGTACCGGTGGTTCGCCGTGCCACCCCAGCGCTACCGGGCCCGGACACTGGCCATCGAGCCCGACGCCTCGGCCGCCTCCTATTTCTTCGCCGCCGCCGCCGTGACCGGCGGCCGGGTGCGGGTGCCGGGCCTGGGCCGCCACACGGTGCAGGGCGACCTCCGGTTCGTGGAGGTGCTGGCCCGGATGGGGGCCCGGGTGACCGTGGCCGACGACTACACCGAGGTGGAGGGCACCGGCCAGCTCCACGGCATCGACGTGGACATGGCCGACATCTCCGACACCGCCCAGACCCTGGCCGTCGCGGCCACCTTCGCCTCCGGCCCCACCCGGGTGCGGGGCATCGGGTTCATACGGCACAAGGAGACCGATCGGGTGGGGGCCGTCGTCACCGAGCTGCAGCGGTTGGGGATCGGGGCCCGCCGCCTCGACGACGGCTTCGTGGTGGAGCCGGGCGTGCCCCGCCCGGGCCGGGTGGCCACCTACGACGACCACCGGATGGCGATGAGCTTCGCCATCCTGGGTCTCGTCCACCCGGGGATCACGGTCGAGAACCCGGGGTGTGTGGCCAAGACCTTTCCCCGCTTCTTCACCGTCGTGGATCAGCTCCGCTGACGGGCGCCCACAGGGCGCACCTCGGGCTCCAGCGCACCCAGGAACGCGGTGGCCCACGAGGCGGCGTTGTTGCGCTTGACCGCCCGGCGCAGCTCCCGCATGCGCATGCGCGCCTCGTCGGAGCCCATGGCGATGGCGCTGAGGATCGTGTTCTTCACCGCCACGATGTCGTAGGGGTTGACCAGCAGAGCGTGGCGCAGCTGGTGGGCGGCGCCGGCGAACTCCGACAGCACCAGCACGCCGGTGTGGTCGAAGCGGGTGGCCACGTACTCCTTGGACACGAGGTTCATCCCGTCCCGGAACGGGGTCACGACCATCACGTCGGCCGCCCGGTAGAGGGCGATGATGTCGTCGAAGGTCTGCGACTGGTGGATGTAGTGCAGCACGGGGAAGCCCACCCGCCCGAAGTCGCCGTTGATCTCTCCGACCAGCTGCTCCACCCGGGCCCGAAGTGAGATGTAGGCGTTGACCTCGTCCCGGCTGGGCTCGGCCACCTGGATCATCGTGACCTGGGTGGGGTCGATCCGACCGTCGGCCAGTAGCTCCTTGAAAGCCCGGAGCCGGACGTCGATGCCCTTGGTGTAGTCGAGCCGGTCGACCCCGAGCAGGATCACCCGGGGGTCGCCCAGGCTGGCCCGCAGGTCCCGGGCGGCGGCCAGGATGACCGGGTCGCGCGCCGCCCGGTCGTAGCGCTCGTCGTCGATGCCGATGGGGAACCACTTGACCCGCACCTGGCGGCCCTCGTAGTTCAGCACCGAGCGGCGGTCGCGGGTGGCGAGGTGGAGGTCGACGGCCAGGCGGGCGAAGTTGTCGGCCCCGTCGGGTGTCTGGAACCCAACGAGGTCGCTCCCCAGGATCCCCCGGGCCAGCGCCTCCCGCCACGGGAGCTGGAGGAACAGCTCCTCCGGGGGGAACGGGATGTGGAGGAAGAAGCCGATCTGCAGGTCGGGCCGCAGCCGGCGCAGCATCGCCGGGACGAGTTGGAGCTGGTAGTCGTGCACCCAGACCCGGGCCCCGGGCGGGGCGGCGGCCGCTGCGGCGTCGGCGAAGCGCTGGTTGATGCGGAGGTAGCGGTCGTACCAGCTGCGGTGGAACTCGGCCGGCTCCACCTTGTCGTGATAGAGGGGCCACAGGGTGCCGTTCGACATGCCGTCGTAGAACAGCTGCTTGTCCTCGGCCGTGAGGGCGACCGGAGCCAGCCGCATGCCGTCCACCGTGGCCGGGGGCAGCGCCGTGTCGCCGACGTCGCCGGCCCAGCCCACCCACACCAGGTGCTCCGCGCCGGCCAGGGCCGGGGCCAGGGCCGCCACCAGCCCTCCGGGGCTGGTGGTCCAGCCCGAGCCGTCGCCCTCGTCGGCGTCCACCCGACGGAACGGCAGCCGGTTGGCCACCACCACCAGGTCGGTGGTGGTCCCGTGGGGATGCGGGTCGGGCACCTCGGCGCTGGTCATCGGTCCAGGGTAGGGGAGCGGCGTGAGGCCACCAGCACCGTGCCCGTCAGGCGATCAGCAGGGTGCCGTCTGCTTCCAGGTGGCCCGAACGTCCGATGGCCTCCTCCCGGGTCATGGCGGCCGCCGCCTCGAGGTCGGTCACCCGGCCCCACGTACGGGCTCCGGCCGGCGTGGTCAGGGCGCACAGGCCCTCCTCGGGGTTGCCGTCGTGGCCGTGCATGACCGTGTAGGCCTCGATCGTCACCGGCCCCTGGTACCCCTCGTCCACGGCGTGGGGCGGCACCAGGTCCACCGCCGCCTGCACGTCCTCGGTGCGGTAGGGGGTGGCCGGGGGCTCGGTGGAGTAGATCCCGATGGCGTGCTTGGTCAGGAACCCGCCGTTCGCACTGACCAGGCCCACCGTGCCGGCGTCGGCCCGGAGGCGGCCGATCATGGTGGCGATCGAGTGGGTGACGTAGTTGTTGAGCGG
>Ga0268299_1004336_pt1 | contig 11240 bp, 7 predicted proteins | sample NOBtaG_FD_193484 | JGI IMG/M metagenome (GOLD analysis project Ga0268299, IMG submission 193484) | Activated sludge microbial communities from bioreactor in Nijmegen, Gelderland, Netherland - NOB reactor | ecosystem: Engineered > Bioreactor > Aerobic > Activated sludge | place: Netherlands... | reverse complement strand
TGCTTGCCGTAGTGGAAGCCGATCGTATTCGACGAGATGTACGGCGCGAGGGCGTCGTCCGCGTAGGGCAGGGGCGGCAGCTCGATCGGCGTCGCGGCGCGCGCGCTCCGGGGGAAAACCAGGCTCGCGCCGACGGCGGCGACGGTGGCGGCTGCGCCGGTGACGAAATCGCGGCGGGTGAGCTCGCGGAGGTTCCATTCCAGTGCGGCGTCGTCCATTCGATGCCCTCCTTCGTACGCGGGATCGTCCGACCCTACTGCCGTCGGCCTTGCAGGAAAAGGGGAGCCTCTTCCGCCAGCCCATCGCGCGTGGCATGGCGCTTCGGATGGATCACGCGATTCGTCCCGCGACGCTGGCCGACGTTCCGTTCCTCGCCTGGGTGCAACAGGAAGCGACGCGGTCACATATGCCATTCGGCTTCTATGATCTCGCGTTCCCAGGTCCCGACGAATATCGTCTCCGCATCGTTGAGCGGATATGTCGTTCCGAGTCGAAGTCGTTTGCTCATTGGTCGAGATTCCTCGTCGCCGAGCGCGAAGGTGAACCCGTTGCCGCGCTGTCTGCGTACGACGAGGCAAAGTTGGCGACCAACGAGCGATTCGTTGCTGCGTTGGTCGAAGCGACGAAGGCGGAGGGGTGGGGCGAGGCGCGCATGGGAGCGATCTGGCAACGCGTCGCCCCCTTCCTCACCTGTGCGCTGGAGCAACCCGACGACACCTGGATCGTCGAGTGGGTCGCGACCAAGCCGGCGCACCGCGGGAAAGGCCTCACCAAAGCGCTGCTCGGCGCGATCGTCGACGCGGGAAAGGCGCGCGGGCACACGCGGTTCCAGGTCGGCGTCCTCATCGGCAACACGCCCGCCCAGCGCGCGTACGAGGGCGCTGGGTTTCGCGTCGTCGACGAGAAGACCGACCCGGCGTTCGAAGCGACGTTCGGCTCGCCGGGGATCCGTCGCCTGCAACGCGGCGTTTAGGGAACGTCGTCGGGCGCGGGCGTGGCCGCCGCGCGGTCGCGACGGCCCGCCCGCGTGATGCCGGTCACGCCGTGCGGACGTTTGCGGAGACCGGCTCGTCGTCTTGGAGGAGCTCGGCGATCGGGCGCCACGTATCGGTGCGTGGGCTCCACGCGACGAACGAGCCGTGCGCGATGTCGTACATCCAACCGTGCACCTCGAGCGCGCCCGTGCGCAGCTTGGCCGCGACGCACGGCATCGTCCGCAAGTTGTCGAGCTGGGCCCGTACGTTCTCCTTGGTGACGACGTCGAGCAGCGCGGCGTCTTCGCCGTGGCCGGTGGCGAGCGCGACGGCGCGCGCACGTTCCGCGTACGCGACCCAGTGGGCGACCGCGGGCAGGTGCGTGACGCTCTCGGGATGGAGCACGGCCTTCATCGCGCCGCAGTCGGAGTGTCCGCACACGATCACGTGCTGTACCCCGAGGACCTGCACCGCGTACTCGATCGTGGCGGCGACGCCGCCGGAGTGATCGCCGTGGGCGGGAACGATGTTGCCGGCGTTGCGGCAGATGAAGAGCTCACCGGGCCCTGCCTGGACGAGCAGGCTCGGCACCACGCGGGAGTCGCTGCACGCGATCAAAAGCCACTGTGGCTTTTGGCCGGTCGCGAGTTGGCGGTACATCTCGGCTTGCTGGGGAAAGATTTCGCGCTGGAAGTGCAGCGCACCTTCGATCAGTCGTCGCATGGTTTCACTCCTGTGGACCGCGATCGCCGGCTCGGTACACGCGCAAGCGCGAGTTGCCGGTCGGCCGAGCGGTCGATTCTTCGTTCGGGGACGGGACGTCGGAACGGAGCCGAGACGGTCAGGAGCGTGGCGGCGACCGGCCGGCATGGGACAGCAGCGGACGGTCGGGGATCGGAATCGTGTCGGAAACGACGAGGGTCGAGACGGTGGTTCGTGGCAGCACCGAATGCGCGGGCGGAAGGACGGCCGCATGCCCGGCATGGTGGCGCGCGCCGCGAACGGACGCGGAGCCGGGCGCGGAACGAACGCCGCCGGACTTCGGAACGACGCGGGAGATTTCCGCGCCGCAGCGCTCGAGGCGCTGTGTGCCGCACGCCGCACGCACGGTGCCGACCCGGGCGCGCGGGGCGCGGTCGAGCGACACCTGCGAGAACGTCCCGGGGAGGCAGGCGAGCGTGAGTGCCACGACGCTCGCGCACCACGAAGGGATGCGGCCCGTCGGACCGACGTTCAACTGTGCACCCTCGGGTCGGCTCGCATCGGGAGAATTTTGGTACGTCGGGCAGGGAGTCGCGTCAACCAACCCATTCGCGCCCTTCCGCCCGATTCTCCATGTCCGATGCCATGGCATGTTCCCGACGGAACGCGATGATCCGTTGATCGACGTGCACGACTCCGCCGCATGCGAACGAGTTTCCGCGTTGACAATCGTTCGCGCCCTCAGCATAAGCTCGGGCCCATGATTTTCGCGCTCGCGTCGTGTTGTTGTTGCGACTGCTTCGGGGCTTCCCGCAGCCACGGTCGCGGCGCGCGCTGTCAGTACTGATCAGATCGCCACACGACTTCGTAGGCCCGGGAAGGACGTCCTTCCCGGGCCTTTTTTTTTGCCCGGAATCGACGCCGCGCCGACTCCTTCACGGAGAGGCGACAACAAATCGCATCGAATCCGACCGGAATCCCCGGAGGACAGACAGCCGGCACGGCCGGCGAGGAAGAATCCGATGACCCATTCGAGGATCCGAACGACGGCCGGCCTGGCGCTGCTCGCGGCGCTGCTCTGGCATCCGCTGACCGCGCGGGCGGAAGCGCCGCGCGGCGAGACGGCGGGCAGTGCCCCCACCAATGAGACGGCGCGCACCGCGCCGAACCCGGCGACGCTCGCGCCCACGAGCTACTACCGCGAGGCCGGGAGCTACGGCACCAAGCGGGAGACCGTGCCGCCGGCCTACGTCCGGAACGCCGCCAAGATCGGCACGCCGTATGTGAAGGATCTCCTGAAGGACTTCTCGTGGCTCGACATCGGTCTCGACATCCGCTCCCGCTACGAGTTCCGCGAGGACGATTACCGCCGCTCGGTCGCGAAGACCGATCACCCGTTCCTGATGAAATCGCGCTTCTATCTCGGCATCCACGACATCCTCGACCCGTTCCGCATGGTCGTGGAGCTCCAGGACTCGCGGCGTGAGAACGGCGACTTCCCGAAGGACAACCGCGACTTCAACGAGTTCGAGCCGATCCAGATGTACGGCGAGCTCTTCTTCAAGGACCTCCTGCCCCCCGATCCGCGCGGCAACAAGCGACCGCTCAGCCTCCGCGGCGGCCGCATGTGGTTCGAGAAGCTCGACCGCCGGCTGATCGCCAACAACGCGTGGCGCAACACCACCAACACGTTCCAGGGCGTCCACCTCGACATCGGCCAGGACGCGAACGACTGGGAGTTCGAGTTCATCGCGGCGCAGCCGCTCGACCGCCTCTTCTTCGAGTTCGACGAGGTGGTGGGCGAGCAATGGTTCTTCGCCGCGATCACCCACTGGCGGCGCTGGTCCGACTACGTGACCATCGAGCCGTACTACCTCCAGCTGAACCAGAAGAAGACCGAAGGCCGGAGTCGCCGAGAGATCCACGCGCCGGCGGTGCGCTTCTATGGTCCGATCGGCAAGCGCGCCGACTTCGACTTCGATCTCGTCTACGAGACCGGGCAGGACAACGGGCAGGATGTGAACGCGTTCGGGTCGACGACCGAGTTCGGCTACATCTTCCCGCACGAGTCGAAGCCGCGTCTCAGCGTCTTCTACGGGTATGCGAGCGGCGACGAGGACCCGCAGGACGACGACAGCGAGCGGTTCGACCGCTTCTTCGGATTCGCCCGGCCCTGGTCGGCGAGCGACTACTTCATCTGGGAGAACTTCCACGCCCCGAAGCTCCGGTTCGAGATCACGCCGCTCAAGGACCTCCGCATCGACGCCGGCCTCGGGGGCTACTGGCTCGCCAGCAAGAAGGACCGCTGGGCGAACGCCAATCTCCGTGACCCCGAGGGCAAGAGCGGCCGCTTCATCGGCTACGAGTTCGACATCCGGGCGCGCTACCCGCTCACGAAGTTCCTCGACGCGACGGTCGGCTACTCGCACTTCGAGCCCGGCAACTGGACCGAGAAGGTCGGACGCGACAATCCGAGCGACTTCCTCTACGTCGAGCTCATCCTGAACGCGTTCCCGAAGATCTGACGGTGCGTGCGATGCGAGAGGCCGTCCGGTCGGACGGTCTCTCCGCGTCGACGCGCTCCCTCCTCGACGCACGACCGGCATGTGCGTCGATCTCTTTTCCGTCGTGTTACGGTTCCGTGAAGACCCCACCGGAAGCCCGCGTTTCCCTGGCCCTTTCATTGGTTTCTCCCTAGGTAGTCGCGGCGACAAATCAGTGTCGCCGACATCACACGACCATTACGAACCAAAAGGGGGGGACCGTAATGAAGGCAGGGGCTCGTTCGCTCTCGCTACTCCATCGCTTCCATCGTCGTCGTAGCGCGCTCGCGCTCGTCGCCGTCGCCGCGCTGTTCGCGCCGTCCGCGGAGGCGCTCGCGGCCTCCGCCGCGGCACCGACGATCCAGCTCTACGTCGACGAGGCGACGGGCCAGGTCTTCACCAAGCCGGGACCGGGCCGGACGGCGCTCGGGACGTTCCAGAAGGTCGAGCCTCCGACGACGGTGGAGCCGAAGGCGGTCGCGGCGCCGGTCGAGCCCGCGGCACCCGCCGAGAAGGCGCCGGCCGTCGCTACGACGAAAGCGGCTTCCTCGACGGAGGACGAGCACGTCGCCGGCATCGTCGGCAGAATCTTCAAGAACAAGTGGTACGAGCGCATCTCGCTCCGGGGATACACGCAGTTCCGCTACACCGCGCTCCTCGACGAGAAGGGCGCCGACTGGTTCGCGCCCGCCGACCGGAGCGTGCGCGAGAACTCCGGGTTCCTCATCCGGCGCGGCCGGATGATCTTCTCCGGCGACCTCTCCGAGCACCTCTACATCTACATCCAGCCCGATCTGAACGCGTCGCCAGGGGACGGTGACTTCTCGGTGCAGCTCCGCGACGCCTATGCCGACATCGCCATCGACAAGAAGAAGGAGTTCCGCTTCCGCGTCGGCCAGTCGAAGGTGCCCTTCGGCTGGGTCAACATGCAGTCGAGCCAGAACCGGCTTCCGTTGGAGCGGCCCGACGCGCTCAACTCGGCGGTCGAAGGCGAGCGCGACATCGGCGTCTTCTTCTATTGGGCGCCGGCCGAGATCCGCGAGCGCTTCCGCAATCTCATCCGGGACGGCCTCAAGGGCTCCGGCGACTACGGCGTCTTCGCCCTCGGCATGTACAACGGCCAGGGTCTGAACCGGCTCGATTCGAACGACGACCTCCACGCCGTCGCGCGGCTCACGTATCCGTTCAAGTTGCCGAACGGACAGTTCATCGAGCCGGGCATCCAGGGCTATTGGGGCCGTTTCGTGACCCGGCGGTCGGCCATCGAGATCGGCGACGAGGACGTCACCCCCGAGGACTACCAAGGCGGCCGGATCGACCGCCGTCTCGCCGGCACGCTCGTCGTCTACCCGCAGCCGCTCGGCTTCGAGACCGAGTGGACGGTCGGCGACGGCCCGCAGCTCGTCGGTGGCGATACGCACATCGGCACGCGCACCCACTGGGGCGGCTACGTGCAGGCGATGTACAAGCCGGAGTTCCCGTACGGCAGCTTCATCCCGTTCGTCCGCTGGCAGTACCTCGACGGCGGCCGCAAGTTCGCGCGCAACGCGCCGCGCGCGCGCCTCTCCGAGGTCGACTTCGGCATCGAGTACGCGCCGATCCCGGAGGTCGAGTTCACGCTGATGTACACGTACACGCCGTATCGGACCAACACGAACACGGCCCCGTACGACGACATCGAGGACGGATCGCGGCTCGGCATGCAGGTGCAGTGGAACTACTAAGGAGCGCGTCGATGCGCGGCGGGCGGTCGCGAGCCTGATCGGCTCGCGACCCCGTCAGCGCTTTCCGAGCGGGACGTTCCGCGCCCGCGCCGCGATCGTCGCCGCGCGCCGCTCGAGGTACGGCGTCGGCGCGGCCGGATCGAAGCGATGCGGAGCGGGGAGCGCGGCGGCAAGGAGCGCGGCGCGGCGCGCGTCGAGTTGCGCCGCCGCCACGCCGAAACTCCGGCGCGCGGCCGCTTCGACGCCGTAGACCCCCGGGCCCCACTCGACGACGTTGAGGTAGATCTCGAGGATGCGGCGCTTGCCCCAGAGCTGCTCCATGAGGACCGCGAACCATACCTCGACGGCTTTGCGTAGCCACGTGCGGCTCGGCCAGAGGAACGTGCTGCGCGCGCACTGCATCGTGATCGTACTGGCGCCGCGGAGGCGGCCGCCGCGCTGACGAGCGTTGTACTCCCGCGCGCGTTGCAGCTCCTTCAGATCGACGCCCCAATGCTGGAAGAAGCGCGCGTCCTCGGCGGCGATCACCGAGCGGACGACGACCGGGCTCACGTCCTCCAGGTCGACCCAGCGACGGTCGATGCCGACGCGCTCGCCGGCGATCAGACCCTGCACGCCGCGGATCACCATCAGCGGCGTGAGCGGCGGATCGACCCAGTGGTAGAGGGCGACGATCGCGAGCGAGGCGGCGACGAACGCGCCGACGACCCGGAGGCTCCACCGCACCACCAATCGCGCCACGCCCACGCGCGCACTCTGGCCGACGCCGTCCGTGACGTCCACCGCTGTCGCGCATTCTTGCCGACCGCGGCGCGGCGCGGATAGAACGAGCCGCGATTCCGCCGTGACGCCGCTCGAAGATCTCCTGCGCACGCTCACGCCGCCGCTCGAGTACCTCGCGACGGCGCCGCCGCGGCTCGTGCGCTCGGCGCTGCCGTTCCGCGCGCTCCGCGAGAAGCTCGATCGCAGCGTCGCGGGTGCGGCGGATGAAGCGACGCGCGCGCGGCTCGAAGAGGTGCGCGGTCTCCTCGACGGGCTCGACGGCGGACCGCTGCCTGCGCTCGAGCAGGCCGAGGCGACCGCGACCGCCGCGTTGCAGCGGCTGCTGCGCCTCGTCGAGGATCTGAAAGCCGCCCCCGCGCCGCCGCCGCCCGCGCCGAAGCCGTATCGCGCCTCGTCCGACGCCGTCGCGGCGCAGATCGAAGGGCTCCAGACGCCGGTGCAGTTCGTGAAGGGCGTCGGGCCGAAGCGCGCCGAGCAGCTCGCGACGCTCGGCCTCACGACCGTCGACGACCTGCTGTTCCACTTGCCGTTCCGCTACGAGGACCGCCGCGAGGTGCGGACGATCTCGATGCTGCGCCCCGGCGAGCACGCGACGATCGAGGCCGAGATCGGCTCGGTGGGGGAGCGCTTCGCGGGGCGCCGGCGCATCTTCGAAGCGACCGCGGTCGACGCGAGCGGCTCGCTGACGCTCCTCTGGTACCACCAGCTCACCTACTTCCGGAGCCGCTTCCGGCAGGGGCAGCGCGTGCTGCTGCACGGCAAGGTCGAGGCGCCGAAGGCGTGGACGCGCGGCGCGGGGCTTCGCATCGTGCACCCCGAGGTCGAGATGCTGGAGGGGCAGGACGATGCCGACACGGGCCGGATCGTTCCGATCTACACGAAGCCCGCCGGCATCCCGATCGGCGCCATGCGCCGGCTCGTGCACGCCGCGGTCGATCAGCACGCCGGACGGACGCCGAGCGCGCTGCCGCCGGCCGTCGCCGAGCGGCGCGGGATCATGGACCTCGCGGCGGCGCTCCGCATCGTGCACCAGCCGCCGCCCGATGCCGACGTCGAGGAGCTGAACGCGAGCACGTCGGCGGCGCACCGCGCGATCGTCTACGACGAGCTCTTCTACCTCCAGCTCGGGTTGGCGCTGCGGAAACACAACGTCGTGGCCGAGCCCGGCATCGCGTTCCCGGTCCCGGCGGCGCGCGCGACGGCGCTCGCGCACTCGCTGCCGTTCGCGTTCACCGGCGCGCAGCGCCGCGTGATCGCCGAGATCGAGCGCGACATGGCGGCGCCGCACCCGATGCACCGCCTCGTGCAGGGCGACGTCGGGAGCGGCAAGACGGTCGTCGCGCTGCACGCGGCGGCGATCGCGATCGACGCCGGCTACCAGGCGGCGCTGATGGCGCCGACCGAGCTCCTCGCCGAGCAGCACTGCGCCACGCTGCGGCGCTTCGGCGGCGCGATCGGCCTCAAGGTGGCGCTCCTCACGGGCGGCGTGCAGGGCAAGCTCCGCGGCCGCACCGAACGCGCGATCGCTCGCGGCGACATCGACCTCGTCGTCGGTACGCACGCGCTCATTCAGGAGAGCGTCGCGTTCAAGAAGCTCGGCCTCGGCATCATCGACGAGCAGCACCGCTTCGGCGTCTTGCAGCGCCAGACGCTGAAGCGCCACGGCACCAATCCCGACATCCTCCTGATGACGGCGACCCCGATCCCGCGGACGCTGGCCCTCACGCTCTACGGTGACCTCGAGGTGTCGGCGATCGACGAGCTCCCGCCCGGCCGCCGTCCGATCGTGACCCGGGTCTTCAATCAGCGGCAGCGCGAACGGGTGCTCGAGCTCCTCGCCCGCGAGCTCGACCAGGGGCGCCAGGCGTACCTCGTCTATCCGCTCGTGAGCGAGTCCGAGAAGACGGATCTCCTCGACGCGACCCGAATGGCGCGCGAGCTCCAGGCGGGACCGCTCGCGAAGTATCGCGTCGGGCTCATGCACGGACAGATGCGCGGCGAGGAGAAGGACGCGGTCATGCGGCGCTTCCGCGACGGCGAGTACCAGGTGCTCGTTGCTACGACCGTCATCGAGGTCGGGATCGACGTGCCGAACGCGACGGTCATGGTGATCGAGCACGCCGAGCACTTCGGGTTGGCCCAGCTCCACCAGCTCCGCGGCCGCGTCGGGCGCGGCGAGCATCGCTCCCTCTGCTTCCTCCTCGCGTCGTACGCACAGGGCGATCAAGCGCGTGAACGACTCCGCGTCATGGAAGAGACCAACGACGGCTTCCGGATCGCCGAGAAGGACCTGGAGCTCCGGGGTCCGGGCGAGTTCCTCGGCACGCGCCAGTCGGGCCTGCCGGATTTCCGCGCGGCCAATCTCGTGCGCGACGGCGCGCTGCTGCGCGACGCGCAGGAGGACGCGGCGGCGTGGCTCGCGTCCGATCCCGGCCTCGCGTCACCGGCATCGCTGCCGCTCCGCACCGTGCTCGAGTCGCGCTGGGCGGGGCGGCTCGAGCTCGCCCGGATCGGGTGAGGTGACGCGGCGTCTTCGAGCGGCGCTTTTCGCCGCGGTCGCCTTCGCGTCGTGCGCGCCGGCGCCGCCGCCGACGCGCGTCGTGGTGCTCGGGCTCGATGGCGCGACCTGGACGATCGCGCAGCCGATGCTCGACGCCGGCGAGCTGCCGAATCTGGCGCGACTGATCGCGCGCGGCGTCCGCGCGACGCCGATCGCCGATCCGCCGCTCTTCGCGCCGGTCGCGTGGACGACGCTCGCGACCGGCGTGCCCGCGGAGCAGCACGGCATCTCCAACTGGGCGCTCGCGGGCTCGGGCTATCGCACGGTGCCGGCGCTCTGGTCGCGGGTCGAGGCAGCCGGGAAGGCGAGCGTCCTCGTGAACGTCCCGGGCACGTGGAAGGCGGAGCGGCTCGCGCGCGCGGTCATCGTCGCCGACGTCGGGATGGCGCGCGGCTACGTCGGCGGCGCCGGCGGCGGCGTCTTCTTCGACGTCGCGGCCGCCACGCTGCCTGCCCCCTACGAGAAGCTCGGCAACCTCCTCCGCGTCGTCGCGACGCCGCTCGCGCCGGGCGAATGGTCGGACTGGGCCGAGGTCGACGATCCGGACGTCGAGGCGAGCGTGCTCCGGGTAAAGCGCCTCGACGGTGGGCGCGCCTGGGTGTCCCCGATGTACGCCGCCGACCTCGGCGCGTCCGCCGTCGCGCCGCCCGAGGTCGCAGGCGAGCTCGCCGGGTATCTCGGCATGCCCTACGTGCGCGAAGGTCCGGCCTGGAGCGCGTACGGCGAGGCCGAGGTCCCCGACGTCTTCGCGGAGCACCTCGTGCAGACGACCGACGTCCAGCGCGCGGCCGCCCATCGTCTGCTCAAGACGAAGCCCTGGGATCTCTTCGTCTGGGTGGACCCGCTCCTGGATCGCATGCAGCACGCATTCTGGCACCGGCCGGACCGCGTGCGCGAGGCGTACCGGGAAGTCGACAGGCACGTGGGAGAGTTCCTCCCGTACGTTTCGGACGCCTGGGTGGTCGTCGCATCCGCGCACGGCTACGGCGACGCCGCGACCGGACGGCGCGGTGACCATGCGGCGCCCGCCATGCTCGTGATCGCGGGGCCCGGGCTCACGGGCGACGCGGGTGAGATCCCGCTGGTCGACGTCGCGCCGACCATCGCGTGCCTGCTCGACCTCGATCGTTCCGGCATGAGCGGAACGCCCCTCGCACCCGTCCGCGCCGCGCGTCCGGCATGCCGTTGAGGTCGCACTCGCTGCGTTTCATGCCTTGCCTTCCGGAAAGGTGCCGGCTATCGTCGCGCCCAGTGCGCGCGTTGTGGGTCGCGTACTTAGCGTAAAAATCGATCGCTTGGGGGAAGAGGGAGGGGTCATGAAGCTCCGCTCGCTGTCGCTGACCGTCCTGTGCATCCTGGTCCTGACTGGCAGTGCCGTTGCCCAACCCGGAACGGCCTTCCTCGAAGGTCGCGGTGGTGCGCTCATCCCCGTCGGTGACTTCGCCGAGGACCAGGACATCGGCGGCGCCTACAGCATCGCCGTCGGCTACGAGTTCCTTCCGTTCCTCGACGGTCTCCTCGAGTTCACCCACGCCTTCAATCCGAGCGACGACGACGCCGAGCAGTTCACCGTGAACGGCCTCACCTTCGACTCGGACCAGACGCACCAGAATTTCATCGTCGCGATCGGCCCGCGCATCAATTTCCTGCCGTCGACCTATCCGGTTCGGCCGTACGCGAACTTCAAGACCGGCTGGTACCACTTCGCCAACTTCAACAGCGTCGAGGTCAACAGCATCGGTCAACAGACCGACGAGGACGAGGACGCCGTCGGCATCGAGGTCGGCCTCGGCCTGACCGGCACCATCTTCACGCTCTACGAGCGCGAGAACGACGAGATCCCGGTGTTCGAGATCACCCTCGGCGCGCACGCCAACTATCACCATGCGTTCCTCGGCGGACGCCAGGATCGCCAGTTCGTCACCACCATGGGGACGTTGGGCTTCCGCTTCTA
>Ga0268299_1004335_pt1 | contig 11240 bp, 13 predicted proteins | sample NOBtaG_FD_193484 | JGI IMG/M metagenome (GOLD analysis project Ga0268299, IMG submission 193484) | Activated sludge microbial communities from bioreactor in Nijmegen, Gelderland, Netherland - NOB reactor | ecosystem: Engineered > Bioreactor > Aerobic > Activated sludge | place: Netherlands... | reverse complement strand
TTACAAGAGTCTGCGTTCCTACAGACTCCAACGCACCCCTCAGACTAACGAAACGGCAGACACCATGGCAACTCTCATCTCAGTGGCATCCGGCAAAGGCGGCGTAGGCAAGAGCGTGGTGTCAGCGAATCTCGCGTTGGCACTGGCGAAGCGCGAACGACAGATTCTGCTGGCCGATCTCGACGTGGGTGGGGCCGATGCTCATATCATGTTCGGTGAATTGAATCCGGCGCTGACCTTGACGGATTTTCTGAACAAACGAGTCGACCGCCTGGACGACGTCGCCATTCCTGTCACAGTTCATCCAAACCTCCGTCTCATTGCTGGTACCGGCGAAACGTTGGCGACAGCCAACATGCCCTATGCCCGCAAAAAGCGGCTGATGAAACAGTTCCGGGAGCTTGAAACCGACATCGTGGTCATCGATATTGGCGCCGGCACCAACTTCCACGCCCTCGACTTTTTTCTGATGGCTGATATCCATTTGGCTGTGGCTACTCCCGAGCCGACGTCAGTGCTTGATCTTTACCGATTCATTAAGTTAGCCGCGATCCGCCGCGTATTGGCCTGTTTTCTTGCACGCAGTCCTATGTCGGAGGTGCTCTCCAACCGAGACTTCACGAGCGTGGACGAGGTTATGGAGGTTGCAGGTGCCACCGATGCAGGGGGACGTGACGTGGCAGCCGCGGCCTTACAATCGTTTCGGCCAGGGCTCATCATCAATCGTGCCTCTGACAGTTCCCAGGTCAACATCCTCTACCTCCGTAAGATTCTCCATCAATACGTTGGCGGTGATCTGACGCTGCTCGGCGAGATCCCCGACGACCCGGCTGTGAGCCAGGCGGTTCGGAAGTTTCTACCGGTCATTGAAGCTGCTCCCAAGTCTTTGGCCGCCAAGGGGCTGTTGACCGTCTCCGCTGCTGTTGAGCAATTGATTGCGGCGTTTGCTGGCAGAAGTAAAGAAGAGGCGGAACAGCTGAAAGGTAAACAGATAGGAGTGCTGCCGGCCAATCCGATATCATCCCAAGATCCTCAAGCCTCCATTCTCTTGAAATCAGAAGTTCTGCCTCCTTCACTTGAACCGAGGCAGCCCGCTCGTGCAAGTGCACAGATCCGCATGCATGTGGATGACCCTAACGCGGCAGAGGTACGAATAGCGTAATGACATCGTCGTACTGAGCCGTTACCCCATAGCGGTATCCTCGGGGGATGCTAGCCGTCAGGGGGGACCGACCTTCGCTATTCCAGTGCGGCGCTCACATTCGTGCCTTCTTTCACGCAACGCAAAGGGCCCGGTTTTCATGGCGAAATCTCGCGGCAAGTGGAAGAGACAATAACGCCCTTGTAGGCACAAGGTCATTGAGGGCGTCTCCATGCGAACCGAATGGAATCTTGGAATAACGGTGAGGGATATCCCAGGCTTCATAGAAACCTCCGGGACATCCTTCCGCATCGCTCTCTAACCCGCATTATTCATGAACGCTTCTGCTGCAATCGCGGACTCGCTGATGCGACAAGCCTTCGGCGGGCAGGCTCGCCTCTCGCATCCTCCACATACTGTTTCAAGTATGCCTTGGTTTCTCGGGGCTCCGCGTGCCCGTCTCGCCATGCGACTGCTCGATTTTGCCACGAACCGTCATGAATAATGCGGACTAAGTGGCGAGAGTCAAGGCAGGAAGGATCGGTGCAGGATAAGGCCTTGCACAGAGCGACAAGGTTAGGTGGCGGATTGCTTTGATGTCGGGCTGCCTGTCGGCCGGAGGCCGAGGGCTTTATGCTGAACCTCGGTCTGACCTTCCCCAAATTCCATGGACACCCGGTTAAGCAACTGCCGTCCTCGCTTCGAACTCAGCTGGGTGGTCATAGCCGAGGGTCGAGTGACGGCGTCTCCGATTATAGAACACCTCAATGTACTCGAAGATATCCTGTCTCGCGGCTCTACGCGTTTCGTAGCGCCGATGGTACACGAGCTCGCACTTGAGTGTCCCGAAGAAGCTTTCGACAGAGGCATTGTCCCCGCAGTTGCCGGTGCGGCTCATGCTTCCTGAATCGCGCGGTATCTCATTGGGATTCCCTCGCGAAGAACGCCGCACGTGTTAAAATATCCCGCTCCTGCTTCAAGGTTTCATTCTCCCGCTTGAGCTGGGCCAGTTCGTCTTGCATGGCGCGCATTGACTGGCGCGTGCAGCCTTGGGATTCGACCTGCTGCTGTTCACCTCGCCACCGATACAGCACATTGTCAGAAATCCTGAGCGCACGCGCCACCCGTGCCACGGGCCGTCCCGATTCTCGCGTGAGCCGAACGGCCTCGGACTTGAACGCATCAGTCAACTGACGTCGTAAGGATGTTGCCATACTGACTTCCAATTTCATGATTCTCCCACTTATGGAGGTGTCTATGAAATCAGGGGAGGGAGTTGGGGATACGTTGAACGAGGTGCCATATTTTGGCTCGAACGGTTGCCATCCGCTCCCAGCCTTGGGATCCGAGCTCAACGCGCATTGGTAGTTGAGCAGCGTCCCCGGTTTAGACAGTGGAGGGGACGGAACCGCGACCACAACCCGCGCCTACTTTACGATCGTCGGCGTCACCGTATAGGTCCAGCCCTTCTCGTCGGAGCTGGTTGCTTTGATGATGAACGCCTTGCCGTTGTGCTGGTATCCGGCCTGCCCGCTTGGCATGGCCAGCATCATGCCGTTGGGCGCCGGCACCGCGATTCGCTGCCTCACCGACCGAGCCGTGGCTTGTCGAACGGCCGCGCAGGGGCCGACTTCGTTCACGCCGGCGACCGTGCCGCCAGGCAGCTCCCGCTGCGTCTCGGCATGGACCGCGTTTGCCATCCCCAGCGCGGGTTCATTCCTGAGTTCGACAATGGTCGCGTGTTCGAACGCACCGCTCACCGTGACTGCGCAGGTGCCGTTCTTCAGCACCGAAACCAGTTTGGACGGAAAGTTCTTAATGATGGGCTTGCCAATCATGGCGAACTCCGACTGATTCCAGTCAAATTCGACTTCGAAACGATCCGTCACCATGCCGCGACCGGGCAGCCCTTCCGCGGTGAACAGGATGGCCTCTCCAGAGAAGTCGGCAACAACCTTGTAGTTGACGACGGTGGCTGCAGTCCATTTGGACATCAGGTCGATGTTCTGTGCCGCCGATTCCCGCGCGGACAGGAGCGCTCCGAGAACGAGGACCACTCCAACAATCACACGATGGTGCTTCATGGTTGTTTCTCCTTTACTGGCGTTTCAGCGTCCGGTTTACGACCCATCCTCGTCCAGGCGCTGCGCATGTCGATCATGCGGGCTCGACTACCAGGTGAATGTGTCTCTGATGGGAACGGGCACGGGTGAGAGACGAAGGGGATTGGGACTCTTTTCCGTGGGCACCCGCCAAACCCCTGTGAATCCCATCAAATCACACTGATACTCTGCAGACTTTCCCGTCGGATCCTGCCTGATCATCGTGACAGGATCCAGGAACTTGTCGACCGTAATCGGAACGACTACGCGTGCCGTCGTCACGAGCTGGCCCGCCGACACCGGCAGTTCAACCTGGGCGCCGATTCCCTGTTTGACCTTGGCGTCCTTGCCCTTGCGCAACGGAAACGCGTCACTGGTAATGCTGCACGTGACCATCACTTTTGTGATGTCCGATGCCAACCTGGTCAGGTTGAGCGGCACCTCGAAGGTGACGTCGCCGGGGATGCTCTTCCATTGAAATACACCATCGCCCTCAGAGCGGCCCGCTTGCGCCGCGTCGGCGGGGCGCCACCCCGCAGCGGTCGCGAGAACGACCAAAGCGACTACCACGTTTCGCATGACGACACTCCTTCCGAATCGATTATATGCACTGGTTGATCGCAACGTCGTACTCTGCGGCCTGTCTGCTAAGGAATTTTCAGGTCTCCCGATCCGGTCCATCCCGGCAGCTTGATGGTGCGTGGCGCAATGGAGGTAGCGGTGCCCACAGCGGTGAAACCGCTCAACTGAATCGTCCGCGGCACGATGGGGACGGCGGTGCCGCTGGCGGTGAAACCTGAGAGCTTTATCGTCCGCGGGCCGCCGCCGGACGAGCTCAGACTGGCGGCCGAAAGCCGATAGGGTTGTCCATAGGACATGAAGTCCCAATTCGTCCAATCTCGCGACAAGACCTTATTGCGGTCGCGCCCGATGAAGGTCTCCTGCTTCGGCTGCAGAGCCACCGTGACTCTGCCACCCGCGTCGAGCGTGATGACGCCGGCGTGCACGGCCGCCACGCAGATCGCGGAAGAAGCGGTATACACATCCGTTCCCCACACGTATGCATCAGTATTGCCTTTCGGCGGACAGAGCAGCGTGAGAGGGGAGTGGAAGTCGTCGGGGATTCGTTCCAGCGTGGTGATCCAGTCGATTTGCCCCATCTCGCCACTCTTGAAGGAATAGGTGGAATCACCGGGACCGTAGCTGGAACTCTTCACGCCGTTCCGCCCAATCCCTTCAAACGACGCAGCGCCGGGACCCATCACGATCGTGACCCGACCGGAGACGCCCGGCGTGAACACCCCGGCGTGAGCCGCGGCGGTACAGACAGGCGAGTCAACCAGGTAGACATCTTTCCCCCAGATTTCCCGGTTCGTGGCGACGTTCGCAGGACAGATGAACGTCAAGACCCTACCGACCTGAGACCGGAAGGCTACCGCGCTGGTGCTTTCTTCCGCCACGAGCAAATGCTGTTGCGCGAGGGCGAGACTCGGAACGAGCAGAAACAGGGATAACGCACACCATTGAACCATGTGTCGCATCGAGAGTATTGGCTTCCGTCTCGTCGCCGGTGAAATCATTGATTGTCGCAATCCATCTCCCCGGTCAACTCGCCAAGCTTCTCCAACTCGGCCTTATGGGTACGGTAGAAATTGACATTCGCTGGTTTCGTGCCCGGCGGCAATGTGCCGCCGGGCTGATCGAGCGCCCACGCGGCCATGCCGCTCTGGAACACCGAGAAGGACATCACAAGATACTCGCGCGATGACAACCCGGCGTCCTTGAGGGCCGACTTCACGCCTGGAATACCATCCATCTGGGTCGCCTGGTCAGTGAGCGACTTCGGATGCTCGTCGCCTTCACAATCTTGGGATAATCGCTCCTTCAGCGGTTGCAACTTGCGCACGGCTTTGGTGTACTTCGCCAACGCCTCGTCGGTCAGCACATAGTCGGCGACCTCCTTGGTGTCGCGGTCGGCCAGATTCTGGGCCTCCGCCGCCATTGGCGCCAGCAGAGCCAGGGCGAAGGCGGCTGTCTCCGTGCACGCATTCTTGAACGTGTTAGACATGACGATCCTCCGGGGCTCGAGTTCATTCAAAATCCGAGCTCTTTTTCCAGATCGGCTTGGCCCTTCTTGAACTGTTTCTTTTCCGCCGCGTCCTTTTTCTTGGTCAGGTTGTCCAGCGCCTCTTGCCGTTTTTTCACAGCTTCGGCCTCTTGCTTATTGGCCATGTCCTCCTTCTCCTCGGCCAGGGACGTGGCTTGAGCAGCTTTCAGCGCGCTATCCGGCACCGTCATCCAGGCCAGTCGGTATCCCGGCCGGTTGAACGCCAGTTCCTGATAGACGACCGCGTAGCGCGTGGGATAGCTGCGTTTCCCGATTTGGCGTTCTTCCAGGACATAGACGGTCGGGGTGCCGAAGAGTTTCGGCTCGTATGAATCCAGATAGATTCTGCCGCCTTGCTTGGCTCCGATTGAGGCGAGCTTCTGCATGAACGCCGTATAGGCCTCAAGATTCGACGGATCCGGCGGCTGGGCATTTTCTATCTCCTTCCCTTCCGCCTGTTGCGCCTGCTGCATCGCCTCGTCTTCGTCCTGGAACTGATAGCGGTACTTGTCTTTGAACTCTTGCAACGGAAAGGGCCCCTTCTTGGCCTTCCCTTTGTAGAATTGACCAGGGTCGCTCTTGCCCTGCGCGATATACGACAACCGGCCGACCAAAGCGTCGCTGGAATCAAACAAATAGGTACTGTCCGGCGCGACCGGCAGTGCGTATTTCCCGGCATCGACGGGCGTCTCCGATGCGCGTCCCGTTCGCATCGGTATGGTGCGTTGTTTAAGCAACCCGATGGCAATCCCCTTTCCGTGACTCATCATCTGCGAGACGGCTTGCCTGACATCCGGCACCGGATCGTTGGTAAGGGGCGCCAATGCCTCCACGTCCTGATCCTGCGGCCCAATCATGCCGATCGCATCCGCCGCGGCGATCCGCAGCTCGGGTACGGCACTCTTGAAAACTTTGAGGATGCCGGGGATGTAGGTGCGATTAGCCGACGACCCCAACGTATACAAGTCTTCCTTTAAGATCTCGACCACATCTTTCCGAAGCTTGTCGCAGTTCGCCTCCTTGACCGGCTTCACCTGGCAACCAACGACATATTTCTTCAGAGTCTGACGTCTTGTCATGCTCTCCGCTGTTGGCTTAGTACCTGAGGAGTCTTCTGGCGTAGATCCATCCCCCCCCAGCGAGGTAGCGCTGGAGAGTCTAGATATTGTGCTCAGCTCGAGGAGAAGCACGACGGTCGTCACTACTGACATGAATCGCACTCGCATGGTCATCGGAATCCCTCCTGAAGCCAGTCCAGACGGCACGCTAAAATGCCGTTGTCCACTCGATCATCCCCATGTGTTCCCACGCCTCTTTTTCCAATATTTTATTTCTCTCCAACGTTTGCAACGCCCTTCGGATACTTAGATCGAGAGCGCAAAATGCCTTCATCTTGTTCAATTCCTCATTTATGCGCTGCAACTCTTTTTGGTAGCCGCGTTTTTCTTCCTCCATGGTCTCGATGAGTCGTTGATTGCTTCGCCAAGTTACAAAAGGGTTGAAAGGTTTATCCGTCCCCTTACAAGCTTTGCTGTGCACTTCCTCATGGTCTCTGAGTACGACAGCAAGACATGCGTTGACGCCTGGACGGACCCACGATTCACAATCCTCTTCCGTTCCTGCTAGACCACGCTTGCCGCCATATTTTGTCGCATTTGGATGTTTGGCGTTCTTGAGCGCCGCCGAGGCCGCTTCCTGCACGGTATCATAACCGTCCTGGGTGTACTTCCTATCCTTGTTTTGTCTTGTCTGATTCCGTATCATTGAGTCGTATTCCTTTATCACGGCGTTGGCTTCATCAATGCGGCTTTTCAGATCTTCCTCGTCTTGTGTGTCACATCCGCAGGCTATAGGGGTATTCAGGTTCTGTTGAATCTGGGCGTCGAGTTCTGCCTTCGTCATCGCTTTTCGCGCACTGGCTGGCGTATTGGCTGGAAACCATAGCAATGCCACGAATAGGAACAGGCTGCCCATCATCAATCTGAAGATCTTCATAGGTCCCCCTCTACCATTGAAGCCCAATGCAGTATAACGACGCCGTGTCTCGCCCGACGATGTGCCCTTCGCTCAGTTGTGCCATTCTCGCTGCGGTTACCGTGGCCACCTATGGCGGCGCCTTTCGCGGCACCTTTCAATATGACGACTTCTTCACCATTCTCATCAACCCCCATCTCGACCGATGGCAGACGTTTATCGGCCACCTCGATCATATGGTTCGACCGGTGCTGTACGCAACGCTCCTTGTTGATCGAAACCTCTTCGGAATGAGCCCAACTGGGTACCATCTATTGAATCTGCTGCTTCATCTTGGATCCGGACTCCTCGTCTACCGGATACTCGCTCGGGCCGTCAGGGAAGAAACCCGGGCGGTTCCATTTTGGACCGCACTTTTGTTTCTCATCCACCCGATCCAGACCGAAACCGTCACGTATATTTCTGGACGAGCATCGGGCTTGATGGCCTTCTTTTACCTCTTGGCTTTTTTCTTGTACATCAAAGTTTCGGAGCAAAGAAATACGAGGAACCTCCGCCCACTGTACTTGTCGGGTGCGCTCGCATCATGCCTCTTGTCGGTCTGTTCGAAAGAAACGGCGATGACATTTCCACTCGTGCTCCTGTTGTGGGATGTCTTTATACGCCGACTGACCGGTCATTCACTTCGCACCACGATCATTTCGCACCATCTTCCGTTCTGGATTCTCTTGTTCGTTGTTGCGGTATGGGCTTGGAGTCACCCTCGGTATGGTGCTCTTGCCGAATTCAGTTTTCACCTGCGTCCCCTCTGGGACAACGTATTGAGTGAAGCCCATGTCGCTATGTATGCAGTCTGGTTGTTCTTCGTTCCTTGGAAGCAGAACTTCGACCATGACTTACCCGAATTCCGCTCGATATTTCAGTGGCCGCTGCCACTCGATCTCTTGCTGATCGGTGGATCGGTCGCAGCCGCCGTAGCCGCCTCACGTCGCCTCCCTCTCGTCTCATTCGGCGTCGGGTGGTTCTTCATTCAGCTCCTCCCCACAGCGCTGATTCCGCGAAACGATCTGTTGAGTGAGCGCAATCTCTATCTGGCGTCATTCGGTCTGTTGTTGGCGATCGTCGTGCTCGGCTCATGCCTCACTCGTTGGCTCATGAAGGTCCTACCGCAACCCCGAGTTGTTCGGTTCGGCACGAATAGTGTCGCTCTGGCAATAGTTCTACTACTCTGCCTCTTCACATTTCAGAGGAACCTGCTCTATCACGACGAGGTCTCGCTCTGGTCTGACACAGTCCGGAAGTCACCGAATAAGGCCCGCGCGTCCAATAATCTTGGACATGCCTATGCCATGCAGGACGACTGGGACCGTGCCATCGAAGAATATCGGGCCGCGGCCCGCCTAGATCCTGACTACGCGCTTGCCAAAAAGAATCTTCGAGACGCGTATCTTCATCATGTAGGTCGACAATAATCCCGCCACAGGATTCCTTTACCGAGCCGTGCCTTGCAACACGGTTAACCCGTATCGGAGCAGGCGCGGGGCCTGTTCCCATCGGTCCTGCACGTTCAGTCCCACCAACAACAAGCGGTGCCCGTTTTTGAACATGCTGGCGATTACGCAACGCCCGGCCTTGCTGGTATATCCAGTTTTCACGCCGTTCACATCAGGATCGACCAACAATTCGTTGGTGCTATGCACCAACATCTTCCTGGCACCATCAACCGTGCTGATATCACGAACGAGCGTCCGGACTATCATGGAGAAGAATGGTGATTCCAGCGCCTGTTCAGTCAATGTCGCGAGATCTGTTGCCGTCGAATAGTGACCGGGCGCATCGAATCCGCAGGGGTTGGCGAAATGCGTGTCTCTGAGCCCCAGCTGGTCAGCCCGCTCATTCATCTTCGCGACGAACCGCTTGTGGTCGCCCCCGATGTGCCAGGCAACCGCCTCACAGGCATCGTTCGCGCTTGCCACCAGCATAGCAGTCACGAGGTCTCTCAACAGGAATTCTTCGCCGGGCTGAAAGTGATAGGACGAATGGTGCGCCACCGCGCGGCGGTCGATCTTCACCACCTCTTGAAGCGGCGCGGACTCCAGCGCGATCAGCGCGGTCATGATCTTGGTGAGACTGGCCGGCGGAAGACGCCGGGTCGCGTTTTTTTCCAGCAGGACCCGTCCGGATTTCAGTTCGACCATGAACAGGGCCGATGCCTTGATGACCAGCCTGTCCGACTGCCTGGAAGTCCCCGCCTCCGTTGCAGAGGCAGTACAAAACACGGCCATCCCAAGTATGCCAATGGCCATGAACACCATGCCACCCAGCATGTGCCTCACCATGCTGCGAGGAACTAATACCTGAACAGACCCTTCATCATATTGCCGGCCTTTTCTAAGTCCGACGGTTCCTGCGCTGCAGGCTCTGATTCTGGAGTCGGCTGATTCTCTTCTTGTGGTGGCATCGGCTGAGGCCGCCCTTGGCTTCGCCCCCTGTTTGGTGGAGGCTCGCCCATCGGCTGCCCCATCCCCTGGCGGCCCATCATACCGCCCATCATGCCGCCCATATCGAATTTCGCAAATCCTTCGGGGATCTCAAAGAGCCTCGGGTCCTGCCTGCCGATCTGAACGTTCGTGAGCTCGATCAGCATGCGCTTTTTGTCGTTACCTTCCTTATACAGAAGGTCCTGCTTGAGGTTGATGCCCTCTTTGGTCCGCCACGAAAAGCCGCCGTATTTCTTGCCGTCCGTGCTCGTTGCGATGGTCTTGTACTTGGTAACCTTGACACCGTTCAGCATCTCTTCGCCCACGACCGTGTCTTCATAGGTCCATTGCGACGGATCGTTTCGCTGGCGCTGGCCCTGACCTCCTGCCATCGAATTCTCCATGTACATTTTCTCTGACGGCATGAGAATCCACAGCACCTTCGAATCGAACCGGAAGATCATGATCCCCCCGTCTCCAGCGCCGGTCATCATCTCCTTGCGCTCCTTCGTCGGAGTTACAAAAATCTTCTGCTGGATCGTGCCTTCCTCGGTTTGCATGGTGGAGTCGGCCGAGTATTCGGCTTGAGGACGGCTCATCTGTGCTGCCCACAGGGGAGATGAAAGACACACCATCGCGAGCACGACTCCCGCGCGCAATCGTCGAGACATGTCAGACTCCTTCAGAAAATAAGCTGGTGGATTGGTAAAGGCTGGGATGTTCTTCATCTGTCTGGATCCCCACGCCTACTACAGCGGATTGCGGGACAGGGGCAAAGGGTAGCTGTTGCCTGGCAAAAAGTAAAGTGTATGCACCCGCCCATTCGGCATGTTGCCCGCCGCATGTCGGCTGCTGTTATAGCAGAAACGGTTGTGAATAATGCGGGCTAGATCTCGGAGATATCGTTCAAGATTGCTCCCGCTACAGTTTGTGATCAGGCGACTGGCGATTGGCTAAGAAAGCGGCCTTGCACCTGGAAATCGTGATGGTAGGGACCTGTCGTGCAGGCCTAGGCTCAGAACATCTGGAGCCCGATTGCGAAAGTCGCGGCGTAGCCATCGGATGTCGGCCCGGGCTCCAGCATCAAGCGATCACCTCCCTCTCGAAAAATGAAATCCTGCTGATTGCGCACTCGACGCCGTCCTTGTGACGAGTAGGGGAGAGCAGTATGCACACGGTCCGTCAGGTCATCGGGAAAGTACAATTGGGATGTAAACTCGTAGCGTGTCCTGGCCATGAGTGCCGTGCGAATTTTGAAGTGAATGTGTACCGTTCGTATGGGGTACCAGCCAGGATAGATGGTCAGGAACCGTGCTGCTCCATGCGCATCGGTCAACTGATAGCCCCGTAAAAATTTCTGTCCAACCGTGCTGAAGCCAGGATCTCGGACATCGGAATAGACCCCCGTGGCATCGCAGTGCCAGACATCGACTTGA
>Ga0268299_1004333_pt1 | contig 11247 bp, 5 predicted proteins | sample NOBtaG_FD_193484 | JGI IMG/M metagenome (GOLD analysis project Ga0268299, IMG submission 193484) | Activated sludge microbial communities from bioreactor in Nijmegen, Gelderland, Netherland - NOB reactor | ecosystem: Engineered > Bioreactor > Aerobic > Activated sludge | place: Netherlands... | reverse complement strand
GCGACCTGGCGCTTCCCCGCATCAACCTCCTGAGCTGGTACATCTACATTCTCGGCGCCGCCTTCACGCTGTTCTCGATGATCGCGGGTGGAGTCGACACGGGCTGGACGTTCTACACGCCGTATTCGAGCACCTACGCCAACACGGCCGTGATCACCACCGCGCTCGGGGCGTTCATCAGCGGATTCTCGTCGATTCTGACGGGTTTGAACTTCATCGTCACGGTCCACAAGATGCGCGCGCCGGGCATGACCTGGTTCCGCCTGCCGCTCTTCGTCTGGGCCCACTACGCCACCGCGCTGGTGCAGATTCTCGGCACGCCCGTGGTCGCGATGACCATTCTCCTCGTAGCGATGGAACGGCTGTTCGGATTCAGCTTCTTCAACCCGAACAACGGCGGAGACCCAATCCTGTTCCAGCACATGTTCTGGTTCTATTCGCATCCGGCCGTCTACATCATGATTCTGCCGGCGATGGGCGTCGTCTCGGAACTGGTCACCTGCTTCAGCCGAAAGAAGGTGTTCGGCTACAGCTTCATCGCCATGTCGAGCGTCTCCATCGCCGTCATCGGCTTCCTGGTGTGGGGCCATCACATGTACGTGAGCGGTCAGTCGATCTACGCGGGCATGGTTTTCTCGATCCTGACCTATCTGGTGGCGATTCCGTCGGCCGTCAAAGTGTTCAACTGGACGGCCACGCTTTACAAGGGATCTATCAGCTACGATACGCCGATGCTCTACGCCTTCGGCTTCTTCGGGTTGTTTCTGGTGGGCGGATTGACCGGTCTTTTCTGCGCGAACACCGCCATCGACCTGCATATCCACGACACCTACTTCATCGTGGCCCACTTCCACTACATCATGGTGGGCGGCGGCATTATGGGCTACATGGGCGGCCTGCACTTCTGGTGGCCGAAGATCACGGGCCGTATGTATCCGGAGATGGCGGGCCGCATGTCGGCGATCTTCGTCTTTCTCGGATTCAACCTGACCTTCTTCCCGCAATTCCTTCTCGGCTACATGGGGATGCCGCGCCGCTACCACGCCTACCCGGAAGAGTTCCAGATTTTGAACATCATGTCGTCGGCCGGCGCGTCGGTGCTGGCCATCGGCTATATGCTGCCGATGATCTACTTCACCTGGTCGCTGTTCGCGGGCAAGAAGGCGCCCATGAATCCTTACCATGCCAAGGGCCTGGAGTGGACCGTGCCTTCGCCGCCGCCGCTGGAGAACTTCACCGTCATGCCGGTGGTGACCGAGGAAGCCTACGCGTACGCTCCCGAGGATGAAGACGAGGGGCACGAGGTAAAACACCATGTCTAGCCAAGCGCTCGAACACGGCGCCCACCCGGCGAATCCGAACTTCCAGCACCAGTTCGAGGATCTGAACCAGCAGTACGACTCGACCACGTTCGGCATGTGGGTGTTCCTGGTGCAGGAGATCCTGTTTTTCGGCGCGCTGTTCTGCGCCTACGCCATCTACCGCGCGATGTATCCGGACGCTTACGCCGCGGCCAGCCATCATCTGGACAAGGTGCTCGGCGCGGCCAACACGGTGGTGCTGATCGGTTCGTCGCTGACAATGGCGCTGGCCGTGCGTTGCGCGCAACTGGGCCGCAACAAGGGCGTGCTCGGATATCTGTTCGCGACGTTCATGCTAGGCAACGTCTTCCTCGGCGTGAAGGTCGTGGAGTACTCGGACAAGTTCGAACACCATCTGGTGCCGGGCTCGTCGTTCTTCATGGGCGGCCCGTACAACGAGCAGGCGCAGATCTACTTCTCGATGTACTTCGCCATGACGGGCATGCACGCGCTGCACATGGTGATCGGCGCCGGATTGTTGATCTTCTTCATGTGGAAGGCGTACAACAACACCTATTCGCGCGAATACTACGGCCCCATCGAGATTATGGGGCTATATTGGCACTTTGTAGATATCGTCTGGATCTTCCTCTTCCCGATGCTCTATCTGATCGGATAACGAATATGAGCGAACACCACGAACATCACATCGCTCCCAAGAGCATGTACTTCACCATCTTCGGCGCCCTGATGGCGCTGACCGTGATAACGGTTGCGGTCTCCTACGTTGACCTGGGCCGCGCTAACGTCATGGTGGCGCTGGCCGTGGCCGGCGTGAAAGCCACGCTCGTCGTGCTGTGGTTCATGCATGTGAAGCACAACACACCGCTGGTGAAGCTGACGGTGGCGACAGGCTTTCTTTGGCTGGTGTTTATGTTTGTCATCACGTTCAGCGACTATCTCTCGCGTGGCTTCATGGGCTGGCCTGAAACTTGGGGCGCGACGGGAGTAGTGGTTCCCAAGGACGCGCCGCCCGCCGGCGCGAGCCATGGCGAACCGGCGGCCGGCGGCCACACCGCCCCGGCAGGCGATACCAAGGGCCACTAACCGCGCCCGCGTCCACGCGATCCTGGGACAACTCTTCCGGCACGCGTTAGCCGGCCACGTTAGCGGCGTTAGGCAGCCGCTGACACCAAACCCTCGAGCGGATATACTCTCGGCAGACACCGAACGCCCGGTTGAGAGGAAGAAGCCTATGCGTATTTGGGCATCGCTCCTTATCTGCGCTTCGCTTTCCGGCGTCCCGAAATGCGCCGCGCAGCCGATCAATTGTATGGTGAACCCGTCATCGGCTCCACCCGGCGTTCGCGCCGAAGGTCTGGCCGAACTCGTCGGGGACGTGCTGATCCGGTGCACGGGAGGCGACCCAACACCGGCCGGCCAACCGGTCCCCGTTCACGACATCTACGCTCAACTGAGCGCTCCTATCGCCAATTACGCCCCGGCGGGCGGAGCCACGGACGCCTATCTCCTCGTCGACGATCCACAGCCCGGCATGCAATCGTTGAGGCAGCCCGGCGATCCGGCGTTGATGGGGGTCTGCGGCGGAGGATCGTGCGGCGGCGTGCAGTACGGCAACCCAACTGGCCCCGGCAACGCCGGGCAGCAGGTTCGCAACGTATTCCAAGGCAGAGCCACAGGGAAGAACACCGTCGTCTGGCTGGGTATCCCGATCGACCCGCCCGGGTCAGTGGGACAGCGAATCATGCGGATCCGCAATGTCCGCGGACGAGCCGCCGACTCCACAGAGGCGTTCATACGAATGACGCTATCGGCCCCTGGCCTCGGTCTCGTCGACGTTTCGACTCCCGTCGGGCAAGTTGCGCCCGGCCTCAACCATCTGTTCCAATCCAGCACCTTCGCGAGCGCCACCCGCGTGCCGAACGCGGCCGGGCTGAACCAGTGCCAGCCTCTGAATCCGAACCTGCCTGCCGGCACGCCAGGCGGCCCGACCTTCTCGGTGCAATTCATCGAAGGGTTCGCCCAATCGTTCAAACCCCGCGATGCGAACGGCGGCACGCAATCGAACCCTTTCCCCAGCGCGCCCGATCAGAACGTGCCCACGACGGCCTATTTCTCCGAATCCGGCTTCTTCGCCACCAATCTGAACGACCGGGCCGGACGGGCGTTGCATGGGACACGGCTCTCCGCGCTATTCACCGGCGTTCCCAACGGCGTGAATCTCTTTGTCAGCAGGGGACAGTCGACCGGCTCCAGCACCGGATGTCTGGCCGTGGCCGTAGCGGAGTGTATTGGCGAGGGAAAGGAAGCGACATCCACCAATGGGCTTGTACCGGTGCCTACGGCGAACGGCGCCGGACGGGCATGCTGGGAGGTGCTACGCGCGAACTCCGGAGGCGTGGATAGCTGCCGCTTCGACGCCTATCTCTCTTACGGCAATATCGCCAACACATCCACGCCAAGCTTGGGCGTGATCGCCGCAAAACTATCGCTCGCTCCCGATTCCGGCGTTCCACCTTCACGCAAAGAGAAACTGGAAGCCCTTCCCATGTTCTCCCAGCCGGCCGACCCGTTGGCCTTCAACCGCGACCGTTACGCCGCCGCGCACTTCATGCATTGCGGCCCGGCCCAACCGGAGTCCTTCCGCCTCCTCCGGCCCAGTGCGTTCGCAAGCGGAGAGCTCAGGGGCGATGGCGCGTCGGGATCTGTCACGACGAACGTGTTCCTATACTCGGACGTGATGGCGAGAAGTGTGACGGTGAGCCCGGTGATTCGATCGGGTTCCCAGGCGCGCGGCGCGACAGCGCAATGGCTGACCGCGAACCCCTCGCAAACGGCCACGCCGCTGACGATTTCCATTTCCGCCAATCCAGCCGGCCTGGCGCCGGGCACGTACCTGGGGGGCGTCCGGCTCGAATCTCCAGGCTCGCCGCCTCTCTTGAACGAAATTCCCGTGCAGCTCGTCGTGCCTGGAGCAGGTCCACTCATTTCGCCGAACGGGATTGTGGGCGCGGCGGATTACCATTCCGGCGGTCTCACGGCGGGACAGGCGATCACCATCTTTGGTTCCGGCTACGGGCCGGAGCAACTCGCCGGGCTTGCGCTGGACTCCAGCGGCCGGGTGTCGACATCGCTCGCCGGCGTGCGGATTCTCTTCGACGGCTCGCCCGCGCCGCTCATCTACGCCGCCCGGGGACAAGTCAGCGCGTTCGTTCCATTTGGAGTGGCCTCGCGGGCCGCAACCGAGATTCAAATCGAGGCCAATGGAGTGCGTTCGCTCAGCGCCTTCCGGCAGGTGCTCCCGGCGTTCCCTTCCCTCTTCACGGCCGATTCGAGCGGATCCGGGCAGGGCGCCATCCTGAACGAGAATGGATCGATCAATAGCGCGGCCAACCCGGCGGCCGTGAACCAAGTCGTGGTTCTCTTCGGCACGGGAGCGGGCCAAACCAACCCGGTAGGACAGGATGGAAACCTCGCCAGCGCTCCTCTGCCCGAACTGCTCTCCTCCGTTCGCGTGCTGATTGGAGGGGTCGAGGCCACGGTTCTTTATGCGGGTCCCGCTCCCGGACTCGCGGAAGGCGTTCTCCAGGTCAACGCTCGCGTTCCAGCGAACGCACCGCGCGGCCCCAGCGTGGACGTGGCGATTCTCAGCGCCGGCTTCCGGAGCCAACCCGGAGTGACCCTCGCCATCGGCGAATAGCCGAAACCGGAAGCGACGGCGCATCGCGTGGCGAGCAAGCCGATCCGTACGAACCGATCCGTACGAACCCTTGCATTCACCCGCCGCATGCGGTACAAGTGTCGCCAACGCTTCGATTCGGCCCGCCTCGCTGGGCCCGCATGAAGGGGGTAGCATGACGCTACGTCGATTTGCCGCCGCGGCAATCTGCTGCGCATTCACGCTTGCGTTGGTCCATGCCCAAAGCACGGGCACGGCGACCATCGTCGGCAACGTTACGGATACCACAGGCGCTCTCGTGCCAGGCGCAAAGGTCACCGCGCGCAATGTGGACACCTCTTTTCTCTACGAGTCCGTCACCACTCCGGAAGGCGCCTACTATCTACCCAACCTGCGATCGGGCAGTTACGAGTTGAAGGTCGAGGCGAACGGTTTCAAGAGTGTCGTCCGTCCGGGTATCGTCCTACGCGTGAGTGAATCGCCGCGCATCGACATCCAGCTCGAAGTGGGCAACGTAACCGAATCCATCCGGGTGGAAGGCACGCCGCCGCTTCTCGAAACCGAGACCGCGGGGTCCGGCCAGGTGCTCGACGGCGAGATCGTCGAGAAACTCCCCGTGATGCAGAAATTCGTGCACCGCGTTTTGCTTTATATGCCCGGAATGACGAACATCAACGGCCAGCATGCTGTCGGCCAGCGCCAGCGAGCGATCGGTTACACGATGGACGGCATCGGGGGCAAGGAGCCGGCCGTCGGCCAGGTGGGCGACTTCCAGCGCACGATGATCGCCTCGCTCGATTCGATTCAAGAGTTCAAGATGTGGACCACCGGCTCCCCTGCCGAGTTCGGCCATTCCGCGGGCGGCCAGTTAAGCATCGTGTTCAAGGGCGGCGGCAATCAGTTCCATGGAGCCGTCGAGGATCGGTATACCAACGGCAAGCTCATTCATAGGGCGTTCCTGGAGCAACTCCCCCGCACGGGCGCGTTCACCTATCACGAATGGGGCGCCACGGCGTCGGGCCCGATCGTGAAGAACAAGACGTTCTGGTTCGGCGGCTTCCAGCAACACTACGAAAAATTGAGCGAGACGGTCATCGTCACAGTGCCGAGCCCCGAGATGTACGCCGGCAACTTCAGCTTCGCCGGCCGAGGGCTACCCATCTACAATCCGTTCACGACCGCGCAAAGCGGCTCCACCTGGACGCGCCAGCCTTTCCCGAATAATCAAGTTCCCGAATCGATGTTCAACACGGTGTCGAAGAACGTGATTGCCCTAAAGCCGTGGCTCCAGCAGAGCGATCCAGGCACGATCCAACCGACGGGTCCGGTGAACAATCTCACCTACAATGCCGGCGGGGCCTACGATTTCCAGCGCTACGACGCCAAGGTAGATCATCAGTTCAGCATCAACCACAAGATCTTCGGCCGCTACTCCCAGGTGCGTCATCGCAGTGCGGAACGGCCCACGCGCGAGGTAAGCGACATCTTATACAGCAGCGTCTACGTACGCCCGCTCGACCAGCGCAACGTCGTCATCTCCGACACCTACACTTTTAGCCCAACGATGATCAACGAGGCCCGTCTGGGCTTCAACCGCAGGGCGGGAACGGCGAGTCCGGCCAGCTATCAGCAGGATTGGGCCAGCAAGCTGGGCATTCCCGGCGTTTCACCGGAGACGTTTCCCGATTTCCAGAACTCCGGTGGAGGACGCCTGTACAACATGGGCCCGGGCGGATTCTCGCGCGACCGGGCCGAGGACTTCACCTTCCAGGAGAACCTTACCAAGGTCGCTGGAAGGCACACCTTGAAGTTCGGTTACGAGCTGATGCGCACCCGTTACAACTCCCTCAACGCCACGCTTCCCTCCGGACAATACCGCATGGGAGGCACTGAACAGCCCTTCACACCCAATACCGGCAATGCGTTCGCGAGTTTTCTGCTGGGCACCGTCGGACAAGGCGTATTTCAACAGGCGAAGGCCACCTGGCTTCCGCGCTGGTGGTCGCATGCTTGGTACGGGCAAACCTCTTGGCGTCCGAAGCGCAACATGACGATCGAACTCGGCGTGCGCTGGAGCTACGAATCGCCGTTCTCCACAAAATACGGCCAGCAATCGCAGTTCGACCCCAATGCGACCGATCCACTTACGGGCCGGCGCGGCGCCATCGTTCATGGCAAGGGGCTGCTCGCGAAACGCGACCTGAACAACTTCCAGCCGCGATTCGGCCTTGCCTGGAATTTCAATCCCAAGGTTGTCTTCCGATCGAGTTTTGGCATGTACTCGGTCGATCTGTTCACCAATGGCATCGGCCAGAACTTTGAGGAGTACATCGCCACGGCCAACGTGCAGTCGGCCCCCGGCGATCCGCGCCATGCGTTCCTCCTTTCGCAAGGACCCGGCACGATTAACTTCCCCTCCGCGGCCGACGGGAGCGTTCCGTTCCAAGGCACGAACTATGGCGGCCGCAATGCGAGTTGGTTCGACCCTAACATGCGGCTTCCGTACGTCGCCATGTGGTCGGCGGGCTTCCAAGTGCAGCTTGGCGGAAACTGGTTGATGGACGCACAGTATCAGGGCTCGTCGGGCGTGGGCCTGCTGAACAATTGGGACATGAACGTGGTGCCGCTGAACATCGCGTCCACACCGGCCGCGCTCCTCACCGTGTTTCAGCAAGTGCAGAACTACAAACCCTTTCCGCAGTTCGGCGCCATTCAACACTACGCCAACTACGGCCATAACTCGCACCACAGCGGCACGCTGCGATTCGAGCGACGCTACGCGCAGGGAATGACGCTGAATGCGTTCTACCAGCTCGGAAAGACGTTAAACGACGGCGACGACGACGGCGGCCGCAGCGGCATCACGTTCTACAATCGGGGCCTTGAGAAGGCGCGCGCGTCTTACGATATCCGCCATCGATTCGTGTCGGTCTTCACATACGAGCTTCCCATCGGGAAGGGCCGCAAGTTCATGAACGGCGGCGGTATGAAGGACTACTTCTTCGGAAACTGGGATTTTGCCTGGACGCAGACCTTCCAGAGCGGCCCGCCTGTGAATGTCACCGCGGCAGGCGGCCCACGCTATCTGCCAGGCCAGGTCCGCCCGGTGGCGCTGCAACCCGCCGAACAGATGTACGCCAACAGAAGCAGTTACGAGGTTGGCAACCGCTTCCCGCTCGCGGCGCAGAACACCTACTTCAACAACGCGGCGTTCGGTTACGCGCCGGAATTCTCCGCCGCCGGAATGATCGGCCGCAATATCCTGGAATCGCCCGGGCTGCAGTGGACGCAGGTGTCGCTTTCCAAGGTAATCCCAATCAAGGAACGGTTCCGCTTCAGTATCCGGTGGGACATCAACAACCCGACCAAGCAGCCGCAACTGGCCGACCCCGGGTCGAGTTACAACGTCAATTCGCTCGCCCAGTTCGGACGCTTCAACGGCATCGGCCGAGGCAGTTTCTCCGATATCGGCACGGCCCGAATGCATCACATTGTCGTGGGCCGTTTCGAGTGGTAGAGGACCGGCCGGGCTCGCAAGCACCGGTCTGCGTCTCCGCGGCCACCGCAAGATGCAGGCTTAGCCCGCGGCCCAGAATCGGGGCGGTTGGAGCGACAATCGTCCCGGCGCGGAGATATAATATTTCACAAATCGATCGTTGAAGAGGAGCTTCCCGCTCATGCGCCGACCTGTCTGCTCCGTCGCGGCTGTTGCGCTCGCTGCCGCTTTCGGATTCGCGGCTACGAACATCACCGAGGAAAAGTACACGCAAACCGAACGCCGCCACTGGGCGTTCCAGCCGCGTACGAAGCCGGAGATCCCCGTCTTCAAGACCGCGGCGGACAAGGCCTGGACGAAGAGTCCAGTGGACGCGTTCATCCTCGATCGTCTGAAAAAGGAAGGACTTCCTCACGCACCGCCGGCGAGTAAGCAGACGCTCGTCCGGCGCGTCTACTACGACCTTACGGGCCTGCCGCCGACTCCGGCCGAAGTGGCGGCGTTCGTGTCCGATGCGCGGCCAGACGCTTACGAGAAACTCGTCGACAGACTACTGGCCTCGCCGCGCTATGGCGAACGCTGGGGCCAGCACTGGCTCGATGTCGTGCGCTTTGCCGAGACCGACGGGTTCGAGTACGACACCCACCGACCGGACGCGTGGCGCTTCCGCGACTACGTTGTGAAGTCGTTCAACGAAGACAAGCCGTACGACCAGTTCCTGAACGAGCAGATCGCCGGTGACGAGATGGACCCGGCCAACCACGAATACATCGTCGCTTCGGGCTTCAACCGTCTCGCCGCGTTGCGCAAGAATGCCGGCAACCAGGAGGTGGCGAGTTCGCGCAATGAAGTCCTGACCGAGATGACCAACATCGTCGGTTCGGCCATGCTCGGGGTGACCCTCGGCTGCGCCCGCTGCCACGATCACAAGTTCGATCCGTTCCGCCAGAAAGATTACTACCGCATGCAGGCGTTCTTCGCTCCGGTGCACGAGAACAATTTCGTGACGGCGACTTCCGATGAGCGCAAGGCATGGGAGGAAAGGAACAAGACCCTCGACGAGCAGATAAAGAAGTACCGCGCGGAGATGAAAGGGCTCAAGGGCGAAGAGCGCGGGCGGATGTTTCAGAAGATCCGCGATACGGAGGCGCAAAAGCCAGGCCCGCTGCCCGGACTCTATGGCGTGAAGAACGACATGGAGAATCGCTCGCCCATCCATCTGCTGGCGCGTGGCGACTACCAGCACAAGGGCGAAGCGGTGGGCATGCGCACCCTGGGAGTTCTGCTTCCCGACGGCGCTCCCGAACTCGATCCGAAAACGCCCAAGCCGCGCACCGAACTCGCAAAGTGGGTTACGAGCCCGGACAATCCGCTGACCGCGCGCGTTATCGCCAACAGGGTGTGGGCTTACCATTTCGGCCGGGGCATCGTCGCCACGCCGAACGACTTCGGCCGCATGGGCGCGCGTCCGAAGAATCGCGAATTGCTGGACTGGCTGGCCAACCAACTCGTCGACGGCGGTTGGAGGCTTAAGCCGTTGCACAAAACGATCGTCATGAGCAACACGTACCGGCAGGCCTCTACGTCGCCCGCTTCGGCGCAAGGCATGGAGAAGGACCCCGACAACGAATCGCTCTGGAAGCACTCGCGCCGGCGGCTCACGGCCGAAGAGGTGCGGGACTCGATGCTGGCCGCTTCGGGAAGGCTGAATCTCAAGTCGGGCGGGCCGAGCATCATGGTCCCTGTGGACGAGGAGTTGACGAAGCTGCTCTACAAGCCAGGCCAATGGCAGGTGGCCGCCGATCCGACCGAACACGACCGCCGCAGCATCTACCTCATCTATAAACGCAACCTCCGCCTGCCCATCATGGAGGCCTTCGACGCGCCGGATATGTTGATCTCCTGCCCCAAGCGGGAGCAATCGACGCACGCTCCCCAGGCGCTCGAACTGATGAACGGCGCCTTCGCCAACGGAATCGCGCGCAGCTTTGCCGCCCGGCTCGACCGCGAAGCCAAGTCGCCGGACGCGCAGGTCGCGCTGGCATACCGGCTTGCCGCCGGACGCGCGCCGTCGCCGCAGGAAAAGAAGATTGCCCTCGCATTCCTGAAGGCGAATCCGATGAGCGAGTTCGCGCTCGCGATTTTGAACCTCAACGCATTTCTGTACGTGGACTAGGAGAGAGCCGCAATGTCCGAACATGTTCGCTGGTGCCGATCGCGGCGCGAGTTTCTGACCGACGCCTTCTGCGGCATGGGCTCGCTCGCCTTTACGCAGATGCTGTTCGAGGAAAGGCTGCGCGCGGCCTCTCCGCGCGGCAGCGCTAACCCGCTGGCGCCACGGCCGCCGCATTTCCAGCCTAAGGCCAAGGCGGTGATCTTCCTGTTCATGGCCGGCGGTCCTTCGCACCTGGAAACGTTCGATCCCAAGCCCCTGCTGAACAAGCTCGACGGCCAGACGCGGCCGAAAGAGTTCGGCGAGGTAAAGTACCAGTTCGTCACCAATAACGCGAAGATCCTGGGCACGAAACGCACGTTCAAGAAGTATGGAAAGGCGGGGATCGACGTAAGCGACCTGCTGCCGCATCAGGCCGGCATCGTCGACGACCTCGCTATTCTCCGTTCCTGTCACGGCGACATGGTGGTGCACTCGGCCGCGCAGTATCAGCTCTTCTCGGGCCGTATCATCCCCGGCTTCCCGAGCATGGGCTCGTGGGCGGTGTACGGGCTCGGTTCGGAGAGCAACTCGCTGC
>Ga0268299_1004332_pt1 | contig 11251 bp, 8 predicted proteins | sample NOBtaG_FD_193484 | JGI IMG/M metagenome (GOLD analysis project Ga0268299, IMG submission 193484) | Activated sludge microbial communities from bioreactor in Nijmegen, Gelderland, Netherland - NOB reactor | ecosystem: Engineered > Bioreactor > Aerobic > Activated sludge | place: Netherlands... | reverse complement strand
GGTACGTCTCTCGCGTCCCGAAGCCGGACGACGGCCAGCGAATCCAGATCGATGCCGCCAGCTACAGCGTCAGGGGCGAAGAAGAGCGATCCGAACGCCCCGACCCAGGCGGCGGGATCCCCCGCCTTCTGGGAATCCCGGATCAGCCGGAACGCCATCGTGAGCGCCGCGACTCCGGAGAGTTCCACGAGCCGCCCGGCGGTTTCGGCCCGGTCCCAGACCCCACCGGTTGTCTTGATGAGACCGCCGCGAGTAACACCCGGCGGCAGAACTGCCAGCACTTCCTGGGCGGAGAGACCCATATTTCACCTCACTTACCGATACCGTAAATAAACCGTAAGTATCGGACAGGTCAATCCCTCACCCGGCCCCAGAGTAGGCCAGGGGTGTGTCATCTAACGTCACACTTCTTGGAAGCCGCTGAAACTGCTAAGGTTTTGGGAACCTATGTGCGGTCGATTTACCAGTAATGCGGATGAGCTGATCTGGAAGGAATATGCCGAACTGCTCGGCTTCCCTCTGCTTCACGCCATCGCGCCCCGATACAACATCGCGCCGTCTCAGCCGGTTGAGATCGTCCGGGTTTCACCGTCGAGCGGCAAGATCGAACTCGTTCCGGTGAAGTGGGGATTGGTTCCGTCCTGGGCGAAAGATCCGAGCATCGGGAACAGGATGATAAACGCACGAGCCGAGACGGCGCACGAGAAGCCGTCGTTCCGGGCCGCGTTCAAGCGTCATCGGTGTCTGGTCCCGGCGACCGGATTCTATGAATGGCAGAAACAGGGAACCGGGCCGAAGCAGCCGTACCTGATCGGCATGAAGGCCGGCGGACTGTTCTCGATGGCCGGTCTTTGGGAGCACTGGCAGGCACCCGACGGCGGCGAACTCGAAACCTGCACGATCCTGACAACCGAACCGAATGAACTCATGGAGCCGATCCATGACCGGATGCCGGTGATCCTGCCGCCGGCCGACGCGAAGAAATGGATTGATCCCGAGAGCAAGCCGGAAGAGCTGAAAGAACTGCTAAGGCCGCTGGCGGCGAAGGAGATGCGAGGAGTGCCGGTGAGCCGGATGGTGAATGATCCGAAGAATGACAGGCCAGAGTGTATTGAAGAGGTCGGTTCGAGGTGACTCGTCTCAGTAGTGCGGAGGAGGACCGGACAATCCGGGCTGGACCGAAACCCCTGCCGGTATCCACCTGCACGCCCACGCCCCGCAGGTTGATACAGCCGCCCTGCTCCAGCGCCTTTATGACAGCACACGCAAGGTGCCAGAGGTGAAAGTGTGCCCAGTGTGCCCGGACGGTCATGACGCCCGGAACGGGGAACAAGCATAATCAGCTAACGCTCCGGCCGCGGAATGAATATAATTGCGGCCATGAGAACCCGAACTTTTTTTGCCTTGGCTGTATGGGCCGCCATTGGTTTCTTTTTCGCCCCGCTGACGCTTCGGGCTGACGACGCCGAAAGCGGCACTCCGCCCCAAACGGTGAACGGTGAGGAGAAACAACACGAAGAGGAAACCGATGATTTATCAGCTTGGAAAAAGGAAATAGAGTTCTCTGAAACAAGGTACAGTGATATCTACCGACCGGAATATACGGCTCGGGTGATCAGAATCATCGACGGTAGTTCCTTCAAGGCAAAGTATGTGCTGACAGGAAAAATCGAAACGATCCGGATCATCGGAATAATTACGCCAAAACTCGGCAAGCCTGATGGAGGGCAGGAAGGCAATCGAAGCGAAGTTTGTGCAATAGAAGCCAAAGATGCCCTGACGGAATTGGGGGCCGTACTTTTGCTGCCGAACAATGATTCGGGCGCACCAAAGAGAGACCGATCGGGAAGGCTACTCCGTTTCGCCTATTTCACAGAAATAAAGCATTCTGTCGTCGGCAATAACTATCCCTCCACTCAGGACGTAGGGATCCATTTGCTCGAAAAGGGTTACGCGAGACTAGATGAGAATTCCTTACCTGATGACCGAATACTTGCTTACCAGAGAGCCCTCGCGAATGCCCGAAGTGAAAAGATCGGGATCTGGTATGACTCGGCTGGGAAACGCCTAGATAGAGTCGCTGAGGAGCGCTGCCTGACACCCCGATAGGGAAACGGCGGGCACGTTCCCGCTAGCGGAAAGAACGGCCGCAACAAGGGCCAGAAACAGATTCGTTCCGGCCAGTGTGACCAGTCATGCCGTTCTGCCGTTCTACGACTCATAAGATCGCCATCATTTCCGATGGTCTTTCGAATTGAAGAATGAGACTGAAACGTGCTATCCAGTACTCTGTTATCGCATTCTGGAGGCCCCAAATGATCCTTCGTGCCGTTCTGCGCTCTATGGCCGTTTTCGTATTTTTCGGATTGATTGCGTGCTCGGGAAGCGACGGGGAATCCGGCAAGCGTGGTCCGGCTGGCCCCAAAGGCGATCAAGGTATTCAGGGGATACAAGGCGAACAGGGGATTCAGGGAGACCAGGGAATCCAAGGCGACCTAGGGTTAAAAGGAGACCAAGGAGACCAAGGAATCCAGGGACCAGCGGGGCCATTGGCAACGTTTGTTCTGAAAGATCCTGCAGGCAACGTGGTTATTGAGATACCCCGACCAGACAAGTGTGGCGGTCCTTTCATCAGCGATGCGATGCAGCGAGAATTGTACGGCAACATTCAATACGTCATCGGGTACAACCCCACCCTCGATAAATGCCTGATGTTTTCACGCTTTGCCGGTGGGGCCGACGAAATCTACGTATATTATGCAGGGGCCAATTGTTCTGGGCAGGTGTATATTCCTCGCCCCAAGATCCTGATGTCGCAAAAAGCTGTATCTTCACCGATACGAGATTTAATGTTGGCATCCGATGGCTCAGCCCGCACATGGCTCGTCATAAACTCTGGTAATGATGGAGGCGCATGGGCTTACCAATTCACCGGAACAGTTGAGCAACCATTGGATTACCTTTCCCAATCGGGCCAAGGTCCCGGTGCGCCGTGCTCCAACGTCCCCGGATACCAGCCAAGCACATTGGCGGCGACTTTTATCAATTTACCGACGCTCCCGTTTGAATATCCGTTTACAGCTCGACCCGTTTGGTCACTCAAGGGGAACTGATCCTCCACTTCATTGGGGAAGTGCAAGACCGTACTCGCTTACAAAATCCGTAGCGGCTCTGTCCATGGATTCCCGTTCGGGGGATGCCGGACAGCCACCCTGGCAGCCACCGGGCTGTTACGTCTGCGGACGGAGCGTCATTCCCAAGACCATTCTTCCAGATTCTCCGGACACTCTGGAACGTCCCCGGACTGGGTATTATCCCCGTCACAATCTGTTAATCCTTATACCCCGGGTCCAAGGGAGAGCGGTTGATTACTCGTCAACGGGTGCGGAAGGGGCGTTTAGCATGAACGTGTCTCGCTCGCCGGATCGAACAGCACAACCGGTCCTCGTTATGGCGGAAACCCCGGAAATCATTCCCTTTTTTCCGAGCGGAATATGTGAAAGATTTAGTAATGACGCGGATTTATGACGTAGCGAATGACGCCCGGATGGAGTTTTCGGGACACACAGGTATTTTTTGTACGGCAGGCGCAGGTGATGCAAAATGACAGTTCAGACCACCTCGACCGGCACATCGACGGCACAGATGCTTCTTCCGCGCTGGGCCAACAATCAGGATTCGTGGACGCGGACAATCGTGGCCGACATCCTCAAGAACCGCGTTCAGTGCACTGACGGGGACGTTGATCGCTATCTGAAATTACTTCTGGCCGAAAAGAAGCTTTCGGCCGATGCGTTCGAGCCTGTCGCCAAAATCGAGGAAAAGCAGCTCGCCGGAAATACCCTGGACCCCGTGCGTTTTGACTCGCTCAAGATCGGCGAAGGCGTCAACGCACTCAAGGCAGGGGCGCAGATCGACTTTGCCCCGGGCGTCACCGTCATATTTGGCGAAAACGGCTCCGGCAAATCAGGCTTCGTGCGCGTCCTGAAACGCGCTGCCGGCGTCCGGACTGCCGAAGACATCCTGCCGAATGTCCGGGGGAGCGCCCGACCGACGCCGGGAGCCTCTTTTGCTGTGACTGTGGGCACGGCGAGCAAGCCGGTCGAATGGAAAAACGAATTTGGCCTGGCTCCGCTCAACCGCGCCAGCATCTTCGACGCGCGCGGCGCCCGCCTGCATGTCGAAGAGGACCTGACCTACATCTATACGCCCGGCGAGCTGACGCTGTTTCCTCATGTCCAGAACGGTATCGAGCGCGTGCGCGCTGCCCTTGACCGGACCATTGCGGCCCGGACGCCGGGAACGAACTCGATTTTGGTGTCATTCGACCGAGCGTGTTCCATCTATCCGACCATCGAAACGCTCGGTGCTGCCACGGACATCGAAGAGTTGCGCAGATACGCTATTCTCCCGGACGGCGCTGACGCCGCTCTTGAGCAGCTGAAAACCGAAATCGACGCGCTCAAGTCGTCCAACATCCAGAACGAACTCAAGCGCACACGCGACCGCGGCGTGATCGTGCAAACGCTCAAGGCCGCTATCGACGAGGCCATAGCTTTTGATCCCTCCAAGTACGCTGCTCTTGTCGAAGCCTGCGCTCAGGCCAAGAAGCGACGTGACGACGCGGGAGCCGAAGCCTTTGATGGCACTGGCATTCCCGGCTTGCTGACGAACGAATGGCGCGGTTTTATCGAGGCCGGAGAGGACTACCTGAAAAAGCATTTGGCAGCCGGCTACCCGCACGCCGCCGATGCCTGTGTTTACTGTCGCCAGCCGCTGACGGCCGCGGCGGTCGAACTCATAAAGAAATACCGCGACTTCACCGACAACGCCATTAAAGCGGCACTCGACAAGGTCGAACGCGAGTTGCGCGACTGCGTTGCGCCGATCACGGCGCTCAAGGCCGAGGACCTGAAACGGCAGTTTGACGACGAGGTTGGCAATGGGGATGTCCTTGGAACCATTGCAGCCGCGGTCGAGAACATCAGGGCGCTTGCCGCCAGTGTGGCGACGAGTGCCGCCGTCGCCTGGCCGGACAAGGACGCGGCGCTTGCTGCTGCCAAGAAGATCGTGACCGACGAGTCGGCATGCCTGACTGGTCTTGCCTCCAAGCTTCAGACCTCAATGACCGAACGCCAGGAGGCTCTCGCCAAGAAGCAAAGCGAGCTAGTTGAACTTCAAGGCAAACGGACGGCAAAGATGCTGTGGCCGCAGATCGAAACGCGCGTCACCGACGCCAAGTGGATCTCGCGCGCGAACATCGTGAAGGGCGGCATAACCGGCATTCTTCGGACGCTCACAGAATCCGCCAAGGAAGCGAGCGACGAGCTGCTCAACAAAGGCTTCGAAAAGCGTTTCTTGGACGAGTGCAAGCAGCTTCGCGCTCCCGCCGTCACGCTGAATTTCCCCGGCCGGCAGGGTCAAGTCACGCGTCGTAAAATGGTCGCGGCCTATAAGCCGAACCAAGTGCTGTCAGAAGGCGAGCAGAAGGCGCTCGCGCTTGCCGATTTCCTTACGGAAGTCATGGTCGTACCGGCCTCGTCGCCGGTCATCTTCGATGATCCGATCAGCAGCATGGATTACCGCCGGATTCACGAAGTCTGCGACCGCATTGTTGCGCTCGCGAACGACCACCAGATCATCGTCTTCACGCACAACATCTGGTTTGCGGCTGAACTGCTTGCCAAAGCCGACAAGAAGAAATGGAAATATTACGACATTCGCACCGAAGGCGACGACTCCGGCGTGCTATCCTCGGCCAGTCACCCGCGCGTCGATACGCCCAATCAGGTCTCGGCGCGTGTGAAGACGATGATCGACACGGCGGAAAAGAACGAGGGCGAAGCAAAGGCCGCCCTTGTCGAGAAGGGATATGAGGCGCTCCGCGGACTTTGCGAAATCGTCGTGGAGCATGAAATGTTCAAGGGTGTGGTTCAGCGCTATGCCCCGAACGTCATGATGACCAAGGTCGAAAAGGTCAATGTTGGCCAGTTCCAGGAGAGCCTGAAGTTTATCGTGCCCATCTTTGAGAAAGCATGCCGGTACATCGCCTCGCATTCCCAGCCAATAGAGACGCAGGGTATCCGGCCTACGCTGGATGAACTCAAGTCCGACTACTTGGCTATCGTCAAGGCGCGGGAGCCACATAAGGAATAAGGCCCTTGCGCCAGCGGCTGTGTGTTGTGTGTCCCGAAAACTCCGCCCGCGCGTCAAAGGGTGCGTCATAGAGAGCATCAAAACCGTTCACGTAGCCAACGGTGTGGCCAGACCCGGATCGCTGGTTTGGTTCCTGACGTGGCCGCACTAACCCGTTGACCAAAAGTCATCAGCCCTGCATTTCGGCCGGAAATCGGGCAAACGGTCGTTGCGGCCAGGAATGGAACAAGGCCTGCAACCTTAATGGCCGAGCAGGGGTATCACGGGCTTAGTTGTCGGGGGTTGGTTTGGTGGGAGATGCCGGGCTCGAACCGGCGAAACGGACGGTAAAACATGAATCACAAGAACGGCCTCAAGGATTCGCGGGCGGAGTTGGAAGTATTCATCAAGGAGCAGGATCACCCGGCGGAAATCAACGCAGCACTGCGTGATACGTTCGGAACACTTTCCAAACTGCTTCCTGACGCAATGGCCGTCCCGGACGTTGCTCTCGCACTCACCCGGTCGGTGATCCTCGGCCCGCTGGAAACCAGGACAGGTCTGCTTAAGGCAGGGGCGGAGTTGGGCGAACTGAAGGGCCAGCTCATCCTGGCCGTCATCCGGATCCTCAACGGGAAGGGGACGCTCGTCTCGAACATGGAAGACATCGAGCGGGAAGTAATCCGGACGGCGCTGAGCAGCGCCCGGAACAAGGGCTTTGCGGCCAAACTGCTGGGCATCCCTCAGAGCACGCTCTCAACGAAATTGCGACGGTTTGGGTTGAAGGAATAAAAGCCGGATCAGCTCAGCTCTTTCAGAAGCCTTTGAGCTTTCTCCAGACGCGCCTGGAGCTTTTCCTTTCGGGCACCCTTTGCGCGGCTTAACTGAGCCTTTAGCTTGGGAATGGTGTTCGTGTAGCGGGTTATTCTTGCCCGGCGGATGGCCTTGAGGTCCCTTGGTCCCCGTTTCCTGCCGAACCCGCCGCGGCCGGCTCCGGTTCCTGGCGCCAGTCCGAGCTTCTTGTCCAGCTTGGCAAGTTCTTTCTCAAGAACCCGGACCTCTTTGAGCACTGCCCGGCGCCGAGCCTTTAGTTTTTTAGCATCCTTCCCGACACGGGCGGCTTTCCGCAGCAGGGCAGATCGCCTGACGGGCGACAAGGTGAGAAGTTGCTTGAAAAGGGATTCATCACGGCTTGGTCTGGACATCTGGTCTCCTCGAATTAGGATCATACGCATCATCTGGATCGGCATCTACTGTACGTCACTTCGTTCGGCGTATGTTGGGTGGTCTTTGAACCACACTTCAAGTTTGAGTAACCGCGGTGTAAGACTTCCGAATTCAGGATGCCTCTCGTCAATTCCATATTCATGATTCAGTAATTCAATTGCTTTTACTGCATTTCCCAACGCATCACGAGACATAGGCTCCGATACACTAACTAGGACTTCCCAAGAATCGAGTGCTTTATGAGCGGATTGAATCAAGTAGCTAGGTTCGTGGCGAATCAGGCCCAGTTTGGCTAAAATCATCGAATAGTTATTAGAGATAATTGCCCAATCCTGAGGAAATTGAACTCGTACCGGATCTTGCGTCATCTCCGAGAGTATGTGAACGGCCTTTCCGAATTCCTGCATCTTTCTATCCGGATCACGTTCCTCTTCAGCCATATGTGCTATGACGTAAGCAGTGCCAGTTCTCGCACTAATCCACAGGTCCGGGTAAAGATCCCAACTCACAACTTCTAGGACTTCATCGAAAACCGATATGGCTTGTTTCATTTGATCGGGTCTGTGCTCAATAGAACCGCATAGATAAATCGCCTGAGCAAGATTTATCTGGGTATGTGCCCAGACATGGGGCATCCGTCCCCGCGTATTCTCTGTGAGAGCATCTCGAAAACAGGTGATCGCACGTTTATAGAGTATGGGATCAGCCGTCAGCTTGGCTTGAATCATAAGCGTCGTTCCATTTGCCAGTTTCGACTGCGCCCACATCAGAGGTACATTTTCTCGCGGGCGCAAAGATAATGCCTTCTCATGTAACATCAATGCCTCGTCCAAAGGCGTCACATCATTCGTAAGCTCGGCCAGTTTCGCTAATGCGTTACCGAGATTCTGATAAGTCGTGGCCTGGTCGAATGGACGTATCAGATTCTGAGTCTCGCTTTCCTGAATTGCCGCCCGGAAATTCTCGATGGCTTTAATCAGTAAAGCTGTGTCGGGCGATCTTTCCATATGACGCAATTGAGCAGTGGCGAGATTATTTAACACAGCCGGAAGCAGAGTATTTGATTGAGTCGCCTTCGTTAACTCAAGCGATTTATTCAATATATCTTCGGATTTCATAAAGTACGTAATATCTTTTGAATATTCGCCAACCGTGCGCAGTGTGCACCCCAGATTATTCAATACAATTTCGGGCGATACTGGAGACGTTGCCGATGCATCTTTAATAAGATCTTCGAACATCGTAACCGCTTCCGAAAGTATCGCAATTGACCCGCTTTGTTCTCCGAGTATTTGTAGAGATTCGGCAAATATATTTTTTATTAGATCGACTGATGTGCGCGTCCATCCTTTTGGAGTAGGGGTTTCATCAATAGAAGTTAATAACGCCCGAGTTTTCTCGATATACGGTTGTATTTTGGACGCGACAAATATTCCTCGTTGACCGACAAACTGGCTGAGTGCAGAAGCTGAAAGCAGAGTTAGAATAATTGCCATATCATCCCAGAATATGTCCGGCAGATCCAAATCTTCATTTAATCTATACTTTCCGGAAGTAGTGGACGAGGAGAAACGAGTCGATGGAGTCCAATGCAACCGTGGAATTTCTGTTCCATTTGCTTGGAGAATGTTGCCCCAGAGCAAAACGTCGGCATTGGACTCCATCAGTGCACCTTTTGCCTTCCGGTGGCCATCCGACAGGGCGCTCTGTATGTCGTCACCTGATATTGTGATCGAACGATCAATAGACAAGATCTGAATACCGTCGATTTGTGACAAACAATCTACGATGATTGCCTTTACGGCTCCAGAATCACCATTAAGGTCCGCAACTGCAATTGAAAATCGCGAGCCATCAGCTCTTGGAATGCTGTGTTGAGTGGTTCCAGTTGTGTCCGCAGTCAACGCTGGTGTCTTCCTATATTCCCTTATCGCGGCGATGGATGCCAATACTGCTGGGAGCAGTGTCAACAAAGAAGCCAGCGTATTGTCTTTATACCAATACACCAGGGCGGTTAGGAGGAAGAATAACGCTACGGTGAGTTCAATTAACGCAATCATTGAAGGTGTCGTACTTTTATCATGCACATGTCAGGTATTCATCGAAAAATTCCGGAAAAATGGCTATTTTATTTCCCTGGGTAGTTGCCGCATCTTGTTCTCATGGAACGTGCGGCACAGACAATTCGCGCCCTCCGGATGGTCCGGGACCTCACCCAAAAGCAGGTAGCCGCAGCCTGCCGTATCCGCGTACAGCTCTATAACAGCATCGAAACAGGCCGCCTCAATCCGTCTCCGCTAGAGGCGGAACGGATCGCCCGCGCCTTCAATCTCTCCAACGACGACTTTCTCAAAGTGCTGACCGCCCAGGGTAACCACCTCTGGGTATCGCCTGTTGCCAAAAGGGAGCCGTGACCATGAACGGAAACGACGACAACCGTAACGACGATCTGCCGCCGGAAGATGAAACCGAGGCCGCCGACGGTGCGGACGAAGGAGACGTTGAGGATACCGAAGAGGAGCCCGTACCCGGAACCGGTCCCCGGATGCCTCGCCATCCTGCCACCCGTGACGAACGGCTGACGATCAAGAAGATCCTCGAACGGGTCGGCGGTGCTGGAACTGGCCGGGTACGTCTCTACGTCAAACGAATCGACAATAGCGGTATCTGCTACAAGCTGCCGCCGCTGCATGTGGATCATCAGTTGACGGACCTCGGAATGGAACCCGCCGAGCTGATCGGCGAGACCTACGGTAACGGCCATTACAAATGGGAAATCCGGCTGTCCGGCCGCTACGTCCACGGGGATAAGGACCGGGTTTCGAACTACCCAGACGTTAGTCCGGTTGAAGTCGCGCCGAAACCGGACGTGAATTTCCTGATCGGTCAGTTAAAGGCCGATCTCCTGAACGAGCTGCGTCCCAAGGACGTCCCCCCGCCGCCAGTGGATATTGCCGGGGCCGTCCGTTCGGCACTTGAGCCCATGATCCGGCTCCTTGAAGTCCGGACACTGGAAGTGGCGGCGCGGCAGCCGTCAAAGGAAGCCGACCCCGCCACTACCGCAATACTTGGCATCCTGTCGCAGCAGAACCAGACGCTTCTTGGCCTGGTGTCGAAGGCTCTGGAAACGCCCAAATTCCGGTCCGAACCTGCTCCCGCTCCCATTCCGAACCCCGCTCCAGTCGCTCCCGCAGCCGACTCGCTCAAAAGCCGGGTCTCGGACCTCAAGGAACTTCTCAGCTTGTCCCGCGAAATCGGCGGTTCGGCGTATCCGCAGGTCGTGGCCTATGACGCGGCTCCCGGTGGCGACGATGGCGATGGCGGAGACGACGATGATGACGACACGGACGACGATTCGGGTGATTCGTTCGACGGTACGGATAACCCGGCCGAGACCGGCAATCCGGTCGTCGATTTCATCTCGCGCATCAAGACTCATTTCCTCGGAACGGCCGACCGGATGACGAAGGAAGTCCTCCAGGTCAGCGAAGAAAAAATGAAGACGGGGCTGCTCGCCGGCCTTTCCAAGCCCGTAGAGCAAGGAAGCACGGATCGCGCCGACATCGCGCCTATAACTGCGCCAACACCGCAGGCTCCGGCGGCAGCCCCGTCCGTCCCTCAGTCACAGAGCGCCGCGACGTTCGTGGAATCCCTGGTCGGAAGTATCGAGCAGTGCGTGCGCGAGAAACGCCCCGTCCAGGAGTTCCTGACCCTCATTACCGCCGGTGCCCCCGAAGGCTTCGTGTCCACCGTGAAACAGCTCACGGTCGATCAGATCGTCGCCTTCGGCACGACTATCGAACGGCCGGACCTCACCGAACGGTTCCGCCAGCCGGAAGTTCACAAATACCTTGCCGAGGCTCTCTCGGCTCTCAAGGGAGGTGACGCC
>Ga0268299_1004331_pt1 | contig 11255 bp, 12 predicted proteins | sample NOBtaG_FD_193484 | JGI IMG/M metagenome (GOLD analysis project Ga0268299, IMG submission 193484) | Activated sludge microbial communities from bioreactor in Nijmegen, Gelderland, Netherland - NOB reactor | ecosystem: Engineered > Bioreactor > Aerobic > Activated sludge | place: Netherlands... | reverse complement strand
AGGCGGCGAAGCGCTGATCGTGGCGCTCGATGCGTTCGAGGGGCCGCTGCACATGCTGCTCGAACTCGCGCGGGCCAAGAAAGTCGATCTCGCGCGCGTTTCAATTTCGGACATCGCCGATCAGTATCTCGCGTTCATCGAAAGCGCGCGCGCAACGCAGATGGAGCTGGCCGGCGATTACCTCGTGATGGCGGCGTGGCTCGCGCTGCTCAAGACGCGCTTGCTGATCCCAAAGCCGAAACTGGCGGAGGACGAACCCGATCCAGATGAGCTTGCGGACGCGCTGCGTCAGAAGTTGTTGCGGCTCGAACAAGCGCGGAAGAATGCGGATCTGCTCAGGCATCTGCCGCAATTGGGCAGCGAGTTCTTCGTCAACGGCGCGCCGCAACCGATTGCCGTCACGAAGACCGTGATGTGGAAGGCGGAACTCTACGATCTCTTGAAGGCGTATGCGATGGATCGCACACGCACGCTGCGGCGGGTGCACCGGCCGCGGCCGCGACGGGCGTATCCGCTGGCGGAAGCGCGCACGCGGCTTGAGCGCATCCTGGATGAGATCAAGGATTGGCGCCCGATCCAGGCAGTGACGCCCCCGCCAGAGAGCGGCGAAGAAGCGCCGCCGCCGTCTTCGTATCTCGCGAGCGTGTTCGGCGCTTCGCTGGAACTGGCGCGCGAAGGCAAGATGGATCTGCGCCAGGCGGAGGCGTTCGCACCGCTGTTCTTGCGCGCGCGCGGTTCCCGCCCACATGGTGAGGAATGAGCGTGCGCCGCCCCGCCTCCGAGGAGCCGCCGATCGCCGACGCGATCCGCAGGATCGAGGACGCGTTTTCAGACGAACCCAAAGGCCGGCGGGCTGAGCCTTCGGAAGAGGCTGTGCGGGCGGCTGAGGCGCTGCTGTTCGCGGGTGGCGAGCCGCTGACGGCGTCTCAACTCGGTGAGCGGCTCGGTGAGGGCGTTGATGTCGCCGCCGTGCTGATGCGGCTCAAGAAGGACTACGAGGGCCGGGGCGTCGAACTCGTGGAGGTCGCAGGGGCGTGGCGGTTCCAGACGGCCCAGGACCTGTCGCACCTGTTCGCGCTGGAAAAGGCCAATCCAAAGCGGCTGCCGAAGGCCGCGATGGAAACGCTTGCGGTGATTGCCTACCACCAGCCGGTGACGCGCGCGGAAATCGAGGACATCCGGGGCGTGAGCTTGGCGCGGGGGGCGCTCGATCTCTTGCTGGAGATCGGCTGGGTGAAGCCCAAGGGCCGGCGGCGCACGCCGGGGCGGCCGCTGACGTTTGGCACGACCGAAGCGTTCCTCGAACATTTCGGTCTGGTTTCTCTCGACGTGCTGCCGGGCAAGGAAGACTTGAAGGGCCTTGGGCTGCTCGACGGGCGGGCGGCCGCGGAGCTAGACATTCCACGGCCGGGCGACGGCGATCCGGGCGATCCGGACCTTAGCTCAATATCAAGTGACGATGAGCCGCTGCCGGGCGGCGAGGACTCCGCAAGCTTTTTCGTGGATCATATGGACCGGGACGAGTAGAGCGCGCACCAACCGCGCCGCACGGCCCCAAAGGATCACCTTATGCACGTACCTGGGCTTATCCCGCTCCTGATCGTTCTGTTCCTGGCGTTCCTGCTGTTTGGGCGCCCTGGGCGGCTGTCGGGCCTGATGGAAGATCTCGGCAAGGGGATCAAAGGCTTCCGCAAAGGTCTAGGCGACGCCGAAACGCCCCCGCCCGCCGCCGAGCCGCCGCGCCAGGTGACGCAGGACCAGCGCGACGCGGATCGCACGAACGGCTAAGGCCGCGCCATGCTGCCGAGCCTCGGCTTCCAGGAAATCGTACTGCTCGCCGTGCTAGCGCTTGTGGTGGTGGGCCCAAAAGACCTGCCGCTGATGCTGCGCAAGCTTGGGCAGTGGACGGCCAAGCTGCGCGCGATGGCGCAGGAGTTTCGCCACGGCTTCGATGAACTCGCGCGGCAGGCAGAACTCGATGAACTGAAGAAGGAAGTCGATGCGCTGCGGCGCAGTCAGACGCTCAGCGATCTGCAGAACGAGATCACAAAACCGGTGACGCTGCCGGGTTCGCTGCCGCGGCCTGCGCCGCCGGAAGACTCGTTTTTTCCAAAGCCGCACCGCGCCGCCGCACTCGATGCGCCCGCTGAGCCGCCAGCCGATGAGGTTGCGCCCGCACCGCAGATTGACGCTGAGCCCGCGCCCGAAGAAGCGCCGCCGCGCCCGGCCGTAGGATCGGGCGCGCCATGAGTGCAGGCGCGGCTGACGATGATGAGATCGAAGCATCGCGTGCGCCGCTGCTTGATCATCTCGCGGAATTGCGCACGCGTTTGCTGATTGCGCTGGGCGCGCTGGTGATCGCGTTCGCGGGCTCGTTCCTCTTTGCGCGCGACATATTCATGTTTCTGGTCGAGCCGTTCGTGACCGCGGTGCGCGTGGTGCATCCCGATCAGGCGGGCCAGGCGCTTGAGCTGGTCAACACGCACGCGTTCGGGTTTTTCTTCGTTCAGCTGCAGGTCGCGTTGTTTGCGGGGATCATCATTTCGTTCCCGGTGATCGCGTATCAGGCTTACGCGTTTGTGGCGCCTGGGCTCTACAAGCGCGAGCGGATGGCGGCGGCGCCGTTCATGATCGCAGCGCCGATCATGTTCCTGCTGGGCGGGGCGTTCGTGTTTTACGTGGCGATGCCGTTCGCGCTTGAATTTGCGCTGAAGCAGGAGGTGACGGACGGGCCGATCCACGTTCGCTACCTGCCAAAGGTGGATGAATATCTGGGGCTGGTGACGACGCTGGTTCTGGCGTTTGGGCTCTGTTTCCAGATGCCTGTGGTGCTATCGCTTCTCGCGCGCGTGGGGATGATCACGGCCTCGGCGCTGCGCAAGGGAAGGCGCTACGCGATCGTCGGGATCGCGGGCGTCGCCGCGTGCGTGACGCCGCCGGACGTCATCTCGATGACGCTGATGGCGATCCCGATGTACGCGCTCTACGAGATTTCGATCTGGCTGGTGTGGTTCATCGAGCGGTCCCGCGCCCGGGCCGAAGCGCGCGAAGCGGCCGAGCCGCAGGTTCTGCCGGCGGAATAACCCGCGACTGGACCCGAATCCGCAGGGCGGATAAGGGCGTTTCATGCACGATATCCGCGCCATTCGAGACAATCCGGAAGCCTATGACCGCGCCTGGGCGCGCAAGGGCCTTTCCGCGCAAACGCCGGCGATCCTGGAGCTGGACCGTGAACTGCGCGCGGCGACGACGGCCAAGCAGGAAGCGGAAGCGGCGCGCAATGCGGCCTCCAAGCAGATTGGCGCGGCCAAGGCGCAGAAGAATGAGGAAGAAGCCCAGCGCCTGATGGCGGAAGTCGCGCGCCTCAAGGACGCGATCGAGCGCGAAAGCGCGCGCGAGGCGGAGGTGAGCGCAAAGCTCGCGGGCACGAGTGGGATTTTGGCGTCGTTGCCGAACCTGCCGTTCGACGATGTGCCCGATGGCATGGACGAAGAGGGCAATGTCGAGCGGTCGCGCTGGTCGGCGACGGGCTCGGACCCAACGCTGCGCAACGACGTGCAGGACCACGTCGCGATCGGCGAAGGCCTCGGGATGATGGACTTCGAGGCGGCCGCGCGGATGAGCGGCGCGCGCTTCGTGGCGCTGAAGAGCGGGCTCGCGCGCATGGAGCGGGCGCTCGCGGCGCTGATGCTCGATCTGCAAACGGGCGAGCACGGGTACATGGAAGTCGCCCCGCCGCTTTTGGTGCGCGACCATGTGATGTTCGGCACAGGGCAATTGCCGAAGTTTGTCGACGACCAGTTCACTGCCGCCCGCACGGTGAGCCGTGAAGAGTTGCTCTATCAAGCGCTCGCGACGTTCGATGAGGAAGTCGCTAAGCGGCCGGGAGCAAAGCCGACCGATGTCATGCGCTCGATTTTGGAATCTTCACCGACGCGCGAGGACTTTTGGCTGATACCGACCGCGGAGGTTTCGCTCACCAACCTCGTGCGCGAGCAGATTTTGGATGAAGCGCAGCTGCCGATCCGGATGACGGCCGACACGCCATGCTTTCGCGCCGAAGCGGGCGCGGCGGGGCGCGATACGCGCGGCATGATCCGCATGCACCAGTTTCGCAAGGTCGAGCTCGTGTCGATCACGACGCCCGAGCAATCGGCGGATGAACACGAGCGGATGACGGCGTGCGCGGAGGCGGTGCTGAAGAAGCTCGAACTGCCGTTCCGGCGTATGCTGCTGTGCGCGGGTGATATGGGGTTCGGTGCGCGCAAGACCTACGACCTCGAAGTGTGGCTGCCGAGCCAAAACAAGTATCGCGAGATCAGCTCGTGCTCGAATTGCGGTGACTTCCAAGCGCGGCGGATGAATGCGCGGTACCGCTCGAAGGATGGCGTGAAGTTCGTGCACACGCTCAACGGTTCGGGGCTCGCGGTCGGTCGCACGCTCGTTGCGGTGCTGGAAACGTACCAGAACCAGGACGGCAGCGTGACCGTTCCGGCGGCGCTACGGCCGTACATGGGCGGGCTTGAGCGGATCGAGAAAGCCTGACGGAACCGTGCCGGACTCGCGCTAAGATCGCCTTACGATAAGGGAGGCGCGCATGCGTTATGCGGGGCACAACATTCTGGCGATCGCGGTGGCGGCAATCGTCATGTACGCGCTGGGCGCGGCGATTTACGGGTTCTTGTTCTCGGCGCAATGGCAGGCGGCGACCGGATTCAACGAGGCCGACTACGTGGGCCTCGAGTGGCGCATGGCGCTGTCCCCGGTGATGCCGATTCTGATCGCGACTGGGCTTTCGATCGTTCAGAAATGGCGCAACCAGAGCGGCATGACGGCCGGCGCGGTCGCCGGATTCGTGATCGCGCTTGTGTTTCTGTTCGCGGGGCGGCTCTACAGCTTCGTTTACAGCGCCGAGAGCGAGGTCGTGCTCGCGATCGATGCGCTGCACCTGTTCCTCATTTCAATGATTGGCGGCGCGATCATTGGGGCGTGGAAGTAGCGGGACCGGATGCGCATTCTTTGCACTAACGACGATGGCGTCCACGCCGAAGGGCTCGCTGTGCTTGAGCGTATTGCGCAAGCGCTTTCGGATGATGTTTGGGTGATTGCGCCTGAAACGGAGCAATCCGGTGTTTCGCGCGCGCTGACGCTCACGCTGCCAGTGCGTGTGCGCGCGGCGGGCCCGAAGCGTTTTGCGATTTCGGGCACGCCGACGGATTGCGTGCTGCTGGGCGTGAACGAATTGATCGAGGGCGCGAAGCCCGATCTGGTGCTTTCGGGCGTCAATCGCGGCTCAAACCTTGCTGAAGACGTGACGATGTCGGGCACGATTGCGGGGGCTCTGCAGGGGATGCACCACGGCATTCCCTCGATTGCGCTCTCGCAAACGCGCGGCTTTCGCGGCGAAACGGAGATCGCCTGGGAGACGGCTGAGCGCTATGCCCCGGGCATCATCAAGCGGCTTGTAGAGACTGGCTGGCCGCGCGATGTGGTGATGAACATCAACTTTCCCGATGCTTTGCCCCACGATGTGACGGCGGTGGAAGTGACGCGCCAGGGTGAGCGCGATCAGGATATTCGCCGCGTCGAGAAGCGCACCGACCTGCGCGGCAACGGCTATTACTGGATTGGGTTTCGCCCGCAGCGCTCCAATCCGCCCGAGGGCACCGATCTGCGCGCGGTTTATGACGGGCGCATTTCGGTAACGCCCCTGCATGTCGATCTCACGCATGCCGAGACGATCGCGAAGCTGAAGGGCGTGCTGGGCGGGGCGCCGCCGAAGGCATGAGCGAGGATTTCGATCCGCAGCGCCTGATGCGCTTTGTACTCGATATGCGCACGGCGGGCGTAACGGATGCGCGCGCGCTTCGGGCGTTGGAGTTGACGCCGCGCGATCACTATGCACCGGGACATTTGGCGGCGCTTGCGTATGACGATAGCGGCCTGCCGTTGCCGTGCGGGCAAAGCATGACGAAGCCTTCGGTCGTTGGGCGCATGATCGCCGCGCTCGATGTGCGCGAGAGCGACAACGTGCTTGAGATTGGCGTCGGCTCCGGGTTTCAAGCGGCGGCGATCGCGGCGCTTGCGCGAAAGGTGATGACGCTCGACCGCCACCGGCAATTGGTGACGGATGCGCGGGAACGGTTTGGACTTGCGCGGCTGATGCAGGTGCATGCGCATCTGGCGGATGGGCGCGACGGCTGGGCCGAGGGCGCGCCGTATGACCGGATCATCGCGAACGGCGCGGTTGATGCGATACCGGATGTGTGGCGGGCGCAACTCGCGGCGGGCGGCCTGATCGTTGCGCCGGTTGGCGATCGGCTGATGCGCTTTCGCGATGGCGCGGAAGAGGATTTGGGCCCGCTCAAGCTTGCGCCGCTCGGCGTGGGCGTCGCGGCGGATTGAGCCTGCGATTGATCGGATGGCTGATTCGGCTGGATGGTGCGTGGATGCGCGCGCCGTTGCTCCTGGCGATCTTCGCGGCGTCCTGCGCCAGCACGGCGCCGGCGCCGATCGATTATGGGCGTCCGCAAACCAGCGCGCCGCGCGCTGCTGCGCCCGCGCAATCGCCCCGCGCGGTGCTGGCGAGCCGGCCCGCGGCGCCGATCGAACGGCCGGCGCCACGCCCGCATCCGCAAGCGGAAGCGCCGAACTGGGCGGCGGGGCCAGGCACGCCGCTTTCCGTCTACGCGCTGCGCCCAGAAGAGGCGCAGCCGTACGATCCCGCGAACCCGGCCCGCACGCATCGCGTCGAAGCGGGCGAGACGCTTTATGCGATTGCTTCGGCGCATCAGACGCCGCTGCGCGCGCTGATCGATCAGAACCGGCTTGAACCGCCCTATGCGCTGACCGAAGGCCAAGAGTTGCGTTTGCCGCCGGCGCGTTTGCATCGCGTGGCGGCGAACGAGCGGTTCGAAGATGTGGCGCGGCGTTACAACGTCGATCGGCGTTCGCTCGCACTGTTGAACCGTATGACTGAGCCTTACGCTGTGCGCGCGGGCGATCAGGTCGTGTTGCCGGCGATTGCGCGTGACAGTGCGCCGGACAGTGCGCCTACGGATGCGCGTCCGCCGCCGATCCCTGATACGCCAATGCGCGCGGCGCGGTTTTCATGGCCGGTGCGCGGCGACGTGGTGACGCGCTTTGGCGCTCAGCCGGGAGGGCGGCGCTCTGATGGTGTTGAGATCGATGCGCGCGAGGGCGATGCGATTGGCGCGGCGGCCGATGGCGAAGTCGTTTACGCCGGTTCGGATTTGGCCGCGTACGGCACGCTCATTCTGGTGCGGCACGGCGATGGCTACGTGACGGCGTATGGCTATGCGCGCAACACGCGCGTGCGCGCGGGAGAGCGCGTGCGCCAAGGCCAAACGCTTGGCGAAGTGGGCGCGCGCGGCGGGCGACTCTTGTTTCAAGTGCGCCGCGGCACGGCGGCGGCAGATCCTCTGCCGCTAATGGGCGCGGGCTAGAAGCGCGCGTCTTTGCCGAGCCGGCCGGCAAGCTCGATGATAAACTGCCATGCGGTGCGGCCCGAGCGCGCGCCGCGTGTGCGCGCCCAGAGCAGAGCTTCGCGGCGCAGCTCATCTTCCGCGATCGGCAGTTTGAAATGCGCGACGTAGCTTTCGACGATGCGCAGATACTGATCCTGATCGAGCGCGTGAAAGCCGAGCCATAGCCCAAAGCGATCGGCGAGCGCGAGGCGCTCTTCGGCGGCGTCAGCCCACATCAGATCGTCGGGCGTGTTTTCGCGTGCGTCGCGAGCGACGACATGGCGGCGGTTCGATGTGGCGTAAACGACAAGCCGCCCCGCGCCGCTCGCAAGTGAACCATCAAGCGCGGGCTTGAGCGCCTTCATCGCGTCCTCGTTTCCGGCGAAGGCGAGATCGTCGAAGAAGAGGATCACGGGTTCGGGTTGTGCGCGGAGCGCATCGATCAACACGCCGATCCTATCGAGCGCGTCGGGCGGGGCTTCCACAAGTTTGAGACCGGGCGCTTCAGCCGCGACCGCGCGGTGCACGGCTTTGATGAGCGCGCTCTTGCCGGCGCCGCGCACGCCCCAAAGGAGTGCGTTGTTGGCTTCCGCGCCTGCGGCGAAACGGCGCGTGTTGGCGAGAAGTGCTGTCTTCTGGCGCTCAACTTCGAGGATGAGGTCTAGCGGTACGGCCGAAACGGCCGGAACTGGCGCCAGCATCGCTTCGCGCGGCGCCCAGCGAAAGGCGTTCGCACCGCTCAAATCGGCGCGAAATGGCGGCGGCGCGAGCCGTTCGAGGGCGGCGGCGATGCGCGCCAGGGCGTCTTCTTCTTCGTGCATGTCCCGCGCAGGTTTGGCCGAGGGCGGCCAAGTTGAAAAGGCGGGCGGCGCCGATATAGTCCGCCCCTTCGCGGGCAGGGCTCCTCACCGGGTCTCTAGCGCGCAGCCGGGCCGGCGCCCATGTGAAGGCCAGCCCCGCCGCATGAAGCGGCACAACGCCTCGGGGAGTTCATGTTCATTACGCCTGCTTATGCGCAAGCCGCCGGAGCCGCCGGCGGCGGTTCTATGTCCGACCTTCTGGTGCAGTTGGCGCCGCTCGCTCTCATTCTCGTCATCTTCTACTTCCTGCTTATCCGGCCGCAGCAGCAGCGGATGAAGCAGCACCAAGCGATGATCCAGAATTTGAAGCGCGGCGATACGGTCGTCACCTCCGGCGGAATGATCGGCAAGATCCGCAGCGTCGATGACAACGAAGCGCGCATCGAGCTTGCGCCGAATGTCGAAGTGCGCGTGATCAAAGCGACGATTTCCGAGGTGCGGTCCAAGAGCGATCCTGCGCCCGCCAATGATTCCAAGCCCGCGAAGACGGACGACTAAACATGTTGCAGGTCGCCCGCTGGCGGGTGTTGCTGGTCGTTTTCACAACGATCTTCGGGCTCGTGTTCGCGGCGCCGAACGTGCTCCCGCCACAGCTGCGTGAGCAGATTCCCGGGTTCTTGCCGAACCAGGCGCTCAATCTCGGGCTCGATCTTCAGGGCGGATCTTCTCTGCTTCTGGAAGTCGATGTCGCGACGCTGAAGCGCCAACGCCTTGAGAACATCGCCGACCAGATGGCCGACGCGATGCGCAACGCGAGCCCGCGGATCATGTATGCCGGGCGCGGCGTCGTGGGCGATGCGGCGCGGCTGCGGCTGCTCAACGCGGAAGATTCGCCGCGCGCGCTGCAGGCGCTGCAAAGCATTGTCGGGCAGGTCCAGACGCGCGCGCTCAGCGGCGGCACCAACGACATGGAGTTTACCACGACGGCCGATGGCGCGATTGAAGCGCGCATCACGCCCGAAGCGATGCAGGCGCTTTCGCGCGACGCGGTGGCGCGCTCCATCGAAGTCATCCGCCGCCGGATCGACCCGACCGGCACGAGCGAAGTTTCGATCGCACGCCAGGGCGACGAGCGGATTTCGGTCCAGGCGCCGGGCGAGAGCGACCCGGAGCTGCTGAAGGAGCGGATCGGCCAGACCGCGCTGCTCACGTTCCACTTGGTGGATGATCAAGCGGACATGGCGGCAGTGCAGGCTGGGCGCATCCCGCCGTCGAGTATGATCGCCGAGCCTTACACCCCTGGCGATGCGCCGGAATTGGTGCGGCGGCGGCCATCGCTCACCGGCACCAACTTGCAGAACGCCAGCTCGCGCGTGGATAGCCAGACGCAAGCGTGGGTGATCTCATTCCAGCTCGATAGCGCGGGCGCGCGTGTGTTCTGCCGGCTTTCGACCGAATATGTGGGCCGGCGCTTCGCCATTCTGCTCGACAACAAAGTGCTGACGGCGCCGACGATCCGCGAGCCGATTTGCGGGGGCTCCGGGCAGATCGACGGCAGCTTCACCGCGCAGACCGCGAGCGAGCTTTCGCTTCTGTTGCGCGCGGGCGCGCTGCCAGTGCCGCTCAGCGTCATTGAGCAACGCACGGTCGGCGCTGAACTTGGGCAGGACGCTATCAATTCGGGGGCGCTTGCGGGCGTCATCGCGCTGATCGGCACGCTGGCGTTCATGATCTTGGCGTATGGGACATTTGGCATTTTTGCGTGCGTCGCACTGGCGGTTAACGGCATCCTCGTTATTGCGGCGATGTCGATGATCGGGGCGACGTTGACGTTGCCGGGTATTGCCGGCCTCATTTTAACGCTCGCGATGGCGGTCGACGCCAACGTGCTTATCTATGAGCGAATGCGCGACGAAGAGAGAGCGGGGCGAACGCCAGCGCTCGCGATCGACGCCGGATTTGGCAAGGCGATGGTCACCATCATCGACGCCAACCTTACGACGATCCTCGCCGCACTGATCCTCTTCCAGTTTGGGGTCGGTCCGGTGCGCGGCTTTGCATGGACGCTTTCTATTGGCGTCATCACGTCGGTGTTCACCGCGGTGCTGGTGACGCAAATCCTGATCGCTTGGTGGTTCCGCACGACGCGGCCCAAGCGCCTGCCGATTTAAGGAGCGCCCAATGCGCTGGCCGCTGATCCGCTATCTACCGCAGAAGACGAACATCAACTTCGTCCGCTACGCGGGCTTCTTCGCCTTCCTCTCGATCTCAATGGTGCTCGCATCGTTTGCCTCGATGGCGACCGGCGGTTTTCGCGACAACCCGATCGAGCGCTATCAGGCCGCTGAGGGCGCCGTCGGGCAAAAGCTCGGCGCGGCGTTCGCGAACGCTTTCAACATGGGCATCGACTTTCGCGGCGGGACCTTGATCGAGTTCTCAGCGCCGCAACCGATCGACTTGGGGCGCGTACGCGCCGCGGTCGAACGTGCGGAAGTCGGCGAAGTACAGGTGCAGAACTACGGCGATCCGACACACGCGATGGTGCGGTTTGAGAACGTCGCGGGCCAGGACACGAACGCCGCGGCTCAGCGCGTGCAAACGCAAATCACGGCCGCCGTCGAGAGCGCGACTTTCCAGAACATTGCGGTCGTTGGCCCCAAGGTTTCGGCTGAACTGTTCATTTCAGGTGTGACGGCGCTCGGTCTCGCGATCGTCCTGATGCTGATTTACATCTGGTTCCGGTTCGAGCTTCAGTTCGGCATCGGTGCGGTGATCGCGCTTTTTCACGACGTCATCCTCACGATGGGGCTGCTCTCGGTGCTGCGCATCGAATTCTCGCTGACGACCATCGCGGCCTTGCTCACGATCATCGGCTATTCGATGAACGACACGGTCGTCGTGTTTGACCGGCTGAGAGAGAACAAGCGCCGCTACAAGCGCATGCCCGCCACCGAAATGATCGATCTTT
>Ga0268299_1004330_pt1 | contig 11263 bp, 8 predicted proteins | sample NOBtaG_FD_193484 | JGI IMG/M metagenome (GOLD analysis project Ga0268299, IMG submission 193484) | Activated sludge microbial communities from bioreactor in Nijmegen, Gelderland, Netherland - NOB reactor | ecosystem: Engineered > Bioreactor > Aerobic > Activated sludge | place: Netherlands... | reverse complement strand
TCCGGACCCTGAAGGACGCCTCGATCGTGCGGGCGGCCGAGGCCGTGCGCGACGGTGCCGCGTCGGCCCTGCTCAGCGCGGGCAACACGGGGGCCGCCATGGCCGCTTCGCTGTTGCGGCTGGGCCGGATCAAGGGGGTGGCCCGCCCCGCCATCGCCGTGCCGTTCCCCGTGCGGGGCTCCACCCCCTGCATCCTGCTCGACTGCGGGGCCAACGCCGACTGCCGTGCCGATTGGCTGGTCCAGTTCGCCGTGCTCGGCACCGTCTACTCCCGGGAGCGCTACGGCATCGCCCAGCCCCGGGTGGGGATCCTCACCATCGGCGAGGAGGCGGGCAAGGGCAACACCCTGGTCAAGGAGGCCTGTGAGCTGCTGGAGGCCGGCGGCTGGGCCGAGCGCTGCGGCGCCCGCTACATTGGCAACGTGGAAGGCCGGGACCTGCTCACCGGCATCGCCGACGTGATCGTGACCGACGGGTTCACCGGCAACGTGGTGCTCAAGTCGATGGAGGGCGGCTACGCCATCTTCGAACAGGCCGTGCGGGAGACGCTGCGTTCCACCCCTGAAGTGGCGGCAACCGCCCCAGTGGTCGATGCAGTACTGAACCCGCTCTTCGACGGATTTGACCCGGTACGCACCGGCGGTGCGCTATTGTTGGGCACCCGCGGGGTCAGCCTGATCGCCCACGGATCATCGTCTGCGATTGCGATTGCCAATGCCATCGCAACAGCCGATGAGCTGGTGGCTATCGACATCGTGGGAAGCCTTCGATCGTCGATCGCCAACGACATCGCGGCCGACACGGACCCCGGTTCCTGAGCCGAGCCTCTCGGCGATCCGCAATACAGTCAGAACGTTTCAGAACGTTGTAGTCAGGTTGCAGTTTTCCGTCGTCCCGGCTATGGGCGTTCAGCAGGCTACGCTGGATTTCCCAGGGAAGCCTTGCGCTTGGGAGAATTTGGTACTACCGGGCACGGTCGTGTCCGGGGATGGACGGCCGTCGGGTCGGTCTGTGAGTTGGAGGAGTTCGAATGCCGGCAGAGACGCACATGGAGCGCAGCCCGCTCTCGCGTGACGAGATCGTCACGCTGGTCCGCGACCGTCTGTCCGACATCCTGGAGATCGAACCGGAGCAGATCAAGGAGGGAGACTCCTTCTCCGACGATCTCGACGCCGATTCGCTGGCTCTGATCGAGTTGGTGGAAGCGCTCGAGGAGGAATTGGCCGATCGAACGGTTGGCTTCCGTATCGAGGACGAGGACCTTCAGGATCTGAAGACCGTCCGCGACGCGGTGGACTACGTTCACAGCAGGGTTGGGGACTGACCTGAGCGACGAGGGGCAGCTCGACGAATTCTGTGATCGTCTGGGTCACCATTTCACCGACCCGGGCTTGTTGACGCTTGCCCTCACCCACCGGAGTTTCTGCGCCGAGCACCCCTCCAACAGTCCCAATGAGCGCCTCGAGTTCCTCGGAGACTCGGTGTTGGGGCTGGTGGTCACCGACCACATCTATCGCAATTACCCGATGCTTCCCGAGGGCCAGTTGGCGAAGCTCCGGGCGTCGGTGGTCAACACCGCCACCCTGGCCGACCTCGGCCGCCGCCTCCGGGTCGGTCCACTGCTGCGCCTGGGCAAGGGGGAGGACCAGTCGGGCGGCCGAGACAAGGAATCGATCCTGGCCGATGCCCTCGAAGCCCTGTTCGGGGCGGTCTACGTGGACGGGGGATGGGACGCCGCCCAGTCGGTGATCCTCACCCTGACCGCCGAGGCGATCCTCGAAGCGGCCGAGCAGCCCGGCAAGAAAGACTACAAGACCCAGCTCCAGGAGCTGACGGCCCGCCTCGCCCTCGGTACCCCGGTCTACCAGATCGACGGCTCCGGCCCCGACCACGACAAGCGGTTCACCGCCGTCACCCTGATCGACGGGGTGCCGCGGGGCCACGGTGCCGGTACTTCGAAGAAGCGAGCCGAGCAGGTGGCCGCCCGCTCCGCCTACACGGCCGTTCTCACATCGGTTGCCAAAGAGGATGGGAGCAATGGTCAGACTTGAGCTGCCCGAGATCGAGACGCTGCGGCGGGACCTGGAGCGTGAGGCGGTCGGCAAGAAGATCAAGTCGGCGGAAGCCCTGGTGCTCAAGTCGCTCCCGCGCCACAAGACGCGCAAGAGCTTCGAGGAGAGCCTGGTCGGGGCGAAGATCCTGACGGCCGAGCGGCTCGGCCTGCTCTTGCTGATGAAGCTCGACAACGACCGCACGCTGGTCATCTCGCTGGGCGAGAACGGCCGGATCATGCGGGCCGCCACCAAAGACAAGCACACCGACGACACGGTGGCCGTCATCACGCTCGACAAGGCCGGCGACCTGCGGATCCTCGATTCCAACGGCACCAGCGCCATCCATGCCGTGCCCAACGACGACCTGCCCTCGGTGCTGCCCGACCCCTCGCACATGGGCCTCGACCTGCACACCAAGCCGGTGAGCTGGGTGGAGTTCGGGCGTTGGGTGCTGAGCAAGCGGATGCCGCTGAAGCTGCTGCTGACCGACGAGAGCGTGTTCGTGGGTATCGGGGAGATCTACTCCAACGAGATCCTGTTCGACGCCGGCCTGCGCCACGACCGGATGTGCACCGACCTGTCGACCCAGGAGATCCGCCGCCTGTACCGGGCCGTGGTGGGGATCCTGCACGACGCCATCAAGTACGGCGGCACCTCGCTGGCCGACCGGCCGTTCATGGACCTCACCGGCAAGGCCGGCGAGTACCACGAGCACCTGAGCGTCTACGGCCGCGCCGGCGAGCTGAGCCCCCGCAGCCGGGTGCCCATCCAGAAGACCAGCTTCAAGCACCAGGTCGTCTACTACTGCAACACTCAGGTCTAACCCCCGAAAGGTAGGCTCTCGGGTCAGCAAGCCCCCGAAGGAGCTCGCGCCCCGAAAGGCCCTGCGTGTACCTCAAAGCGCTGACGATCAAGGGATTCAAGTCGTTCGCCGATCCGGCCACCCTCGGCTTGGAGCCGGGGATCACCGTGGTCGTCGGCCCCAACGGCAGCGGCAAGTCGAACGTGGTCGACGCCATGGCCTGGGTGCTCGGGGCCCAGGCCCCGACGGCCGTGCGGTCCCAGAAGATGGACGACGTGATCTTCGCCGGCACCGCCTCCCGCAAGGCGCTGGGTCGGGCCGAGGTGTCGCTCACCATCGACAACGCCGATGGCCAGCTCCCGATCGAGTTCAACGAGGTCACGATCTCCCGCACCCTGTTCCGTTCGGGCGACAGCGACTACCAGATCAACGGGGTGTCGTGCCGCCTGCTCGACATCCAGGAGCTGCTCAGCGACTCCGGCGTCGGCCGCCAGCAGCACATCATCGTCAGCCAGGGCCGGATCGACGACGTGCTCAACGCCAAGCCCGAGGAGCGGCGCTCGATCATCGAGGAGGCGGCCGGCGTCCTCAAGTACCGCAAGCGCAAGGAGCGGGCCGAGCGCCGGCTCACCGCCACCGAGGAGAACCTCCACCGCCTGCAGGACCTGCTGCGGGAGGTCCGGCGCCAGGTCCGGCCGCTGGAGAAGCAGGCCGCCGCCGCCCGCCGCCACGACTCGCTGGTGGCCGAGCTCACCACGCTCAAGATCCACCTGGCCGGCCGGGAGCTCCGCTCGCTGCGGGCCCAGCTGGAGACGGCCCACCGCCAACGGCTGGAGGCCAACGACCGGGAGCGCACGATCACCAGCCAGCTGGCGTCGCTCGACGCCGCCGTGCTGCGCGACGAGGCCCGCCTGGCCGCCCTCGGGGCGTCCGACATCGCCGATGTGGCCAGCCGGGCCCGCAGCCTGCGGGAGCGGATCAAGGGCCAGCACAACGTGATCGGCGAGCGCCGGCGCCGCCTCGAGGGCGAGCTGCAGGCCGCTGTCGACGACGGGCTGGTGGCCAACCTGGAGGCCGAGTCGGCCCGGCTGGCCCAGGAGCTGGTGACGGCCGAGGCCGACGCCCGCCGGCTGAAGCCCGAGTTCGACCGGCTGGCCCAGGCCGAGGCGCTGCTGTCGTCGGAGCAGCTCACGTTCGACACCGAGTGGGGCGACGAGCTGGCCCCCAAGCCCACCCGGGCCCCCGAGCTGCGGGCCGAGCTGGCCGCCCTGGCTAAGGCCGGGCAGCGCAGCCAGGCCGAGCTGCAGCGGCTGGGCTCCGAGCTGCAGGCGTCGGCCGCCCGCCGCCAGCGGGTGGAGGCCGAGGCGGCCCAGGCCGGCCAGACGCTGGCCCAGCTGGCCACCGAGCGCCCCGAGCTCGACCGCCAGGCCAGCGCCGCCCAGCAGGAGCGGCGCAACGCCGAGGCCGCCGTCACCGAGCTCACCGAGCAGCGCCGTGAGGCCGATGCCGAGGCCCACCGGTGGGCCGCCCGGCGCGACGCCCTGCGCCAGGCCCTCGACGCCGCCCGGTCGGCCGCCGGGGCCACCGCCCTGGCCGACCAGGCCGGGTTCCTCGGCGTGCTGTTGGACCTGGTGGCCATCGACGAGGGCTGGGAGTCGGCGGTGGAGGCCGCCGCCGGCGAGGCCCTGCAGGCGGTCGTGGTCGACAACCCCCGCAACGGCGCCGCCGCCCTGGCCGCCCTGGAGGCCAAGGACCTGGCCGGCGCCGTGCTGGCCCTGGGCCGGGGCGCCGGATCGATTCCGACCGCCGCCGCCCCCGCCGGCACGGTCCGTCTCCGGGACCGGGTGCGGGCCCGCCGGGACGACGTGAACGGCCTGCTGGACGCCCTGTTCGCCTCGGCCGTGGTGGCCGACGGCACCTGGCGCCAGGCCATGGAGGTGGCCATGGGCCACCCCGAGCTGGTGGTGGTCACCCGCCACGGAGACCGCTTCGGCCCCGCCGGCTGGCGGATCGGCCTGTCGGGCACCGGCGCCACCGGCGCCGCCCTGGAGGAGGCCGACGGCAAGGCCGCCTTCGCCAAGGGCGAGGCCGAACGGGTGGCCGCCGCCCTGCAGGCGGCCCAGGCCGCCGCCCGCGATGCCGTGAACCGCAGCCGCTCGATCGAGGACCGGCGCCGCCAGGCGGCCCAGGCCCAGGAGCGGGCCACCGGCCTGCGGGATCGCAGCGCGGCCCAGCTGCGCGACTTCGCCGGCGACACCACCCGGCTGGAGGAGCGACGGGCCGAGCTGGCGGCCCAGGCCCGGGCCGACGAGGACCGGGCGGCCCGGTTGCGGGCAGAGCTGCCGGCGGTGGAGAACGAGGAGGCCGAGTACCTCAAGCGGGTCGAGGCCCTCAGCCACTCCCGCACCTCGCTGGAGGAGCGCACCCGGGCCCTGGCCCAGGCCCGCCGTGACCTGGAGGTCAAGGCGGCCGCCATCGAGGCCCGTCAGGAGCAGCTGGCCAACCGCCGGGCCGAGACCGAGACCCGCCTGGAGCGGCTGGTCGGGGAGCGGGAGCGGGCCCGGATCCGCCGGGAGGCGCTGGAGGCGGCGCTGGCCGCGGTCGACGCCCTGGCCGAGCGGCTCGGCGGGCTCGGCACCCGGGTGGCGGCCTGGATCGAGTTGCTGGAGGCCGAGCACCGGGCCCAGTCGGAGGCGGCCCGCCAGGTGTCGGCCGAGCTGACGGCCCAGCGGGCCGAGCGGCAGGCGGCCGAGCGCGAGCTGGTGGAGGTGCGGGAGCGCCGGAGCCGGGTGGAGCTGGGCGAGGCCGAGAACCGGGTGAAGCTGGAGGCCCTCACCGAGGCCCTACGGCGGGAGCTCGACACGGAGCCGGCGGTGGCGCTGGCCACCGAGCTGCCCGAGATCGAGAACGGGGCCAGCCCCGAGGCCCGGGTGCGGGACCTGGAGCGGGAGCTGAAGCTGCTGGGCCCGATCAACCCGCTGGCCCTGGAGGAGTTCGAGGCCCTCAAGGAGCGCCACGACTTCCTCGACGCCCAGCTCGACGACGTGAAGACCGCCCGGCGGGATCTGAACCAGCTGATCCGCTCGATCGACGAGGAGATCGTGCAGGTCTTCTCCGCCGCCTTCGCCGACGTGTCGCAGAACTTCGTGGCCCTGTTCGGCGGCCTGTTCCCCGGGGGCAAGGGCGGGATCACGCTCACCAACCCCGACGACCTGCTGAACTGCGGCGTCGAGGTGGAGGCCAAGCCGTCGGGCAAGAACGTGAAGAAGCTGTCGCTGCTGTCGGGCGGGGAGCGGAGCCTGGTGGCCCTGGCCTTCCTGTTCGCCGTGTTCCGCAGCCGCCCGTCGCCGTTCTATGTGATGGACGAGGTGGAGGCGGCCCTCGACGACGTGAACCTGAGCCGGTTCCTGGCCCTGCTGGAGGAGTTCCGCAAGGAAGCCCAGCTCATCGTCGTCAGCCACCAGAAGCGGACCATGGAGGCGGCCGACGTGCTCTACGGCGTGTCGATGAAGCCCGGCGGCTCGTCCAAGGTGGTCAGCGAGAAGGTGCAGGTCCGCAAGCCCGTCGACCGTCCCGTGATCGACCTACGGGAAGACCGCGTCGGCCCCGCCACTCTGGTCGACGACGACGCCGAACCGGCCGCCAGTTGAGCCCGAACTGGGCGACGTTTTGGTCTCCAGTTGACCAAAAGTCCACCCAGAATGCCGCCGTGTCGCGTTTGGTCGGTCCGCCGGCCGTCTACGGGAGGCGGTGGAACCAGAGGAGGCTGAAGCCGCTGGCAGCGAGGAGGAGCAGCAGGGCGCCGGCCACGAACCAGTCGGTGATCTCCCGGTTGACCTGCTCGAAACCGACGGCGGAGCCGATGTCGGAGTAGACCGCCTCGAGCTCTTCCAGCGACGACGCCTCGAAGTACGAGCCGTCGGTGGCATCGGCGATCGCCTTGAGGTTCTCGTCGCCCACCGGCACCCGCACGGGGTCGCGCTCGACCGTCGGGGTGCGGGGATCGTCGTAGACGATGAAGCCGTCCTTGGTGCCGAAGGCGATGGTCGACACCGGCACCCCGGCCGTCCGGGCCGCATCCACGGCCTCGGCGTCGGGCCGGCCCACCGTGGTCTCCCCGTCGGACAGCAGCACGATCCGGGCCGGGGGCTGGGTGCCGGTCTCGTCTTCGGGGGCGTTGGCCAGGGCGTTGAGCGAGGTGAAGATGGCCTCCCCGATGGCGGTCGACTCCGACAGCTGGAGGTTCTGCACCGCGGTGCGGGCGGCGAAGTGGTCCTGGGTCGGGGTCACCAGCACGCTGGCCGTGCCGGCGAAGCTCACCACCCCCACGTTCAACTTGGGCGGGAGCTGCTCGATGAACGAGTCGGCCGCCGCCTTGGCCGCCTCGAGCCGGTTGGGCGCCACGTCGGCCGCTTCCATCGACAGCGACACGTCGATGGCCACGATCACGGTGGCCCGCTCCCGGGGCACCTTCATCACCCGGGCCGGCTGGGCGAAGCCCGTCACCAGCGTGGCCAGCGACACGAGGAACACCGCGGCGGGCACGTGGCGCCGGAACCCGGGCCGCGACGGGGCGACCACGTCGAGCAGCTCAGGGGCCGTGAACCGCAGGGCGTAGCTGGTGCGGCGACGCTGGAGCACCACGTACAGCCCGGCCAGGGCCACCACCCCGATCAGGAACCACAGGCGCCAGGCCGACAGGAACGTCATCGCCGCCCCACCGAAGCCAGGCGCATCTTGCGCAGGGCGACGAACCGCACCAGGTCGTCGAGCCAGGACCGGTCGGTCGACAGCACCAGGTGGTCGATCCGGGCCAACCGCAGCTGGGCCTCCAGGCGTTCCTGGCGCTCGGCGGCTGCCGCGGCGAACCGCTCCCGCACCGACCGCTTGTGGGTGGCCACCTCGTGCTCCCGCCCGGTGGCCGGGTCCCGCAGCACCACCACGCCCACGTCGGGCAGCTCCCGCTCCCGGGGGTCGGTCACCTGGATGGCCAGCACGTCGTGGCGCTGGCCCAGGATCCGCATCGGGTCCTCCCAGCCGGGGGCCACCAGGAAGTCGGAGATCACCACCACCAGGCCTCGCCGTCGGGCCAGCGAGGCCAGCCGGGCCAGGGCCGAGCCCAGGTCGGTCACCCCCGCCCCGTCGGCCCGGGGGGCGGCCGAGATGTCCGACAGGATCGACAGGAAGTGCCGCCGCGATCCCTTGGGCGGAACGAGCGCCCGGCCGGCCGGGGCGGTGGGGCCGGCGAACACCGCCCCGATCTGGTTGCCGTCACGGTTGGTCAGGAAGCCGACGGCGGCCGCCGCCGCCAGAGCCAGCTGGCGCTTCTCGGCCCCGGCGGTGCCGAAGTCGATCCGGGGTGACCGGTCCACCACCAGCCACGTCTGGAGCTCCCGCTCGGCGATCGTCTGGCGGATGTGGGGTTCCAGCAGGCGGGCACTCACGTTCCAGTCGATCCGCCGCACGTCGTCACCCGGGGCGTAGCGCCGGGTCTCGCCCAGCTCCGAGCCGTGGCCGGGCACGAGACCCCGATGATCGCCGTGGAGAAGACCGTCGAGCCGGCGGGTCACGTCGAGCTCCAGCCGGCGCAGCAGCTCGCGGGTCTCGGGCGGGGTGACGGCCAGCGGATCGGTGAGCGGGGTGGCGGCCATGGCGGATCAGGCGCGCTCGGCTGGCGGGGAGTCGGGCCGGTCGGCGCCGTCGGGCGCCGGCCGGCCGGGGGCGGGGAACGGGGAGGTGTCGACCGCATCGGCGCGGCCACCCGGGGTCGGCGCACCCGCCGGCGCCGGGGCGCCGGCCGACGGGGCGGGCGCACCCGATGGGGCCGGGGCCGGGCCGCCGCCGAGGCTGCCGGGACCACCGAAGCCGGCGGGGGGCGCCGGAGCCCCGCTCACCGGCGGGGGCGCGCCGGCGCCGGGGCCGGGAGCGCCGGCGCCGGGCGCAGCGTTGGGGAAGCCGGCCGGCGGGGCGGGGCGGGGATCGGGGGCGTAGGCCGGGCGGGTGCCGGGGGCAGGGGCGGGGGAGCGGCCCAGCGAGGCGTTCGCCTTGGTCTCCAGCTCCACCGGCGACAGGGCCACCGCCGGCACCACGGCCAGGAGGCGGTTCAGCACGTCGTCGGGGCCGAGGCCCTTGGCCAGCGCCTCGTAGCTCAGCATCAGGCGGTGGCGGAACACGTCGCGGGTCACGTCGAAGATGTCCTGGGGCAGGGCGTAGCTCCTTCCCCGGAGCAGGGCCAGGGCCCGCCCGGCGCTCACCAGGCCCAGCGTGGCCCGGGGGCTCACCCCGAACTCGATCAGCTCCTGCAGCTCCGGCATCCCCCGCAGGGACGGCTCCCGGGTGGCCATCACCAGGTCCACCGCGTACTGGGCCACGGCGTTGTCGACGTAGACCTGGTCGGCCAGGTCCTGGAACGCCTGGAGCTCCTCCAGGTCGAGCACCTTGGCCGCCGACGGCGCCCGCACCCCCATCCGGCGCACGATCTCCAGCTCCTCGGCCGGCGACGGGTACCCCACCACCACCTTCATCAGGAACCGGTCGCGCTGGGCCTCGGGCAGGGTGTAGACCCCCTCGGACTCCACCGGGTTCTGGGTGGCCAGCACGAGGAACGGCTCGGGCAGGGGCCGGGTGACGCCCCCGATCGACACCTGGTGCTCGGCCATGACCTCCAGCAGGGCCGACTGCACCTTGGCCGGGGCCCGGTTGATCTCGTCGGTGAGCACCAGGTTGGCGAACACCGGCCCCCACTCGATGTCGAACTGCTCATTGGAGGTGCGCCAGATCCGGGTGCCCACCAGGTCCGAGGGCAACAGGTCGGGGGTGAACTGGAGCCGCACGAACGACCCGCCGATCGTGTCGGCCAGGGTCTGCACGGCCAGCGTCTTGGCCAGGCCGGGCAGGCCCTCCAGGAGCACATGGCCCCGGGCCAGAAGGGCGACGATCAGGCGCTCGACCATGTGGTCCTGGCCCACGATCACGCGCTTGATCTCGAACAGCACCCGCTCCAGCTCGCCGGCGGCTTCTCTGTGGCTGGTCATGGCCCTCCATAGTCGCTGATCTGCTACCCAGTGAAGCGCCACCCAGGGAAAGTCAGGCGAAAAGGGTCCCGTCGCCCGGGGGGACACGTCCTCGTAGGGGGCACGTACCCTGGGGTGTGTGCGAATCCTGGTGGTCGACGACGAGGAAGACCTGGCCGAGGCGATCGCTTCCAGCCTGCGCCGCGAGGGCTACGCGGTCGACGTGGCCACCAGCGGCCAGGCCGCCCTCGACCGCCTCGCCCTCAACCCCTATGACCTGGTGTCGCTGGACCTGAACCTGCCCGACCTCGACGGTCGGGAGGTGTGCCGCCTCATCCGCTCCGACCGCCGCTTCGACCCCGCCACCCGGGTGCTGATGGTGACCGGTCGAGACGCGGTGGACGACCGGGTGGCCGGCCTCGATGACGGCGCGGACGACTACCTGGTCAAGCCGTTCGCTTTACGGGAGCTTTCGGCCCGCGTCCGTAGCCTGCTCCGCAGGGAGGTGGCCGGCACCGACGCCGTGCTCCGCCTGAGCCGCCTCGAGCTCGACACGGCCCGGCGCACCGTGGCCTGGGACGGCGCCCCGATCGAGCTGACCACCAAGGAGTTCGCGCTCTTGCGGTACTTCATGACCCACCCCGGCGAGGTCCTCTCCCAGGAGCGGTTGCTCGAGCACGTCTGGGACGAGATGGTCGACCCGTTCACCAACACCGCCCGGGTCACGGTGGGCACCCTGCGTCGCAAGCTGACGGCGGCCGCCGGCTCGCCCCTCATCGAGACCGTGATCGGCGCCGGGTACCGCCTGGTGGAGCCGAAGGCCGGCGGGTCGGGCTGATGCCGCGCTGGGCCCAGTCGATCCGGTTCCGGCTCTCGCTGGCCTACGCCCTGGCCGTGTTCGCCGTCGGCGCCGCCTTCATCGCCGCCGTCTACGCCTGGCAGTCCCACCAGCTGAGCCAGCCCCAGCCGCTGCCCACCCGCCCGATCGTCTACATCGACCCGATCACCGGCCAGCGGATCGACACCAACCTGGAGCTGGTGGTCAAGGGCGACGTCGAGCGCTTCGTGTGGGAGTCGCTCCAGCGCCAGGCCTACGCCGAGTCGCTGAGCGATCTGCGGTCGGCGTCGCTGGTGGGCCTCGGCCTGCTGTCGGTGGTGGCCTTCGGCACCGGCTGGCTGCTGGCGGGCTGGACCCTGGGGCCGATCGCCCGGATCACGGGGGTGGCCCGCGACATCTCGGGCACCGAGGAGCTGGCCCGCCGCATCGGGCTCGACGGCCCCGACGACGAGCTGAAGGGGCTGGCCGACACCTTCGACGAGATGCTCGACCGGCTCCAGGCCTCGTTCGAGCAGCAGCGCCGGTTCGTGCAGGACGCCTCCCACGAGCTGCGCAA
>Ga0268299_1004329_pt1 | contig 11264 bp, 13 predicted proteins | sample NOBtaG_FD_193484 | JGI IMG/M metagenome (GOLD analysis project Ga0268299, IMG submission 193484) | Activated sludge microbial communities from bioreactor in Nijmegen, Gelderland, Netherland - NOB reactor | ecosystem: Engineered > Bioreactor > Aerobic > Activated sludge | place: Netherlands... | reverse complement strand
GTTGAGCAGGTGGGCGCGTACCATCGCCAGTTGCGCGACATAGGGCGAGAGCAGACTTGTCTCAGCTCCGTCCTTCGTCTGCTCGACAAGGACTGCCTGCATCATCGCATCGAGCCAGTCCTGGTCCGCTCCCCAGGCAACACTCGACTTCCCCGGCGCTACGAGAATGACACTCGCCAGCACGAAGCACGACACCGCTGCCCACTTCATGTCTACGATGATTCGCATGATCGCCTCCTCGCGCACACCGGAATTCCGCGGCTCGTCTCCATTGCACGGCAATCATCCCGGAATCCGGCTCCGGCCAACCCTATTCCTCCCAGAAGAATTTCTCCCAATTCACGGTTTTGTCCCACCACTGCTTGTGCCGCTTGACGTCGTGCAAGGCCGGCGGGGTCACTTCGTAGCAATAATTCCATGTTGCATCAGCGGACATGGCCGGAATACCGCCCTCGCGGACTTCCAGCATATCCATGAAGCGGTTCATGGCCAGATACGTTCCATTCCAATCACCGCGATCATAGAGGCTTCGCACAAGAAGAATCTGGCCGACATAGGGGTCGAACGAGCCCGCTTCGCTGTTGGCTGAGGCAACCCCCTTCTGCACAAGAACGAACCCGGCCAATTGCTGCTCCCAACCTTCGGACCCGGTGTACATGGCAACCAGCGTGTTCATTCTCCACGTGGCATCATGAGGCCGATCACCCCGCTGCTCCGGGCCTGTATACCTGGCACTGGCCACCCATGGGATCAGCGCGACGGCACATAAGCAGAAAAGGAGGGCTCTCACCGTGTGTGACATGATCATCGATTGCATGATATCCCCCCTTTTGTCGTTAGGGCACCACCCGAATCGTGCTTCGCAAAGCATCCTCGGATCCGTGCAGCGGGCAAAAAAACGGACAGGTTTGAGCTCCCGACGCGTCCGACTCCGGCTCGACCATTAACCGTTCTATGCTCACGTCCACCCGGATAGTCTCCCCTGGCGCGATATATACCCGTAGCGGCTTCACCGTCGAGGCTTCCGGCCCCTCCACAATAATAACCTGCTCGAACAGCCCCGGAGCTTCAAACACATGCGTGCGGGGTGTCGGGTTCTCCAGCATGAAGATCAGCCCTCCATCAAGATCGGTGCGCTTGTGAATGACGACCTCGCGCGGAAACCACGCCGCCGCGCCACCCTCCACATCATGAATGACGAAATGAAAGGTTCCGCCCAAGCTCATTGCAGGCATCACACCGCTCCCCCCGACCACCAAGAGCAGGGCGAGCACCATCCTCGATATCCGCCGGCGACAGCCAAGATTCACGTCGTTCACGTTCAGCCTCATCCTTTTTCATAGGCCGTGTCTAACGGACTGCGGAAAAACTCGGTGCTTGCACACGAGGTCGCGATCAACTCACGTGTCGTGTTGGCGTCAGAAGCGCCCGCAGGATGTGCCAAAAGGCCGGCCAGCAAGGCCGCAGCGAACGAAGAGGCGAATCGTACTCGTGCTGGACGGTGAGCCTCTGAGTGATGCGAGAAGGCCGCTAGCGGCCCTTTTCCGCATCCTGCTAGGGAACCACACGGATCGTCCCGCCCAAATGGGCATCCCCCTTGTGGAGCGGACAGAAAAACGGAAATTCTTCGATCGTGTCATCGGTGCGTCTTTCAAATTGCGCCGTGCTGATCCGTACCCGGACGGTATCCTCCGAAGTGACGTTGACCCGTAGGGGTTTGGTGAGAACGTCTCCCTGCGCACCCGTGATTTCTTCGAACAACCCGTACGCCGCAAAAGCGTGGGTTCGGTCTGTGGGATTCTCCAACACGAACGCAATGCCGTCATCCATCTCCGTGCTCCGATGTATCACCACTTCCTGCGGCATCCACACGGCCCGTTTCTCGCCGACGTCTCGAACCACGAAATGGACCTCCGCAGCCCCGGCCGAACTCCACAGACTCAGCGCACCGACCAGGGCTGCGGTCATCAGCCCGCCCGCGAGATGGGATCGTCTCTGATGCGTCATCGGTGAGACCTTCCGCTGTCAGACGAACGGGGCGTTCAGCCGCCGCCGATTTCACCCCTGGTTTCGATGACATACAGCTCCCCTTTCACCTCGGGGTGGATGTCACACCAGAGCGCGTGCCGCATGCTCTCGGCGATGCCGGTCGCAGCATCGAACTTCGACGGGGCGGTCGAGAAATGCAAGGTCATCGTTTTCCCCGGATCGACGTGATAGGATTTGAAGTTCTTTCCGATCACCTCGACTCCGCCCTCCATCCGCACGGGAATATCTTTAAACAGCTTCGACGCAAACCCATGCGTCACCGTATCCAGGTTGCGCACCATGACCGTCGTCTCATGCGACGGCATGGTTAATCCCACCGTCTCATACCCATGCTGCCGATCCTTGATGGTGATTTCCACCTTCGACGGCGGCGCTCCCATCCCCGGCGCTTGGGCCCACGCGTGGTCCGCGTCCACCCCCGCCCCTACCGTCATGGCCGCGAAGGCCACGGACATCGACAGCAATCGCATAGTGTGTCCTCTGATCTTCATGGTGTTCCTCCTTCGTTCGATGCGTGAATCACTCCATACTCATCCGTTCTCATCACACCCACTGCCGGCGCTGCATTGCTTCACCTCCTTTCGATCACCCGCCTTCTGCGAGTTATCCCTTGCGCTCGATGATAAACAGTTCCCCCTTCACCTCCGGGTGCATGTCGCACCAAATAACATGCCGCATGAGGGGGCTCATCATCGTGAGAGGCGCCTCCGCCGATCCCTTCGTGAAATGGAGCGTCATGGTCTTCCCCGGGTCCACGCGGAACGCCGGACCATCCTTTCCCTCAACCTGATAGCCATCGCCCTCCAAGCGGACCGCTGTGCCTTTGAACAAGGGCGAGTAGAATCCATGCGTGACGCCGTCTTCATTGCGGACCACGATGGCGGTCGGATTCCCCTCTCGCCCATAGCCGGTCACATGAAACTCCATCTTCTTGATGGTCACGTGGATCGTGACTTCTGACACTGCCTGTTCTGTCGTCGCAGCCGCGGCCACACCCGTTGCCGCTCCCGACAACACGCCCCACGCCAGCGCGATGGACACGAACGTGACGGGCATCGGCCCCGCCCTTGACTCCTCCCTTCTTGTTCTCATGGCACACCCCCTTTTTCCTCGCGTCATGGCACTCACCCGTCGCTGCCGCCATACTGATCCTCAATAAACTTATCGATATGCCGGGACACGTCGTGATACTTCGCCGGGGTCACGAGATAGCAGTAATCGAACAGCCGGTCCGCGACTTCAGGAGACACCCCATAGTCGCGCGCTTCGAGCATGTCCATGAATCGATTCATCGCGTGATACACCGCCGCCCCATCGCCGTTGATGAGGTGCGCCCGCACCGTCGTCAGATGCGCGACATACGGTGCGAACGTCCCCCAAAACGGCCCTTCGTTCGCTTGCTCGACAAGCACGGCCTGCATCATCGCGTCGAGCCAGTCGGGTTCGGGCGAGGGAGCCGGCAGGGGACCGCCCAGCGCCATCACCATCGCCCCCGTCAACACCAGCAGCGCCCCCGCCGTCCATCGAATATCCTTGATGACCCACATAGCATCCATTCCTTCGGTTCACACGGCCTCATGTTCTTAGCGTACGTCCTGGCGCACGCTCCGACAATGAGACAAATGCATCATTGTTGCGATGGGATGATCGCACCAGCCCTCGCTTCGGCACTACCGGACGAACGCAATGATCGATGCGAACGACTCGCACCCAGCACGGGCATAACAAATTTGAATCCTTTTTCGAGGCACCGGTCTCTCACAAAAAAAGAGCGCGCACTGTTCAGGCCCTGCACGATTCTGACACAGACTGCATCCGCACTTGCGGTGCCGGCGGGCGTGTTTATCCGCACGTCGGCAGCGCCGCCATCCGTCTGAATCGTCATGATTCAGCCCAATTCAACCAAGGAGGTTCCCGTGAAACGACTGTTGTGGCTTGGTCTTGCCGTCGCTGCCGTCTCGATGGCGGCGTCGATCAATCCGGCCCTCGCGGATGTGGACGATGGCTCGAAGATCACGATCATCTCGCCGAAGCATGGCGCCAAGGTCGGCGACACCTTTGATCTCACCTATGAACTGGTCAAGGGGTCGAAAGCAGAACATGCGCACGTCTATCTCGACGGCCGACCTCAGAAAAAATTCCCGGGTACCTTCAAGGGATTGAGCAGGGGCGCGCACGAGATCACGGTGCAAGCCGCGACGCATGATCACGATCATGTGGGTGCCAGCGACACTATCACCGTAGAGGTGCAGTAACGGGCGATGGTCGGAGCGACGAGTCGCTGGTCAGCTCCGTGCGGCCGGGGCGCGTAGCCCCCGCACATTCCCTCTACCGCAAGCCGAATCGAACGAAAGGAACAGAACCGATGAGCGCAACCAATCTTCACCAACGACTTCAGGGCCTGCTGGATCACATTCGTAGCGGCAAGGTCATCGAGGCCATGAACGAGTTCTACGATCACGAGACCGTCATGCAGGACAACGCCAACCCTCCGACGAAGGGGTTGGCCGCCAACATCGAGCGGGAAAAACAATTTCTGAGCGGTGTCAAGGAATGGAAGGGCTTCGACGTGAAGGTCAGCGCGGCCGGCGACCACGTGACCTTCTATGAGTGCACGGTGGACTTCATCGCCACGAACGGCCAGCCGGTCCATATGGAACAGGTGTCCGTGGCGAAGTGGAAGAACGGGAAGATCGTTCACGAGCGGTTTTATTATGATACCGGGACAAAGGCCTGAGCCGCGCCGACCGTCATTCACCGAGGAGGAGCAGGATGCGCGTCGACGGCAAGGTCGTGTTGATCGCCGGAGGGTCCGGGGCATTGGGCGGCACGGTCGTCCCGGCCTTTCTGGCCGCAGGAGCGCGCGCCGTCACCGCCGACCGAAGCCCGTCCACCGATCACGCGGACGGGCGCCTGGCCCTGCGGGCCGATGTCACGGACGAAGTCGATGTCCGCCGACTCGTGGATGAAGTGATCCGGACGGTCGGCCGCATCGATGTGTTGGTCAACCTAGTCGGGGGATTTGCACCAGGCCGTGTGGAGACCACGGATCTGGCCCTCTGGCAGCGGATGTTGACGACAAACCTGACCGCCGCCTTCCTGCTGTCCAAGACCCTGCTGCCCCACATGAAGGAACGCGGGACCGGTCGTCTCGTGCATGTGGCAGCCTGGGCAGCGGTCAAACCCTTTCCTGGGGCCGCGGCCTATATCGTGGCCAAGTCAGGACTGCTCGGCTTGATCAACGTGCTGGCGCTCGAACTGAACGGTTCCGGTGTGACCGTCAACGCGGTGCTGCCCACCACGATCGACACCCCTGCCAACCGGGCCGGCATGCCCGGCGTCGATCCCGCGACCTGGGCGAGACCGGCATCCATCGCTGAGACACTGCTGTTTCTCGCGTCCGACGAGGCGAACCAAATCAACGGGGCTACCGTGCCGATCGGCGCATAAGCCGGGACACGCCCTCTGGAAGGAGGATGCTGTGACGGAAGCCCTCGTCGGAACACACCAGAGCGTCATCCGAACGGCGGGCAGTCGCTCGATTGGGATCGCGCAGGCGATCTGAAACGTGTACGGGCGAGACGACGAATCATCTGAACGGGAGGGCCTCATGTCTATTTCGAAATGGTTCAGTTTGTTGACGGTCGTCGGATGTCTGTTGGGGCACGGCCAGATGGCATCGGCCCAACAGTCCCGACCCGACGACGAGATCACCCACCTGGCCGAGCATGTCTACCTATTCCGGCATCACTTTCATCAGTCCATTGTCATCACGACACCGCAGGGCGTGATCGTCACCGATCCGATCAGCTCCGACGCCGCGAGGTGGCTGAAATCCGCGCTCACGACACTGACCGACCAGCCGGTGCGCTATGTCGTGTACAGCCATCACCACGACGACCACATCACCGGAGGCGCCGTCTTCGCCGACACGGCACTCTTCGTCAGCCATGTGGCCGCCCGACCGAAGATCCTCGCGGCGGCAGACCCGAACACCCCCGTGCCGACCCTGACCTTCACCGATCGGATGGCCATCGATTTGGGCGGACAACACGTCGAACTGATCTATACCGGGCGGAACCACTCGGATAACAGTCTGGTCGTCTTGCTTCCCCAGCACAAGCTGCTCTTCGCCGTCGATTTCATTCCCGTGGAGACGGTCGCCTACCGCACGATGAGCAGCGACTACCCCGACGACTGGATCGACTCGCTCAAGCGGGTGGAACAGCTGGACTTCGAGACCTTGGTTCCCGGCCACGGGAAGATTGGCAGAAAGGAGCATGTGCAGATGTTCCGCGGCTATCTCGAAGCTCTCACCACGGCGGTACAAGAGGCATTGAAGAAGGGCTTGAGCCTGGAAGAGACCAAACAGACCGTTCGACTGCCCAAGTACGACCAGTGGCAACGCTACGCCGACTGGTTTCCGGAGAATGTGGAGGGGGTGTACCGGTACTTCTCGCAGCGCGCGGCACGACCGTGAGCGCGAGAAGTCTGGACAGCGCGCGCCCGTTCCGCGGTCCTCTGCCTCTTGACACACGGCGTCCGGATCTGGAGCATAGGCGCGGCGAGAACGCTGCCTGTTCGGGTGCTCCATCGCCGGCGGATCGTCGACACACCGCGCAGCCGACAGGATGACAGGAGCGATGCAACACCAAGGAGGATCTATGGGATGCGACCGGGCTCGGCACCAAGGAGAACGATCATGAGAGACGTGCGCGCGCGCAAGCGCTGGTCCTGGGCATTGCGGCTGTGGGGCGTCGTCGCGGCCGGCGTCAGTCTATCCGGTTGCATGAGTTTCGGCGCGACGACGCTGGACCGTGACCGTTTCGACTTTACCCAGGCCATGGCGAATTCCTGGAAGCAACAGACGCTGCTCAACATCGTCAAAATGCGTTACGCGGACACGCCGATTTTCGTCGACGTCGGACAGATTGTCAGCAGCTACTCGTTGAGCAGCACCGTGCAGGCCGGCGGCACGGTCTACCCCAACCTCGAGAGAGTGCCGAGCACCTCCATCAGCAATTTCTTCAATCTGGGCGTGCAGGGACAATACACGGATCGGCCCACGATCACGTACGTGCCCCTGACCGGGTCCCAATTCGTGCAAACCTTAATGACCCCCATTCCACCGATCCGGCTCTTCGAATTGGTCGAAGCCGGATGGCCGGTGGATCTCTTGTTCACGGCCGCCGTGCAGACCGTCAACGGACTGTCCAACAGCCGAGGCGGAGCGCAAATTCGGTTGGAGGACCCGGACTTCGTCAAGGTGGTCCGGGCACTGCGACGGATCCAGGCATCCGGTTCCGTCGGGTTGCGCGTCGACCCCGATCGAGACAAAAAGGGCGAAGGGCTCGTCATGTGGTTTGCGACCAAGAAGGTCCCACCGGAAATCCAGGAGGAGCGTCTCGCCTTGAAGCGGCTCCTCGGGCTGAACCCGGAGAAACTCGAGGTGTCGGTCATCTATGGGACGGTTCCACCGGGACGGGACGATGTCCTGGCTCTGCATACGCGTTCAGGATTCCAGATCTTGTACGAGCTGGCCACCTTCGTGGAGGTTCCCGAAGAGCACGAGCGGGAGATGCGCGCCTACCCGCACCTTCCGGCTCCGCCGGACGGGCAAGAAACCCTCCCGCCGCTGATCCGCATTGTCAGCGGCGAGACGAAGCCGACCGATGCGTTCGCCAAGGTGTACTACAACGACCGTTGGTATTGGATCGAGAACCGCGATCTCCATTCCAAGGGCTTGTTCTCCTTCCTCCTCGTCATGCTGACCCTGGCCGAATCCGGCCAGAAGGCCCCCTCGCCGTTCGTGACGATTCAGGCCAACTGAGGGAGAACGCGCTACTGATGGACCTGAGCCACGGGACAGAAACCGGTCCGGGCAGCGCGCCCGGATCGTCTGTCCCCGATCCGTCAGATTTGATCATGAGGAACCGAAAGGAGCGGGCGATCCGCCATGAGCACCCTACTGAATTCGCGGCGGCGAGTCGTCGTCGTCACACTGGGACTGCTTCTCTTGCTGGATCTCGGCCGGTCGATCTATGCACGGGTGGGATACAGTCAGCCGTTTGAGAACTGGCAGCCCGACCCGGCTGTCCATGCAGAACTGACCTGGCCGCCCGGCGCCGATGTGCCGCCCGACACCCCGACCGGCACGCGGGTCTTTGCACAACGTTGCGCGGTCTGTCATGGCCCCGATGGTCGCGGCAACGGACCGGCTGCCCCATCATTGATTCCGCGTCCGCGCGATTTTACCCGCGGCCAATTCAAATACAAATCGACCCCAGTCGGCCAACCGCCGAGCGATGCCGACCTGATCCGGACGATTTCGACCGGCCTCCGGGCCAGTGCGATGCCCTATTGGCAGGATATCCTGAGCGCGGAGGAGATTCGTGAGGTCGTAGCCCATGTCAAACGCCTGTCGACCGTCTTTGCCGGGCCTCCTCCCACCCCCCTCACGATCCCGCCGAGAGTCGCGCCTGATGCGGCCAGTATCGAGCGGGGACACGCCTTGTTCACGAAGCACGGCTGCATCGCCTGTCACGGTCCGGAAGGACGCGGAGGGGTCAAATTGGCTGACGCGAAGGGGCAGCCGGTCATCTCCCGCGACCTCACCGCGCCTTGGACCTTCCGCGGCGGGAGGGAACCTGAGCAGATCTGGTTGCGGATCACCACCGGACTCGCCCCTAGCCCCATGCCGTCGTTCGCGGAGAACACGACGCCGGCGGAACGCTGGGACCTGGTGAACTATGTCCTGTCGCTGTCCCGGATCGCCCCGTGGGAACCGGGCGGTCAATTCGGCGGGCCGGGCCGGCAGGCGGATCCGGTCAAGCGAGGCGACTATCTGGTGCATGCGCAAATGTGCGGCCTCTGTCACACGCAGGCGACCAGAGGCGGCATCTATCGCGACGAGTTCTTTCTTGCGGGCGGACAACGGGTGGATGTCTGGCCGCACGGCGTGCTGGTGTCGCGCAACCTGACCTCCGATCCGGAGACGGGACTCGGCCGCTGGACGCCGGAACAGATTGTCGAGGCGATCCGGAACGGGACAACCCCCGATCGACATCTGAACGTGTTCGACATGCCCTGGCATTTTTTTCACGCGCTCCGCGACGACGATGCGCAAGCCATCGCCGGCTATCTCAAAACCCTGACGCCGGTGCGCAATGCGATCCCGCCGCCGCTCCGCTATGGCCTGCTGGAAACGGTGATCGGCAAACTGACACGCCCGCTCCCGGCTGCGCTGCCTGAAACCATTACGTTCCTAGACGGCAATTTCGGGCAATCCACGTCCGAGCCGATCCACCGCCATCTCCCCCAAGAGATCCTGATCATCGCGCAATGGCTGGTGCTGGGGTTGGGTACGGTCCTGTTCCTGCTGTCCGTTTCTCGTGAACGACGCCGGCCCCGTCGGCCGACCGGATGGATCCTGCTGATCCTCGGAGTCGCGGGCCTCGGGATTGCGGCATTCCTCATCCGGATCATCTATGAAATGCCGGCCACCGCGTTCATCCCGCCGGAGGTGATCGCGAAACCGGTTCTGGCAACCGTTCACGAACCGGACCCAACGACGTTCCGTGGCCAAGAGCATGCCGCCATGGTGATGCGAGGGAAGTACCTGTTTACGATCGCCTCCTGCGCCATGTGCCATCAGGGCAACGGGGAAGGGGCCAGAAAAACGAGCTGGGCTCCCGCGGGCACCAGATGGTCGCGCAACATTTCCTCCCACCCGACGCATGGGATCGGCGCCTGGTCCGATGCCGCCGTTGCGCGAGCCATTCGGAGCGGCGTCTCCCCGAACGGTCGAGCGCTGCATTGGCAAGGCATGATCTGGGACCACGCATCGAATTGGGATGAGGAAGATGTGCGTGCCTTGATCGCGTATCTCCGAACGCTGCCGCCGGTCGACCGGAAGGTACCCGACCCTCGGCCGCCCAGCGCAGAGGATTGTGAGAAGGCAACGGTCTGGGTGGGAGAGAATGATCTCCCCGGTTGCCGCTAGCCACGCGATCGGACCAACACCGAAGGCGCGCCGCCGCCCGTCACTGCCGGGCAGACGTTCCGCCGGGCGGAAAGGCGATGGCCAAGGCCTGGAGACGGCTGTGGGCGCCCAGCTTTTCAAGGATGTGTTGAATGTGGTTGCGCACGGTCACCGGGCTGATGCACAGCAGGTCCGCGATGTCCTTGCCGCTCTTGCCGGCGGCGAGCCCGCGCAGAATTTCCCGTTCCCGTTCGCCGAGGGGCAGGAGAGCAGGAATCTCCGGCACCGTATCCGCTCGTCTCTCCGTCGCCCCTCGCGACAGCGGCTCTGACGCAGCATAATCCCGACCTCGTGGAGGCGCCACCGCGGCATACAGTTCCTCCGTCAACCCCAAGACCTTCTTGCGCGCCGTGATGTCGCGAAAGAGGTGTGCGGCCAGAAAGCGATCCGGCTTTCTGGAGGGCACCGGCAACGAACTCACATTGAGCCAGATCACTTTCCCCCCCTTGGTTCTGGTCTGAATGTCGAAATTGCGCACACCCCTTCCGCAACCCAACCGATGCCCGACCACACAGGAGGACGAACAGAACGGGTGGCCGGCCAGCGTCTCGCCTCGGATCACCTCCTGACAGGGACGCCCGATCACCTCCGGAGCGCGAAACCCCAGTATCCGCTCAGCAGCCTTGTTCCACAGGATCACGATGCCCTCTTCATTCATCAGCATGGCACCGTCGGTAGTGCGCTGCAACATGACCGAAACCTGTTTCATGATCGAACGCTCCATGGTAAGCCTATTCTCCGACCTCGACTGTGCGCACCGGAACACCATATCGGAGAGAATTTAGGGTTTGACGATCAACACAGGACAGGTCGCTAACTGGGCCACGGCGTGCGACACACTCCCGAGTGCCACCGCTTTCACTCCCGTAAACCCACGCGCGCCGATGACCAACACATCCGCCTCATCGCGCCGGGCTGCGCGAACGATGGCCTCGGCCGGATGGCCGGCCAGCACCACCGTACGGATGCTCCCCGGTACTCCCTTCAAGACCTCCACGGTATCGGTAATGGCCTTCCGCGCCGCCGCCCGCCTGCTGCGCAACAAGTCGGCTCGCATGGTACGGCTTTCGTCGCTCTGGAACCGGTCGAGCACCGCTTGCGCCGCCCCGAGCGGACGCACGACGCAGACCACGACAATCTCACGCACACCCGGAAGGTCCCTGACAAGGCCGGC
>Ga0268299_1004328_pt1 | contig 11265 bp, 10 predicted proteins | sample NOBtaG_FD_193484 | JGI IMG/M metagenome (GOLD analysis project Ga0268299, IMG submission 193484) | Activated sludge microbial communities from bioreactor in Nijmegen, Gelderland, Netherland - NOB reactor | ecosystem: Engineered > Bioreactor > Aerobic > Activated sludge | place: Netherlands... | reverse complement strand
TTCGGCACCTTCTCCTGAATATAGACAAGGGCGTCATCCCACATCTGATTCATCTTGGTATTTCAATAATTTATAAATGTTCACAGGCTTATCAACAGGTGTGGATAATAGATCGGGACACCCTTGTTTTCCTCGTTGCACGGCGGGACTCTCTGCTCGGTTCTTGTGGACATCCTCAACCCATTCCGACCGTCGGCAGATCTCCTACACAGTCCCCCTCACCTTATCCCACAACACACCCTGCCTTATACACCATCTCATCAACATGGGCTAGGTTCTTCCATCGCCAACAATCACGCGCCCCTTCACGTCCATCCACAGAACTCACAACGCCTACTCCTACTCCGACGACTACGGATTCTCTCTTTCTATAGAAGATAGATAAGAGAAGAGTGATCAGGTCATAACACAATGGTGGTCTCATGCTCGGTGATCAAGGCGACGAGATCGCGATACGAGATGACCGAGTTCGAACCTGGGCTAGCCGAGGCCTCCGACTCCGGTGAGAGCACATACACAGGACCCGGAAAGGGTGGGGCCGAACCCACGGCCTGTTCGAGAAGGACCAACGTGACAAGACCGGCCGTGTGAGGGTCCTCCGTCGAAGGCAACAGCGAGTGGCTGGAATCCTGAATCGGTTGCCGAAGCAGATATAACGTCTTACGAGTGGTCATCTGGTCGTATCCTGATTAAAAGACCAAGACGCGATCGGCTGCCGTCATGGCGCGCCGTGCCGATTCCAAGGTCCCGTCCGTGACGGCAAATCCCTCCTGCAGCGGAGGCCGTGGCCCCGGAGCCTGCACGAGGAGAAAGGGGATTTGGAGATGCTCGAATGAGGGGAGGTATTTTTCAAGGATGTCGATATCGACGATCTCGTCCGTGTCCTCGGCTAAGAGGAGAACAGCCGACCCCATGAGCACGACGGTAATAGGATTCTCTCCGGCGGCCAAACCTAATGCGATCCGAAGTGCCTCAACCGGCAGGGCGGAGGTGCGCGGATCTTGGCGGATGATCAACACGATGGAAGCAGTCGCGGCCACAGTCATGTCCTCAGAGGCTTCGTCAAGTGAAGGCTAGGAAGCGGTCGCAGCCGTTGACGATATTAGAAAGCACCACCAAACCACAGAGGGAAATCCTGGAATCCAGCTGATCCGTGGAGACTCCATGTTGCTGACAGCCGTAGGCACAGACGAACAACTTCATGCCGCGTCCGACGAGGTCGGCATAACGAGGGTCACGAAGGTTTTTCACCCCCTCGTCGATGCAATACAGATAGACATCATGGCCTTGGGTGATGGCTTCGGACGACAACCGGGAGACCGTCTCCACACTGGGGTGGGACGGGGGTGTGGATAAAAGGATTCCGACCTTCTTGGCGCTCATAACACGTCGACTGTGGAAAAAGTTAAGGAGTGCTTAATAATCAATGGTTTGTATGTACTGAAGTGCAAGCGGAGCGTACGAATTTTAGGAAGGAAAGTCAACTAGAAAAAGGGGTGGATATGCTGGTGAGGAGTCGGCTCTGCAGGGAGGAAACCAGGTCTCGAATCGGGAGATCCTCCTGTGCTTTCGTCTGCATATTCCGGAGCGTGGCGATCCCCTTGTCGATTTCGTCGTCGCCAAGGAGGATCGTATAAAGAGCTCCGAGACGGTCCGCCTGACGTAAATGGGCTTTGAGTGACGCGGAGCGGAAGTCCATATCTGCTGGAACACCAGCCCGGCGAAGTTCATCAAGGAGCGAGAACCCCGCATCAGCGCCTTTCGTGCCAAAGGCAGCGACATAAACCCGTGGGGTAGAAGGGATGACGACGGCCTCCGGCAACATCAACGCGATCCGCTCAAGACCGACGGCAAACCCAACCGCCGGGATGGCCGCACCGCCGAGTTGTTGGACAAGGCCGTCATATCGCCCGCCGGCGCCGACGGCATTCTGCGCGCCGAGATGCGAACAGGTGACTTCAAAGGCCGTGAGGCAATAATAATCGAGACCGCGGACCAGACGAGGGTTCATGTGAAACGGAATGCCGATCGCGTGCAGGCCGGTCGTGACCCGTTCAAAGTGGTCGCGCGCGGCCGGCGAAAGGGAATCGGCGAGGCGGGGCGCATCCTCCGTGGCAGTCCGGCAATCCGGGACCTTACAGTCCAGCACGCGCAAGGGATTCGCTTCGATCCGGCGCTGACAGTTCGCGCAGAGACGCTGTTCCACGCCCTTCAGAAAGGCGACGAGTACAGGTTTGTACCGCGCCCGATCGTCCGTATAGCCGAGGTTATTGATTTCCAAGGTCAGCCCGGGAAGCGACAGATCGGACAACAGACGCCAGAGAAGGGACATGACTTCGACATCGGCACGCGGGTCCGCGACACCGAAGGATTCTACCCCGAATTGGTGAAATTGCCGGAGGCGCCCGGCTTGTGGGCGCTCGTGGCGGAACATGGGGCCGGCGTAACAGTACTTCTGCGGCCTGGGATCGGCGGCGCGATTATGCTCGATGAACGCGCGCACCGTGCCGGCCGTTCCTTCCGGGCGGAGGGTCAGGGAGGAGCCATCTCGATCGGCGAAGGTGTACATCTCCTTTTCCACGATGTCGGTCGTCGCGCCGATGCTCCGCGCAAACAACGTCGTGGTTTCGAAGATCGGAACGCGGATCTCCTGAAATCCGTAAGCGAGTGCCCAACGCCTGGCGGTCTCCTCGATGAACCGCCAGCGTGGAGACTCTTCCGGCAGCAGATCCTTCACACCTTTAATCGCTTTAATCATCACGCTGGTGGCCTGTTTCCGGTTGTTCGTGCGGGACTATAGCGGCGGGCTTGCGGGCAAGTCAACGCAATCTGTCGTGATGCGCTCCGGCGTGAGGCCAACCGGAGTCGTAGGCCCCGTCCGGCTATCGTGCTGAGCGGAACGGTGCGGCCCTTCCTGGGGATTGTCCCCAAGGTTGCACCCTGTCCGCTGCGGAGGTATAGTGCCGAGCTTGCATAAATCCCGGCGGTTCATTGTGCCTTCTTCGTAAGGCCCGACTACTCTAGCGCCGTGCCCAACGTGGGATACTTATGACGACCCCTGTCCGCCGCGTCATTGCCCTGGCTCCGATGCCACCGGAAAAGTCCGCCTACGCCCTGGCGCGCTACAGCCGATCTCCGGATTCCATCGAAGAGAGTCTGAAGTGGGTCCACGGGCACTCCTCAGAAAAATTCTGGGAGCAGTTCTACTTCGACTACGGTCACGGCTCGATAGCGGACCTCGGTCACGTCATCATCTGTTTCGAACAGATTTCGGAGCTGGCTGCGATTCGATTGGAAGATGAACAAGTCTGGGATGGTCAGGCCAAGTCGAGCCGATATCAGAATTTTTCGTCCACCGGTTGGTATATTCCCGATACCATTCGCGGGCAGGAAACGGAGGCAGTGTATCTGGGCATTTTGCGCGGGCTCTCGACGGTGTACCGGGCCCTGCACGATCCCTTGAGCCGGTTCCTCACCGAGCGCGAACCGCGGCCTGAGAGCATGACCCCTGCGGCGTATCAACGGGCGATTGCCGCGCGGGCCTTCGACGTCACTCGTTATCTGCTCCCGCTGGCGGCGCAGACGAACGTCGGGCAAGTGGTCAGCATTCGCACACTTGAAAAGCAGATCACCCGCCTGCTGTCCTCGCAAATCCCGGAACTTCGCCAGATCGGGGAGGAATTGCAGGACGCCTGTCGCAAGCCGCCGGTGAATGTGTGGGGGGACCTGTGCGGGCAGACGGCGGGAGCCGGGGAGCCGATGGCCCCGACGCTGGCGCGGTATGCCAAACCGAATGTGTATCAAGCCGAGGTCTATAGCGACCTTGCCCGCCACGCGAAAGAAGCCTTGAAGGGGACCGGATTGGATCAGTCGTCCGCCTGGGGGGCCGTCGAGCCGGTGGATTTGATCGAGCCGCACGATCCGCTGGATGAAGTGGTCACGACGCTCCTCTATCGTGCCTCGCAAGCCCCCTACCGAAACATCCTCGCGGTGGTGCGCGACTGGACCGAAAAGCAAAAGCAGGACACCTTGGAAGTCGCCTTTCACAAACGGGGCCCGTACGACGAATTGATCAAGGAGTTCCGCAGCGGATACGCGTTGATCTTCGATGTGTTGATGGATATCGGCGGCTGGCGCGACATGCATCGGCATCGGCGTTGCCAGCAGGTGCAGCAGAATTTCACCACGGTGCACGGGTTCGACACGCCGCCCATTCTGACCGAGGCCGGCCTCGAACAGGAGTATCGCGAGGCCATGGGGCATGTAAAATCCGATATCGAGCAACTCCGCAAGTCGAGCCAGGAAGCTGCGCTCTATGCCATCCCCTTCGGCTTTTCCGTGCGCTGTCTCTTCAAGATGGACTTCGCCGAGGCGGAATACATCGCCAAGTTACGATCCGGGGTGAAGGGACATTGGTCCTACCGCACCATCGCCTGGCTCATGAAAGAAAAAATCACCGAACGATATCCCGTGCTCGGCGCGCGCATGCAGGCCACTCCGCCCGATGTGCAGGATGCATTGACCCGCTGACCGGCATTCAGCCATTTCATGAATCAACCTCTCGTCAAGATCGAAACGGCCCTCCTTGCGGGCGACTGGGACCGGTTGGGGTATGAAGCCGGGGCTTGGGTCCGCGCGATCGAAGAGGCCGGCGAAAAGGACCCGCGTCCCTATTTTGCGTTGAATGTCACACACCTGATTCGCGGTGAATTTGCCGACGCCTGGCGGGTCCACGCCCATGCGCTGCAAGAAGCCGCCGACATCGACCGGGTGGGAGACTGGCTCCGCACGATTCTGAAACAGCATCCCGACAATGCACAGATGAACCTCATACAGGGGATGTTTCTGGCGCAGTCCGGACAGTCGGAACAATCGGTGGTGTTCTATAAAGAAGCCGCGAAGCTCGCCCCTCAGTCGGCCTATCCCCATTACTTTTTAGCGCAGATCCACGAACGGGCAGACCATCTTGAAATGGCCATCAAGGAATATCGTGAAGCGGTGAAATTAGACCCCTCCTTCGCCGCCGCGCGCACCAACCTCGGCGTCGCCTATCAGGAACAGGGTCGGCTTGAAATGGCCATCCCCCAATATCGTGAAGTCATCAAGCTGAATCCGCACGACGCGCTGGCCCATGCGAATCTCGGCTGCGCGCTGGCGGAGCAGGGGAAGGTGGAGCCGGCGCTGCAATCGTACAAAGAGGCGCTGCGGCTGAATCCGAACGATGCCGAAATTCACTTTGCGCTCGGCGGTGTTTATGAAACCAAAGGCCGCATGGATCTCGCGATGAAGGAGTATCGCGCTGCCACGGAGGCCAATCCGGCTCTGGCCCCCGCCCATACTGCCATCGGCTGGTTGTTGATGGAGCAAGCCCGACCGACCGAGGCGATGGATGCATTTAACCGGGCCGTCAAAGCCAACCCCGAAGACGCGCAAGCGCTGTACGGTATCGGCCGGATTTACGCGGCCAAGGGGAAACGGGAAAGTGCCGCTGAAAACTTCTCCAAAGCCATCCGCTTAGAAAAAGATCCCGCCAAAAAAAATGCCATCATGAACGCCCTCCTTGCCAGCGGTCAGGTAGGGGATTGAGGCCGTAAACGCTTCCCCTTCTGTGCTCGCGGACCGCGCGCCCTAGGGAGGTCCTCGGTCGACGCGCGCAGTGGAAGGGCAAGCCCTCCCGGCCTGGGGTAGGGGAAGGGGGGCATCGGTCGACACGTCCTTTTGAGGAGGCAACTCGGGGAGTTTTAAGGCGCGAACGATCATGGCTATTCATGAGTCGAAGCGACAGGTCATTGCTGCAGAAACACCTTCTGGCACGTACACGATTTTCGCGCTTGGCTACAGCAATAAGGACAGCAGCCTATTCATAGATTTGCCATACTTAGAGCGTGATGGATTAATCGGCGTGGCCACTGGAACACGTAATCAATTAGGGGGTCTTTCTGACCAGGGCTTCATGCCTAGGGTACACACGAAGCACTGCATCAAGTTTTCCTACCATCCAGATGGGCGAACCCAGTTCTCTCAAGATGGAAAGATATTCACGACTCTTCGCCATGCATGATGGTGTGCCGCTCTCGGAGAAGACGGGCCCGATCTGTACGATTACCGCTTATGGTTTAAGCGGGTTTCCATGCGTAACCCAAAAAGATCCTCGAAAAGATCCCGCCACGAAGGGTGTCTGGGCCTTGACCTCCTCCACTGAGTTACCCGGAGCAACTTTCACGGTTTTCTTAAAATCCGAGAATGATCTGCGGACCCCATCCCCTGGAGGAATAGGTTCACCAGTCGGAACAATGACAACACAATCAGGCTCAATGATTATTCCAGCCATTGCAATTGGTCAGCCCACTGCCGGCAGACGTCATGACAGAGTACTAGTTGTTGCGTATCGACCACTAGCCACAGTCCCCACGTTTTCTGAACCTTGTCTGCTCTTTCGAGGTCCGTATGTCGAAATTCAAAAGCCTCTATCGAGCCAAACAGAATTTGTCGCTCAGGCCGTTGTATATCCAGCTAGCTTGGCAGGTCACCTCTCCGAATTGATTCCATCCGTGGACCTTCCGAATGATTAATCAGAGAGAGTAAATGCCATCCATATTCCTGGGAGCTTTCAACATCCTCTGACTTCACCGGTTGCTCAAACGGGTGGCCAGCAAGGGCGCAGGCGAGGAAAACACCGCAGGCGTACCCTCTGGGTACGTCGAGGATTTTTTCGAGCTGAGAACGAAGTTGGTCGCCTGTTTCAGCAACCGGGTTAGAGTTCGCGGATGGCGCCTTGCAGGACGGTCATCTGGGTCATGGGGTCGCCGGAGGCTTGGAGCTCTGCGCGGATCTGTTCTTTGAGGTAGGCGGTGTAGCCGATTTTGTCGACGAGGAGGTCGAGGAAACGTTCGGAGGACAACAGGCTCTGCGCCTTCAGTTCGTCGAGGGTCTCGTCGCTCACCGGTACATAGCTGCTGCCGATGTGGAAAATGATGTTGTAGTGGCGATCCCGCCCGAGCCGTTCGAACCGTAGTCCCTTCACGTGCCGTCCTTCCTCTTACAGGCCAACGGGGGCACATTGTAGACAATCACCGGAGAGAAGACAAGGTCGGTGTCGGCCCCTGCGGGCCCGCCAGTCGCGGCTTCTCAGTCACTCGGTCAGGATTTCCCGCTTTTCTTGCCGAAGTAGTCGCGCCGGCTGACGGCCACGTCCGACACGAACATCACACCGGAATGACGGTCGAACAGCGGCCGGAGTCCGGCGAGCACCGGCTCGACTTTCTCTTCCGGTACCACGGCCATGATCATGATCAGGCTCTCCTGCTCGCTGAACATGAAGTGGGCTTCGCGAACGCCGTGATGGCCCTTTCCCGAGATGTTGCCGATGATGGTGTACCCGGTCGCTTCCACCTTGTCCAGCAACTCCGTGACAAACGGCCGATGCTCCCCGGATACGATGACACGAATTTCCTTCATGGGATGCAACGTGAGTGCGGCCATCTCTCCACTCCTTTGAAAAAGATCCTGCGAGGTCTTCCTGATGTCTCGTCTGCGTTAAGTGTCGCCGGGGTGCCTGATCCGACGCCAGACGCCCGACGGCATGTAGCGGTACCAAATTCCATCCTCAGGGTCCAGTGCGGCCAGATGGACCCACTCGTTGTGGTAGAAATGCTGCAAAATCTCATGCCGGGCGATGAGTGGTTCGATCCGGGTCCGCGAGGCCTCCACCAGTGTCAGCAGGCGCATGGGTTCGTGGTACGGCACCTCGTCGTTCATGACGGTCTGCCAGGCCAGACCGAGCCGGAGGTCGCTCCAGGGACCGGCCATAATGCCGATGCGCCCGACGACGTTGTGATAGATCTTGCTCCCGCTTCCATATACGTCGTTGTCGACAGCCGAGAAGTAATGCTCCATGTTGATCCACTGCGCCACGACCTGCGGCGCGGTCAGGAGCACTTCCAGCCAGCGGGCGGTCGGATCCTCACGAGAGTCGTAGGAATGCAGAAAGACGCGCCCGCCTAGATTCAGCCCCTTCGTTAATTCCCGGCGGCCGATGATGAACGTCGTGTTGCCGGAGAGGCCCCATTCCGGGCGTACCTGGCTCCAGTCCGCGCTGCGTCCGGCCACATGGGCCGAGGCCTCGTCGAGGGCCAGGACCGCACCGATGTCGGGAAATCGCGTGCAGCGCTCCTGGCTGGTGAGCTGGGCCGCCTCCCGCAAGTCGTCGTACAACCGTGCGACGTCTTTCCGATGGGTCGGGGGCGCGTCTTCAAGGTCGAAGAGCTGCACCTCGTCGGTTGTGGTGTCGACTTGCCCGGCGAGAAAGTGGGTATCGGCTGGAATGTCGATGCCGCGTTTCGCGAGCCGCTCGCGCACCGGCGGCCGGTTAGCCATGGCGGCTAGGACGCGGGCGTTCGGTTTTCCTTCGTTGCCGCCGCAGGCCCCGCAGTCCAAGGCCGACTCGAAGGGATTGTTCTCCGTCGTGCTGCCGTGGGCGCAGAAGAGCACCAGTCGCGCAAAATTTCGCACCAGGCCCATCATACGCAAGGCGGTTTCGACCGTCAGGACCTGCTCGTCGAGCGTAAAACCGGTGCGCGTGATGCGTTCCTTCTGGCGCGAGGCCGCGCGGCGGTTGATCCGGTAGTGGCGGCGCAAATCGTCGAGGAATGTCGCCAACTGCTCGGCTGACAGATCGACCGCTTTGGCGGCATCGGTCAGGTACGGTTCGACGGGCGCCTCCTCATCCAGTGCACGCCGCCGGAGGGCCTCCACGAACTCGGCCTCGACGCGAGAGCCGTGGAGCCCGAGTTGGTCGCGCAACGCCTTCCAGATCAACGCGCGCTGCTCGGAGACGACCATTTCCTCGGTTTCGGCGGGTGCCAGTTTATCCACCGTCAAGATCGTCGCGATCGGCGGAACGAACAGTCGCCGCACCCAGGTGGTCAGGCGTTTGTACAGCGCGGGCACCAGGGTTTTGGCCATCATGGGGAGAGCATAAAACCAGCCGAGCGACTCCACCATGACGTACGGGGTGACCACATTTTCTTTGAGATCGTGCAGCAGCGTATGTCCGGCATGGACGAGTTTGGCGCGCGACTGGTGTTTGGAGACGTAGTGATCCAGGTAGCTGCGCGGAATCTCGCGGACCTCGTTCTTCGCGCGCATGATGACGGGAAATTGCTCAGTCTCATGGTCCTTGCCCCAGGCCCGGTAGCGGATAAAGACGGCGAAGAAGCCGGCGAAGCCGTAGGTGTCGTTGGCGCCCGTCGATTCCAGATGACGGCGAAACGGCTCGGATCGCACATCGATGCAAAAGACCGATTGGGAATGGGGCCGGACCGTTGGCCGGCGTTCGGGGGCCGCCGGCTGCGGTGTGGTCGGTGCGCGCTGCAACATCCCGAAGAGATGCTCGTGATACCCGGCTTCGAAGGCGTTCAGCCACACCGGGCCATGCGCCGATTCGGGAAACGCGTCCATCCAGTCCAGGAGTTGTCGTAGCGCCGGCAGCGGAGCGTCCATCAAGAGCGCCGGCACAATCTCGAGCGCCTGGGCGAGCGTAAGTAAGCGGCGGGCCATGCGTCGCTGCGCAGCCCGCTCCCGGCGCGGGCCATACTCGATCTCGTAATGATGAATGAGCTGCTCCCATTCCCGTGCCGGCAGAGCGGTGTGCTGGGAGGGGCCGGCCTGGGCGTGGAGCCGGGCCACGCGATCGGTATAAGGGGCGGGCAGGCGACCGGCGACCCATTCCTTCCGCATGTAGTACGCGTGGGGCTGCTGGTCCATGAAGCGCAAGACGGCGCGATAGCTCCCGTCGATGCCTAAGTCGCGCTGACAGACCTTCTGGACCAGTTCCCGCACATACCACAGCCGGACGGCCAGAAATTTGACCAGACCGACAGGGTGGGCCTGCTGCCAGGCGTAGTCAGTTTCTTCCGCCCGCCATTTGATGAAACCGGCCCATCCAGGCAGCGCCGCGAGCTGGAGGGAGAGGTAGTCCTGTCTGTACTCCACTGGGATCGCGAGCGCTTCCAGACAGTCGAGCACCAGGTCTTCCGGATGTTCCGGGAGCGCGGCAATTTTCCGACGGCTGTCTTCGATGCCGCAGGTCCTCCATTCCTTCGCGGCGGCGTGTTTCCATGCGGCGTAGAGGCCCTGGTGCCGTTCCGGCATCGGCCAGGTGGCATGGCCCTCGTCGAGGAAGGCCTCGCACCATTTGACCAGTTCACCGTTAATCTGTTCGACGATCGTGGTACCCAGCGTTCGGTCGCACCAGCTCGACAGTGTCAGTTCCCGTCCGAGGGCGGTCACGTCTTCCAGGATGGCGGCGGCCATGCGGTCCGGCATGTTCGGCGTGGAGAAGGATACCAGACGTGCAGCCAGCGCATCGATCGGCTCCTCGTCCGGCGCCGGTTCCATGAGCCGGTCGAGCGGCTCGTCGGTGGGACGGGAGAGACCGTGGGTCAGGCAGGCTCGCAGGACTTCGCGATGCGCAATGCGACAGGATCCGAGGTCGACGTCGTCGGGCCGCGCGAGGGCGGCCAAGGCCTCGTCGACGTGCCGGACCAGAATGCGACCGGACTTCAAGTATCGCCGATACATGTCGCCGGAGAGGTAGCCGTTGCCGCCCACAAATTGCTTCCCGCGACGGACCGTTTCGGTAAACGGCAGATACTCCAGGCTATGCAAGGGATTGTGGTGGACGAACGTGCGCATGGGCCAGTACTGCGCGATGACCTCGCTGGCCAGTCGAATCGTCCCCCGTAATTCCATGCGGCGGGCTTCGAGCTCGCTGTGTCCGGGTGTCTCCCTCACCGGGTCCATGTGTTCTCCTGAGAGGCGGTCGAGAGGGGAGGCGTCGGCGCGTTCGACTCGAACCATCGTGAGGGCGCTGTTCCAAGCACCAGTAGCAGGAACAACACCAACACGAGCGACAGGAATTCCGTCCGGCGGAGATCTTCGTAACGAATCTCCACGCGCCCCCGGCCGAACACGAGTTGTTGCACGAGTTCCATCTGGTACCAGGAGGCAGTCAACCAGACGAGCATGATGACGGCGAAGGGTCCGGATGGGGTAAAGGTCGGTAGGAGCAACATGCTCAAGAAGCCGGAAAACACGCCGAACGGCGGCATGCCCAAGGCGGCGAGCGCGAGCAACGCCAGCAGCGTGCTGAAGCGGGGCATGGGATAGGCCATCCCGCCGAGCGCGCGAAGATCCACGTCGCCGTACCGCGCTCGGATCGCGAACCAGGCCAGCAGGAGTCCGCTGGTGGCGAGCCCGACGGCG
>Ga0268299_1004327_pt1 | contig 11270 bp, 8 predicted proteins | sample NOBtaG_FD_193484 | JGI IMG/M metagenome (GOLD analysis project Ga0268299, IMG submission 193484) | Activated sludge microbial communities from bioreactor in Nijmegen, Gelderland, Netherland - NOB reactor | ecosystem: Engineered > Bioreactor > Aerobic > Activated sludge | place: Netherlands... | reverse complement strand
GGTCGCAGTTATAGGAATAACAGCAATGGCCGGTCAAGGGCCACATGTCCGACAAACGCCAGACGAACGGCTTGCGCCGACTGGCCACGCCCAAGACCGAATGGCTGAAATAGCCGCCATGCGTATTGTAGAGCTGCACGACATCGGCAGCCTGGAACCAGGGATGCCGCAGCAATCGCCAGGACGAGGGCAAAAACAGATACTGCAGACTCAAGGCATCGGTCGCCCGGCGCGCCAGCCAATCCGCTGCCCGCCATGGCATGTTGCCCCAAATTGGTCCCGCCTCCGGCACGCCGTGCACCAGTCCCGAAACAAGCATACGCGAGGTATGGCCTCGTCGCAGGAGGCTCGAATGGATTCGATAGGCGGCCCGGCCGGACCCGCCGAGATTGTATTCCGTGCTGAGGTGCAGAATATTCATGTCGGTCCGTTACACCGGGAAGGGCCGCGTTCTCCCGTTCCCGAGCACGCCATTGCCGCCCAGCCGTACCCGGATATCCATTAATCCAGCACTTGTGAACCATTCGGTGACCGTCTCGGGAGTCTGCGGGTAATCATAGGCGGGGGCCAAGGCGTCAAACGTGTCGAGGATTCCCCATTCGGTTTTTTGTTGCTGAGACAAGGGCAGATAATGATAGTTCCAGCAAGGAATCAGCATGCCCAGCACCCGGCCTACAAGAGGAAGGCGTTTGATGAACGTATCGACGGGAAGCCATTTGGGGATGTACCACTGGAGAAATCGAAACAGCAGGTGACGCGGCATTCTCGTGGTGAGCGGCCGATAAAGATATTTACTCTTGTAGGGCTCCAACGCCCACCCCTTCAGATACACATCCACGGCCAGGTCGCCACCCGGTTTGAGAAAAGGGATGAGACTCATGAAGGACGCGTGCGGATCAGGCGTGTGCTGCAGCACTCCATAACAGAAGACCTTGTCGAACGAATGATGCCGAAAGGGAATCCGACAGAGATCGGCCTGAACGACGCACAGGTTTTCACGAGGGCCGTTATTGGCAAAACAGGCATCTACGGCGGAGCTGAGGTCGACGGAATATACCTGAGCACCGGCATCCAACATGACTTGAGTGAAGCGTCCCGCACCACAACCGGCCTCCAGAATCTTGGCGCCTTTGAGTTCGGCAGGTGACCATCCGGTCCCGCTGTAGAATCGCTCCTTCGACAAATCCGTCCCATTGAACTTATCGATTTGTGTCCGGCGAAAATGATTCCACTGCTCCCCGAAATTTTGTGAGTAGCCGCTGTCCGGCACAAACCGCGGCACAGACCCACGGATCGGTACCGTCGGGCAGGTGGCCACGCAAGTCAACGCTCCCTCTTTGATATCCCCCTGTTCCTCAAATGCACCTTCCTGCAAATTCAGTCGGTGTTGTCCACCGGCGCAGACTAACTCAGAGATATGCTCCCGACGCATCGTACTTCTCCACGCTCCCTTCTACCGCACACCCATTCAGATCGATACCGGAGATTTAATAGTCACGAGAGGGTCTCACCAGCATGGCTTAACACAACTCCTGCCAGGAAAAATTCGGGCAATCCGTAAGGGCGAGTTCGAGATACAGACTATGCCAGACCTGAAACATCAGAGCGGTCCAGACTTGAGGATGATAATCTGCCTGCCCTTCCAGATGAGGCTGGACAAACCGTGCATAGAACTCAGGTCGGAAGAGTCCTTGATCAGCCAGCCGTTTCGGCGCCAATAACCGTTCAGCCAAAGGACGCAGCGGGCCGCGGAGCCATTGTGCCGTCGGAATCACGAACCCCCGTTTGGGCGCGTGAAGCAGCTCGCTCGGCAGCAAGTCTTTCATCGCCTGTCGCAGCAAATATTTCGGATCCCCCGGCTTGGTGCGAATGTGTGACGGAATCCGCATCACCGCCTCAACGAACGTATGGTCCAAAAACGGCACCCGCGCTTCGAGCGAATGTGCCATCGAAAATCGATCGGTCATGAAGAGAAACTCTTCCGACAATTGAGTGCGCATCGCCAACTGCATCAACGCGTTCCTCGGCTCCGCGCTGTCTGATTGACGATAGTAGTCCCGCAACATCTCAGCCGTGTCTTGGTCCGGCTTTCCCTCGGCCAAGTCCGCCAACACGTCGGTCCGCTTCATGGCGTCGGAGAAGTAATAAAACGCATGCACATAGTCCCACTTAAACGGATCGCGTCCGACCATGGGCCAGTTACGCCACCGCTCTCTCGAGCGCACCCCTCCGACTCTGCGTGGAAGACGATCGATCAACGACGAGACGAGCGGCCAGCAACGTTCCATCCAAGCCGGGACCGTGGACGCGCCGGCCGGTCGGCCGACGGTCCGACGCTCCAATGCGATGTAGCGCCCGTAGTCTCCGAATAATTCGTCGCCACCGGTTCCCGTCATGCCGACTTTGACATCCCGCTGCATGAACTGAAAGACATACCAGGACGGTAACCCTCCACCGTACGGCTCATCCAAGTACCACACCATTTTGAGCAAATCACGGAGCAGATCATCGGGCTGCAGGACCAGCTCATGATGGTCGGTCCCCCAGCGCTCGGCCACCGTTCTCGCCAGCGGTAATTCATCGAGTGCGGCGGCGCCTTCTCCGACGAAGCCAAGCGAGTAGGTTTTAAGCTGTCGATGACCGCTCTCCGCGAGCAACCCGACGATGCTGGAAGAGTCCAACCCACCGGACAACGAACAGCCGATGGGCACATCGCTGAGGCTCCAGCGCTGCACGGCGGCTCGCAACTCCGCTCGCACAAGCTCGCTCCATTCCGCAGCCGAACGACCTTCCTGCGGAGCAAAGGAGGGACGCCAGTAACATTGGGTCTCCAACCGGCCGGTTTCCAACTCATACCGAAACCAATGCCCCGGCGCAAGGCGAGAAACCCCCTTCACCATGGAAGACGTCCCGGGCACGAACCGCAGCGTCAGATAGTGAGAAAAGCTGTTCTCATCGAGTGCGCGTGTCAACCCGGACATCCGGAGCAGACTCTTCAGCTCCGAAGCAAATCCAAAAGCCGCCGGCGTCCTGGCATAGTACAACGGCTTGATACCCAGCCGATCACGCGCCCCGAACAGGAGGTTTCGCTTCCGGTCATGCAGCACGAAAGCGAACATACCGTTCAGATCTGCCAGCATATTCTCCTGCTTCTCATCGTACAGGTTGAGCAGGGTTTCGGTATCGGAATTCGCCGTCACGAACCGGTGCTGACGTTGCTCCAATTGTCGTCGCAACTCCGGCGAATTGAAGATCTCGCCGTTGTAAACGATCCAGACGGACTGATCCCGGTTCGCCATCGGCTGATGTCCATGCTCAAGATCGAGAATACTGAGTCGCCGCATACCCAGACACAGGTGAGACGGGGGATCGTCATAGTACCCTCCGTCATCCGGCCCGCGATGAACGAGCGCGTCGGTCATGGACCGCACCCGTTCAGAGGCGCCTGTCCCCACCATCCCGGCTATGCCACACATAACGACGTCCTCACGGAATGATTGTGGGGGCCATTGAGTTGTTGGCCTTAAAGAGACGGCGCGAGAAAATCTTCCTGCCCACTGTTGATCCAATCCGCCAGGGTCCGAAGATCCGTCGCGGCCCGCAGGTCCCCGCCCGCCGGCAGGCAGACCCTGGTTCGCAGGCTTGCCTTGGCATCACGCTGATATTCCAACGTCACCGTGTGCAGACTGAAGGGCCGCAAGACGAACACACCATGAGCAAACCGTTCAGCTAACACCCGTTGCGCAGCCGACTGAGAGGGAATCTCCTGAATGTGCGCGAGACGATTCAAATATTCCGCTCTCGAGTCGGAGTCGATGGTAAAGCCAAGCCGATCGTATCGCCCCGTGCCGGCCGTCAAGACAGGAATGCCGAAACAGGCGGCCTCGATCCCGACGGTGCCTCGCACGGTCACACAGTAGTCGATCACCGAATACAGCGACAACGTGCTCATATGGCTATCCGGTTGAACGACCCGGACATGCGCCGGCAAGGTCTCGCCAAGCGATCGAATCGCCGTTAGTTCCGACGGCTCAGACCCGACTCCGTCCCGCACGTTCTTGACGATATTGGCAGGATGGATCTTGACGATCCAATTGAGGTGAGGATTGGCACAGGCAACCTTCATCGTCTCGACAAACCATTCCTCATAGCTCCCGAAAAGATCCGTTCCATAGAAGAACGTCCCGTCCCAGAAGATGTGCGAGAAGATGACGGCGGTCTTTTTCCGATCGTCAAGATCCAACGCTCGCCGAATCTCGGCGGCCTCTTGCAGCGTCGTATGAAACTGGGTGCCGACTTCGCCGTACCATTCGCCGCTCAGATAACTGCCGACCAATTCGCGACGGAGACGCTCCCGCTCTGCGTGAGTCCAGGGCTGGGCTTGTAGGTCGTGCCATGTCCGCACCGAAAGAGAGGCCGGATGCACGTCCCGGTTCGCCCGACTGTAACGCTTGAGCATGAGCTGGTTGTTTTTGTGGGCGGCATTCCACGTAATGGTCTCCAGGCCGGCCGCCAAGCATACATCGAACAGTTCTCCTCTCGGGCTATACCCGAGATCGACCGACAGCACCAGCTGCGGACGCACCGTCTTCACAATGTTTTGTGCCGCTTTTGCGTACGATAGGGATCGTTGAAGAAACGGCAGGAGCGCATCGCGAACCGCCTGGTTCGTGAGATCGAGGCGGCCGACGCGCAGATGGCGCAACGCGGTGGACGCCGCATATTTCCCCACGCGGATGCCGCCGTAATCCAATGCAAGGAGTTGCTCGAAGGACGCAACATCGGCCATAATCCGAACTGCTTCTGCATCCGGCGACAACCGCACGAACTCATCCCAGCACAACAGATCCTGGATGCCCGCTTCCCGATAAAAGGCGTCGACCCATCGGTCATAATCCGTCAAGACCACTGGATGATAGCCTGCCGCTTGAAACGCCTTCACCAACGCGATCTCAACGAGCAGCCCGAGGGATCCTGAGCTCACGATCAACACTTGTCGCGCAAGCCCGTGCTGCTCCGGAAGCAGATGGCGGAACGCGGCACCGTATTCACTGGAAAATTCCCGGAACTCCTGTTCTCGTACCGATTCCTGGTTGCGAAAGTCACGATCGACCGTCCGGCGGAACTGATAGTGAAGGCTGCGGACCGCGGAGAGCACATGCGCGCGAGAAAGGGCGCGCTTGAGAGACGTTTTCCAGTTGAGATGGGTCATGAAGGCGCGCGGACGAGGTGCGGTCTCCTGTTAGGTCATTTCATCGATCAGGTACGGCAACTCGGTGCTTTCCCATTTTTCAAAAATGCTGTTCATTTCAATGATACGACGGATGCCGTCTTCCAGTGTGACACGCGATTCAAACCCCAATAACCGTTTCGCCTTCTCGCCGGAACAGTAACGGCGATGGATTTCACGGCTCGCATGACGGTCGGTGCCTTGAAAGTCGGCGGCATATTTGATTTCAACCGAGGGATTCCCGCTCGCCTTGACCACGAGATCCGCCAGCTCCTTCAATGAGGTGGGCCGGTCGCTGTTGCCGAGGTTGATGACCTGACCGACGGCTTCAGGCCTGAGCAGGGCCTCCACGACGCCCCGGGCCGTATCCTCACTGTAACAGTAGGAGCGGATTTGATCGCCGCTGCCGTTGATCACGATCGGCTTCCTCGTCATGGCATTCTGAATGAACTTGGGCAGGACGAACTGGGCGGCCTGATAGGGGCCGTAGGCATTGAAGAAGCGCAGAATCACGTGCTCGAATTCAGGATACCGTTGTGCATACCCGATGCAGAGTTCCTCGCCGGCGAGTTTGCTTACCGCGTAGACAGTCTTCCCCTGCGTGATGGTTTCTTCAGTGATGGGGTTCTCGATGGGCTCGCCGTAGACCTCCGACGAGGAGGCGAACACCAGCCGCTTGATGCGATGCTGGATCGCGCAGTCCAGCACCCGCTTCGTCCCGTCCACGTTGATTTCGAGGCAGCGCAGGCGATTGACCTCCGTCCGTCGCACACCGAGCAGTGCGGCCAGATGGATGACTGCTCCACAGCCTGCCATGGCCTCACGAATCGAGGAGACATCCAGAATCGAACCATAAAACACCTTCGCCTTCTCCGGAAGAGCTTTCCTGACACGGGCGATCTGCTCGCCCAAGTCCAGCAAATGCACCTCGATACCGCGCCGATCCAGCTCACGGCAAACCTGAATCCCGATACAACCGGCGCCGCCGGTGACCAATACAGGAGCATTCATGAATTCCAAGCCTCTAATAGGTCATCTGTTTGTTGAGGAGCTTGCCGAGGTCAACATCTTCCAACACTTTGCAGATCCGTTCAGAACTGTCGCCGTCACCGTAGGGGTTTTCACAGGTCTTGAGCGTCGCTCTGAATTGGCTGTCATGGAGCGCGCGCTCGATCGCCTGTCCGATCAGACGGCGGTCGAATTCCGGCACCGTAATCACATTGCAGGCGCGCATACGGCCGGTCTGGCGACTCCCGATGTCCAGGGCCGGCAACTTGAACGAAGGCGCCTCCAGAATGCCGACGCTGGAGTTGCCGATCAACACCGACACGGCAGTCAACAGACTGAGGAACACCTCGCGGTCCAGATTTCTGAACGTCTTGATCGTCGGGACCTGCTCGTACTGCCGGATAACGCCGATGATTTCCTGTCCGGCCGCATCCACGTTAGGATACACCACCAGCGCCTGATGCCCGCTTTCCTTTACCGCAGCCAGAGTCTCTTCCATTTGCTTTCTGGCCAGATGCACTTCAGCCAACACGGCATGCTGAATGACCAGCAAGACCGGCTTGTCGAAGTCCACCCCGAACACCTTCGCCAACTCGTTCCGATCAAGCTTCTTGCCGTGCACGACGTCGTCCAGTTGCGGAGCGCCGACGTTAAAAATCCGCCAGGGCTCTTCACCCATTTTCCGCACCCGTTCGGCAGAATCTTCACAAGCCGGAAGGTGGATGTGAGCCAGCTTGGTAATGGCGTGACGGGCAGACCCGTCGATATGGCCGGACAGGTCGCCGGACTGGATGTGCGCAACCGGAATATTCATATAGGCCGCCGTGACCGTCGCGGCCAGGATTTCGGCACGATCCCCTGCCACCAGCAGAAGATCCGGCTTCAGCATATCGAACACTTGCGCGAGACCCTGCATCTCGACGCCCAGCGATTTCGACCAGGCCGTCGGTGTATCCCCGCCCACATACATGTCCACGCGGGCGGCAGGTGTAAACCCGTCCCGTACGATTTCATTGATCGACGATCCATACTCCTTCAAGAGATGCATGCCGGTCACGATGAGCTGCAATTCCAGCCGCTCGGACTGTTCGATCAAGTGCATCACCCCCTTGACATACCCATAGGTGGCCCGGGCTTCGGAAACGACGGCAATCCTGCGCTTCTTCATGCGTTCAGCTGCTCCCAGCGAATCTGGCTGTCCTTCGGAATATCTGTCTTGGCGACCTTCCCGATCACTTTCTTCAAATCTTTCGCCGCCACCGCACCGGGCCCCGGACTCGGCCGCTTCACCCAAACCATTGTCGGCGTAATGACCGTGCCGCGCGGGATCGCGACTTCCGACACGACGCTCTCGCGCGCCCAGGCGACGATTTCGCGCTCCTCCGGGAAAATCTTCCGTTCGGCCCCCCGTCCCCGGAATACGGCATCCACCCCCTTGACCAGCTCACTCAATTCATCCGGTTCGATCGACACGGGATGATCCGGTCCCGGCTGCTGCCGGTCGAGCGTGAAATGCTTCTCGATCAGACAGGCTCCTAACGCGGCGGCCCCGATGCCGGTATAAATACCTCGCGAATGATCAGACAAGCCGACCGGCACGGAGAAGAGCTCACGATACCTGGCGATCATGCCCAGGTTGACCCGGTCGTAGGGCGTCGGGTACGCGGACACACAATGCGTCAAGGCGAACGGGGTCATCAGTTGCCGCAACAGCGCAACCGTCTCTCCGACCTCTTCGATCGTGCACATTCCGGTCGAGACGATCATCGGTTTGCCCTTCCGGCCGATATGTTCGATCAGCGGCAGATTGGTCAATTCACCGGACCCGGTCTTGTACGCAGCCACCCCAAGTTCTTCGAGCATATCCGCGCCGATCCGGCTGAACGGCGTGCAGAGATACAGGATGCCCAAGGACTCGCAGAGTCGCTTCAGCTCACGATGTTGATCGATCGACAGGTTGGTTTTATCCAGCGTCACATAGAGCGGCTCGGCAAAGTTCGCCGATTGCGGCGTCTCCCGAAGCATCTCGTTATCCAGGACATGGATCTGAAACTTGATGATGTGCGCGCCCATCGCATGCGCGATATAGACCATGCGTTTGGCCGTTTCGAAGTCGCCCTGATGATTGACCGCCGCCTCGGCGATCACCAGAGGGGAATGGTCCGGTCCGATGCGATAGGGGCCGATGGGAATCGATTCGATGTCAGCCATGCTGTTCCTCCACGAGACGCTGCGCCAGCACCGCCTCCGCCACAATAAAATCCAGGGGCTCATTGATATCGATGGCTTCGCGCGGATCCTCCACGACCACCCCGTATTGCGTTCGGCCCAGCACCGATCGGTCCCGTTCCAGCACCTCGGTTCTGGTCACATACACCGTGCTGCTCTCCTCATACAAGGGCTGGCGTTCCTGCCGCCGTCTCGGCTGATCCGGAAACAGGTATTCGAAACGGCCGTCCTGCAAACGACCGTAACACTTGCGGGTCTCCGCCACCGTCATTACACAATCCAGTTCCGGATGCCGGATCGCCTCGGCGATGCAGCGATCGATCAGCCCCGTGGTCCTGAGCGGAGAGGTCGGCTCCAGGGTGACGACATACTCCGGCCGGTACCCGTCCTTGGCCAACACCTCCAGGGCATGCAACAGGGCCCATTCGGTCGGGGCTTGGTCGGTCGCCAGATCTGCCGGCCGTTCGATGACCTCCGCACCATAGTCTCGCGCGACCCTCGCGATTTCCACATGATCCGTCGAGACCACGCAGCGGTCAAGATAGGCCGAGCGCTTGGCGGCCTGGATCGTAAACGCCAACAGCGGGATGCCGTTCAACGGACGGATGTTTTTCAAGGGAATCGATTTCGACCCCCCGCGGGCCGGAATGACAGCCAGGACATGCATCAGCGCCGCACTGCCTCCGGCGTCCGCGCTGAATTCACCACTTCCGCGTGCGCCATGCGCAACCCGGGGATATGCCCGACCAAGTCCGTCCCGAACGGAGCCGGCTGCACCCGAGGTGTCGCCTGGTACAGGGAAAAGTCGAAGTGGTTCAACGCGTTCCCCTCCAGATAGCGCGATGTTTCTAGATTCACCGACAAGAGTGTCCCGCCCGGCTTGAGCGTCCGCGCCATGAAACGGAGATAATGGTTCACCGTGTCGATGGTCATTTCCTGGAACGAGGACATGTTGAAACAAAAATCCATGCTGTCGTCCGGCACCCAGTCGACTTGCGTCGGCAACAGAAACCGGACATCCGCGCGCTCATCGGCCTGCCGCGATCCAACCTCGTGGGGCAATGCAATCCGGATGTCGGGAAACACACTTTTCAGAAAACAATATCCGAACATGATCGTCTCCGGAAGGTCGATGATCGTCGTGCGCAGGGACGGATTCAGGCTCCGATAGAAGGCCACGTTGACGCAGGCCCCCGCGCCGACTTCCAGCATCTGTTCCGGAAGCGGACTTTTCTCCCGCAACACATAGGCTTCCAGGCATCGGAAATAGGGATTCGGATGCCACGCATACCAGCGTTCATGCTCCGGGCACACCGCCACATGCGGATAGAACTCCCGGAACCGCCGCTGCAATTGCACCGGATCCCGGCCTTGCCGGATGCGGGCGGCTTCCTTGCCGCCGAATAACGCGCCGAGACAGCGCAGCCAGCGTGATGTGGTCTCCCCCCCCTCTCCGCCCAAACCGACTTCGACGGAGGACGGAAATGCATGACCGCCTTGCAACAGAATGGTGTCCAGCGAGAACCCTGTGAATGTCTGTCCCGCCCAATGCTTCCAGAGGTCCGACGGTCGATACAGCGGATGCGCCGCGATGCGGGCACCGACCTCCTCCTCCCACAGAAACCGCACATAATCCAGCAATGTGCGCACTTCCTCGCGGGTAGGCGAGAACGCCGTCTGAAACATCGTCTTATCGCGAACGGCAAATTTCATATCGCGCCATCCCGCCGGCTACGCAAGCGGCGAAAGCAGAACCCGGCACAGATAGAGCCGGCGCTGAATCAGGGCGCGCGCCAACCGGACCTTCGAGGAGGCGTTCATATACTCCCATTGGTCCGGCGCCAACCATTGCAGGAACAGCGGCAGCCTGGCCGGGACCTGCGCGGCATCCTGTTCGGAAAAATATCCCAGCCGGCGACCGAGTTGATAGGTCCGGAGCAAAATCAGGTTCCGCTCGCGCTCGGTCAGGATGTCATCGTACCCATAGGCTTTCGCCATATCGGACACGACCTCCGCGGGTGTCTCCACGCCTTTCAGGCTCGAATTGATCGGAAGGGATTTGGTATGCCGACCTCCCAGGACCGTTTGGACCGTCGGCTCATCGGGAGGCGCGACGCCCAGCCAGGAACAGATATCCGTGACCGTGCGGGTCGGCGAATCGCAGATATCCTCATAGCGAACGAGATAGTGCCGAGTCGGATCCGTCGTAAGACCCTGCAGCGTGAACTCCGCATGTGGAATCCAACGAGACTCCAGTTGTAAGCGGAGAATGTCGCCGCCCTGAAACCAGAACGGCTTTTGCTTCAAGACCATGTCCGTGCGCTTGAGCGAGCTGTAATTGGAATACGGATGCCGCATGATGTGAAGACATTTCATGCCGGGAAACATGGCCTGGTAGCGGAAAAGATCCGAGACTTCGATCGACTTGAACATCAGCAGCGGCGGCGTCGGCAACGTCCGCCGGTCGTAACAGAGACGGATGGCGTCCAGATAGGATTCCAAGTCGTGCGTCGCATCGCCGGTGATATGCGCCATGATGCGCTCGAGCGGAACGCCGTCGGGAGAAATGGGCTCCACCAGCTTATCCAGATAGGTCTGCTTGAGCTCATCCAGCTGATCGGCCGCCCAGGCTCGAACCAACTGCCGCTGCCGTTGCTCGAACGTCTCTCCCGCTTGACCGGACAGATGCGACGCGCAGGAGGCTACCGTCCGCTTCACGGCGCTCTTCAGCGAACGCGGCGCGAAACTGCGCAAGTAGTTCAGCTCGATCGGGTAGATCCACAGGCCGGGACTGCCGTCCAGC
>Ga0268299_1004326_pt1 | contig 11271 bp, 7 predicted proteins | sample NOBtaG_FD_193484 | JGI IMG/M metagenome (GOLD analysis project Ga0268299, IMG submission 193484) | Activated sludge microbial communities from bioreactor in Nijmegen, Gelderland, Netherland - NOB reactor | ecosystem: Engineered > Bioreactor > Aerobic > Activated sludge | place: Netherlands... | reverse complement strand
GCTGGCATCGGAGGGTTGGAAGTCCCCCGCCGGAGCGGGCTGCGTCAGAAGCGTAACCTCGCCCTTGAGATGATTGCCGCTGATCGGGGCGCCCGACTGGTCCACCTCGATGCACTTGAGCTCACCCTGGAAACCCGGTGACACCGGCGGAACCCGGCCCGGATCGAAGCCGGCGTCGTTGCAGTCCTGGGTCGACAGGTTGCAGGTCGGATCGAACGGATCGGTGGTGCGGCCGAGCGAGATCACCCAGTGGGTCGGCTGCTGACGGGTCAAGGTGATGTCGAAGTCGACCTCCTGCCAGAGAGCAGGATTGAGCGGACCGGGCGGAAGCTCGGGGTCGGTCAGACGCGCGTCGACGTAGAAGCAGTGGGCGTAGACGATCGAATTCGAGGTGTTGGAGATCTGGATGATGCTGTCGAAGTCGTCGTTGAACAGCAGCTTCGGGAAGATCAGGATCGAGGAGCTCTTCTCGGTCGACACCTCGGCGCCGACCGGTGCAGCGATGAGGGCGAGTGCCAGGACTGCAAAGCGAATTCGATGACCGCACATCCGTCCCATTCCCGGATCTCCTTCCCGCACTTCCGCGCAAACAACGGCGCCTCCCCCGCCAGGCCGACCCCGGGGAACACGCCAAAATAGAGGGCGCCCTTATAGTGTGGGGGTCGGGACCTGTCAAGAAAAAGACAGGCGGATCGCCAAGTAGAAAAGTCCTTGTCGATCAAGCAGGAACGACGGTTACCCAGCCCCGCTCGCGGCCCTGCGGCCCGCGCGTGATCTGCTGGTAGAGGTGCTGCATCTGCTGGGTCACCTGCCCGGGCCGGCCGTCGCCGATGCGGCGGCCGTCGAGCTCGCGCACCGGGGTGATCTCGGCCGCCGTCCCGGTCATGAAGACCTCGTCGGCGATGTAGATGGCGTCTCGCGTGAGCGGACCCTCGAGGGTCTTCACCCCGAGATCCGCCAACAACGCCATCGCCGTGTCGCGCGTGATCCCGGGGAGCGGCGACGCCAGCGGCGGCGTCACCACCACCCCGTCGCGAATCACGAAGACGTTCTCGCCCGGCCCCTCCGCGACCAGCCCGTTGGTGTCGAGCAGCAGCGCCTCGTCGTAGCCCAGCGCCCGGACTTCGCGACTGGCGAGGATCGAGTTGACGTAGTGCCCCACCACCTTCGCGCGCGGCATCAGGGTATTGACGTGAAACCGCTGGAACGACGAGGTCTTGACTCGGATCCCCTCGGCCACACCGCGATCGCCGAGGTAGGCGCCCCAGTGCCAGGCGGCGACGCTGACGCGCACCGCGTTGTCGGCCGCCAAGCCCATCTCGCCGTCGCCCAGGAAGGCCAGCGGGCGGATGTAGCAGGAGCGCAGGCGGTTCCGCCGCACGGTCTCGATGCAGGCCTCCTCGAGCATCTCCTGCGTGTAGGGCAGCGCCAGGCCGAGGATGTGGGCCGAGTCCACCAGCCGCCGGACGTGCTCGCGCAGCCGGAAGATGCCGGGGCGCCCGTCCGTGCCCTCGTAGCAGCGGATGCCTTCGAAGACGCCGAGGCCGTAGTGGAGGGTGTGCGTCAGGACGTGAACCTTCGCCTCCGACCAGGGTACGAACTCGCCGTCGAGCCAGATCAGCTCGCTGGTCTCCATCTCTACTCCCCCGCTCCCATCCAGGTCGCGAAATCATGCTGCGCCCGCTCACCGAGCCGGCGGCGCTTCTCGCGCCCCCGCTCGCGACATTCGATCGGCGGGAACAGGCCGTAGTTGGCGTTCATCGGCTGGAAGTCGCGCCGGCTGCGGTCGGTGACGTAGGCCAGCAACGAGCCCAACGCCGTACTCGGCGGCGGCACCCGCAGCGGCTCGCCGGTGAGGAGGCACCCGAGGTTGATGCCGGCGAGGAGTCCGGCGGCGGCGGACTCGACGTACCCTTCGACGCCGATGAGTTGCCCGGCGAGGAACGTCTCCGGGCGCGCGACGAGTTGCAGCGTCGGCATGAGGACGCGCGGCGAATCGATGAAGGTGTTGCGATGCAGACTGCCGAGCCGCACGAACTCGGCCCTCTCGAGGCCGGGGATCATCCGCAGCACGCGCCGCTGCTCGGGATAGGTCATCTTGGTCTGGAAGCCGACCATGTTGTAGAGCGTGCCGGCGCTGTCGTCCTGCCTGAGCTGTACGACCGCGAACGAGCGCTGCGGGTTGCGGGGGTCGACGAGGCCCACGGGTCGCATCGGCCCGAACGCCAGCGAGTCGCGCCCGCGCCGTGCCATCTCCTCGATCGGCATGCAGCCCTCGAAGTAGACGCACTTCTCGAAGTCGCGCGTCGGCACCTTCTCGGCGGCCAGCAGCGCGTCGACGAAGGCGTAGTACTCGTCGCGCGTCATCGGGCAGTTGATGTAGTCGTCGCCGCCCTTGTCGTAGCGCGAGGCGCGGAAGGTCCGCTCCGGATCGATCGATTCGGCCGTCACGATCGGCGCGATCGCGTCGTAGAAATAGAGATACTCCTGCCCGAGCAGATCGCGCAGATGCGACGAGAGCGCCGGCGAGGTGAGCGGGCCGGTGGCGAGAATGCACGGCCCCGCGGGGACGTTCTCGATCTCGCCGCGGACGATCTCGATCCGCGGCTCGCCCTCGATCGCCGCGGTGATGCCGGCGGCGAAGGAGTCGCGGTCGACCGCCAGCGCCGCGCCGGCGGGCACGCGACAGCGATCCGCGACCTCGAGCACGAGCGAGCCGAGCAGGCGCATCTCCTGCTTCAGCAGGCCGACCGCAGTGTCGAGCGAGTCGTTGCGGAGCGAGTTCGAGCAGACCAGCTCCGCCAGGCGATCGGTCTGGTGCGCTTCGGTTCCCCGCACCGGGCGCATCTCGTGCAGGCGCACGCGCCAGCCGCGACGCGCGAGTTGCCACGAGGCCTCGCAGCCGGCGAGCCCGCCGCCGACGACGGTCACCGGCCCGGCGTTCGACATCAGACCGCCTCGGCCTCGGACATCGTCTCGCTGTAGTCGCAGCCCTCGCTCAGGCAACGGCGGACCGTGCCGGAGCGCTTGGTCGTCTTCTCGACCACGAAAGGCGCGCCACACTGCGGACAGGGCTCCGGAATCGGCTTGTCCCAGGTGGCGAAGCGACAGGCGGGAAACCGGCTGCAACTGTAGAAGATCTTCCCGCGGCGAGACTTCTTCTCCATGATCTCGCCCTCCTTGCACTCCGGGCAGTTCACCCCGGTGGGCACTGGGCGGACCATGGGACGCACGGTCTTGCACTCGGGATAGCCGGTGCAGCCGAGGAACTTGCCGTAGCGGCCGAAGCGCACCTGCATCGGCTTGCCGCAGTTCTCGCAGACCTCGTCGGTGACCTCTTCGTTGACCACCTGCACGTTGCCGTCGACGTCGCGGGTGAAGTTCTTGGTGCTCTTGCACTCCGGGTAGCGCGGGCAGGCCAGGAACTCGCCCGAGCGCCCCCACTTGATCACCATCTTCGAGCCGCAGTTGTCGCACGGGATCTCGGTCGGCTGGCCTTCGCGCTTGACGTCGCGCATGCGCTCGTCGGCGTGCGCGAGATCGCGCGAGAACGGCTCGTAGAACTCGCGCATCGCGTCGACCCACTTGCGCTTGCCGTCCTCGATGTCGTCGAGCACGTTCTCCATGCCGGCGGTGAACTCGGCATTGAGGATGTCCGGGAAGGCGTCGACCAGCAGTTCGGTCACCAGGAACCCGAGCTCCGTCGGCATCAGCCGGCGCTGCTTGTCCTCGGCGACGTACTCCTTGTTGAGAATGGTCGACATGATCGTCGCGTAGGTCGAAGGCCGGCCGATGCCCTTTTCCTCCAGTTCCTTGATGAGGGTCGCCTGGGTGAAGCGCGGCGGCGGCTGGGTGAAGTGCTGCTCGGGCAGGAGGTCGAGCAGGCGCAGCGAGTCGCCCTCCGCGAGCGCGGGGAGGAGACGGTCGCTGTCGTTCTCCTCCTCCTCGCCGTCCTTCTTCTCGTCGTCCTTCCCTTCGGTGTACACGCGAATGAAGCCGTCGAACTTCATCACCTGGCCGGTGGCGCGGAAGGTCGTGCCGTCGGCGGTGATGTCGACGGAGGTCTGGTCGAACACCGCCGGCATCATCTGACTGGCGACGAAGCGATTCCAGATCAGCGTGTAGAGCGCCAGCTCCTCGCTGGAGAGATAGGCCGCGACCTTGTCCGGCGGATACTCCATCGAGGTCGGGCGGATCGCCTCGTGGGCGTCCTGCGCCCCCTTCTTGGTCGCGTAGAGGTTGGGCTTCGGCGGCAGGTACGGCTCGCCGAACTTGCTCTGGATGTAGGCCCGCACCGCGTCGAGCGCCTCGGGCGAGACGCGCGTCGAGTCGGTGCGCATGTAGGTGATCAGGCCGACGCTTCCGTCGGCTCCGATCTCCATGCCCTCGTACAGCTTCTGCGCCACCCGCATGGTTCGGCTGGGCGAGTAGCCGAGCTTGCGCGACGCCTCCTGCTGCAACCGCGAGGTGATGAACGGCGGCGTCGGGTTGCGGCGGCGCTCCTTGCGCTCGACCTTGGTGACGGTCCAGGTCTCGCTCCGCAGCTTCTCGGTCAGCTCCCGCGCCTGCGACTCGTTCTCGACCCGGAACTTCTCGGGGTCGAGACGCTTGTCGCCAATGCGGACGAGACGCGCGGCAAAGGGCGGCGGCTGCGGCCCCTCGAGCTGCGCCGTCAACGACCAGTACTCCACCGGCACGAAGGCGCGGATGGCGCGCTCGCGCTCGCAGATGATCCGCACCGCGACCGACTGGACGCGGCCGGCGGAGAGGCCGCGGCGCACCTTCTTCCAGAGCAGGGGCGAGATCTGGTAGCCGACCAGGCGATCGAGGATGCGGCGGGTCTGCTGCGACTCGTAGAGGTTCTGGTCGAGGTCGCGCGGGTTCTCGATCGCCTTCTGCACCGCGCTCTTGGTGATCTCGTTGAACAGCACGCGGCGGATCTTGGCCTTCGAGCCCTTGCCGCCGATCTTGGTGGCGATGTGCCAGGCGATCGCCTCGCCCTCGCGGTCCGGGTCGGGCGCGAGGAAGATGGTCTCCTTGTCCTTCGCAGCCTGCTTGAGCTCGTCGATCACCTTCTTCTTGCCGGTGATGACGGTGTACTCGGGCTCGAAGTCCTTCTCGATGTCGACCCCCAGCTTGCTCTTGGGCAGGTCGAGGATGTGGCCGACCGAGGCCTTCACCTGGTAGTTGCGGCCGAGGTACTTCTGCAGCGTCTTCGCCTTCGCAGGCGATTCGACGATCACCAGATTCTTCGCCATTATCCGTGAATCCGTTCCGGCCCCATCGCGGCGGCGACAAAGAACTTGCCGGGAAGTTGTCGCACCCTCCCCTTGAGCTCGAGAGACAGCAGCGTCTCGAGCGTCCGCGGGGCAGTCCATCCCATGAGTGTCATGATCTGATCGATGTGGAGTGGCTCGTTCGGCAGCGAGACCAACAGGAGTTGTTCCGTCTCGTTCGGCTCCTCCGCGTCAGGCCGATAGCCGCTGGCCAGCGTCGCCAGGAGCTGCGGAGCGACCTCCTCGATAATGTCCTCGACGGTCTCCGTCAACTTCGCCCCCTGTCTCAGGAGGCGGTGGGGACCCGTGCTCCGCGCCCCCACGGGACCAGGAACTGCAAAGACTTCGCGACCTTGCTCGCCGGCGAGGCGGGCCGTGATGAGCGAGCCACTTTTGTCGGCCGCCTCCACCACCAGGGTTCCCAACGCCAGGCCGCTGATGATCCTGTTGCGCGCCGGGAAGTTCTCCGCATCGGGCCCGGCGCCGGGAGGAAGCTCGCTCAGCACCGCGCCGCAGGCGGCGGTCTGCGCCGCGAGATCGCGATGCTCGGGCGGATAGACGACGTCCAGACCCGACCCCAGCACGGCGACGGTTCGACCGCCCGCTCGGAGGGCGGCGCGGTGCGCCTCCGCATCGATCCCCCGCGCCAGCCCGCTGACCACGGTGACGCCCAGCCGCGCCAGCCCGTCGGTCAACCGGCGCGTCATTTCCCGTCCGTAGGAACTGGGCGCGCGCGTGCCCACGACCGCGATGGCGAGGTCGTCCTCGGGCGCCAACGCGCCCCGCATATAAAGGAAGGGCGGCGGGTCGGGGATCTGTCGCAGGCGCTCGGGGAAGGCATCGTCGTTCCACACCAGCAGGCGCCCTCCGCTGCGCTCGAGCGCGCGCAGGTGGCGCTCGACGAGGCGCCAGCCGTCGAAGGCGGCGATCGCCTGCGCGACCTCCGCACGGACACCGAGTGCCGCGATCGCCTCCCACTTCTGGTGCAACACCTCGACGGGTTCGCCGAACGCTGCCAGCAACTGTCGATAGACCGAGTTGCCGACGCCGCGCACCTGCTTCAGGGCCAGCCATGACCCCCAGGCGCTGTCCGTCTCGTACATGAGCCGCCCTCCTTAGCCGACACCCCGGAGCGCCGCAACGCGAAACGCCGCTGCCGGGGAACGGCTTGACAGGTACACCGACAGAAGCCACGCTTTCAAGTCGTAATGTCCGAGTCGCCCTCACGCATCGTCATCGGTTTCGTCGTCGCCTGCGCGGTCCTGACGCTGATCGCCATCTTCCGCTCCGGGAGCTCCGAGCCGGAGGAGCCGGCCCCGCGTCCAGGGTCCTTCGGCACCGCTGCTCAGAAACCGAAGGCGGGCGGTTCCGGTTCGTTCGGGCAGCGCGGCTCCGACTTCGCCTCCGCCGGCGATGCCAGCCGTCCCCGCGATCTCCCCGGCAGCGGCATCGGCGGGGCGCGACCGGGAGGGCTGACCGTCCCCGACGAGAAGGTCGCCCCGCCCGACGCCCTGGTCGAGAACGCCGAGGCGCCCGCGGGCGGAGCCCGCAACCTGGCGGCCGAGCCGGTGCCGGCGGCGCCGCTCGAGACCGGCGGCAGCGCCGGCGTTCCCGAGTCGCTGGACGCGGAGGCGGCCGCCGCCTTCCCCGGCTTGCCCGACGGCGCCTCGCTGGCCGTGCCCTTCAACGGCAACGGCGCCTCGTTGGGTGCGGCAGTGCCCTTGGTCGACGAGAACGTCGTCTACGACGTCGACGACGGCGCCTACTTCCCACCCGACGCGCGCTTCGCCTATGCGGACTCGGGCTCGGTGCAGAACAACGCCGGCACGATCGCGTTCTGGGTGAAGCCCAACTGGACCGCCGACGACCCCCGCACCGCCTCACTCATCCAGTTCCGCACCGACAACTGGTCCAACCGCCTGCAGATCTTCAAGAACGGCATCTACCTGCGCTACCTCTTCACCGACAACACCGGCACCGAGACCAACGTCTCGGTCAACATGGAGCAGCCGGCCAACCCCCCGTGGGAGCCGGGCGTGTGGCACCACATCGCCGTGACCTGGGGCGACTCGATCATCACCATGTACGCCGACGGCCGCATCGCCGGCCAGGGGACCTACTTCGGCGCGCTCGACGTGCCGAGCGGCACCGAGCTCTACGTCGGCTCCGATCGTCCGGGCGGCACCTCGGGCGCCGACGCGACGCTGTCGCGCTTCGTCGTCGCCGACCGCGTGATGGACGGCGGCGAGGTCGAGGAGATGTTCAACACCCAGCACCCCTGAGAGGGTGCGGTCACGCTTCGCCGGCGCAGCCCGTGTTCGACGCGTTCAATCCGGCGACGATCTCGTCGACGGTGACGTCGCGGTTGCGGTCGAGATCGCCGGCGCCGCAGACGGCGGGGTGAGCCTCGCCGAGTGCGACGCCGACCAGCAGGACGAGTTCGTCCACGTCGACCATCTCGTCGCCGTTGCAGTCGCCGCCGCACGGCCGCGGCGGCAGCTCCCGCACGGACACGGCGAAGGGCGTTCCCGCCACCGGCTCTCCAAAGCCGTCGAGCCCGAACGAATCGTGCGCCGGGAAGCGCAGGGGCTCGTCGAAGCTGGGCGCGAAGCGCCCGAGAGCGAAGTCGAGATCCTCGACCTCCGACACCCCGGAGATGATCGGCGCCACGACGGCGGCGATGTAGCCACCGATCGCGAGCTGGCCGACGGTGCCCTGCACGCCGGCGTTGATCAGCCAGTCGAGGTTGTTGTCCAGCCGATTCGCGGCCAAGGAGTAGCGCGGGAAGACCTGCACGCCGCCCTCCGGCTGGATCACCTCCACCGCTTCCACGCGATGGCGCCACAGCGGCAGCTCGACCACGTACTCGCCGCGCTCGTCGGCGACGACCTCGGCGAATTCGGCAGCGCCACCCGCGCGCACCTGCACCGACCGGCTGAACACCAGCTCGACGACGAGGTTGGGATGGAAAACGATCTCCTGGTCGAAATAGAGGAAGTCGACGACATCGAGGTCGATCAGGTTGGCCTCCACCTCCAGCAGCCGCTTGCCCGCCAGCTTCGCGATCGGAAAGCCGGCCGGGAGCTGAGGCGGCAGCTCCAGTTGGCCGCCCCCGGGCGGCAAGCCGAAGCCGACCAGACTGCCATCGATGTCGACGCCGAGACGGACCAGGTCGGTGTCGATGACGCCGTCGTCGATGCTCAGCTTGCTCAGGTCGCCACCGACCGCTTCCAGGCTGGACTGGAGCGCATCGCGCTTGCCGGTGATCGTCGTGTTGCGCAGCGAGCCGTCGGGCCGGAGTTGCTCGCGCGCCTGCTCGATGCGCTCGTCCGCACCGGCGACGCCGGTGAAGGCGTTGCCGCCGTCGAAGTCGGGGTGCGCGGGCGTGTCGAGCAGCGGAGTGCGGAAGAGCATCTCCACCACGTCGGTCGACACCGGCGGGTTGAAGGAGCAGTCGGGGCGCGGCAGCACCTCGCAGAACGGAGCCGGCTTGGGCGGAATCGTCACGTCGAAGGGGAACTGCAGCGGCAGGACGAACGGCCCGATCGGGTCGAGCACCCGGCCCTCGAAACCGCCGAGCGCGACGTCGGTATTGACGCGGACCTGCAGACCGGCCCCCAACCCCGCCTTGACCTCCACGACCGAGTTGACGATGCGACCCTGCTCGTCCGCCTCGGGGTCGTCCGCGGTGGCGAACGCGCTGATCGCGCGCGTGCCGCGGATCTGCTCGCCGCTCGAGTAGTCGATGCCGGCGTACTCGACGATGGCGCGCGCATCGATCTTCGCCGTCGTGTTCAGCGCCAGCGAGACGTTCGGATACTCGCTCGCGAGCGAGGGGGAGGTCGGCGCATGGCTGCCGTAGATCGCGAAGACTCCCCCTGGGACGACGGCGTCGGCCGTGGTCGCCAGGTGGACGGCGGTCGGATAGACCACGTCGACACTGCCCCCGTCGAGGACCAGTTCTCCCTCTACCCCGATCTCGACGTCGGAGCTGACCTCCGCGATCAGGCCGATGTCGTACGGGCGCATCGTCCCGCTCGTGGGGCGCGGGCCGATGCCGGGGCCGACGTCGAAGGAGAGGCGATCGGTGGCCACCGTCACCGTATCGGGCCCGAGCAGATCGGTGCAGTTCGGGTACGTGCCGCCGTACAGGCAGCAGGTGGCCTGCACCACGGGACGGATGTTTCCTCCCGCGATGCACTGAGCCTCGGTCGGCGTCGCGCGGCCGCGGCACGAGCGCGACACCGTCCCGACCACGGGGAGGGTCACCGACACGGTCTGGGTGCGCACCAGCTCGTGCCGGCAGATGGCGACGGCGCGTTGCCAGATCGCCTGCGCGGTCTCGACCGGAATCGGCTGCTCGAGGCGGAAGATGGCGCCATGGGAGAGCGGGCCGCGCCGATCTCGGAACACCGGCGTGCTGCCGAACGGAATCGACTTGCTGGCGCTCCCCTGCCCCGCGCCGGCCCCCAGGAGCGGCTGGCCGAAGGTCTCGAACACGACCTCGTCTCGCAGCGAGATCCCTGCGACGATCGCCGGGGCGAGAACGCAGAGCGTCTGCGCCAGCAGCGCAGCGCCGACCGCGAAGCGTGCCCTCACACCGGTCAGCTACCACCCCCGTGCCGCGGCGACAACCGACGAAGTGCGTCGGAGCGCGGCGCGCGCTCCCCGCGCCATGCGCCGAAGCGGAGCGCCTGCTCGGGGGCACGCGGCGCAGATCGCGCTTGATTTCGCCACGCTCGCCAGTAAAGTCGCCGCCGAGTTCAGCAAGGAGGCTGACGATGTTGGCGACCGTTCTGTCCAGCGCACTCCGGGGCATCGACGCCCTGCTCGTCGAGGTCGAGATCGCCCTCGCCACCGGCAAGCCCAGCCTGGCCTTCGTCGGCCTGCCCGACACCGCGGCGCGCGAGAGCGTCTTCCGCATCGGCTCGGCGCTGCGCCACTCGCGCCTGCGGGTCGAGCCGATGAAGGTGACCATCAACCTGGCGCCCGCCGACATCCGCAAGGAGGGCGCGGGCTACGACCTGCCGATCGCCCTCGGGCTGCTGGCGGCCTACGGCGAGGTGCCGCACGACCGCCTGCGCCAGTACGCCGTCGTCGGCGAGCTGTCGCTCGACGGCTCGGTGAAGCCGGTGCGCGGGGCGCTGCCAGTGGCGACAGCCGTCTCGGGACGGGGCCTGCGCGGCATCCTGCTGCCGGCGGCGAACGCGCGCGAAGCGGCGGTGGTGCAGGAAGTGGAGGTGCTGCCGGTCGCGACGCTGGCCGAGGCGGTGGCCTTCCTGCGCGGCGCCCACGAGATCGAGCCGGTGCGCGTCGACCTGGCGCGCGTGTTCCAGTCGCAGGCGTCGTACGACGTCGACTTCGCCGAGGTGAAGGGGCAGGAGCACGTCAAGCGCGCGCTCGAGGTCGCCGCCGCCGGCGGCCACAACGCGATCCTCGTCGGCCCGCCGGGCTCGGGCAAAACGATGCTCGCCAAGCGGTTGCCGACGATCCTGCCGCCGCTCACACTGGCCGAGGCGATCGAGGCGACGCGCGTCGCCAGCGTGCTCGGGCTGATGGACGGCCGCCCGTTGATCACCACGCGACCGTTTCGCGCCCCGCACCACACCATCAGCGACGCCGGCCTGGTCGGCGGTGGCGGGCTGCCCCGCCCGGGCGAGGTCTCGCTGGCGCACAACGGCGTCCTCTTCCTCGACGAGCTGCCGGAGTTCCGCAAGAACGTGCTAGAGGTTCTGCGCCAGCCGTTGGAGGAGAAGCGTATCACCATCGCGCGCGCCGCCAGCTCGCTCACCTTTCCCGCCAACGTCATGCTGATCGCGGCGATGAACCCGTGCGGTTGCGTTGCCCTTCTGTCAGTACTTCGGAGGAAGACGGTAAGTAGGCGAGGTCGATCTCGACCTCGTCCTTGCCGATCGTGATCCGTTCCGTAATGGTTTCGATCACTTGACGCTTCTCCTCTCGAGCCAGGTCATCCCAACGACCGTGGAGGTCCTTG
>Ga0268299_1004325_pt1 | contig 11276 bp, 7 predicted proteins | sample NOBtaG_FD_193484 | JGI IMG/M metagenome (GOLD analysis project Ga0268299, IMG submission 193484) | Activated sludge microbial communities from bioreactor in Nijmegen, Gelderland, Netherland - NOB reactor | ecosystem: Engineered > Bioreactor > Aerobic > Activated sludge | place: Netherlands... | reverse complement strand
GCAGCGGACGGCGGAATCGGGGCGTAGTCACCGACCCACCCTAAAAAATCGGTTTTCGAATGTCCCGCCAATTATCAGACCTGACACCACACCAGCTGTTTAGCCGGGAGGACGGACGGCCCCTACCGCCGCCGATCTTCCTTGCCCCGTCAGCTCATCCGCATCGGCATGATGACGTAGAGGAACGGCTTCGCAGTCTTCAGCACCCCGGGGCTCAGGTCGTCTATCAGCTCGAAGACCACCTCCTCCTCGTCGAGGGCCTTCAGGGGGTCCAGCAGATAGGCAGGATTGAAGGCGATGGCCAAGTCGCGGCCCTGGTATTTGATCGCCATCACTTCCCGAGCCTCGCCAACCTCGGGGGTGTTGGCGGTGATTGCCAATTGGTTGCGGCTGAAGCTGAGACGCACCGAGTTGCTCTTTTCGCTGGTCATCAGCTCGGCCCGGCGCAACGCGCTCAAGAGCTCTTCCCGCGGCAGAGGAATCCGCTCTTGGGCCTCCGGAGGGATCACCTGCCGGTAGTTGGGGTAGTTGCCATCCACCAGCTTCGACATGATCAAGACCGGGAACGCCCCATCTCCGGTTTTGGTGAAGGCCACTTGGTTCTCCGAAAATCGGATCTCCACCGTGCCTGAGGTGGCCAGCAGGCGGTTGACTTCATTAATCGCCTTGTTGGGAACGATAAACTCCGCTTGGGCTTCCTGAGGCACATCCGTGGCCTCGTCGGTCAGTGCCAACCGCCGGCCGTCGGTGGCCACCAAGGTCACCTTGTGCTCGCGAAGGCTGAAAAAGATGCCATTGAGGACGTACCGTGCCTCGTCCGTGGACGCCGCAAAACAGGTCTTGCGCAGCATGGCCTTCAGTTTGTCCTGGGGAATTTGTACCACCCGGGACTGCACGAAGCTCGGCAGCGGCGGGAACTCATCCGCGGGAAGGCCATTGATTTTGTAGAACGATCCCCCGGCCTCCAAAGTCATGGTGGCTTTATCGTCAACGGCTATCGCCAGATCCGAAGCGGACAGCTCGCGGGAGATGCCGAAGAACTTCTTCACCGGAACGGTGGTCCGGCCGGGTTCGGCGACGATCGCCTCCACGCTGCACGTGATGGTGACATCCAAGTCGGTGGCCGTGAGCTCCAAACGGCCGTCGGACGCCACCAAGAGCACGTTGGACAGGATCGGCAACGTGGTTCGGGATCCAACGACGTTCTGGACAGCCTGGAGACCATTCAGCAATTGGTCCTTGGCGATCGTGAGCTTCATGCTGACGGCGAGTATTGTAGATTTAGGAGAAAGAGAAAGCTATTAGTAGGGGGTGTGAACAAGTGGAACAACCACCGGCTGTAGTGGAAAAGATTAGGGAAGATGGAGATGGGCCAAGTGAGCAACTCGGGAGAAGTGACCTACCGGAGGCCTCATCTGGGGGTAACTCGTCCTTGTCGCCATCTTGTTCGCACTCCATGCGCAGGCGTTCTGCTCACGCTGAGGACGCCAAGGCCGCAAGGGACAGAGCCTCTGTGGCGGGACGCGGTTTCCGGGTCCCCATCTTCCTCCGCCTAGTCTCAGCAGATCCCTTCGGGACTCGAGGGAAGGCTCCTAGGCCGGGCGCGTCCCGCGTGCCCCGTAGCCGCCCCACACGCGCAGCGGGGGAAATCAGGGATTCGCGCTACTCGTCCCGGCAATGGGGGAGGGACAGGGAAAAAACGGGATTCCGGAAATTTTCTTTCGTTCGTTCGCGCCGTCCCCATCTTTGAGGCCTCGCGTGGATCATCGTCCGAAACACTACTGCGGCGTTTTTGGAGTCTATGGCCACCCCGAGGCGGCCGTCGTTTGCTACTACGGCCTGTATGCGCTCCAGCATCGGGGACAGGAGTCCGCAGGGATCGTGACTTACGACGGCGCAGAGTTCCAGATCCACAAGGGCATGGGGCTCGTCCCGGCGATCTTCGACATGCCGTTGCTTGAGAAGATGAAGGGGGCGGCGGCCATCGGCCATACGCGGTATTCGACGGCCGGCTCATCCACCCTCCGCAATGCGCAGCCGCTGACGGTGGATTGCGCCCGGGGGAAGATCGCCATCGCGCACAACGGCAACCTCACCAATGCGGCGGAGCTGCGCGACGAACTGGAGGCCCAGGGATCCATCTTCCAGACGACGGTGGATTCGGAGATCATCCTGCACCTCCTGGCCCAGCCGACGCGGCCCGGCGGCCCCGAGAGCGCTCTGATTGACGCGATGCACCGGATCCAGGGGGCGTATTCGCTGGTGATCCTGACGGAGTCCGAGCTGATTGGCGTCCGGGATCCTCATGGATTCCGCCCATTGAGCCTGGGCCAGATGGATAACGGCGCGTATGTGCTGGCCAGCGAGACCTGCGCGTTCGATCTGGCGAAGGCCAAGTTCATCCGGGATGTGGAGCCGGGGGAGATCGTCATCATCAACCAAGACGGCGTGCGATCGGTCCAGGCGTTCCCCGGACAGAAGCGCCGGGCATTCTGCGTGTTCGAGTACGTCTATTTCGCCCGGCCGGACTCCTCGATTGACGGGCGGAACGTGTATCAGGTTCGGGTGGAAATGGGCCGGCAGTTGGCGAGGGAGAACCGGATTGACGCGGATGTGGTGATCCCGGTGCCGGACAGCGGCGTCTGCGCGGCGCTGGGGTATTCGATGGAGAGCGGGATTCCCTTCGAGATGGCGTTTGTGCGGAATCACTACGTCGGACGCAGCTTTCTCCAACCGTCCCAGTTCGTCCGGGACTTCGCCGTCCGGGTCAAATTGAATCTCATCGGGGACCTGGTGAAGGGCAAGCGAGTCATCATCATTGACGATTCCATCGTGCGCGGAACAACCAGCAAGGCCCGGGTGACCAGTCTCAAGGAAGCCGGCGCCCGGGAGGTGCATTTCCTCGTCAGTTGTCCGCCGCACATCAATCCGTGCGTGTACGGCATTGACTTCCCCGAGCGCGACAAGTTGATGGCCGCGACGCTCAGCCGGGAAGGCATCCGGGAGTTCCTGAATGCGGATTCCCTGGGTTACCTCACCGAGGAAGGCATGGTTCGGGCCACGGGCCATCCGAAGGACCGGTTCTGCCTCGCCTGTTTCAACGGCGATTACCCGGTCAAATTCGAGAGCAGCATGGAGAAGCATCTCCTGGAGAGGCGCCGGAGTCGCAGCACCAGCCTGGGATCCGAAGTCGCCGTGGCCGAGCGACAAAGGCAGTTGCTCTAGGGCGGCCGTTGGGAGATCACTCCACACGCGCCGAGGTGGGCTGGGGGGTGACCGCCTTCAAGCGGGGCTCTTAAGGCAGAGGGACCGCTCAGAGGATGTTCGCCGCGAGCTCCGCCAGTTCGCTGCGTTCGCCGCGGGACAACTCCACGTGGGCCGCGATGGCATGCTCACGGAAGCGGTTCACCACGTAGATGAAGCCGTTGCTGGCGGCGTCCACGTAGGGATTGTCAATCTGGTAGGGATCTCCGGTGAGGACGATCTTCGTGCCGTGGCCCACCCGGGTGATGATGGTCTTCACCTCGAGCGGTGTGAGGTTCTGCGCCTCATCAATGATCATGAACTGGCCCGCGATGCTGCGCCCCCGAATGTAGCTCAGCGCCTCCACGACAATCGTGCCGTTGCGCAATAGGTCGGCGCTGCGGCGGGTGTCCTGTCCCATGTTCAGATCCCCCAGCATCTCCAGGGCGTCGTGGATGGGTTGCATCCATGGGGACAGCTTTTCCTCGAGCGTGCCGGGGAGAAACCCGATCTCGCGGCCCATGGAAATGGTGGGCCGGGCGACCACCAGGCGTCGGAACTCGCGGTCGTTGACGGTGCGCTTCAACCCGGCGGCCAGCGCCAGCAGGGTCTTTCCCGTACCGGCCTTGCCCATCAGCGTCACCAGCTTGATGCGCTCGTCGAGCAGGGCGTCGAGGGCGAAATGCTGTTCACGGTTGCGCGGGCGGATTCCCCAGACGTTCTGGACGTCATGCAGGGGCACCAGGCGGCGCCCGGAAAGATCCACCCGCGCCAGCATGGTCCGCTTAGGTTCCTCCTCGGCGGTCAGGGTGCAATACTCGTTGGGACTGCGGACCGGTCCGCCGGACAGCGGCAGTTCGCCCGCAGACCGGAACTCCGCCAGCCGGGCTGCCGGCTGGGGCATCTCGAACATGCCGGTGTACAGATCGCGAAGATTGACGCGATCGGTTTCGTAATCCTCTGCCGGAAGCCCGTAGGCGTCGGCCTTGAGCCGGAGGTTGATATCCTTGGTGACCAGGATGGTGGGCGCCGAGGGATCCGCGGCTCGCAGTTGCAGGGCGAGTGAAAGGATCCGGTTGTCCACCGATCCGCTGGCCGCCGGGGCGGAGAGGACGTCGGAGGCGCCGTTGCGGCCCTCCGAGGGGCGATGAAGGCGGTCCGCGAAGATGATCCGGAGTCGGCCGCCGTGATCCAGGGGCACGCCCTCTGCCAGGGATCCCCGGCTGCGCAGCTGGTCGAGGAACCGGCTGACCGCGCGGGCGTTTTGACCCCGCTCCGTCGTTTCACGCTTGAACTTGTCTATCTCCTCGATGACCTCGATCGGTACCAGAACGTGGTTGTCCTGGAAGTTCTTCAGGGCGTCCGGATCGTGGATCAGGACATTGGTGTCCAGGATGTAGTTCTTCACCCGAGGCGCGGGAGCGGACGACCGCGCGGATTTCTTCGAAGCTCTTCGGTTCGGTGCATGAACGGGAAACTCGGGTGCCAAAACTTCGGCATCGGTCATGGGATCAGACACCCCATCAGAGTGGCCCGCAGTCGAGAACTGACAAGGGGGAATTCCGAAGGCCGCAAGGAATTGACACTACAGATTGAGCGATGGCCGTTCGGCTCCACAACATAAAGGGGCAAAGAGAAGGAGGAAGGATGAATGCGGAGGGGCGAGAGGCGAGGGATCCGTGACTACCGGGACCTACGACAGAGGTCGGGCCAGAATCCAGTCCGCTGCCGCGGGGAGGTCGTCCACGATCACCGCTTGAGCTTGAGACAATCGCGCCGCCTCCCGGCGTTCCGTTTCGGCGCCGTAACCGGTCCGGACGAGGAGGGAGACGGCACAACCCGCGCGGAGCCCGGTTTCCACGTCAATCCACTTGTCCCCGATCATGTAGCTTTGGGCGAGGTTCACACCCAGATCGTCCCTGGCGTCGAAAAGGGCCTGGGGAGAAGGCTTGCGATAACGGCTGGGCTGGCCGGGGGCTTCCGGGGCGGAGTAGATCCGGTCGAGACGGACCCCGGCGGAGGCCATCAAGGCCAGCAGGCGGTCGTGGACGGACGCCAGGTCGGATTCGGAGAAATAGCCGCGGCCGATGCCCGATTGATTGGTCACCAGCACCAGGCGGAAGCCCGCGGCCTGCAGCCGTCGCAGAGCATCAAGGACGCCGGGCAGGAGGACGAGGTCCTCGGGACGCGACAGATAGTGGCGTTCGGCGTTCAGGGTGCCATCGCGGTCCAGGAACACGGCCGACGGCGCTTTCATGAGCCGCCTTCGAAGCTGGCGAGCAGTTCGGCGGCGGAGGCGGTGGCGGTGCCGAGTTTGCCCACCACCACCCCGGCCGCGTGATTGGAGAAAATGGCCGCCTCCACCGGCGTGGCGCCCGCCGCGATGGCCAGGGTGAAGCTGGCGATGACGGTATCGCCGGCGCCCGAAACATCGTACACTTCCCGGGCCACCGTGGGGACATGGAACGGTTCGGCGCCGGGACGGCACAGCAGCATGCCGAGTTCGCCGAGGGTGATGAGCAGCAACTGCGGGGCGAGGCGTGACATCAGGGTGTCCACCACCCGGAGCAGGGGTTCGTCCTGGAGCGGGTTGGCGTGACGCGCACCATCGGGGAGCCCGGCCAGTTCGAAGGCTTCCTTGCGGTTGGGGGTCAGCAACGAGAGCTCGGTGAGGTCCCGATGATGGACCGGTTTGGGATCAAGGCTGAGCCAGCAGCGGCGGGCGCGGCACCGGGTTTTGACGCTGTGGAGGAGTTCGGCGGAAACCACGCCTTTGCCGTAGTCGCCGATGCTCACGGCCTGAGCGTCGGCCAAGGCCGCCTCCAGCCGTTCCATCAGGCGTCCGACGGTGGCCGGACCGATCTCGCCGCAGGTTTCGCGATCCAAACGGGTGATCTGCTGCCGCTGCGCGACGATGCGCATCTTGGTGGTGGTGTGATGACCGGGAACTGAAACCAGGCCCGAACAGTCCACGCGGTGCTCCTGAAGCAGCTTGCGAAGCTGGACGCCGTTGGCGTCCTCCCCCACGACCCCGAACAGGGCGGCCTGTCCGCCCAGGGCGGTGAGATTGCGCGCCACGTTGGCCGCGCCGCCGGGCATGAAGCTTTCCCGTTCGAATTCGACGATCGGAACCGGAGCTTCCGGGGAAATGCGCGCGACGCGGCCCCAGATGAACTGGTCGAGCATCAGATCACCGATCACTAGCACCCGCACGCGGGTGCAGGCTGCCAGGAGCGAGGAGACGCGTTGGGGCGAAAGACCCATCATAGCCGGTCAGCTGAGGAACGCCGTGAGCGGACTGGTCGGATTTGCGAAGTCAGTCGCCTGGGCCAGGCCGATCTCATGGGCGGTCCGGCCGGCTTCGACCGCCTGGCGGAAGGCAACCGCCATCCGGTTGGGATCCGCGGCGACCGCGATGGCGGTGTTCACCAGGACGGCATCGGCGCCCATCTCCATCGCTTCGGCCGCATGACTTGGGGCACCGATCCCCGCGTCCACCACCACCGGCACGGTGGCTTGTTCGAGAATGATCCGGATCTGGTCCCGCGTCTGGAGCCCGCGATGGGATCCGATGGGGGATCCGAGGGGCATCACCGTGGCGGTACCGACTTCCTGGAGGCGCTTGGCCAGCACCGGATCGGCGTTGATGTAGGGCAGGACGACGAAGCCTTCCTTCACCAGTTGCTCCGCGGCGAGCAGGGTCTCGACCGGGTCGGGCAGCAGGAAACGCGGGTCGGGATGGATCTCCAGCTTCACCCATTTCGGCAATCCGGCGGCGGCGGCCAGTCGGGCCAGTCGCACCGCTTCCCCGGCATTCATCGCGCCGCTGGTGTTGGGCAGCACCAGATACTTCTCCGGATCCACAAACTCCAGGATGTTGGCGAACGGATCCTTCCGTCCGGTGAGGTCCGCGCGGCGCAGGGCGACGGTGACCATCTGGGTGCCACTGGCCGCCAGCGCGTCGCGCATGGACTCCGGGGAGGAGAACTTGCCGGTGCCCAGGAAGAGACGCGAAGCAAACTCGCGTCCGGCGATGATGAGGGGGCCCAGAGCCATCGGAAACGACAGAATGCGGCGGGTGTGTCCTCTTGTCGAGGCAGCCTCAGCCCCTGCAGTTCAATGTTCAATTCCCCATCGCATGCGAGCTTCCCGCTTCAGGGACCCTGAGGGTGCCAGGAGGCCGGTGCGTCTCCTTCACTCCCCTGGAGTCCGCCGCACGCCATGGAGACATAAAGGCCGCCACGGAAGGAGGGCAGGGACCATGGCCCTGGACCTATCGCTTGGCGGGTTTTGCTTTTGCCAGAGAAGGGCACGGCGGCGGCTCATTTCGGGAAGCGCTTGTCGGGATACGCCGGCGGTGGTGGCACCGGACGCGGATCGGCGGCGATGAGGGTCCGCAGATGCTGGATCGCCGCTTCGAGCTGAGCGTCCCGTCCGCCGAAGGTTTCGTGCGGCAGGTTGTCCACCACCTGATCGGGGTCCACGCCATGCCCCTCGATCAGCCAGGCGCCCTCGGGGCCGTACACGCCGATCTCAGCCGCGCTGGCCATGCCGCTGTCCACGAGCCACCGCTGCGCGCTGAGCCAGATCTCGCCGCCCCAGGTGCGGGTGCCGATGACCCGGCCCAGGCCCAGGCGCCGGAAACCCTCGGTGAACGCCTCGCCGTCGCTGGCCGTGCGCTCGTTGCACAGCACCACGACATGCCCGCGGAAGGCGTATTGCATGTTCCAGGTCGGCTGACCGATGCGCGGCTGCCAGTAAAACCAGGCCTTGCGCAGCAGCCGGCCGAGGATCCACGAGTCAATGTTCCCGCCCCGGTTGTTGCGCACGTCAATGATCAGGCCCGGGCGGTTGAACACCGGATAAAACTCGCGTGCCCACTCCACGATGTTGTCGGAGCCCATCGCCCGCAGATGCACGTAGCCGATCTGTCCGTCGCCCCGGGCCTCCACCTCCCGGCGGCGCGAGTATTCCCAATCGGTGTAGCGGAGATCGGCGTCCCGCCCCCCGGAGATGGGTTTCACCACCACCTGGCGCACCGTGTTGGTGCCCGCGGATTTGACCTCGAGCAGCACCTGACGCCCCGCCTGATTGCGCAGCAATTGCTCGAAATGCGGGGCGGACAGCGACGCGCGGCCATTGACCGCCGTGATCACGTCGCCCGGGCCGACCGCCACCTCCGGACGCCGCAGCGGAGACCCGTCGCCGGGATACTCGGGATCGCTCTCGTAGATCCGTTCCACCCGCCATCCGCCTTCGGATTCCGCCCGGGCCAGCATCGCGCCCAGTGAGGCGGTCGAAATGTCGTCGGGACCTTTCCGCTCGTCGCCAAAACGCACGTTGATGTGAAGGGTCGAAAGTTCCGCCATCATTTCGGCGAGCACTCCGTTGAGTTCCGAGCGATCGCTCACGCGGTCCACCAGGGGCAGGTAGCGGTCCCGCACCGACGGCCAGTCGAGCTGGTGCAGCGTCCGGTCGTAAAAGTAGTCCCGCATCATGCGCCACGACTCGACGAAGATCTGACGCCACTCCTCGCGCGGGATCACCGCAAAGGTCCAGTCGTCGAGCCGGAACCGATCCTCCAGCTTCGCCGGCGCCGAGGCGTCCGAAGCGACGACATGGAACTGGTCGCCCTTGCGCACGAGAAGCTTCTTGCCGTCCGCCGAGAGTTCGTAGGCGGTGATATCCTCCACCAGGGTCTTGGGTTTCGGATCCTTCCGCGTGATCTCCAATTGCCGGAGGTGCTGCATGCCGTCGAATCCGGTGTCGCGCGCGAGCCAGAACAGATGCTTCCGGCTGACGGCCAACTGCTGGAAGTTGCCCGCCGGCGCCGGCACTTCGTAGAGCCGCGAGGCAAGGCCATCAAGGCTCACGGCGATCTGGGGCACAGGAGGCTTGGAGCCCGCCTCGCCTGCCGGGGCCGATGGAGCCGCATCCGGAGGCGGGGTCTCCTTCGACTTCTTGGAGCCGCCGTTGCCTTCCGATTCCGGTGCGGGTTCGCTGCTGAGTTCGTTGGATTCCTGGAACGGCCATCGGGCTTCCGAGGTCAGCGCCACCGCGAAGATTTGAGTGGTGTCCGAAAAGAAGGGTTCCGGCTGTCGCGGGCCCCAAGGATTGCCCACGAGCGTCCGGAGCTTGCGATCGCTCAGGAAGTAGAGCCACTGGCCGTCCGGCGACCAGACCGGGTTGTAGCTGTCCACACGATCGCTGGTCACCGCCGCGCGCGTGCCGTTTTCCACCTGATACAGATGAATCTGGGGATAGCTGTTCGACGCCGCCTGCACATACGCCAGCCACCGTCCGTCGGGAGACCAGGAAAAGTCGGTGATCTCGTCCGCGATGCCGGCGGCCAGGCGGGTCATGACGTTCGATCCCAGATGCAGCACCCAGAGTTCCTGGTTCTTGTCGCCCCAGGCCAGGCGTTGGCCATCGGGCGAGGGCACGCCCGGATGTCGGAACACCGCGCCGTTGGTGGTGAGGGGGGTCGCGGGCCCCACCCCGTTGGCCGGCAGCTTCCAGAATTCCAGTTCGCCCGAGGCATCGGAAAGCGCCAGTAGGTGGCGTCCGTCGGGCAGAAAGCTGGCCGAGCGAAGCCGGACCCCGGGCGGACGGGGCACCTCGACCAGGCGCCCCGGTTCGGCGGTGGTGACAAACACTTGGCCGCGCGCGGTGAGCACCAGGCGGTCCCCGGTGGGTGAGAGCCGGGCGTGGGTGAGATAATCCAGCGGACGCTTCACCCAGCGTTCACGCTGCTGGTCGAGGTCCGAGGACAGGGTGATGGGGATCACGGAGTCCGATCCGTCGAGGAGTTGGTGCAGGTGCAGGTCGCCGGCGCGGGCGTACACGATGCGGCCGCCCTGAAGCGCGGCGGTCTGGATGTCAAAGCCCGTGTGACGGGTGGCTTGGCGCAGGTCCGAGCCGTCGGTGGCCATGGACCAAAGGTTCATCACCCCGTCGCGGTCGCTCACGAAGTGGATCCGATCGTTCCACCACATGGGATTGCGACTGGTGCCGCCGAAATCGGGCGCCAGCGGCACCGCCTCGGAGGCGCCCTGGGAGAAGCGCCACAGATTCTCGATCCAGCCGCCGCGATACCGCTTGGTGCTGCTGCCCTGTTTGGGCAGGCGCGTGAAGTACAGATTGCGGCCTTCCGGATCATAGACGCCTTCCGCTGCCTGGGCGAGCGGCACGAACTCGCGATGTCCGGTGCGCGGATCCAGCCGGACCAGTTGCTGGCTGGGCAGTGTCGAATGGCGGGTGGTCCGATAGAGGATCCGGCCGTCGGGCGTCCAGCCGCACATCCGCGGCTCGCTTCCGTCAAAGGTGTGCCGGATGGGGAGTCCGCCGGTAGATGGCATGGTGTACACTTCGGACGGCCCCTCGTACTCGGCGGCAAAGGCCACGGTGGCGCCATCCAGGGATAGCGCAGCGAACTGCTCCATGCCGGGATGCGATGTCAGGCGCTGGGCCGTGCCACCGGAGACCGGCACCCGCCACAGATCGCCCTCGGCGGTGAAGATCACGGTGTCTCCGTGAAGCGTTGGAAATCGGTAATAGCCCCGGGATGCCTCGGCCCCCGCCGCGGAGAACGCGGCAAGGCAGAACACGGCTGCAATCAAACGGATCACGGATGACGATCCTACTGGCGGGACACGACCGCGGGAAGCGCCTGCAAGCGCGCGGCAGGGAGAAGTCGGGGACTCGTGAAGTTCGTCCCTCCTGGGATAACGAATCGGCCTCGTTACTTTTGGCGATGGCGGGGCCAGCCAGCTTTGGCGTCTGCTGGAAATCGTGCCGGACGAGCGCAGCGATTTCGATAGCCCCTGGAAGGACGCCTTGGAGCGTTATCTCCAGCCCTTCCTGGCCCTGTGCTTTCCCAAGATCGAAGCCGCCATTGACTGGTCCTGCGGCTTCGACTTCCTCGACAAGGAACTCCAAGCGGCCGTCCGCGACGCCGCTTCCGGACGCCAGTACGTGGACAAACTGGTCCGAGTCTGGCGAAAGGATGGATTTGCCCAATGGGTGCTCATCCA
>Ga0268299_1004324_pt1 | contig 11281 bp, 14 predicted proteins | sample NOBtaG_FD_193484 | JGI IMG/M metagenome (GOLD analysis project Ga0268299, IMG submission 193484) | Activated sludge microbial communities from bioreactor in Nijmegen, Gelderland, Netherland - NOB reactor | ecosystem: Engineered > Bioreactor > Aerobic > Activated sludge | place: Netherlands... | reverse complement strand
AGGCCGAGGCGCTGGAGGTGCTCGGCCTCGTGCAGCAGGTGGCGACCGTGCTGCAGTGAGCCGGTGCGCGGCGGCCTACTTGAGGAACCGTCGCGCCACCTGCTCCAGGCGATCGTCGCCCACGCGCTCGGCCTCGGCGAGCATCTGCTCGACGAAGGGCTTGAGCTTGGGTTCACCCCAGTAGTATCCCGTGGCGCGTTCGGCGAGCTGCGTCTCGCTCACGCGCGCGGCCTCCAGCAGCGCCTGCGCGGCTGCCCGGTCGAAATCGGGATCGTCGCGTGGCGGCAGGCCGTAGTTGCGCCGCGGCATCTCGCCTTCGGCGTCGTCGCGGAGGAAGGCGCGTGACATGGGGGCAGGCTATCAGGTCCGGCGCGCCGCGCGCAAGGGTGCGGAGTAGATTCCGGGCACGACCCCACGGAGCGCCCATGGCCACCGATCTCGCCTACATCGACTTCATCCGCGACCTCCTCGGCCGCGGTCACCGCGCCGAGTTCCGCAAGATGTTCGGCGAGTACGCCATGTACCTCGACGGGAAGGTCGTCGCGCTCGTCTGCGACAACCAGGTGTTCCTCAAGCCCACGGACACCGGCCGTGCGCTCCTGGGACGAGTGGAGGAGGCGCCGCCCTACCCCGGCGCCAAGCCGTACTTCAGCGTGAGCGACCGCATGGAGGAACGTGAACTGTTCCTGGAGCTGCTCGAGGTGACGGCGGCCGCGATGCCCCGTCCCAAGCCCAAGGCGGCCAAGGGCACGAAGGCCGCGGCGAAGTCGTCCGCCGCGGCCCGGAAGGTCCCCGCCAAGAAGAAGTAGCCATCACTTCGGTGGCGGTGACTGCCACAGGACGTGCGTGATCATCCAGCGCCCGTCGATCTTGGCCATGAGCAGGTAGTCGATGCCCCAGTAGGCCGTGACCTTGGCCGATGCCGTTTGGTCGAGCACCTCGTAGATGAGCACTTCCTTCACCGTGCCGGCGGGCTGCGGACGGCCACGCGTGCGCACGTTGCGCGTGAACTGATGGAATCCCTCGTAGGTCATGCGCGACGCTTGGTACGCGCCGCCGGCACCCTCGCGATAGAAGCCGTACTTGTAGACCGACGGGTGGATGCTCCGGATGTGCTTGCTGCTGTCCCCCTCGTAGAATCCCTCGAGGTAGTCGAGCGCCGCGCGCTGCACGGCGTCGCGGTCCGCGGTGGCCTGCGCGGGCGACGGGGAGGGCAGGACCGACAGGGTGAGTGCCGTGAGCCCGGCGAACAGCGTACGACGGAACATGGAGACTCCAGTTGGAGGATGGTGCTGCACCGCGCGTTGGACCTGCGCTGCCCTGCTCCAGTATGACACGTGGTGCGCGGTGGAGTGTTTCCTGCGGGCGCCTCCGGGCACGCCCGCGCCGGCCCGACAGGTCAGGTGTCGAGCCACGCCAGCTCCACCCGCCGGAACTGGATGGGATGGCTCTCCGACTGCAGCGAGATGCTGCCCTCGCGCAGCAGCTTGGGCTGCCCCGCCGCCAACAGACGCTGCGCGTGCGGATCGCGCTCGTCGAGCTGCGGCTGCGCATACCGCAGTACCTCGACGCCGTTGACGAAATGCCGGATGTCCTCGTGCCCGTTCACCTCGAACTCGGCCAGCACCCACTGGTCGCCGTGGAAGGTCGCGGAGCGCGAGTTGGTGCAGTGCGGGAGGAAGAGGGCGCCGTCCTTGACCACGTTCGTGCCCGGTGTGCACAGATTGAGCGTGCTGCGGGGATTCCGGCCGTCGCCGCCCAGGAACTGCGCCTCGATCGACACCGGGAAGTCCTGGTCGATGGTCATCGTCTCCGGCGCCTGGCCATGCAGCATCACACCGCTGTTGCGGAGCGCCCAGCCGGGGCCGCCGGCCGCCTGTTCACCCACGAACCGGTACTCCACGCGCAGCCGATACCGCGAGTACGACCCCCGATAGAACAGGTGACCGAATCGCTCGTCGAAGCTCGGGTACGCCTCGTAGCCCACGGTGAGCAGGCCGTCCTCGACGCGAAAGGTGTTGCCGAAGTTCACGCCAAGGGCATGGTGGCGGATCTTGGGGGTCCAGCCGCTGAGATCCCTGCCGTTGAACAGCGGACGCCACTCGTCGCGCATGGCCCGTGCGCCACCCGGGGCGGGCGCGAAGACGTGGGCGAGTCCGGCGGCACCGAGCGCGGTGAGGAACTGCCGACGGGATGGTGATGCTCCGGCGGGGTTGGTCATGCGCAGAACTTCGCGCCTCCACGCCGCGACGCCAAGTCCTGTCGTAGATTCGCGGTAGATTCACGGCCAGACCACCCAGGAGCCCCCATGCGCCCCGCACGTGTCGTGCTGTTCTCCCTCGCCATGTTCGCCAGCCTGCGCCTCGGCGCGCAGACGCCCACCTTCGAGCAGGTGCTCAGCCTGCGCCAGGTCGGCGCCGCGGCGCTGTCGCCCGATGGCCGCCATGTCGCGTACACCGTGCGCAGCACCGAGTGGAGCGAGAACCGATACGACACGGAGATCTGGCTCGCGCGCGACGGGGCGGCCGCCACGCAATGGACGCGCACGCCGCGCGGGAACTCCGGCTCGCTGCGCTGGTCGCCCGACGGTGCCTGGCTCGCCTTCCTCGCCGACCGCGGCGAGAAGTCCCAGGTCTACGTCATCGCCCTCGCGGGCGGCGAGGCCTTCAAGGCCACCGCGGCCAAGGAGGGCGTGAACGACTTCCGCTGGTCACCCGACGGTCGTTGGATCGCGTACACCGCGGCCGAGTCCGAGAGTGCGGCGATGAAGGCGCGCAAGGAGAAGTTCGGCGAGTTCGCCATCGAGGACGCCGACTTCAGCATGACGCATCTCTGGCTCGCGCCCGTGTCGACGACGGAATGGGCCGCCGGCCGGATCCCCGATGCCACCCGGCTCACCGGCGGCACCGCCTACACGGTGGGCAACTTCGCCTGGAGCCCGGACGCCACGCAGATCGCGTTCGACCACACGGCCGACCCCCTCATCAACGCCTGGATCACGCAGGACATCTCGATCCTCACGGTGAGCACCCAGGCGCTGCGCCCGCTCGTCCGGCAGCGCGGCAGCGACGGCAACCCGGTGTGGTCGCCCGACGGGCAGCACATCCTCTTCAGCTCCAGCGGCGGCGACACCACCAGCAACTACTACAGGAACGGGCAGTTGCTGCGCATCGCCGCCGGCGGAGGCACACCCACGCGCCTCGCGGCGGACTTCGACGAACAGATCGGCGGCCTCACATGGAACGCCCGGGGCATCTTCTTCACCGGGCGGGCCAAGACCGTCTCGCGGCTCTACCGGATCGATCCCGAGCGCGGCAGCACGGCCGTCGCGATCGACACCCCGATGAACGTCACGGGCGCATCGTTCTCCGCGGATGGCGCGCGACTGGTGTTCTTCTCGCAGAGCGCCAGCACCCTCAGCGAGGTGTTCGTCTCCGCGCTCGCGCCGTTCGCCCCCACCCGCGTGAGCACCATGGGGGAGCAGATCGCCGGCTGGCCCATCGGCTCGGCGGAGGTCGTCACGTGGAAATCGCGTGACGGCGCCGTGATCGAAGGGGTGCTGCACAAACCGCGCGACTTCGACCCGGGCCGCAAGTACCCGCTGCTCGTCGTGATCCACGGTGGCCCCACCGGCATCGACGTGCCGCAGCCCCTGCCGGGGAACGTGTACCCCATCGCCCAATGGGTGGCGCGCGGTGCGCTCGTGCTCCGCCCCAACTACCGCGGGTCGGCCGGGTACGGCGAGGCGTTCCGCGCGCTCAACGTCAAGAACCTGGGCGTCGGCGACATGTGGGACGTGATGAGCGGCGTGGATCACGTCATCGCGCAGGGCATCGTCGACACCACCCGCATGGGCTCGATGGGCTGGAGCCAGGGCGGCTACATCTCGGCGTTCCTCACCACCAACACCACGCGCTTCAAGGCGATCTCCGTCGGCGCCGGCATCAGCAACTGGGTGACGTACTACGTGGCGACCGACATCCACCCGTTCACCAAGCAGTACCTGAAGAACGACCCTTGGCGCGACGCCGCGATCTACGCGAAGACCTCGCCGATGACCAATATCCTCAAGGCGCGCACGCCGACGCTCATCCAGCATGGCGAGTTCGACCGTCGCGTGCCGATCCAGAACGCCTATGAGCTGTTCCAGGGACTGCAGGACGTGGGCGTCCCCACGCAGTTGGTGGTCTATAAGGGCTTCGGCCACGGCATCACCAAGCCCAAGGAGACGATGGCCGCACTGCAGCACAACTGGGACTGGTTCGAAAAGTACCTGTTTGGTGGTGGCGGACGGCCATGACGCACAATCCGCGCAATGGGTAGGGGTCGTATCGATTACGAGCGCAGTCCTTCCCCACATCCATGCAGAGGTAGTGTATGTCGCTGAACGCCGTCCTCGTCTCCGCAGTCGTCGCACCGTTCGTTGCCTGGTCCGCGGCGCGGACGCCGCTCGTGGACCGCACGTCCGCGCCGGCCAAGCTCCAGATCACCCTGACGACGGTGCATGCCGCGGCGCTCACCACGCCGCGCGCCGCAGGCGACGCCCTCGACGAGCCCTACCTGCTGCTGTCGGAGATGTGGAGCGCCGACGCCGTCCGCACCATGACGTTCCCGGCGACCGAGCGGATGCCGATCCAGCTCGACCAGGCCCTGCCGGCGCGTCCGCTGCACGCCCTCACGCTCGAGGACGGCCAGCGGGTGCGGGTGCTGCTCACGGCGCTCGAGGGGCCGCGCCTGATGGCGTCCGAGGAGTCGGCCGTGGCGGCCGCGGCGGCGCAGGTGATCCCGATGGCGCAGGACGCCCGCGCGTCGGCGCTCAAGTCGGCGCTCGCGCCGGCCGTGACCCAGGGGTCGCAGTTGATCGGTGCCGCGATCCTCGAGATGCACAACGAGGGCGGCAAGCTCTACTGGCGCACCCTCGAGTGCGTGGCGGACTGCAGCGTGCTCACGGCGCCCGCCGCCGCGGCGCTGGACGCCACCAAGCCGACGCAGGGCCTCCTCGAGCTGACCGGTGCCGGCGGCACGTATCACTTCAACATGCACAGCCGCCGCGTGCAGTAGTCGCGCCGCGCGGAGGCGATCACGGGAGGCGCGAGGAGCTCACTCCACGCGCCGCCCGCGATGTTCCAGCCACCCGCCCACGTGACGCCGGTCGGGATCGTGATGGGTCCAGTGGATCACGCCGCCGTTGGCGTTCCACTCGTACTCGCCGAAGAAGCGAACCGTGTCCCCGCGCTGGAGGCCCGCGAGTCGCGGGGCCAGGTCGATGTTGTGCGCCACGAGGATCGTCTGCCGCGAGGCCAGTCGCAGGATGAATCGCTGGTGGCGGCTCCCGTCATTGTCGTCCGCGAGCACACGGTCCACCACGCCGAGGCCCTGCACCTGGAGGTCGCTGCGTTGGGTGCGGAACGCGTCGGCGATCGCCGCGCTCGCATCGGGTACCGGTAACTGCGACGCGGGTTCGGGAGCCTGCGTAGCCGACGGAGCCACCGGCTCCGTGGAGACCGCCCTGCGTTGCTGCGCGTAGGCCCAGAGGGCGAGGACCAGGAGCGCGGCGGCGATCCGCAGTGGCCGTTTCATCGCGGTACGATGCGCTCCTGAGCCCTCCGCGTCCAGCCGACCGGCGCTCCGCTGACGGCTGCGTCGGCAGTCTCCACACGTTGGTGCCGTGGCTCGCGCCGCGACCCCAGCGCGCCAAACGCCGCGGCGTGGCTCCACCCGGCCCCGTCACCGTGCTCGTCGGCGAAACGCAGGTGTGCGTCGGCACCGGTGCCGGCGGGATCGAGCAGCCCCGGCTCCTCGTCGAACGGATTCCAGTCGCGCATCAGCCCCCGCACGCCCAGCGGGCGTCGATCGCCGCATACCCGATGCGCGGCAGCACCTGCTCGGCGGCGAGCACGATCCCCCAGAAGAACACCACCAGGCCGAGCACGTGCGCCGGCGCGATCCGCGACCGCCACGCGGTCATGCTCGCCCAGCTGCTCGAGATGAGCACCGATCCCACCACGCCCAGATAGAGGTAGAGCTGCAGCCCGCAGGCGTTGGCGTAGGGCCAGGCGACCACCGCGGCCCCCAGCGCGACCGCGGCGATGGTCCGCGACCAGACGCCGGCCAGCTCCCAGCGCCGATCGAGCTCCAGCTGCCGACTCTTGCGGATCGGCGGGGCTGAAGCATTCGGCGAGACTGTTGCGTAAGCCTGCACGGAAGGGCGGCGCGCCGGTCCCGAGGCCGGCTCGGCCGTGGGCCCGAACTCGCCGATCGGCTGCATATCACCCTTCAGGTGCGGATCGGCGCCCGGGAGCTGCCGGATGAGCTTCTCGATCTCCAGACCGAGTCCGTTCGTCAGCGAACGGATGCGCGAAGAGGTGGACATGGGAACGCCCGAGGAAGGAAGGTGGGTCGTGTGCGACGCCACACGTTCGGTCGTTCCCGTCCCGCCGCCCAGAGGGGGATGTCACAGAGTGCGATGTCACGGGGGGGCACTGTTCAACAGCAACTCCCGTACCGCGCGGTGGCCGAACCCGTTTCCACATCTATCTTATAGAACGTCCTGATCCCCCGAGGTGCACGTGACCACCGTCGAAATCCCCACGCCAGATCCCCGCGCGCTCGACGACGCGACCCGCCCCTTCGCAGAAGCGATCGCCGGTCGCTACGCCATCAAGCGGATGATCGGGCGCGGCGGCATGGGCATCGTCTATCTGGCCCGCGACAAGCGCCTCGACCGCCTCGTGGCGATCAAGACGCTGCCGCCGCATCTCGCCACGGACGCCGCATTGCAGGAGCGCTTCCTCCGCGAGACCCGCACGGCCGGCGCCATGACACATCCGAACATCGTGCCCATTCACGGGGCGGACGAGTCGGACGGCCACGTGTACTTCGTGATGACGTACATCGACGGCGAGTCCCTCGCCGCGCGCATCCGGGCGCGAGGGCGGCTGGATGCGACGTCCACGGCCCGGCACCTCCGCGATGTCGCCGCCGCCCTCGCGCACGCGCACCAGCGCGGCATCATCCACCGCGACATCAAGGCCGAGAACATCCTCGTCGAACGCAGCAGCGACCGCGCGCTGGTGACCGACTTCGGCATCGCCCGCCTCGCCGAGGCCTCACCGCTCACCGTCACCGGTCAGGTGCTCGGCACCGTACACTACGTGAGCCCCGAGCAGGTGGCCGGCCACGCGGTCGACGCGCGCGCCGACCTCTACTCGCTGGGCGTGGTCGGTTACCTCGCCCTCACCGGACAGTTCCCGTTCGATGCCGACGTCGCGTCGGCCGTGCTCGTGCAGCACGTGACGCGTGCGCCCGCCCCCGTGAGTTCGGTGCGGCGCGACGTGCCGGTGGCGCTCGCCAGCATCATCGACCGCTGCCTCGCCAAGGACCCCGCGCACCGCTACCGCAGCGCCGACGACCTCGTCGCGGCCTTCGACGCCGCGATGCCCGCCCTCGGCGAACGTCCGCTGCTGGTGTCGGACACCGAGGCCCACCAGGTCTGGCAGCGCGCGGCAGAGCTGCAGGCGTACACGGGGATCGAGCCGCGGCCGGAGATCACACCCCGCGAACGCGATGCGGAGCAGGACAAGGCCCGCAAGTCCGGCTACGCGCTCGACCACCTCCGCGAGGCGGCGGCCGAGGCGGGCATCGACGACAAGTACCTGCAGCGCGCCTTCGTGGAGCATGGGTTGGCGCGGAACACTCCCACGCCGAAGGTCCGCGTCGCTCCGATGCCGGCCAGCCCACCGCTGGACCGGCCAGCGTGGTGGTCGGGTGTGCCCCCCACCCTGTCGCGCGAAGTGGTGGTCGAGGGCGAACTCCCCACCCGCGACCTCGATCGCCTGATCAACGTGCTGCGTGACGCCACGGGGACCATGGGGCACACGATGGCCCACACCCGCGAACTCGCGTGGTGGTCGGGCCGCTTCGGCACCCGGGTGGACGTGTCCGTGGTGCCGGAGTCCGACCGGACGACGGTGCGCGTGGTGCAGGACGCGCGGCGCTCGGCGTGGCTGCGTGGCGGCGTGGCGGCAGCGAGTGCCGTGTTCGCCGGCGGCATGTCCGGTGTGATCGCGCTGGAGGGGTTCCGCGCGCCCGACGAGGTCGGCGTGCTGGCGGCGTTCGCCGTAGGACTCACCTGGCTCATCAAGGGCGGTCGCTGGTTCATCCGGCGCGGGAACAGCCGCAAGGTGCTCGAGACCGACCAGCTGGTCGCACGCCTCGCCGCGAAGGTGAAGGACAGCATCACGCCGTGACCACACCGCGCCTGTGGGAACGCCCCGATCCCGCGCTGGCGGCGGCCGGCATCGAGGGCGAGACGGTCGTGGCACGCGTACGCGTGCTGGTGATGGCACTGTTGCTCATCGCGCCGATCTACAACCTCGTGCAGGACCCGACGCTGCCGATGTACCGCACCGGTTTCGCGGTCACCGCGGCGGCGAACCTCATCGCCCTGGTGATCTGGTGGTACGTGGAGCGGCGCACCTGGCAGCCGTGGATCGGGTTTGCGTCGAGCAGCTTCGACGTCACCGTGGTCTCGCTCGGGCTCCTGAGCTTCTTCCTCGTGGCCTCGCCGCTGGTGGCGCTCAACTCCAAGGTCACGTTCGAGATGTATTTCCTCGCGATCCTCGCGACCAGCCTCCGCTACGACGCGCGCATCTGCATCGTCGCGGGTGCGCTGGCCGTGGCGCAGTACGGTGGCATGTGGGCCGCGGGGGTGCAGGGCTTCGACCTGCACGATCCCGCGTACGTCGCCGAGGCCGGCCCGTATCTGCCGGTGGACCTCGCGACACGGCTGCTCCTGCTCGGCATCGCGACGCTGGTGGCGGTGACCATCGTGCGGCGGGCGCAGCGCCTGCTCTACCTCGCGGCCCGCGACCGCCTGACCGGCGTGTTCAATCGTGGGCACTTCGACAACGCGTTGCAGCAGGTCGTCGAGGTCACCTCACGCACGGGCCAGCCACTCGCGCTGGCGCTGCTCGACATCGACCACTTCAAGTCGATCAACGACCAGCACGGGCATGCGCGCGGCGACCAGGCCATCCGGGCGGTGGCGTCGCTGCTGATGCAGTCCATGCGCCGCACGGATCTCGTGGCGCGGTACGGCGGTGAGGAGTTCGTGGTCCTGATGCCGGGCACCACGCCGGAGGCGGCGCTGCTGCGCATCGAGCAGCTGCGTGAGACCCTGTTGCAGACCCCGCTGCTGCTCGGCGATGGCCGTGCGCTGACACTCAACTACTCGGCCGGCGTCGCCGGCACACCGGGCGACGTGTTCTTCGCGGCGAGTGCGGGATTGGGCTCGGTGAAGGCGCCGGACGTGCTGGTCGCCCTCGCGGACGAGCGCCTGCTCGCGGCGAAGCGGGCCGGACGCGGTCGCTGCTTCGGACCCGAGACACAGGTGACGGAGCCGCCGGCACGGCGTTCCAGCGGCTCCCGACGCAGCGACGCATCAATCCAGAGCGCGTAGCGCCCCGTCCAGCGCCGCGTCCAGCGCCCGCCGCGGCCTTGCGGGACAGCGGACGCAGCGTGCGGAACACGATGACCGACCTCCCGTGGGTGGACCGCGAGGATGAGCGCGTGGGGGGCCGGTGGTATCATTCACAGGACGACGTCACGACGGCACCCACCACGGAGCGCGACACCGCATGGCCACCAAGCCGGACACCACCCACCCCAACGCCGACGCGTTCCCCGCGGGACTCTCGGGCCCTGCCCTGCGCGCCCTCGCCCACGCCGGCATCCGCACCATGGCGCAGCTCGCGCAGCATCGGGCGCGCGACATCGGCGCACTACATGGCATGGGACCGAATGGCCTGCGTATCCTGGCGGCGGGACTCGAGGCGCAGGGTCGGCAGTTCCGCGCCGACTGACGGATGTCGAAGTTCGAACGCGCCTACGACAAGGCATGGCAGGCGCTCGCCGACTCCCTGGGCCGCGATCCGCACCGGGAGGAGTCCGAGGTGCTGGAGGGCACGCTCTTCCAGGAGTGGATCGAGGCGGGGCGATTCGACGACCTGATCAAACATCTTCACGAGAACCACGAACGCGAGGGCGGGTTCAGCGACGTGGCCGTGCTCTGCGTGGCACTACGCAAGCAGGGGGACGTCGCGCGCATCGAGAAGCTGCTCCGCGGCCTCGTCTCGATGCGGGAGAAGCTGTTCTGGGCCGGGTGGCCCAAGGCCCAGGAGGGGCACCTCGGCTACATGCGCGATTGCGCCAAGCTGGCGGCCGCCGCCATGGAGATGCAGGCCGAGTTGTTCCACAACTATTGGTCGCTGGGCATGGAGGCGGAGATGGAGCAGACCCGCGCGGCGATGCTCCGCTTCCAGAACCGCACCCGCGCCTGACGCAGGCCTGCGCAGGACCCCACGCACACCGGAGACGACGATGGGCACCTGGGACGTCGGCAGTTTCGACAACGACGATGCAGCGGACTGGGCGTACGAACTCGACGAGTGCAGCGACCTGTCGGTGATCGAGAACGCCATCATCTCCGCCCTCGACCCGAGTGACGACTACCTGGAGGCACCCGTGGCGACGGTGGCGATCGCTGCGATCGAGACGTTGGCGCGCCTGCAGGGTCGCTGGGGTGAGCGCACGGCGTACACCGAGACCGTGGATGCATGGGTGGAGGGCGTGCGACTGCCCGTGCCGCCCGCTCTCGCGACACAGGCCGCGCAGGCACTCGACCGGATCGTCGGTGAGCAGTCGGAGCTGAAGGAGCTGTGGGAGGAGTCGGAGGAGTTCGACGCCTGGATGGCCGCGATCGCCGAGCTGCGACGTCGTGTGACCGTCTGACCGTCGGCTGACCTCCAGGCCCGCGGCGCGAGGGCCGTCGGCGAACGCCGCAGCGAAAATCCGGGATTCCTGTACAGCCCGCCACGTCCGCTGGCGCGGACTGTTCACGCATGCGGAGGACAGCGGCTGTCACACGCGCTGATTCCCCGGTTCGCGCCTCCCACCCTCGACCGCGATGACGACGAATCCCGCTACGCCCTCCGCGACACCGTCCGCGACACCGTCCGCGACACCCTCCACGAGTCCCGTCCCCGCGCCGCCGGCGTCGTCTCCGCCCGGGCCAACCATCACGCTCGCCCGTTGGATGCGAGTCACACTGCTTGGTTGGCTGCTCGGCGTTCCCCTGATCGCGTTGATGGCCAGCCTCGGCGAGGCCCTCGAGATCGAGAGTGCGCAGTTCCTGGTGGGCGCCGGCATGGGACTTGGCGTCGGGTGGCTGCAGGGCCGCGCGTTGCGGCCGGTGCTGGGCGACGCCTGGCGCTGGGCGTTC
>Ga0268299_1004323_pt1 | contig 11281 bp, 10 predicted proteins | sample NOBtaG_FD_193484 | JGI IMG/M metagenome (GOLD analysis project Ga0268299, IMG submission 193484) | Activated sludge microbial communities from bioreactor in Nijmegen, Gelderland, Netherland - NOB reactor | ecosystem: Engineered > Bioreactor > Aerobic > Activated sludge | place: Netherlands... | reverse complement strand
GGGGTGGCTGCGCAATGAATGGCACAAACGCTGGAAGCGACAATTCCGAAGATATCCGTGCGCGAAAGTGAGGATTGACTGTCCATAAATTACCTGACTGCTGATCTCCTCTATTCTACCCGTTCTAAACTAATCCACAACCTTGTGTAATAGTGTATAATAGGGGGTATGAATACTAAAGTCAGAATCAATAAAAAACAGCAAACGTGCTGCCCTGTGCACGTCACCTTCCCCGAGCAGGAGCCGATTACTACCGATCAGGCTTCCGAACTGGAAGATTTGTTCAAGATTTTGGCTAATGATACGCGCTTGAGACTGCTTCACACGCTGGCTCGCGTGGAAGAGATGTGCGTGTGCGACCTGGCGGACGCTGTGGAGATGACTCCGCAAGCTATTTCGAATCAATTGCAGCGACTTGCAGATCGCGGCATTGTATCGACCCGCCGGAGCGGGACCATGATTTATTACCGAGTCGTCGATCAATGCGTGATCGGATTACTACAAAAGGCGATGTGCCTTCTTGCTGACAGTGAGAGGCATAGCGGCTAATACAAGGAGAGGAAAAATGGCAGATTCATGTTGTCCTTCATCATGTTGTGATGGTAAAGATTGCGAGCCTTGCAAAGGCTGCGACTGCTGTTGCTGCTGCTGCGCCAACTACAAAGAAGGTGAAAAATGCAGTTGCTCACCGTCATCACCATGTGAAACGCAAAAGAAATAGATTAATGAAAGGCGCTTATTAAGCGCCTTTTTCTTCATCTGCTGTCTTTGAAGGCGTTGTTTTCTTCGGGTGGTTTTGATCCAAAATCGCCAGCGCCTTCGCTACATCGGTCGCGCATTTCAGTCTAAGCACTCCGCGGTTTTTTGACCGCACAAAAATATCGGCGCGGTCGTTTTTCGTTTTTCTGATCGAAAGCGAAGATATGTCATCGTATGGCATATCTTCAATGGATACGAGCAAATCGCCCACGCTGTAAGTGACTTTTGGTGTATCGCGAAAACGCGCCAGAGGCAATCGCAAGTCTTGATACCAGTGCAACATCCACCCTGCGACCACAAAAACGAAGCCGAGCGCAACGAAAACATCAAAACGCCTTGCTGCTGAGATGACCACGTCGACAGCGAGAAAGGCGAAAATCAATTGCGCCGGAAGATTGGAAAGGTAGAACTGCCCCGGGGTGTTTTTCTGCTCGCTGACCAGATTCTTTCCGTACAATTGCGTCCTGCCGCTCTCATCATGAGTGAAACGGCTGCGAATCGTGAGGATAAACGCGCGCTTGTCGGTGAGGGCATAAACAGTCTGTCGCGCCCGCAGCGGCACGAAAATGATTTCGAGAACGCCAATCAATGCGACCAAGACCAGCAATCCGATCAACCCAGGCAGAACCGCGGCCTGACGATCGCCTGCTTGACCCATGACTCCCACGCAAAACAGAAAGAGACCGGAGAGCCAAACAACCGATGCAGGCACAATCGACGAGATAAACTTGTCGGCATCGGGCTGAGCGCACCAGAGCAGTTTTTCTCCGGACGTCAATTCATTTTCAACTAGCTGTTTGAGTTCTGGGATCATTTCTATAGAATAATAGACTTAACAACAACGCATGGGTGGAGAATCGGGTGGCGCATCGAATGCCACAGCGCCATCAATATTTGTTTGTTCGGTCACTTCATCAGGACCTGTGGACACTGCGCTTGATTGAGATTTGCCGAACCAACTGCGCACCGCCTCTATAACTATAATCAAAACGAGCAGCAAGAAGATACCGCCCATGGCGGCATCGAGATAGTCGTTAAAGATGAGCACGTTTTGAGTGTGCACTTCAGCTTCGGACATTCCCTGCGTAATTTTGTCTTTCAATGACTGTGCGTGCGCGAGAAAACCGAGCTTTGGTTCACTGCTGAATATCTTCAGATATCCTGCTGTGAATGTCACGGCAAGCAGCCAGAGGAGCGGCACGACAGTAACGAAACTATATTTAGCCTTGCCCATTTTGATTATCACAGTGGTGCCGACTACAAGCGCCACCACCGCCAACAATTGATTGGCGATTCCGAAGAGCGGCCACAAACTGTTGATGCCGCCAAGCGGATCGATGACGCCCTGGTAGAGAAAATATCCCCAACCGCCAACGACCAGCGCCGAGCTCAAAATGATAGATGGATACCAGCTCGTCTCACCAAGCGGTTTCCACAAAAGTCCGAGAAAATCCTGCAACAAAAACCGACCGACTCTTGTGCCTGCGTCAAGACAAGTGAGAATAAAAAGCGCCTCGAACATGATGGCAAAGTGATACCAGAATGAGACGTCGAGAGCACCACTGCCTGCTACTTTCGAAACTGCATTGGAAAAGATGTTCGCCATGCCGACTGCCAGCGTCGGTCCGCCACCCGTGCGCCCCATCAGGCTCTCCTCGCCTACGTCCCTGGCGAGTTTTTCCATCTCTTGCGGAGTCACTTCATAGCCCCAGCTCGAAATGGTAGCGGCGGCTTTGACCACATCCTGTCCGACAACGCCTTTGGGGCTGTTGATCGCGAAATATGTCCCTGGCGCCAGGGTGCAAGCGGCGATGATCGCCATGATTGCAACGCTCGATTCGCCCAACATGCTGGCGTAACCAATTGGGCGGGCATGCGGTTCTTTAGCGATCATCTTGGGTGTCGTGCCGGATGAAACGAGCGCGTGGAATCCGGAGACCGCACCGCAGGCGATGGTAATAAAGCAAAACGGAAATATGTTTCCATAGAAAAGCGGCCCTGTTCCATCAGCGAATTTGGTCAGAGCGGGCATCTCCAAGACGGGGTGCAGGACGAGAATTCCAACAGCAAGCAAAACAATGATGCCGACTTTCAGAAAGGCTGAAAGATAGTCACGCGGAGCAAGCAACACCCAGACAGGCAGAACGGACGCGAAGAAACCATAAGCCATGATCGCCAGCGAAAGATTGGTGCCGGACAGAGTGAAGAACGGCGCCAAATTAGGGTCGGCGGCTACGTGCTTGCCTGCAATCACGGCAAGAACAGTAAGCACGACACCTATCAACGAACCCTCTAGAATTTTTTCGGGGCGAAGAAAACGCATGTAGATGCCGACGATCATCGCAATCGGCACCGTCATCAAGAGAGTAAACGAGCCCCACGGGCTGGCCTTTAGCGCATTGACGATTACCAGCGCGAGCACTGCCATCAAAATCATCATGATTAAAAGAATGGCGGTGAGTGCCACCACTCCTGCAAGCGGGCTGATTTCCTCTTTCGCCATTTGCCCCAGCGACTTGCCCTTACGGCGCATCGATGCGCAGAGGATGACGAAATCCTGCACCGCGCCAGCCAGAGCCGCGCCTGCAATCAACCAGATGGTGCCGGGCAGATAACCGAATTGAGCGGCAAGTATCGGACCGACAAGAGGTCCGGCACCGGCAATCGCTGCGAAGTGGTGCCCGAAAAGGACCCATTTGTGCGTCGGCACGTAGTCTTTTCCGTCGTCCATCGTGACTGCCGGAGTGACGTTGGCGTCGCTTAAAGCAAAGACTTTCTCAGCGATGAATTTGCTGTAGAAGCGATATGCAACTGCAAATGTCGCCAGAGCTGCAGTGATGAGGAAAACGGCGTTGACCTTTTCTCCATTGTTGAAGGCGATGACAGCAAGCGAGCCGGCTCCGACTAGACTCACCGCCACCCACAAAACAATTGACATCACTCGCGGCACCGACGGTTTCCCCTCAGAATCAAGCTGACTCAAGAACTATGGACATATTTACAGAGTTGAGCCAGTAATACCTTGAAAGTTTCTCAATGAATGTTTCTCAATGAATGTTCTCAATTCTCAGTCGGCTAGGTCAACAGCCCCGCCAGAGCGGCCGAAAGGTAGCTTGCCATGGTGCCGCAAATCAGGGCTTTGATGCCCAGGCGAGCCAGGTCGGCGCGGCGGCTGGGAGCAATTTCGCCGATGCCGCCAATCTGCATGGCGACCGAGCTGAAATTTGCAAATCCACAAAGCGCAAAGGTGGCGATGGTTTCAGCTTGCTTGCTCATAGGATGCCCTTGCGGATCTTTCAGCATTGCGGACATGTCCATATATGCAAAGAACTCATTGATAGCGAGTTTTTCGCCCATCAGCTTGCCTACGGTTTGCGCATCGGCCCAGGGTACGCCAAGAAGCCACGCGATCGGTGCGAAGCCCAGTCCGAAAAGATCTTTCAACTTCAAATTGGCAAGGTCGATGCCGACGGAGGACGCGTTCATTCCCATCGATGCCAGACCGCGCCCGGCAAAACCGATGCAGATATCGCCCAGGTGAATCAGCGCGATGAAGGCGAGCAGCATCGCCACCACGTTGAGCCCAATCCGCAATCCATCGGAGGCGCCGTGAGCGGCTGCGTCGATGACGTTGGCGTTTGTTTTCTGAACCTCAATCTGGACTTTGCCTTTGGTCTTCGACTCTTCTGTTTCCGGCCAGACAATTTTCGAGATAACAAGACCGCCTGGTGCCGCCATGATGCTGGCAGTCAAAAGATAAGAGGCTTCGATGCCCATGCCGATGTAGACGGCAAGCACTCCGCCGGCCACGCACGCCATCGAACCGGTCATCGACGCGAGCAGCTCCGACATCGTCATGGAAGCCACGTAAGGGCGGATGAGAAGCTGGGCTTCGACCTGCCCGACAAATACGCTCGCCGCATTGGAAAGTGCTTCGGCACCGCTGGCGCCCATGATGAATGACACCACCCGCGCCACTATCTGAACGACACGCTGCATCAGCCCCAGATAATACGAGATGCTCACCAGGCTGGAAACGAAAACAATCGTCGGCACAACCCGGAAAGCGAAGATAAATTCGGAGCCCACGCCGAATGCTTTGTCCAGCTTTTCTTTGTCGACCAGAGGACCGAAAACGAAGGCGGCACCTGCATCGGAGCAGTGGAGCAATTCAGTGATTCCATCACCGAGCGCCTTGAACATTTGCTGTCCGAACTCGACTTTTAAAACAAAAACTGCAAGCAGGATCTGCAGCAAAAACCCAGAGCCGATCAGGCGATAGTTGAGCCTCTTTCGATTGTTGCTCATTAGAAATGCGAGCCCGAAGATGCTCACCACTCCCAACAAACCAACTAGTTTTTCCGGCACAGCGCGATTTCCTCCGCCCATATTATGTCAGCATCGCAACATTTGTTTGCTGTTGTTCTGGGCTCTCACGAAAGTTTCAAAATCGAGGTTGACAATAGGAGCATCACCAATCGGACGAAGAAAAATGTCAGTATCAATGACGGGCAGCGGCTTTGCGACGACTGCCGGACGGCCTAAACTCACCCCCGCAAAACCCCTTCCACGCTGGCAGACAGCCGGCTTGCATCCGGAATGCTACAGCCCCAGGCGAAGAAATCGCGCTATGCAGGCGACGGACGTTTTCTACAAGGTTCTCGGCATTATCTGGCTTCTGACAATTGTAGTTTTCTACGCTTATATGGTTGTTTGTGTGCGGTAGAAGGGGTTTTCAAAACCCCTAGATGGCGTCACAGTCGCTTTCTAGGGCGGTCGAACACCTTGTAGTCGGTTTTGCGTGTCAATGTTTCGCCCACTCTCGGCAACTCATGAGGGCCAAATGGAGGCAGCGAGCGAACTCCCTCAAAATGCCCGGCGCGGACAGCCTCTGTTGAAAAAATGAAATCGCCGTTTTGCATGCGCGCGGAGGTCTGCGTCCCCAGAATGTCTTCCAGCAGATACTTTTTCAAATCGGGATTGATGAAGTCCAAATACTCTACTTGAGCGCAATTCTGCGACTTCATCAGGTAACTGCCGACAAAGATGTCGTGATCTAGACGAACATTTGCCGCCGGATCAGGCGCGTTTCCGTCATGCCCATCCAGCGTATAAACCACTAATTTATCCGGATAGAGAGGCTCGAAGGCGAACCCGAGCGGCTTTGCCGTGCCGGCGTCGTTGGAGTTGAAGCAGCATAGCGCGACCGGGCAGTTGTACCAGGAGTCGAATGTTTCGAAGACCGCCGGATTGACCTTCGGTCTTTTCGACTCTTGAATTTGCGGGAGTACTTCTGCGATATCTCTTGCGTGCTCGGCAAGAACTATGTCATAGATGTCGAATTGCAGGAAGACCATTCTGCCAATGGCGCTGCACTGCGCACGTGCAAAAGTCATCAGCATCATCTCGTCTTGCGCAGGAGGTGGTGGAACAAGCGACTTTGAAATATCGTTGAGCAGATTTTCCGCTTTCATTGTGTTGAGCAAATGGATAGATTCCCATGTACCGAGCAGCGGAATAATCAAACAATTGCCTTCGCCGGGAAAAATCTCGTCGGGAATTGGATGCGGAAAAGGTTGCCCCGTTTGCTCCTCGAAAGCCTCGACCACGTTTCTCACCGAAAGTTGGGTGTCGCGCATCGGTCTTTGGCAGAATTTAAACCAATCGGGCGATTGCTTAATGCGCTGAACGCACCATGTAAGTGTTTCCTCCCGCTGAGGATGCGCCGTGCCGACATTGTTTTGATACCACAAGACATGATTGACTTTTCCGTCTACCAGCACTTCCCACGTGCCGGTGATTGTCTTGCTGAAAGTCGCGGGCCAGGCGGAACAACACATCAGTCTGATTCTCCTCTAGGAAAAAGAAGTGTACGACTCTTCGCGAACTGCCAAATGCCCAAGCCTTCTTATGCCTGATGGAGCGAAGGGCGGCAAGGCGCGCAGTCCTTGAAACAGACCTCTGCGCACATGCTCCGTTTGAAAAACGAAGTCACCATTCTCCATTTGCTTTTGCAGTTTTACCCCAAGGACTTTATTCAATATATAAGGTTGCAAATGATCCGGAATTTCGTCTGTGTATTTTACCGTCGCACACAGACTGGATTTCATCAAATAACTGCCGACAAAAATGTCATGGTCGACGTTGACGATCTCGTTGGGCGCAGGCGGCTTTCCATCATGCCCGTCCAGTGTGTAAACAACTAGAGTATCCGGATAAAGCGGCTCGAATGCGAATGCCAGCGGTTTGGCATCGCCTGATTGAACATTGTTGAAACAGCAGACTGCGACCGGACATCTGTACCATTCGTCAAGTACGGAAAAGACTTCGGTGTTCACTTTGGGTCGTTTAAGCGGATTGATCTCTTCTATTGCCAAAGGAATATCCCGCGCATTCTCGGCAATGACGATGTCGTAAATATCGAACTTGAGAAACACCAGTCCACCACCGCTTCCGCCCCAACCACCGGCGCCAAGTGAAGGCATTGAGCTTCGCATGACAGGCTTCTGGATAGCCTTCGAGATATCTTCGAGCAAATTTGGTGTGTCAAAAGTGTTGAGTAGACGTATGGATTGCCAATGTCCCATCAAAGGAATGACCAGACAATTTCCTTCCCCTTCAGGCAACACCAACTCCGACTGATTCGCTGACGGCGCAACAGTTTCCGCCGAGCCCGGCATAGCCCAGCTCCCCGAATACTTCGGTTTGCCGATGCGATTCTGGTAAAGGAGCACATGCATCAAGCGGTCTTCGACAAGGACTTCCCAGGTTCCCGTAATGGTTCGGCTGAAAGTAATCGGCCATGCAGAACAACACATAGAAACCCTCCCACCTGATTGTCAGCTTCTGAACATTTCAGTATGCCCGACCGTGCCGATTTTCAAGAGCCAATCCGCAAGAATTTAGGTTATTTCGCATCAGACGGGCGTTTCAGCGGCATGCCAATAATAGGCCGCGGACCGGCTGAGGGATAGAATTCTCCGCAATATCCACCCCTGGAGGTTCATCAAGATGAGCGGCTCTATCGAACGTAGACTGGATGGCTCAATTGCATTGACAATCGACGGTGACCTTCAATTTGACAGCAGCGACGAACATATTTATCACGAGGGCCTGGTTTTGCCCGCGTTGGGAATCGCTCTAAACAGAACTTCCGAGCCGCTCAATGTGCTCATCATTGGAGGCGGTGACGGGCTTTCCGCCAAACAGATTTTCAAAAGCGAGCGCATCAAAGCGGCAACACTTGTTGATTATGATGCTGAGATCCTCTCCATGGCACGCAGCGAATTTTCCGAAATAAACGGCAAGAGCATGCTCGATGCCCGCCTCACTGTAGCCAATGAAGATGCCTGGACGTTTGCAGAAAACGCGCTCAACAAGGGCGAGAAATACGATCTGATTGTAGTTGACTTAACCGTCGCCGACGAAGTGGAAAGCGCAAAATTCCATAGCGTGGAATGGTATACGATGCTGAAATCGCTTTTGACGAACACCGGAATTCTTGCAACCAACGGTGTTTCGCCCCAAGCAACACCGTGGTCCTATTGTTCAATACTAAACACCATACTCATTTCCGAATTGCAGGCGCGCCCCTATCACGTTGCCATCCCATCTTTTGCAGCGCGCGGATACGGTGATGACTGGGGCTTCTTCCTCGCCTCGTCAACTCCGATAACGGTCGACGAATTAACTTCCGCCGCGATGCCACAACCAAGAACTTTCCTTGCCAATAAAGAAAAATTGAGCGAGTTGTTCGAGCTTCCGGAATCACTGTTTGAAATTCAGCCCATGGCGCGCCCGGCTCTGGCAGGCAGCGATGTGTTGATCAGATATTTCAGAGCGGGCAATTTGATTGACGAGTCGGGCGCCAAGAAAAACGCATTCACTTTGAATTTCAATGCGTTGTCGATTCCCCAGGCGGACACTGGAAAAGACGTGCTTCCGAAAGAGATAACTGCGGCGCTGGCAAAAATGCTTTCTGCTGCAGCGAAGGAAAACGGCGCTGAGACGACTTCGCAAGAAGCTGTTTTGGAAGAGCTTTTGGTGCTGGTCCCATCGCTGGCGACCAATCAAACACCCGAGCTTGTGAGAGACTTCCTCAGCCAACCGGCGGATTTTTTGCAGTCGGTAGACATTACCGATCTGGTGGCGCGTCTTGTCGAGCGCGTCAGCGCATTGCCTGCAAATCTGGCGGCTGAATTGAAATTGCTCGCGCAGAAATTGTCCGACTGGAACGGCGACCAGGTCACACTAATGCAAATGGGACGCAACGTCGTCATGCTGCTCTCCTTGATCCTCATCGTCGGCAATCTGCTTTATCCGGATATGGTCTACGCCAAAGGCGATCACGGCTACGGGCGTGGCGGCGGCGCCTGGAACAATGGCTGGGGCGGAGGCGGCGGTGGCGTGGATTACTACAATCGCCGACGCCGCGACGTCATAATCAATCCGCAAGGCGTTCCTGTACCGGTGCGCCAGGGACCTGCCGGACCGGAAATTAGAAATTACGGCAAGGGCAAACGCAAATCAGCGCTGCCGGACGCGCAAAAGAAAGTTGTGCTCGAGTTGGACGAAACCATCAACATGCTGTCCGCCGAAGTTGCAGAAAGCAGCACCTACTCTATGCTTTTGCTCGACGAACTGACACAGTACGAAAACAGCAAAGCTACTCTGGTCAGTTACGGCTTGAGCGAGCTCAGCAGGCAAGATGCGATCAGACGCACGCAGCAACTCGTCAACAAAGCGCGCGTGAAGATCGTCGCACTCAATCAACAGATAGCCGGCATTGAAGAACAACGCGAGGAGATCATTCTCGCCTGCGAAAACGCCGACAGCATGGTGGAAACCGAGGATAAGGCATGAGCACCACCGAGATTCGATTTCTTGGTGAACTGAATCCCGACTCGCAACTCGGCTCTCGCTGGGAACGGCTTGTAAAAGACAATCCTTGCAGCGGCATCATGCAAAGCCTGCATTGGGCGAGGATGAAACGCCTCCAGCGCATGGAGACGATGCACCTTGGTGTGTTTGAAAACGATGAGCTTGTCGGTGGAGGGATCTTCTACACGGGCAAGAAACTCAACGGCACGGGTATTATGGTAGCGCCGGAAGGACCGGTGCTGCCCTGGAAGGACGCATCGAAAGCGGCTTTATACCTGCGTCTTCTCAAGGACGAGGTGCATGCATACGCGCGCAACAATGGAATAATTTCCATGCGCATCGAGCCGCGTTTAATGCCTCCTGCTCCTCAATTCTTGCGAGAGTTTTCCAGAGCGCCGGTAGATCTTGTGCCGAGGGAAACCTTGTATGTAGATCTGTCAGGCGGTGATGATGCCGTTCTTGCTGGGATGAAACCTAAGGGCAGATACAACATCAAGCTGGCAGAAAAACATGGCGTGACGGTTAGCGAGAGCACCACATGCGATGCTGTTGCGAAGTTCTACTCTGCAATAACGCAAGCCAGCCAGCGCGACGACTTTGCATTGGAATCCCGGGATTTCTTCGCGCGATTGGCTCAGGCACTCTGCCCCAGCGGGCATGCGACGTTCTTCTTCGCCGAACATGATGACGACTTGCTAGGCTCGCTCATACTGATCACATATGGCGAACGCGCGACATATCTCTACGGCGGAGTGACCGACACAAAGCGAAATCTCATGGGCGGCTATGCATTGCAATGGCAGGCTATGAAGAAAGCTCGCCAGGAAGGCTGCAAGACATATGACTTTTACGGCTATGTTCCGCACCGCTCGCCCGAACACGAATATGCTCGATTTTCGCAATTCAAAAGCCAATTCGGAGGTAATCCAGTTCGCTTCACGGGCGCGCAGGAATATTTCTTTATGGACAACTTCGCAGACACTTTCATAAAAGCCGCAGAGGAAATTTCGAATGCTGCAATTAAGTAGACCTGTAATTGAAGCGCAAGGAAAGGAAACGCAAATCCACGAAGCTTCAGGCAAGCATTTGCTTCTGACACTGCGCGACTGCAGAGCCGGCCTACTCAATGATCTCGAGCGGCTGAAAGCGCTGACGCGCGAAGCTGCCGAGGCAACAGGTGCGACTGTTCTGAATCTTTGCGCTCAGCCATTTGAGCCACAAGGAGTCACTGCCGTAGCCATCCTTGCCGAAAGCCACGCGAGCTTGCACACTTATCCGGAAGCGAATCTTGTCTTCTGGGATTGCTTCACGTGCGGTACTACATGCGATCCAGAGAAGAGCATCGCAGTTCTTCAAGACGCGCTTGAGGCGGAAAGCGTCAGCTTCGAGGTGGTAAGTCGGTCTTAGGTGCGCAGACACAATTGCGCACCACTAACGGTACAACATCCCCAGAGGAATTTCGTGCTCAAAGTAATTATTAAGTGGCTTTTGAAGATATGGCGCCGGGCCTTTGAGCAGGAACAGTCAGAGCGTGAAGACGATGCAACATCATCGGCAAAGAATGGCGTCTGGTGTGTCATCGCCAATGTTGTTGAAGAGCGCCCCTACGGCGAAGACCATGAAATGCGCAAAGGAACCAAGC
>Ga0268299_1004322_pt1 | contig 11283 bp, 9 predicted proteins | sample NOBtaG_FD_193484 | JGI IMG/M metagenome (GOLD analysis project Ga0268299, IMG submission 193484) | Activated sludge microbial communities from bioreactor in Nijmegen, Gelderland, Netherland - NOB reactor | ecosystem: Engineered > Bioreactor > Aerobic > Activated sludge | place: Netherlands... | reverse complement strand
CGCACCTGAGGGCGTGGTGTGGAAATGGCGCGCGCACCGGCGCGCGCGCGCGGCCGCACCGGCACCGATTCCGTCCGATGCAGCGGCCGCTCCGAACGTCGTGCCGTCGCGCAGCGCCCTTGGTCAGGGCCCGGTTATCTTCGAAGCGCGCGGCCTGTCGAAGTCCTTCGGCGGGCTGCGCGCAGTACGCGAAGTGAGCTTGCAGGTGAGGCAGGGCGAGATCCTGGGCATCATCGGGCCGAACGGCGCCGGAAAGACCACGCTGTTCAACCTGCTCAACGGCTTCGTGCGCCCGGACAGCGGCAGCGTGCTGCTCGACGGACGCGACATGAGCGGGAGTGAACCGGCACAACTGTGCGCCGCCGGGGTTGCGCGCACCTTCCAGGTGGCGCGTCCGTTCCGGCGCATGAGCCTGCTCGAGAACGTGCTCGTGGCCGCCTACCTACGCGAGCGCGCGGCCGCCGCTGCGCGCGCGCTGGCCATGGACGCGCTGGCACAGGTGGGCCTCGCGGCGCACGCGCACCGCCTCGCTGATGGCCTCACCAACAAGCAGCTGCGCCTGCTCGAAATCGGGCGTGCGCTGGCGGGCCGTCCGCGAATCCTGCTGCTCGACGAGACGATGGCCGGGCTCACCGGCCCGGAGGTCGAGGAACTGATGAATCTGATCCGCACGCTGGCGGCACGCGGACTGACCATCGTGATCATCGAACATACCATGCAGGCCATGGTGCGCCTGGTCGATCGTTTCGTCGTGCTCGACGAGGGTGCCGTACTGACCGAGGGCGATCCGGCGCGCGTCACCCGGGATCCCGCAGTCATCGACGCCTATCTCGGCCGCAAGTGGAGGCTCGCGAATGCTTGAGCTGCGCGGCCTGAGCGCGGGCTACAACGGTGTGCCCGCGCTGGTGGACGTGTCGCTGCGTGTCGAGTCAGGCGAGTTCGCCGCGATCGTCGGGCCCAACGGCGCAGGCAAGAGCACGCTGTTCAAGGCCATCTCCGGCGTGGTCGTGGCGACCAGCGGCAGCCTGCGTTTCGAGGATCGCGACCTGCTCGCACTGCCGGCCGCGGATCGCGCCCACCTTGGCATCGCCCACGTGCCCGAGGGCCGGCAGGTATTTCCCTCCCTGAGCGTTTTCGAGAACCTGCAGATGGGCGCCTACGCCGCGCGTGCCCAGCGTGAGTGGAAGGACAATCTCGAACGCATCTACAGCTGGTTCCCGGTGCTCGCCACGCGCGCGCGGACCTTGGCCGGCGCCTTGTCCGGCGGGCAGCAGCAGATGCTCGCCATCGCGCGCGGACTGGCCTCGGCGCCCAAGCTGCTGATGCTCGACGAGCCCTCGATGGGCCTGGCCCCCTCGATCGCGGACGAAATCTTCGATCGCATCGTGTCCATCCACGCGCAGTCCCGGCTCACCGTGCTGCTGGTGGAGCAGCGCGTGGCCGAGGCACTGCACTTCGCGCAGCGTGGATACGTGCTGGAGGCGGGGCGCGTCGTGCTCAGCGGGGCGCACGACGAGCTGATGCGCGACGATCGCATCCGCCAGGCCTATCTCGGCATGTAGACTGAAGGACAACTGGAAGGGAGGATTCGATGCACAGTCGAAGACGGTTCGCCGGTGCGTTCATGGGCGCTGCGCTGGCTGCGATGGCCGGTGTCGCCCTCGCGCAGACCAAGGACGTGGAGGTCGGGCTGATCGCGCCGATGTCCGGTCCCTGGGCGCGCCAGGGACAGGTGATGAAGAGCGCCGCGGAAATGGCCATCGCGAGCATCAACGCGCAGGGCGGCATCAAGGCGCTCGGCGGCGCAAAGCTCAAGCTGATCGTGTTCGACGCGGGTGACAGCGTCGAGAAGGCGAAGAATGCGGCGCAGCGCATGGTGGCCGAATCGTCCGGTCTGGTCGCAGCGACCGGCGCCTATCTGAGCTCGTTCACCCTTGCGGTCACCGAGGTGACGGAGCGGGCCGCGCTGCCGGTGGTGACCTTCTCCTACTCTGATTTGATCACCGCGCGGGGTTTCAAGTACGTGTTCCAAACCTCCGCCACCGGCGACCAGCAAGCCGAGGGCTCGCTGCCCGCGCTGGTGGATATGGCCACGCAGGCATCGGGCAAGCGGCCCAAGACCGTGGGCATCGTAATGGACAACACCGCTGCATCGGTCGCCTTCGTCAAGCCGATCAAGGATCATCAGCTCTCGAAGCTCGGACTCGAGCTGGTGGTGGAAGAGGTGTTCACGCCGCCGCTCGCGAATGCCACGCCACTGATCCAGAAATTGCGCGCGAAACGGCCCGACCTGCTGCTCCTGCTGCCGACCGCGATCTCCGACGCCAAACTACTGCTCGAGAAGATGAACGAGTTCGGCCTGGGCAAGGGCAGGCTGCCCACCATTTCCAACGGCGCAGCCATTCTCGATCCCGATCTGCGCAACAACATGAACGTCGCGCAACTCGAAGGCGTGATGTCGGTGGTGGCGAACTGGCCCACTGTTTCGCAGAAGACCTTCGTTGCGCAGGTCCAGCAGAAGACCAAGGAGCCGTGGCCGACACAGCACTTCGTGACCACCTACGGCGACATGTGGATCTTCAAGGCCGCGCTGGAAGCCGCCGGCAAGGCCGATCGCGCTGCCGTGGCCGCAGCGCTGCGCAAGATGGATCTCAAGGACGGCGCCGCGCAGTACTTCCCGGGCGGTCGCGTGAAGTTCGACGTGAACGGACGGCGTGAGGGCGCCGGCCTGCTGATCGTGCAGTGGCAGAACGGCGTGCCGGTCACGGTCTATCCGGCGAAAGAAGCGGTGGCAAAGCCAATCTGGCCGAAGCGGTAGGGCTTATTACCTCGGAGTCACGAAGGTACAAAAAATGAAGTTCATTCATCGTTTCGATCTTCTTCGTGCCTTCGTGTCTTCGTGGTTGAATTCTCATTTTCTTGCTAATGGAGATTGCTCATGAACGACGAACTCTTCAACCTCGGTCTCGAGATCCGCAAGTCGGTGCTCGGCAAGGAGTACGTGGAGAAATCCATCGCCGCTGCGGACGACTTCAACCGTCCCCTGCAGGAAATGGTGACCGAATACTGCTGGGGCGCAGTGTGGGGGCGCGAGGAGCTGTCCAAGAAGACGCGCAGCATGCTCAACCTCGCGATGCTCTCCGCGCTCAACCGTCCCCACGAGTTCAAGATGCACGTGCAAGGCGCGCTGCGCAACGGCGTGACCAAGGCCGAGATTCGCGAAGTGCTGCTTGCCGTGATGATCTATTGCGGCGTGCCCGCTGCGGTGGACGCCTTCCGTAACGCGCGCGAAGCGATCAACGAGTACGAGAAGAACAACGCGACATAAGGCAGTCCGATCTTTCCCTCCTCAGCGAGTAGGGGTGCCCGCGAAGCGGGCGGGGTGGTGGCGCGCGGCTTCGAACGGCTGTCCGGGTCACCGTGCGGACGTTGCACAGGAATACCAGTCGATCATGAGTGAAGATATCTACGAAGTGTATGCGGTCAAGTACGCCCATCTCATGCGGCGATCCCCGGACAACTTCCTGGGCGGCGACCCGCACGACGTGGAAATGCCGCTCAACTATTACGTCTGGGTGATTCGCAACACGCACCGCGCGGTGGTGGTCGATACCGGTTTCAACCAGGAGATGGCGCGCAAGCGCAACAGGCGCATCATCCGGCCGGTCGGCGAAGGCATCGGCGCCCTGGGCCTCGCGCTGGAGAAAGTGACCGACGTGGTGATCACGCACATGCACTATGACCACGCCGGCAACCTGCCGCTGTTCGGGAACGCGCGCTTTCATCTGCAGGACCAGGAGATGGACTACGTCACCGGCCGCTGCATGTGCCACGACTTGATGCGCCACCCGTACGAAGTGGAGGACGTGGTGCACATGGTCCGATGCGTCTATGACCAGCGCGTGCAGTTCCACGATGGCGCCGGGCAGGTCGCGCCAGGCATCGAGGTACACCACATCGGCGGCCATACCAAGGGCATCCAGGCGGTGCGCGTGCGCACCAAACGCGGCTGGGTCGTACTCGCCTCCGACGCGAGCCATTTCTACGCGCACATGGAGGGCGATCGCGCCTTCCCGATCCTCTACAGCCTGGCTGACATGCTGGAAGGGTTCAACACGTTGCGTTCGTTGGCGAGTTCACCGCAACACATCGTGCCGGGGCACGACCCGCTGGTGATGGAGCGTTATCCGGTGGCGGGAGAGGGGATGGACGACTGGGTGGTCCGATTGGACGTCGAGCCCAAATGAAGTAAGGTGTCACCAGCGAGGATCGCAGCCGCCGAGGAGGAGAAGCGGATATGGGTTCCATTCGTCTCGGGAGCAAGCCGCCCTGCGCCGTTTCGCCGGGCGATACCGTCACCCAGGCCGCCATGACCATGACCGCTCGCAAGGTCGGCGCGGCCGCCGTGGTGGACGGCGAGAACATCGTCGGCGTGATCACCGAGCGCGACGTCATGGGCAAGGTCGTCGCGGTGGGCCGCGACTCCGCCGCCATGCGCGTGCGAGACATCATGTCGAGCCCCGCGCTGTGCGTGCAGTTGCGCACCTCGGTCGAGGATGCCGCAGAGATGATGCGCAAGCATCACATCCGGCATCTGGTCGTGGTGGACGAGAACGAGAGGCTGGTCGGCATGCTCGCGCTGCGCTATCTGCTCTACGAGATGATGGACGACATGCACCGCAACGTCGGCGACCTCGTAGGCTTCATCTTGAATGACGGGCCGGGCGGCTGACCCGCGCGCTTAGCCGGCGGCTGATCGGCGCAACCCGTGGGAGACGGGTGCATCGAGGAGGAACGATGGAGGCTGGAGCGTTCTCACTGGCCGGAAAGGTAGCGCTAGTGACCGGCGGCAACAGCGGAATCGGGCGCGCGATCGCAGTTGCTTTTCGCCAGGCTGGGGCCGCCGTGGCGGTCGGTGCACGGCGGGTGGAGCGCAATGAGGAAGCCCTTGCGGAGCTCGGCACGGACGCGGCGGCCGTCGAGCTCGATGTTCGCGATGAGGCTTCGGTTGAACGGGCGGTGGCGACGGTGGTCGCCCGGTCGGACGCAGGGAGCGAAAGGCGATGCAGACGACCAGGAAGGCGCGCCGTGCACCTTCAGTTTCCACAGCGCCTTCGAAGACCCGGACACAGCTGCTGACGCGCCCGACCGTTGGAGCATCGAAGTCCGCTGCATGGTCATTTATCAGTAAAGCCGAACTGGACGACGAGGGCTTCGAGATCCGACGCGGCGGGTGCGTCCCGACTCCCTGCTATCCCATCGCCAGCACTTCCAGTGCCGCCTGCACGCCGCTTCCCTTGATCGGCACGCCGGCAAGCCGCAGCCCCATCTCCACCCCGCTCAACGTCCCCGCGAGCATCAGGTCGTTGAAGTGGCCGAGGTGGCCGATGCGGAACACCTTGCCCTGCAGCTTGCCCAGGCCCATGCCGAGCGACATGTCGAAGCGGTCCAGGATGAGGTCGCGCAGCTTGTCGGCGTCGTGACCATCGGGCATGACGGCGGTGGTGAGCGAGTTGCTGTACTCCCGTGGGTTCACGCACAGGATCCCCAGTCCCCAGGCCCGCACCGCCGCACGCGTGGCCTCGCCGTGGCGGGCGTGACGCGCGAACACGTTGGGCAGGCCCTCCTCCTGCAGCATGCGCAGCGCTTCGCGCAGGCCATAGAGCAGATTGGTGGCCGGGGTGTAGGGGAAGAAGCCTTTGGCGTTAGGCCCGAGCATCTCGTCCCAGCTCCAATACGAGCGCGGCAGTTTCGCGGTCTGGCTCGCCGCAAGCGCCTTGTCGTCGATCGCATTGAACGACAGGCCCGGCGGCAGCATCAGGCCCTTCTGCGAGCCGCCCACGGTGACGTCGACGCCCCACTCGTCCATGCGGTAGTCCATCGAGGCGAGCGAGGAGATGGTGTCCACCATCAGCAGCGCCGGGTGCTTCACGCGATCCATCGCCGCCCGCACGGCAGGCACTTGCGTCACGGCGCCGGTGGACGTCTCGTTGTGCACAACGCATACCGCCTTGATTGAATGGGTGCGATCCTCGCCGAGTTTCGCCTCGATCAGCGCGCTCTCCGCGCCGCGCCGCCAGTCGCCGGGGATCAAGTCGACCTCCAGTCCCAGCCGTGTTGCGAGTCGCCGCCACAAAGCGGCGAACTGGCCGGTCTCATACATCAGTACGCGATCGCCCGGCGAGAGCGTGTTGACCAGCGCAGCTTCCCAGGCGCCGGTCCCTGAAGCGGGATAGATGATGACCGGGTGCTTCGTCTGGAACACCTTGCGCATGCCGGCGAGCACTTCCTGCCCCAGCGCGGCGAACTCCGCACCGCGATGATCGATGGTCGGCGCATCGATCGCGCGCAGCACCCGGTCGGGCACGTTGGTCGGCCCGGGGATCTGCAGGAAGTGGCGGCCGGTGTGGAGCGTCATCTGGGGTTCCAATCGTTGCCGGTGGTGAGCGTGGCCTATAGGATACCCGGCCTTGTCCCCACCCTGCGGTCGCTGCCGTCCAGGATGAATAGAGCGGTTGCCATCATCGTCGTCGGGCAGTTGTTCGGCGTGTCGCTATGGTTCAGCGCCAACGCCGCTGCCGGTGACCTGGCGCGCGCGTGGGGCATGACCCCCGCCCAGCTCGGCCTGCTCACCAATGCCGTGCAGCTTGGCTTCATCGCGGGCACGCTGGCCTTCGCCCTAACCGGCCTGGCCGACCGCTTCGCCGCCAGCCGCATCGTCTTCCTCTGCTCGATGCTCGGGTCAGCGTGCAACGCCGGATTCGCGCTGCTTGCCGCAGACCTCGCACAGGCCTGGGCGTTCCGGTTTGCGGTGGGACTGAGCTTGGCCGGCATCTATCCGGTAGGCATGAAGCTGATCGTGTCCTGGGTCGGGAACAAGGCGGGCGCCGCGCTGGGTTTGCTGATCGGCATGTTCACCCTGGGAACCGCCCTGCCCCACGGGGTGCGTGCACTGGGTTCCGGCCTCGACTGGAAACAGGTCGTGCTGTCCTCGTCGGTTCTGGCGCTGGTCGGCGGTGTTGCCGTGCTCGCGGTAGGTGATGGCCCTCACCTCAGGCGCGGCACCGGCGCCTTGCCCGCTTGGGCAGGTGTGCTCGCCGTGTTTCGTCTCCCGCGCTTTCGCGCCTCGGCTTTCGCCTATTTCGGCCACATGTGGGAGTTGTACGCGTTCTGGACGGTGGTGCCGCTGCTGGTTGCGCGCGCAGTGAGCACCGCATCGGATACCGTGGTATCAGCGCTGGCCTTCGCGATCATCGCCGTGGGCGGCGTCGGATGTGCGCTGGGCGGACGGGCCTCGCAGCGCATTGGCAGTGCGCGCGTTGCAGCGATCGCGCTGGCGGGATCGGCACTGATGTGTGCGATATTTCCCGTGCTGGAGTCTGCGCCGCAGTGGCTGATCATCGCCGCGCTGCTCGTCTGGGGCGTGGCGGTGATCACGGACTCCCCGCAGTTCTCCGCATTGTCGGCCAGCTACTGTCCGCCTGAGAAGGTGGGCAGCGCGCTGGCCATGCAGAACGCCATCGGCTTCGCAATTTCGGTGGCCGGGATTGCGGCGGCAACCGGGAGTATCGAGCGGCTGGGCGATAACGTCGCCTGGCTGCTGTTGCCGGGACCGTTGCTGGGCCTGATCGCGTTGAGGCCATTGCTCAGGCACGGTCCAGGCGCTGGCACGGCGCAATGAGCGCGCGCCGGTTCAGCTGACGTTCAGCACCGCCCCCGTAATCTTCGCCTCACACCGGGCATCCGCCCGGAGCCGCGAAGGAGACGACAGATGAATACGACGCTTGCTAGAACCCTGGTGACCCTGGCGTTGATCGGATTCGGCGGTGCAGCAGGCAACGCCGCCGCGCACGATCGCGACAACGAACGCGGTGCGAGGGAAAAGCACCGCCACGAGCACCGCTCGGCGCGTCATCACGATCACTTCGATCACAAGCGCCTCCACGCACGACACGATGTCAGACGCCACCGCGGTCATGGAAGCGAGCGCGTCACCATCATATTCCGCAGCATCTTCCGATGATTCAATCCGCGCACCCACGGGATCGCGCGTAGACCGCGGAGGGAGGCAGACGCCTTCCTCCGCCTTCGTTTTGAGCGGAAAACTCGCCGGACCTGGGCGCCTAATCGTCGAAGGCCTCCACGCCGATCAGGCGCGAGATGCGGATCGGCCCGCCCTCCTTGTGCAGTTCCACCACTCGCTGCTGCAACGCGCGCTCTGCCACGGTCATGCGCGCGCGCTGCCGGGTGTATTCCGCCCACGACTTGATGACGAAGCGCTCGACGTAGCGTCCCTCGTCCTCCAGGTCGCGGAAGATGCGCCAGCTGCTCGCGCCGTTGCGCCGGCGAACGCCTTCTACTGCACTCACCGCGTGCAGGAAGGCGTCGCGATGCTCCGCTTCCACCCGGTACTCGATCTGGATCAGCACAGGGCCATCGTCCGCCCCGGGCTGAATGGCGAGCGAGAGTTCCGGCAACTGCACGCCCATGGTCACGTCTGCTTCATTGCCCATCGTCACGCGTACCCGCCGCGTGAGCAGCAGCAGGAGCAGCATGATGAGCGCCGATACCACCAGCGCGATGCGGGTGTCGGTCAGGGAGGCGATTGCCCCCCACAGGATGCTGCCCAGGGCGAGGCTGGCCTGCACCGCGACCAGATTGGTCGACACTGCGCGCGCTCGCACCCAGGCGGGTGCCGCGCTCTGCGTGCCGGCGGAAAGGCTTGCGTGCACGCTGACCCAGGCCCCGCCGGCCGCAGCGGTGCCGATGACAGCCAGCGTGATCCACGGCGAGAAGGCGATCACCAGGATGGCCGCCGCCCACACCAGGATCCCGCCGATGATCACCGTATTGAGCGGCACGCGCCGAAGGTGCCTCGGAATCCACAGCGCTCCGATGACCGCCCCGGCACCGAAGAAGCCGAGCAGCATCCCGAACCCGCCGGCGCTGAGCTGCAGCTGGTCGCGTGCGATGACCGGCAGAAGGGCCCACAGTGAACTGGCGCAGGAGCTGAAGGTCAGGTTGCGAATCACCGCCGACTGCAGCGGAGGCGAGTGCCGCAGGTAACGCAAGCCGCTGCTCAGTCCCGAGAACAGCGTCTCCGGCGCGCCCGGGATGGAGCGCGCGGCTGGGCGCCAGCCGCGCAGCGCGACCAGCATCACCACGAAGAACAGTGCGCTGGCGAGCATCGCGCTGCCCGAGCCGATCCATGCGGCCAGCGCACCGGCCAGTGCCGGGCCCACCGCGCGCGCGACATTGAAGGCGACTGCGCCGAGCGCAACCGCACGCGCCAATTCGGCGCGCGGCACCAGATCGTTGATCATCGCCTGCTGCGCCGGCATATAAAAGATGAAGCCCACGCCGGTGAGGAAGGTGAGGATCAGCAGCGACATCGGCTCGATCATGCCGGCGAGCGTCGCGATGCCGAGCACGGCGGTGGAACCGAGCAGCAGAACCTGCGTGGCCATCACCACCACGCGCCGGTCCACGATGTCGGCCAGCGTCCCGGCGACCATGCCGATCAGCAGGGCTGGGCCGGTGCTCGCCGTCTGCACCAGTGCAACCATGAACGCAGAAGGCGTGAGCGTCGCCATCAGCCAGGCGGCCACGGTCGCGTGCATGGTGAAGCCCAGCGCCGTGGCGATGGAACCCAGGTAGAACCGGCGAAATCGCGGCATGCGCAGGGGCGAGCCGCGCATGCGGCGGGCGAGCGCCGAGCGCAGGGCAGCGACCTGTTTGCTTGACTGCTGCAAGAGAGGAACCGGGGCCGGGTCGGGGGATGGAGGCGTCATTGTCTCAGCAGCGCGTGTACCGTGCGCGGCGCGTGCATGGGGCACACGGGGATTACAATGAGCTCAACATGGCCGCCTCGTCCCAGCCGATCCGCTTTCTCGCCGCGCACCAGCGCCCGGCGCACCCGCTGGAAGCGCGCCTGCGCCGTGAAGTCGACGGTGAAGTGATGTTCGACGATGCCAGCCGCGGCCGCTACAGCACCGACGCCTCCATCTATCAGATCGACCCGATCGGCATCGTCGTGCCGCGCAGCGAGGAGGCCGCGCGTGCGGCCCTGGAGATCGCGGCTGAGGCGGGCGTGCCGATCCTGCCGCGCGGGGCCGGCACCTCCCAGTGCGGCCAGACCGTAGGCGCGGCGCTGGTCATCGACAACAGCAAGTTTCTCAACCGTGTCCTGGAGGTGGACGCGCACAGGCGCGAAGCGCTGGTGCAGCCGGGACTGGTACTCGATCACCTCAATGCGGCGTTGCGCCCGCATGGGCTGTGGTACCCGGTGGACGTCTCCACCTCTGCGCAGGCCACGCTGGGCGGCATGGCGGGCAACAACTCCTGTGGCTCGCGCTCGATCCGCTACGGCAACATGGTGCACAACGTGCTGGGCATCGACGCTTGGCTTCCCGACGGGGGGCGTTGGCGTTTTGGTCCGAGCGGCAACCTCACGCAGGGTCCGAGCGGCTATCGCACTCTGGTCGATGGCATCCACGCCATCGCGCAGCGCGAAGCTGCGGAGATCGAGGCACGCTGGCCCAAGGTCCTGCGCCGCGTGCAGGGCTACAACCTCGACATGGTGATGCCCGGCACGGCGCACAATCTCGCGCACCTGCTGGTCGGGTCCGAGGGGACGCTTGCTTATTTCGAGCGCCTGCACCTGCAGCTCTCGCCTATCCCGAAGCACAAGGTGCTCGGCGTATGTCACTTCCCAACCTTCTACCAGGCGATGGATCTGACGCAGCACATCGTCAAGCTCGATCCGGACGCGGTCGAACTCGCCGACCGCACGATGATCGACCTCGCGCTGGAGATCCCGCAGTACCGCGACATCATGCATCGCTACGTGCGCGGCAATCCGGAGGCGATCCTGCTGGTGGAGTTCGCCGGCGAGTCGCACGAGGCGCAGGTCTTGAAACTGAAGCGGTTGGTCGAACTGATGGCCGATCTCGGCCTGCCGGGCAGCGTGGTGGAAGTCACCGGCTCCGTCGGCCAGAAGGACATCTGGGAAGTGCGCAAGGCGGGTCTGAACATCATGATGTCGATGAAGGGCGAGGGCAAGCCGGTGTCCTTCATCGAGGACTGCGCCGTTCCGCTGGAGCACCTGGCCGAGTACACCGCGCGGATCACCGACATCTTCGCCAAGCACGGCACGCGCGGCACCTGGTATGCGCACGCCTCGGTGGGCACGCTGCACGTGCGGCCGATCCTCGACATGCGGCGCGATGGCGCCGAGGGCGGCGCGGCGCGCATGCGCGCCATCGCCGAGGAGGCCAGTGCGCT
>Ga0268299_1004321_pt1 | contig 11285 bp, 10 predicted proteins | sample NOBtaG_FD_193484 | JGI IMG/M metagenome (GOLD analysis project Ga0268299, IMG submission 193484) | Activated sludge microbial communities from bioreactor in Nijmegen, Gelderland, Netherland - NOB reactor | ecosystem: Engineered > Bioreactor > Aerobic > Activated sludge | place: Netherlands... | reverse complement strand
TATGGCGTGAGCCTTGCCGATTCGTACCGCCAAGCCGGCGTCTATGCCGCGCGCATCCTCAGGGGCGCCAAGCCCGCCGATTTGCCGGTGCTGCAGCCGACAAAGTTCGAGTTGGTCATCAACCTCAAGATGGCAAGTCGCTTGGTCTCACGATCCCGTCTGCGGTGCTCCTGCGCGCCGACGAGGTGATCGAATAGAATCTTCCAGCGGGTCCGCGACGGCAGTTCGCAGCCATGCCCGGTTCGGGTCAAATGCGGCTGTGCGGCGATGTCCGCCCTATGTCCGGCGAGCGGGTAATTTCGGACATGCCGTTGCGCCGTTGATGGCGTCGTCTGAGGCGCGATTCAAGCTTCCAAACGGGAACCTTCGATCCTGCGGTGCCGGCCGATCGACGTGGAGCGTGGCGTCGTCGAGCCAATGCGCGCGCGACTCGCGGTCAACGGCCCCGCCTTCATCGAGCCGGCGCCGATCCGCATCCGGCCTCGGGTGTGCGGGTCCGCGCCCTGGAGCACGTTCGTGTCGAACGAGCCCAGCGCGGCATCGCGTGCGCATCCATCCTTCGAGGCGCGCCCCTTCGACAGGCTCGCCCCTTCGACAGGCTCAGGATGGCGCGCGCCTCAGGACGGGGCTCGATCGTTGCCGCAAAATCGGACTTCAGGGACGAGCCGGAAATCTGCGATGCCGGGGCGAACGCCGGTCACGAGGGCCGGCCGGTGCCGCCTTCCGAATCGCTTGGCCGATCGCCGCCGGCCCTCATCCCCCGTCCGTGCTCGGCGAGGAAGGCCCGTCCCGTCGGCGTGACGGTGACGAGGCCGCGGGTGCCGTCGACCGGCGTCGTCGCGACGAAGCCGCGCTCGACCGCATCTTCCCAGACGGTCAAGCGCGGGCACGAGGTACGCCACGCGTCCATCACGTCGGCATAGGTCCGCGGCACCTTCGCCACCCATTCGACGAGGTCGAGGATCAGGGGATCGAGATCGGTGGGCATTGCTGGCGTCCACGCAGCGCGGCGGCGACGATACGAGCCGACATTCGCGGGAGAAACTCCGGACCGGAGCTTACGATAGCACGCGTCCGGGTCGGGCGTCAGCGGGGTGAACGCGCCCGCGCCTGCGGACGGCCGCGCAAAATCGAGATCACGCCGCCTCGGCCTTGGCCCCAGCGCAGAGCTTGGCCCATTCGGTCACCCATTTGACGCCCTCGTCTTCGGGCACCGTGCCGGCGCTGGCATCGTGGGTGAACACCGTGCCGATGCGGTGGGCGCCGCATTCCTCGAGGATCTTGTCGAATTTCTTGCCGCCGAAATTGAAGGTTTCGGCATAGGTACGGTCGCCGAGCGAGAACACGCCGTAGCGCACGTTCTTCAAATCCGGTTTCTTGGCGCAGAGTTCGTTGTAGAGGGTGGCGGCGTTGTCGGGCACGTCGCCCTGGCCATAGGTCGAGCTGCAGATGAGGAACAGGCCGCCGGGCGCGAACACGGCCGCGGTCAGGCCGTCCATCGGCTTCACGTCCACCTCGAACCCGGCCTCGCCGAGCGCGTCGCTCATTTCCTCGGCCACCATCTCGGCCGTCCCGGTCATGGTGCCGACCAGGATCGTCAACTTCTCGGCCACGCCTGCCTCCGTTGCAGCAATCATCCCGACGGGCCTGACATAGCCTCTGGCCGCGGCCCGGCCCAGCAAAGAATGAAGTGTCTTTGGGTGAACGCTCGCGACCATAGTGCATATAGTTCTTGCTGACAAGAAATATATTGCATATGATGATCTGAGGGCTGGGCTCCCAAGCGGCGGCGCCGGCCGTCAAAAAAAGGGCGGAAATGGTCGAAGAAAGGGCGGATATCGTCGAATTGCCGTCGCCCGTCGCACGCAAGCGGCGGCGCGAAGGCGGTCCGTGCGCGGCCGATCTGCACGCGGACTATCTGGCGATCCTCGGGGACCGGGTGCGGGCGGCCAGGGTGCGGCGCGGCATGACGCGCAAGATCTTGGCGCGCGATTCCGGCGTCTCCGAGCGCTATCTCGCCCAGCTCGAAGCCGGCCAAGGCAATGTTTCCATCGCCCTCCTCCGCCAGATCGCCGTGGCCATGAGCCTGCCGCTCGGCGAACTGGTGCGCGAGGGTGCCGAGCGGCCGATCGCGCTCACGCTCCTGATGCAGCGGCTCGAGCGGCTTCCGGCGGAGGAGTTGGCGGAAGCGGGGCGGCTGCTCACCGAGCGCTTCGGCCTCGATCGCGGCCTGCACCGCCAGGACCGCATCGCGCTCATCGGCTTGCGCGGCGCCGGGAAAAGCACGCTCGGCAAGATGCTGGCGGCGGCGCTCGAGCGGCCGTTCATCGAGCTCGCCGACGAGATCGCGGCCATCGCCGGCATGAGCCTAGACCAGATCTTCGACCTCTCCGGCCAGGCCGGCTACCGGCGCTACGAGAAGCGCGCCTTGGAGCGGGTGCTGGAGCGCCACCCGCGCTTCGTGGCGGCGACCGGCGGCAGCCTCGTCTCCGAGGCGGGAACCTACGAGCTGCTGCTGAGTTCCTGCTACACGGTCTGGATCAAGGCCGCACCCGAAGAGCACATGGCGCGCGTCGTGGCCCAGGGCGACATGCGCCCCATGGCCGGCAACGCCGAAGCGATGGACGATCTCCGCCAAATCCTGGCCGAGCGCGAAGCCCTCTACGCCCGCGCCGACGCCACCCTCGATACCGCCGGCCAATCCGCCGACCCCGCCTTTTCTCAGCTCTTTCAACTAGTTCGACGCAAGGCAGCGAAATCTGAAAAATAATTCTTGCGCTTCTATAAACATGCATTATATTGCACATACATTCGGGAGGAACACGGCATGGCGAACCTCGACAATATCCTGACCTTCGACCGCGACCCCGAGGCTTATAAGCATTGGAAGGTCTCATACGACGGCGCGGTGGCGCGCCTGGCGCTCGACGTGAAGGAGGATGGGGGCTTACGCCCCGGCTATCGCTTGAAGCTCAATTCCTACGATCTCGGCGTCGATATCGAGTTGCACGACATCCTGCAGCGGGTGCGCTTCGAGCATCCCGAAGTGCGCGTCGTCGTGCTGACCAGCGCCAAGGATCGCGTCTTCTGCGCCGGCGCGAACATCAACATGCTCGCCTCCTCGAGCCACGCCTGGAAGGTGAATTTCTGCAAGTTCACCAACGAGACGCGCAACGGCATCGAGGACATGAGCCGCAATTCCGGCATCAAGTCGATCGCGGCCGTGAACGGCGCCTGCGCCGGCGGCGGCTACGAGGTCGCGCTGGCCTGCGACGAGATCCTGCTGGTCAACGACCGCTCTTCGACGGTCAGTCTGCCCGAAGTGCCGTTGCTCGGCGTTCTCCCCGGCACCGGCGGCCTGACGCGCGTCACCGACAAGCGGAAGGTGCGCCGTGATCTCGCCGACGTATTCTGCACCACCTCCGAAGGTGTCCGCGCCGAGCGCGCCAAGGAGTGGAAGCTCATCGACGATTACGCCGCGCCCGCCGAATTCGACGCGCTGGTGAAGCGCCACGCCGAGAAGCTCGCCAAGCTCTCCGACCGCCCCGCCGGCGCCAAAGGCGTCGCCCTGCCGCCGGTCGAGCGCAAGATGGACGACACCGGCTATCACTACAAATACGTGGACGTGACGCTCGATTCGGCCGCGCGCACCGCGACCATCACGGTCAAGGCGCCGACCGGCGACGAACCTGCCGAGCCCGCGGCGATCGCGGCCAAGGGCGCGCAATGGTGGACGCTGCGCATGACGCGCGAGCTCGACGACGCGATCCTGATGCTGCGCGTCAACAATGCCGCCGTCGGCACGATCCTCCTCAAGACCGAAGGCGATGCGGAGAAGGCGCTGGCCGCCGGCGACGTGCTGATCCGCCACCGCAACGACTGGTTCGTGCGCGAGACGACGAACTTCCTCCGCCGCACGCTGCAGCGCCTCGACGTTTCGTCGCGCAGCCTCTTCGCCATCGCCGGCAAGGGCTCGTGCTTCGCCGGGCCCTTGGCCGAACTCGCGCTCGCCGCCGACCGCTCCTACATGCTCGACGACACGGAGACTCCAGAAACCACGCCGACTGTTGTCCTCGACGAGACCAATTTCGGCCTGTTCGCGATGAACAACGGCCAGACGCGCATCGCCGCCCATTTCCAGGGCGACGAGACCGCGCTCGACAAGGTCAAGGGCCGCATCGGCGACGCGCTCGACGCCAAGGCCGCCCGCGAACTCGGCCTCGTCACCTTCACGCCCGACGAGCTCGATTGGGAAGACGAGGTTCGCATCGCCATCGAGGAACGCGCGAGCCTTTCGCCCGACGCCCTCACCGGGATGGAGGCCTCGCTCCGCTTCGGTGGCGAAGAAACGATGGAGACGAAAGTCTTCGGGCGGCTCACCGCCTGGCAGAACTGGATCTTCATCCGCCCCAACGCCGTCGGCGAAAACGGTGCTCTGAAGCTCTACGGCACCGGCACCAAGCCCAGCTTCAATTGGGAGCGCGTGTAGACAACCGCGCCGCCCCTTTTCATCGAACAGCCTGCGACAGGGATCCAGCCATGGCCATCGACTACAACTCCAAGATTCCCAACAACGTAAACCTCTCAGACGACAAGCAGCTGCAGCGCGCGCTCGAGAAGTGGCAGCCGGCCTTCCTCGATTGGTGGAAGGAAATGGGGCCCGAGGGCTATCAGCAGAAGGATGTCTATCTCCGCACCGCGACGTCGGTGGATGCGAAAGGCTGGGCGACCTACGGCATGACCAAGATGCCCGACTATCGCTGGGGCATTTTCCTCGCCGACCAGGTGCCGGACCGCAAGATCGGCTTCGGCGACCACATGGGCGAAGCGGCGTGGCAGCAGGTTCCGGGCGAATTCCGCGCCGACCTCCGCCGCCTGATCGTGACCCAGGGCGACACCGAGCCCGCCTCGGTCGAGCAGCAGCGCCTGCTCGGCCAGACCTGCCCCTCGCTCTACGATCTCCGCAACCTCTTCCAGGTGAACGTCGAGGAAGGCCGCCATCTCTGGGCGATGGTGTATCTGCTCCACGCCTATTTCGGCCGCGACGGCCGCGAAGAGGCCGAGGAGCTGCTGGAGCGCCATTCGGGCGACCGCAACAAGCCGCGCATTCTCTCCACCTTCAACGAGCCGATCGACGACTGGATGTCGTTCTTCTGTTTCACCTACTTCACCGACCGCGACGGCAAGTATCAGCTGAAAATGCTGGCCGAATCCGGCTTCGATCCGCTCTCGCGCACGTGCCGCTTCATGCTCACCGAGGAAGCCCACCACATGTTCGTGGGCGAGACGGGCCTGGGCCGCGTCATCAAGCGCGCGCTCGAGGTGATGGCGGAGATCAAGAGCGGCGATCCCGCCGCCGTGCGCCGCGCCGGCGCCATCGACCTGCCGTTGGTGCAGAAATACATCAATTTCTGGTTCTCCTCGGCGCAGGATCTGTTCGGCTCCGACACCTCCACCAACGCCGCCAACTATTTCGCCAACGGCTTGAAGGGGCGCCCGGACGAGGACAATTACGAGGACCACGTCGTCAAGGACGCGACCTACGAGATCGAGGACGTGCAGGCCGACGGCAGCATCAAGACCGTCTCGATTCCGCTCCGCAACGCGATGAACGTGATCGCGCGCCGCGCTTACGTGAAGGATTGCGACATCGGCGTGCAGCGCTGGAACCGTGTGATCAAGAAAGCGGGCGTGGATTTCGAGATCACCCTGCCCTCCGAGCGCTTCCGCCGCACGGTCGGCGTCTATGCCGGCCATACCTTCACGCCGGAAGGAAAATTCGTTTCGGCGGCGGAATGGGAAGCGAAGAAGTATTCGTCGATCCCTTCCCCCGAGGACCGCGCCTACGTGAAGAGCCTGATGCATCAGGTGATCGAGCCCGGGAAGATGGCCGGCTGGATCGCGCCGCCCGACCGCGGCATCAACAACCTCGCGGTGGATTATCAGTACGTGCGGCTCTAGAGACTCTGCGCCGGACGGAAGCGATAACGGAAAGCGGCCCGAGGCGATGCCTCGGGCCGCTCCCATTTTCAGCGTTGCGGCCGCCCGCTGAGGCCGCGTTTGCCGCCTAGTAGTAGTACGGCGTGAAGTGGCAGCGGCGCTTGATCATCCGCGCCTGCCAGAAGCCGAAATACTGCACGAGGCGGTAGAACGGGACGTGGCAGAGCCGACGCTGGCCATAGCCCGGGTAGTAGCCGCCCGGGTAGTAGATGGCCTCGGCCGTCGCGGCTTCGCCGGTGGTCGGCAGGGCGAGATCGAGGGCGGGCGCGGCGTTGGCCGTGCCGATCGACAGCGCGCCGGCGATGGCGATCGTGCCGGCGATGACGAAGGTGCGGAAGGACTTCATTGTGTGCTCCATGCGGGTTCAAGGTGCGAATCACGAACCGTCGTGACAGGCGCGTTTATACGCCGCGTGTAGTGAACCGGCGCTGAGAGCCGCGTTCAGCCAAGTTTCAGATAGCGCCCGGCGCGCCCAATCGAAAAGGCCCGGTCGGATGACCGGGCCCTTTCATTCTTCGCGCGCGCGTAGCGGCGGATCAGTACCAATACGGACGATAGTGAGGGTGCGCGCAGCGCGTACCGACGTAACGATAGCGCCAGCCCCAATGGGTCCACACCCAGCGGTGAATCGGCCAGCAGCGCCGGTGCCAGTGATAGACCGGTGTTGCGGACGGGTCGGATTCGGCGGCGGTGGGCGGCGCGATATTCGCGGCACCGGCAGGCAGCGCCTGCGCGGCGCCGGCCGCGCCGAGGCTCGCGATTGCAGCGACGATCGAAGCAGCGGTGATATGGCGAATCGTGTTCATCGGGGAACCTCCTATCGGATTGGCGGCGGCTCCTCCCCGGGCCGCGCGATGCCACGGCACTTAGCGCAATGCCGATGAATTCCGGCTGACCGCGGCGTTCATTCGCGGTTCAGCTTGCGGCTTCGTCCAACGGCGGCCGTTCGCGGCCCCAGCGCCACACCACCGCGGCGCCCACGGCATCGACCGCGGCCACGGCGAGAAAAGCGAGGCCCCAACCTAGTACCGTGTTCGGCCCCGCCGCATCGAGCACCGCGCCGAGCACGAGCGCCCCTAGAAAAGCCGCGCCGAAGCCGAGCGACGAGTGCACGGCCATGGTGGCGCCGCGCGAGCCCGGTGTCGCGGCGGAAAGCGCGCCGGCGGTGAGCGACGCCGAATCGAAGGTCATCATCGCGGCGTGAAGAACGAGCAGCAGCGCCACCAGTGGATAGGCGAGCGGCGCCGACCAGCCGATCATCGCCGCCAAAACGGCGGTGCCGAGCATCACCAGCACCACGAAGCGGTGGCGGCCGAAGCGCATCGCCACCTCGTTGCCGAGGATGCTGGTGACGACGCCGACCATGGTGGCGATGCCCGCCACCAGCGGCGCGCTCCAAATCGCGGCCCCCGGCAGCTGCAGCGACTGACTGAAGACGAGGAACGCCACGATCCAGCCGCGCACGGCGAACAGCTCGAAATTGTGCGCGGCATAGCCGAGCACGTAGGTCATCGCCCGGCGGTTTCTCAAGACCGGGCGGATGTCGAGGAGATGCGAATCCGGCTTTGCGCCCGGCGGCAGCGCGGCACCGCGCGGCACCAGCAAGGTGAGCGCCGCCGCGGCGAGCGCGCCGAACACCGCGAGTCCGAACGCATAGCGCCAATCCAACAATGCCGCCACGGCGCCGGCCGCGAGATAGGAGACCGAAGCTGCGATGCCGAAGCTCGACGTGTAGAAGGCCACGAACCGCGATTGCTTCGGGCCGGTGACGTGATCGGTCAGGAGCTTGAGGCCCGGCATGTACATGCCGGCGAGGCCGATTCCGGCGACGAGCTGGAAGGCGACGCCGCTCGCGAAGTCGCGCGCGAACAGCGCCAGACCGGCATTGCCGAGCGCGGCAAAAATCGTCGCCGCGAGATAGACTTTGCGGGCGTCGATCCGGTCGGTCAGCGCCGTCAGCAGCGGCACCGCCACCATGTAGCCCGCGAAGAAGGCGCCCGTCAGCGTGCCGGCCGCCGTGGCCGAAAGCGACCATGCCGCCCGGAGCTCGGGCAGCAGCGCCGGCACGGCCGAGAATCCCAGCATGCCGAGGATTTCGGCGGCGCACAGCGTGGCGGTGATGCGGCGGGCGCTGGCGGACTGCGGCGACGTGGAGCCTGGCAAATTCCTCGCCCTGATGGCGGCTTCGAACACCGCGCACGCGCCCCGTTCGTCCGGCGCGAATTGCAAGAGTAGCCCTGCCGAGTCCGGCAGGCAATTCCTGGCTACACCGCCAGCGAATGCCGCGTTGCCGCGACCGGGGTGAGATATGCGTCGAAGCAGGCGGCCACGGTTCGCATCATGGACCGGGCATCGGCCGGGATGGTCACGCGGCGTCCGGCCACGGCGCAGAGCCCGTCCGCGGCGAGCGCCTCGGCGCCCTGCACCGCGGCGTCGAGCGCCGATTCGGCGAAGCCCTTGGCGCGGCAGAGCGCGCCGGTATCGAGCGTGAGCGTCGTCATCAGCCGCTCGATCGCGGCGGCGCGCAGACGATCTTCGGCCGTCAGCGCAATGCCGCGGGTCGCTGCCGGACGGCCTGCGGCAATCGCCGCCCCATAGGTGCGGAGGTCGCCGTGGTTCTGCACGTAGCCGCCGGGAAAGGCACCGATGGACGAAGCCCCGATGGCGATCAGCGCGTCGGCGGGATCGGCGGTGTAGCCCTGGAAATTGCGCCGGAGCGTTCCCGCCTCGAGCGCCTTGGTCAGGGGATCGCCGGGGCGCGCGAAATGATCGAGGCCGATCGCGCGATAGCCTGCCGCCTCGAACGACCGCGCCGCCGCCCGGGTCTGGCACCAGCGCTGCCACGGGTCCGGCAGCGCCGCCGTGTCGATCAGGCGCTGATGCCGCTTCATCCACGGCACGTGGGCATAACCGAACAGCGCGAGGCGATCGGGCGCCAGCGCAAGGGCGCGCTCGGCAGTCGCCGCCACGCCGGCCAAGGTCTGGCGCGGCAGGCCATACATCAGGTCGAGATTGATGCGCGCGACGCCGTGAGCGCGGAGGTCGTCGACGACGCGCGCCGTAAGCGCCTCCGGCTGGACGCGATTGATCGCCCGCTGAACGTCGGGATCGAAATCCTGGACCCCGAGGCTGGCGCGGTTGACGCCGATCGCGGCCAAGGCGGCGACGCGCGCCGCGTCCATGTTGCGCGGATCGATCTCGATCGCGAATTCGGCGCCGGCGTCGATTGTGAAATTGCGGTGCAGCGCCGCTGCCAGCCGCGTCAATTGATCGGGCCGCAGCAGGCTCGGCGAGCCGCCGCCGAGATGAATGTGCACCAAGCGGCGGCCGCGACCCGCGAGGCCGGCCACCATCTCGATCTCCCGCAGCGCCAACGCGAAATAGCGCTCGATCGGTGGGTCCTTGTTCGCGACGGCGGTGTGGCAGCCGCAGAACCAGCAGAGGACGCGGCAGAACGGGACGTGGAGATAGAGCGAAAGACGCGCCTCGGCCGGCAACTCGCCGAGCCACCGGGCGGCATGCGCAGCACCCACCCCGGCGTGGAAATGCGGGGCGGTCGGATAGCTCGTGTAGCGCGGCACGGGCGCCGCGTATTTCCAGACAAGATCGGGCGTCATGGCAAAATAAAATTCGCGCGCTTGGCCGGGACACGCTATGACCTGGATCAAAAGCGGAAGCGCCGTTTCCGCGCCCGCAGGGGTCTCGCCTTGGCCACGCTGCCCAAACGCCTGCCGCCGCTCAACTCGCTGCGCGCCTTCGTGGCCGCCGCGCGCCATTTGAGCCTGGCCAAGGCGGCGGACGAGCTCAATGTGACGCCGGGCGCGGTCAGCCAGCAGATCAAGCAGCTCGAAGACCATCTCGGCTGCGCCCTGTTCCGGCGCACGAACCGGCAACTGCTGCTGACCGACGAGGGCCAGGCGTGCCTGCCTGGCCTGGTCGAGGCGTTCGAGCGGATGCACGAGGCGCTGCGCGCGATCGCGCAGGCCGGGCTCGACGGCCGGCTCACGGTTTCGGTGGCGCCCTCACTGGCCTCGAAATGGCTGGTGCCCCGGCTCGACCGCTTCACCGCCCTCCACCCCGAGATCGACGTGCTGGTCTCGGCCGCGATGCACCTCGCCGATTTCGAATCCGAGAACATCGATTGCGCGATCCGCTACGGCGCCGGGCGCTACCCGGGCCTCGTCGTCGAGAAGCTCATGGCCGAGAGCGTGGTGCCGGTGTCCAGTCCGGCGCTCCTCAAGGACAAGAAGGCGCTGCGCGCGCCGGCCGACCTCAAGAACTACACGCTGCTGCACGACGACAGCCCGGACCAGGACCCGAGCTGCCCGGATTGGCGCATGTGGCTGCGCGCCGCCGGCGTCGACGCGGTGGATGCCCGCCGCGGGCTGCGCTTCAATCAATCGAGCCTGGTGCTGGAAGCGGCGGTGGGCGGGCGCGGCGTCGCCCTTGCAAAATCGCGCCTTGCGGCCGACGACATCCGCGCCGGACGGCTCGTGGCCCTGTTCGAACTCAAGCAGCCGATCCAGTTCGCCTATTATTTCGTGGCGCCGCCGGCCAAGAGCGCGTTGAAGCGCGTGCGGGCCTTCCTGAAATGGCTTCGGGACGAGATCGCGCGCGACAAGGCGTGAGCGCGGGCGGCGGATTTATCGGCCAGCGCCGACGAAGCGCAGCGTCGGCCGCCCGGGCACGGCGCGGTCGGACTCCGCCGCTGCCGGGGCGGCTTCGTTCGGCACGCGCCGCAATTGTTCCAAGAATCGGTCGCTCCAGCTCGCAAGCGGGTTGAGCCGGAGCTTCGCCATCATCCGCGACCAGCGATCGCGCCGTTCGCCGCGCGTCATGGCGAGGGCGCGGGCGATCTCGTCGGCGACCTGGTCCATGTCGAACGGGTTCACGAGGATCGCGTCGTCGAGCTCGCTGGCGGCGCCGGCGAAGCGCGACAGGATCAGGATACCGGGATCCTCCGGATCTTGGGCGGCCACGTACTCCTTCGCGACCAGATTCATGCCGTCGCGCAGCGGCGTAACGAGGCCGACGCGCGCGATCCGATAGAATCCGGCCAGCGTTTCGCGCTTGAACGGCTTGGTCACGAAGCGGATCGGCACCCAATCGACGTCGCCGTGCTCGCTGTTCACGCTCGCCACGTCGAGCTTGATCTCGCGCTGGAGAGATTGGTAGCGCGCGGCGCCGTCGCGCGAGACGGGCGCTATCTGCAGCAGCATCACCTTGCGCTCGAGCCGCGCATCGCGCTCCAGCGCCAGCCGGAAGGCTTCGATGCGGTTGGGGAT
>Ga0268299_1004320_pt1 | contig 11288 bp, 8 predicted proteins | sample NOBtaG_FD_193484 | JGI IMG/M metagenome (GOLD analysis project Ga0268299, IMG submission 193484) | Activated sludge microbial communities from bioreactor in Nijmegen, Gelderland, Netherland - NOB reactor | ecosystem: Engineered > Bioreactor > Aerobic > Activated sludge | place: Netherlands... | reverse complement strand
CATCCGCATAGCCGACCACAGGAATGAAGTCCGGGATCACATCAAGCGGGCTGATGAGGTACAGAATCGCCGCCACGATGGTCACAAGCTTGTGGACCGAGAGGCCTGTATAGGCCCCGCTCACGGAGGCTTTCAGCAGCCGCACCAATAGTTGAAGGTCCTTCAGCAGCTTGCCACCGCGACCTTGTGCAATTGAGACTGCCGCGGCCAACAGGTAACGAAGCCGCTCCTTGTCTCTGAGATACTCCGCCGCCGTCTTTGTGAACCCTCGAAACATGGTCAACGCCTTCAGGAGCATCGCTGGAGTCATTCGTTTCATTATGTCCTCCCTGAGGAGTGAGCACTACCCCGGCACACAATCACGATTGAGAATAACAGGCAGTCCGTGAAGGATCAATTTCGCCCGACGGCACAACACAAGATCGAACCATCGGCGGCTTGGTGGGGACGGAGAGGCAGAGGTAGGCGATGCGTGAGACGGCGTGAGTGACGTTGAACAAGCCGAAGGCACCGAGGCGTGGGGCTCACGGGAAGGATAGACTTCCGTCAGGCCAGCATGTTTGATTGCAAGACCTGACCCTATTTAGCTGTTCAGACCTTGCCGGATATGTTGATGAGGTCAGGATGCCTGGGGAGTGGCATACGCCGTTATCGGACCGGCACTCCCAAACGGTTCCAGCGGACAGTCTTTGAGTTGTGATCGATCGAGAAGTAGATCACTTCCGCCTTGCCCATAATCTTGCCCTTGGGAACGTACCCCCAGAATCGGCTATCCAGACTGTCCTCACGGTTATCACCCAGCACGAAATAGGAGTCTGGAGGCACAGTCACCGGGCCGAGATTATCTCTGGCATCCGTCGCCTGAATGTGTGTGTCGGTGTGCTGGATATAACTTTCAGTCAGAACGGTCCCGTTCAGATAGATCGCCTGATTACGCACCTCGATGACATCGCCGGGAATCCCGATGACCCGCTTGACGAACAGTTTAGTCTCGTCTTTGGGATAGTTGAACACGATCACGTCACCACGTCTCGGCGTCGCATCGCCATAGGCTCTCTTGTTCACGACAATATGATCGCCTGGCACGAACGTCGGAAGCATAGCACCGCTTGGAATCTTGAGACTACGCGACCAGGACTTCGCCTCAGTGGCAAGGTCTTGAAACGACTCAGCCCAAAACGCCAAGCGAGCAGTATTCAGCAAGGATCCTTCGAGTCGATCCCTGCTGGCATCATAACTATCGAGGATCCACTGCGCTTCACTCGTGCTGAAGAGAGAACCGTAATATTCGGCCACGCGGGCTTCTAAAAACCCTGGCGGGGCCAGGTCGACCAACATATACTTCATGGTCTTCAGCAGGGATTGCTTCAGAGTCTCCAGCTCAGACGCGCTCAACGTACTCGCGAGGGCCTCCTTGAGCTGTAGCTTCTTGCTGATGTCTCCGACATCCGATTGTTTGCTCAGCGCGTCCACCAATGCGCCGTTTGCAAGATCTCGTTGAGCCAGCTCATGGTACACGGCCGCAGGAGGTTCGAGTTGCGTTGCGTCCGTCCGAGTATGGCTGTGCGCATCCGACAGCAGGACAACGGCGGTCAGGGAACAGATGGTCAAAAGGATCAGAGAACAGGCGTGAGGGCGGAAGGACATACTAAGAACTGTATCCCTGAATGGGAATACGGTCAACGAAAGCAGTCAGAATGGCGCAGGGAGGGCGAGCCTTTCTGACGATAGATGTGGCGCCTGATGGAATATTCCTGGCCGGAGATTGTCACATTACCTTCCATCGAGCTGAGGTTAGGTGTCTTCGCCGCCGCTGAAGGCTCGAAATTTCTAGACAGCATCCTTAAATAGCCAATTCGTCTTTTTTCATTCCGCTTCGAAAACAGACATAGGTAATTGGGATATTCCACTGTTTGCGGAGATGATTTACGAAATCTCTCTGTTGCTGATCTATGCTGCCAGGACCAACCACGACTAACTCCGTAGGGGCAGCGCCATTCTCGTTAGCAATAAAGTCGTACTGCAGAAGTTGGCCGAGCGCCTCTCTAACTGCATGAAGAGGTCTGGGGTCAGATTTAATTTCGATGAAGACGGCGCGTTTTTTAAACCTCAACTGTATGTCCACAAAATCATTCTCAACATGAACGATTCTTTGTCCATACTTTGCCCTCAATAAAGCCGCAAGTTCATTTTGAAGTGCATTGTGAACTAGGTCCACGTTCGTGGCACCAGTTCCGCTCCGCTTCTGCTTGCCTGTCGGTCTGTCCTTTGTAGCCTCAACACGCCGTCTCCACTGCTTATCCACATTGGATCCGCTGCCATTAAGCGAAACAAGCATGTATCGATTGATCTTACTTACATAGTCACCTCTCAGAACAGGGACCGGTGGATCGTACTGCTCAGCGTGCTCTGGCTTGAAACGGATATTAAAGAGCTCAAGAGGCGAACATCGAAGTGCTGAGGGGTCCCCCTTAATGGCACGAACCTGCTGCTGCATTTGCTTCAGCCAGCCGTTTTTCCTAAAGCGCTTTAAAGCATTGGCTGCTTCGTCCTTTGTCAAAACATAACAGGAACTGATTTCACCAACATATTGTCTCTGACCATCTCCCGTTATAGCGAACAGGCGCAGATCTATAACGGTTCCCTTTAATTTAGAATAGGACTTGTTAATCGGTTGCAGAAAGCCGAACTTCCAGCCAGCCAGCGTCCACTGAAAGTTGAACAACCATTCTTCATTGCCGAACCCATTTTCGGAAGCGTATGTACCTTTCGCTTCACTTTCAGCTGCATCACCACTCGGCTGTATCCAGTTTCGGCTGTTCCAACACACTCGCGCCAAATAGGTTCCTACTCGGTTTTTAGGCTCGGGGGATGATGAAATGGTGGTGAACAGTCTGGCTACGTCTTCATCTGATAACTCTTCAACGGCATATCGCTGAGATTTTCCCACAGTCATCACGACGGATTTCCATGAGTCATCCCAAGACACTGGCACTTGGTGTGGCCAAGCCACACCATTTTCGTCAATGATGCGAGACGATGAATCAAACCTGTACGCCCTACGCTTTGGCCCCTGAACAGTGCCTTTTGCTATGATATTTTTTCCTTCTTTGATGTAAATAATATCGCCCCCATTTATCTCGAATACAACCCGGCGCAGACTAACTTTGCGTGACGCGGAGAGTGCTCTGCTAAGGCGCTGGAACTCTTGATTAGTGACTTTAGATAGATTGGTTTTTGAAAGAGCCTTGTAGGTGATAGCCGCCACGCCCAGCTTCTTGCAGACCGGCACCATGGAGGTACCTTCTGAGCCACATCGCATAGCCATACGCCAGTACTTCATATCTCAGACTTCTCCTATTGGGTGCGTGGTGCGCGACCATCGTGATCGAGACAAGCTGCTGACCGTGAAGTTATCGCAGTACCGCGATCTGAGATCAGACGGACACCCTACAAAGCTCAAATACACGACCATGAGAATTTTGAGCATCAAACGGTGTGAACGCCTCAGTCAGCATAGGTGGCGCGGAGATTTTGATGCAACTCCTCTATACTTTTGTAATTTATGTCGCTGGCATGCATCGAAATATCATAGGCACAGCAGATATCGATATCCTTGCGGGAAAAATAGTTCTTATGAATAAGAGCCTCGCGAATCTGATCGGAAGAGTCTGGAAACTCACGTTCTTCAGGGTCATGATTTTGGAGGAGAAATTCTCTGTAACAACAATCAATGATCGGTCTGGAGTGAGTCTGGATCTCGTCAACCACTCGTAAAATATCAGCGATCCTGGAGTCCATTGCGGCCTGGGTACTAAAAAAGATATTGCCGTTAGAGTGAGCTGTGTCGTTTCGCTCTTTCACGAGAGCCGCGTAATTACCAACCTTTGCATTATCACACCCGATTAATTTGAGAAAGCGAAGGACGCTACTCTCATTGACCCGCCAAAAGGTAAAAGGTGACGTCGCCTCAAGTAATTCTCTCTCAAGGTCTTTATTGAACCCCACCATGGCCATCGCGAAATCGGCTGGTTTCGTTTGCTTGATCTGCCAAATATTGAAGTAGACAAAGCTCATCGTAAGCATGTGATAGGCGAGAAATGCGAACTGATACTTGCGGTGGGCATAGTTAGTCTCGAAGGCCTCCCACAAAAATTCGATATATTCTTGCTCCTTTGGCGTTTTGAACGAAAGCGGCAGGTACGTGCTAAGCTCAATGGCGTCATCCATGACTCATGCCTCAGCTGGAGACGGGTTTGCAGTCTTCTCGTCCTCGTCCCAGATGCGGGCGAGAGTGGCTTGGATCTTCTTTTCCATGCGGGCGATCAGCTCACAATTAGCGTTGACCAGCGCCTGCTCGGCTTCGAGCTCGGCAACAATAGCGCGCTGGGTAGCGAAAGGTGGGAGCGGGATTTCAATCGCAAAATAATTTCGCTGATAAAGTGCGGCAACGCTCGTCGTTCCATCAACCTGTGCGCGGATCTTCGATTGTCCATATGGACCGATCATGATCGCGTTCACGAAATCAGGGTGCGCTCGATCAGAGAAGCGAATGCGCAGAATATTATTATTAAAAAGATAGACACCATTTCCGCCATGGAAGACGGCAGACTTCCCCACGAGTTCTGGTGAATTGCGTGTATTATAAAGATAATCACCGTCTTGCAGTGCGAACTGTGCTATTTCCTCCGAACTGGCATTGACGTATGCGACGTCTGACAACTCGAGTCGCCCCCCGGTCGTGATGTTATTCATCTTGATATAAGGATAAGGGTGCTTTAGATCCTGTTCTCCCTTACTCTTGACGACGCCCACGCCAGCGGTTGTTACCAGATCGCCAATCCGCACCATTGGCCAGTTGGAGCGGATCGGAATGTGTGGGCGGTAGTTGTCGACGACGGCGCAGGCACCGTCGATGACTTTTTGGTAGCCCTCAATCTCCGCTACGATTTCTTTTTGCACATCCAGCGGCGGCAGAGGGATTTTGAAACGGTAGAGCACACCTCCGCTGAGATTGTTGATGTTTGCTCCAGCAATCTGTCCCCGCAAAAAGTCATTAAAATGGCCAGTCGTAAGTTGCTTCAGCAAGTAGCCGGCATAAAGTCGTTCAGGCTTGACGCGGATGGCTCCCATGAAGCCGCCCATGTAAAAATCCGTGTCTTCCTTGATAAGTGCGACCTTGCCGACGTGATCTTTGCTGCCGCTGGCGAGGCAAATGAAAATATCGTCCCTTCGGAGCTTCTTCTCATCTGAAAAGTCGGTCTTAGGCGAAACTCTTCGGATATCGTCGAAGTTAAGCTCGTAGCGATCCTTGTTGATGTTATTGGCTCGAAGGACTTGAACGCCGCCTGCGGTGACTTCATCCTCCTTTGAAAAAACAACGCCACGCACCAGCTCACACACTTCACCAAGCGCCACGGAGGGAAAAGACGAGCTGCTTTTTACGCCCTCTCGATACCGTTCCCTGCTCAGGTTGTAGTCGCCGTTCGCCACAAGCTTCGTCTTTGGCACCACAAGCCCCAGCGACAGTTGCAGATCCTCCACAGACTCCTTCGCACGTAGGCGGCGCACGTACTCGGTGATCTCTGCCCGCGCCTGCGGCAAGTCGTTCTTGTCGATCTCGCGACGCTGGGCGCCGAGGCCAAAACCGTCGTTCTCAACCTTGAAGAAAGCGATGGTCTGCGCCTCTTTCGCGAGAGATTTATCGAGAAGCAGAATAGAAGTTTTGACGCCAGAGTACGGATTGAAAACCCCGGCAGGCAGCGACACAACCGCGACGAGATACTCTTCCATCAGCATCTTGCGGAGCTCGGTGTAGGCGGTCTGACTCTGAAAGATAATGCCCTCAGGCACAATGATGCCAGCGCGGCCCTTGGGTGTGAGGTGCTCCGCTATATAGTCCACAAACAAGACTTCACTCCGCTTGGCCTGAACGGAAAAACGTTTGTGCGGCTTGATCCCTCCTTTTGGCGACATGAAAGGCGGGTTCGCCAAAATCACGTCGGCATATTCATTCCAACGTTCTTCGGATGTGAGCGTGTCGTATTCATAGATATGAGGATCGGTGAAGCCATGCAAATACAGATTCACGAGCGAGAGACGCACCATATCCGGCGAGATGTCATACCCTTTGAAGTTCTTAGCGAGCTGGCCCTTCTCGTCCGGCGTCAGCTTAAGATGGCCGTTGGTATCTGTGTTGGCTTTGAGGATGTGCTTATAGGAAGCGATTAAGAAACCCGCCGTGCCGCAGGCTGGATCGAGCACCGTGTCTTTCTTCGTTGGGTTAATGATGGACACGATAAAGTCGATGATGTGACGCGGCGTGCGAAACTGTCCGGCATCGCCCTGAGAGCCGAGGACTGACAGGAGATACTCAAACGCATCGCCGAGTCGCTCGGAATGGTCATAGGTGAACTCGTCGATTATCTTTAGAAAGGCTTTAAGCGTTTCAGGATCTCGGTAGGGCAAGAACGCGTTCTTAAAAATGTCCCGGAATAGTAAGGGTATACCGGGATTCTCCGGCATCTTGGAGATTCCCTCGGCATAAAGACTCAGGAGCTCGTGACCACCCAGCCCTGAGCGCATGAGTTTGGCCCAGCCGAAGCGCGCATAGTCGCCAGCGAAGAACTTCCGTTTGCCGCCCAGTTCTTCGGCCTCCGCGTCCATGTCATCCATGAACTTATAAATAAGGGCGATGGTGATTTGCTCAACCTGGGATTTCGGATCTGGAACTTTGCCAACGAGAATGTCACGAGCAGTATCAATGCGGCGCTTGGTTTCGATATCGAGCATGGAATCCTTTAGGGCATGAAGCGATTAAGGGGAACGTAATCTTTGATATAGTTCGGAATAATGGCCCGGTACTTTTGCGGAACGGCTTTGAGATCCTTGGTCGTAAAGACAGGATTTGTTGCCAGATCCGTCAACTGGTGGTTCTCAATGCTGTACCGGACTTGATCGTTGCTCACATAGGCTTTGAAAAAATTCTTTAATGCCGGAATCGCCTCGGCTTCTTCTGGTCTGTAGTCCGAGACGAACTTGTCGAACTCTTCTTCGAGCAGCTCGTCCTTGGATTTGAATCCCTGAATCAAACCAAAGCTCTTTTCAATGATCTCTCTCAATGAGAGACGTCGATCGACTGAAGCTGCCTTCCGTAATTTCTCCAGACTGTAATAGGCATCCGGTTTGTCGAATACTTCTCGATTAATGTAGTCCACGACCCGATCCCACTGCCCGGCTTCGACGTTGACGACGATAAACTTGTCCTGCCGAACGGTGTCTTCAAACCGCTTGAAGAACATTCGGTCGATCTTCATGCCGTACTCGCCGATTGTTTCTTCCGTCATGCTGGCGAGAATATCTTCGCCTAGATGTTCGTAGGTTTTCGGCGTTGCTCCCGGCCCGACTCCCCTGCCGTCTGACTCCTGTGCCTTGGGTTTGGGGAGCTGGATAATCTGGTCGTAGTTGTATTCCTCTTCGAAGTATTCACAGTTCGCAAAAAAGTCGAAGAGCTTATAGGCTGTCTTGCGCGGATTCTTGACCGCATCTTTCAGCTCGTCGTCAAACAGCTGCTCCAGAAAGTTGTGCTTGCGAGTGCCACGCCCCTTGATTTGAATGAAGTCGGTTGGGGAGAAGATGGGGCGGAAAAGCCCGAGGTTGAGAATGTCCGGGCAGTCATAGCCGGTCGTCATCATGCCGACTGTTACACAGGCGCGTGCCTTACTGGTCTTATAGGCAGGCACGAAGTTAGCCGACCCCAACAGATTGTTATTCGTGAAGTTAATGGTGTATTGCTGCGCCCCTGAAACGTCGGAGGTGACTTGCACAGCAAAGTCCGACTGGTATTTCCCAGGAAACATTCTGTCTGCCATGAGATTCAGAATCTCCGCCAGCTTTGTGGCGTGATTCTGACTAACGGCGAAGATGATGGTTTTCCCGATCTCACCGCTGACTGGATCACGAAGCGCATTCTCCATGAGCGTCTTGCAAAAGAGCTGATTGGTGGCATCTGAGAAAAAGCGCCTTTCGAACTCGCGTTGCTTGTAGGTATCTTTCTTATTCTCCCCTTCTTCGTCTTTGAACTCGACGACGAAACCGCTTTCGGATAAGAGCTTCGTCGTGACATCGCTCCGGGCATCAACAACGGTTGGGTTGACCAAGAAACCGTCCTTTACCCCGTCAAGTAATGAATAGCGAAAGGTCGGCTGCGAATCTTCACAGCCAAACGTCCTATAGGTATCGAGCAAGAGCCGGCGTTCTAACTCCCGGGGGTCGGTCGATCCCCCTTTGGACTTCCCGACATTCTTGAGGTAGTCCCGAGGAGTTGCCGTGAGCCCGAGCTTGTACCCGATAAAGTGATTAAAGACCGCTCGCGCATTTCCGCCTATGGACCGATGGGCTTCATCGGAAATGACCAAGTCAAAGTCCGTCGGAGAAAAGAGGGCCTGGTATTTATTATTGAAGAGTAGCGACTGAACAGTGGTGACGACGATCTCCGCTCTGCGCCAATCATCCTTATTCTCTTTGTAGATGACTGTCTTATAGTCATTGGCCAACACCTTCGCGAATGCCTTCTTCGCCTGGTCCTCTAATTCGAGCCGATCCACCAGAAACAACACGCGCTGAGCATTCCCTGTTCGCAAAAACAATTTGATGACAGCCGCAGCCGTGAGAGTCTTCCCGGTCCCAGTTGCCATTTCAAAGAGAAAGCGGTCTTGGCCTTTTCGTACCGCTGCCTGAATCGCCCTGATCGCTTGTTTCTGATACGGGCGGAGAAAGCGAAGCCCGTTGATGGTGATAAAGCTCTGGCGCTCTCCTTCATTTTTCCAGGCAGCCTCAGCCGCATAGTTAGGTCGCTGAGTGAGGACGATATAGTCATCACCAACGGCTTCTTCAACGAGGCGGCCCGGCTGAGGCGTGATCTTCTGATATCCCGAGACTGAATCTGGCCTTGGGAACGCCGTAATGATATGGGGATACCCACGCTCGAGATCCCAAAAGTAATGCAAGTTTCCGTTAGAGAGAATAACAAACCGGCAATTCTGGGATCGCGCGTACTTCCTGGCTTGTTCTTTCCCGACGAGGGGAGATTTGTTTTCAGCTTTGGCTTCGAGAACGATGAAGGGAAACCCCTTCTCGTTGAGCAGCAGAAAGTCGATGAAGCCCTTCGACGCCTTCTCAAAATCATTGCCCAGGGCATCGAGATCTTGCGTCTTTATTGTGACGCTCGGCTCAAGCTGGATGTTGGCGGGGCCGTTATCGTCTGGAAAGAATCGCCAGCCAGCCGCCTCCAACAGTTTGTTGATTTTGATTCGAGCGGCGGCTTCATTCATCAAGGATGAAATCCTGGGAATATGTGGCGCCGCAGAATACCCGTTTCCCTCTGAGAAATCACGCATACGAAGCACGATAATTCTGCACTGGGTCCTACCTGAAGCGCGTCTCGTAAAGTTGACAGGTACGTATGCGGCGCGAAGCGCAACCGGGTAAACGCATCTCGTTCGAATCATGGCCTGTTCCCCATCCCGCCCCCTCCCCCCAACTGCGCAAACGGCGCGTTGGAATAGAACTCATTAATCGGGTTGAGCGGATTCTCGGGGCGATAGCGATTGCCGGATTGAAGGGATTGTTGGGGTTGAATTGATTGATCGGATTTGCCGGGTTGCCGAGGTCGAATTGGTTGATCGGGTTAAACGGGTTTGCCGGATCGTAGGTACTGATGGGATTCAGCGGATTGCCGGACCGGTACTGGTTGATGGGATTGAAGATATTAAAGTCGCGCTGGTACTTCTCGTCGAACCCCTGCTCCGCCCCGCTGGTCCCGATTGACGCCAACCAGAGCAGTCCGCCGATGATCGCCGCCGTCCGCACCTGAGCCTGCCGCATGGCCGCCTCCCTTGTGTCGGTTTCACCCTGACAGGCAGTCTACCCCACGACCGTGACATCCAGGGTCACAAGGGACGTGAAGGTGACTCGTGAGAGGTAACGGTAAGAGATAACAGGACCACCTTCGGACGGGGGGCGGAGGGAGCTGGAGCTATTGAGCCGTGACTCCGGAATTGGGGCAGACGAGAGCAGGGTGAAAATTCCCCGTGACAGGCAGTGATCTTTCAGTTATCGGACGGCAAAATAGGGAACAGGCTCGAAAACTTCACAGACATTCATCGGCTTCGTGGCAGGAGCAGGAGAATTTTTGTACGCACGCGATGGGCGGCGGCTACCACGTCGCGACCATCCGCTTCTTCTGGCTCGAACAGGTCATCCGGATACCGTGCCGCGACACCGTAAGAGGTCAATTTCCGGCAGTCAGACTCCAATACCGCTAGCCCTCCATCACACGCGACGCTGAGCAAGCAGGGCAACCAAATCGTGAGTCTTCGAGAGATCGTATCCATGATGGACCAGAAACGCCTTCAATACTTTCTCAGCTACTTGCTGTGCGTGAAAGCAGACCGTGTCCCAGGGAATGTCCTTGGCAACGAGGTTATTCTCGATGTTTAGCAAATCATGTTCGGCCTTGCGCAGCCAGGCTTCGAAGTTGGACTCAGCTCTGTTCATACAGAACCTTGCCCTCCTTCTCAATAACCGACAGCAGCGTTCCCTTCACGTGGCGTAAGCGCCGCACTTCTTCCGGCGTATACACCACGATATCCATCGGCCATGCACGCAGCCCGAAGGCCTCGCTTACTTCGATCGCCCGGTCAGGAGGCCGGCGAGGCGTCTCCATCTCAATAAAGAGGTCCAAGTCGCTCTCATGGCCAGCCTCCCCTCGCGCATGGCTACCGAACACCATGATGCGCTTCGGGTGAAAGCGATTGATGATAGTCTGAGTCACATGGGTCAGTAACGATGAAGGCTGTGCCATAGAAGCAGTCTCCGTCAGGCGCTTGATGAGCTAGCCACACCACGGGCAATGCCGCCGCAGAATACCCGTTTCCCCTCAAGAAATCACCACCTGTGACGATTCTCCCTCCCTGCCGGCAGCATACTTCACGACTGCGACATCCGGGGTCACAATGGGGGGCCCGTCTCTCGTCGTTCGTGAAGCGTATCTCGTTCGGAAACAAGAGCTGATAGCTTATGGCGTATGGCAGATAGCAGGACCTCGGAATCTAAGAGACTGAATCTCGTGAAGCGTCGCTCGTGGAGAGAACTGTGCTGGCTGACGGCAAACGGAACAGGGGTTACGCTGCCGATTTTTTTTACCCGGACCTCTGCCCGATGCCCGGTGGCCGCCAGAACGCGGATGAGCACGTCGGTCGACACTCCCTGCGTATTCCCATTTGCAA
>Ga0268299_1004319_pt1 | contig 11289 bp, 11 predicted proteins | sample NOBtaG_FD_193484 | JGI IMG/M metagenome (GOLD analysis project Ga0268299, IMG submission 193484) | Activated sludge microbial communities from bioreactor in Nijmegen, Gelderland, Netherland - NOB reactor | ecosystem: Engineered > Bioreactor > Aerobic > Activated sludge | place: Netherlands... | reverse complement strand
CGCCCGCCTGCGTGCACCGATGCTCGCGATCACCGGCTCGGAGGAGGACACCTGGGGTCCGCTGCCCGAGTCCGTGCTCGGGCCGCGGCTGGCGTACGCGCCGCGGGTGGAACGCTGTGTCGTGCAGGGCGCGGGACATTTCGTCCACATCGAGCGGCCGCGGGAGACGGGCGTGGCCATCCGCGCCTTCCTGGACTCGTGATGCGGATCCAGCAGGGCAGGATCGGGCTCGAGCTGCACCAGCTCGCCGGCGGTTCCGGTACGCCACTGCTGCTGCTGCATCAGCTCTACGGCTCGAGCGACGACTGGCGCGCCACGCCGCTGTCGTGGCGCGGGCCGGTGTACGCCATCGACCTCGCCGGTCACGGCCGCTCGGACTGGAACAAGGGCGGTGCGTACACCCCGGAGCTGCTCGCCTGCGGCGTCGACGAGGCTCTCAAGCGGATCGGCGAGGCGGCCCTGGCCGGCAGCGGGGTCGGCGCCTACATCGCCCTGCTGCTCGCGGGCGCTCGGCCGGAAACGGTCACGGACGCGCTCCTGCTCCCCGGCGTCGGGCTCGACGGCGGCGGCGCCGCGCCCGACTACGACGGCGAGGGCCGGATCTTCAGCGAGGCGGCGCCGGCGCGCGAGGGTTGCGACCCGCTGCTCCACTTCCTCGAGCGGGACATCCGTCCGATCGACTACGTCGAGCCCTTCGCGCATCGCGCCCAGGAGCTGGTGCTGGTCGAGGACGGCACGCCGCGCCCGCCGTGGTGGAACGCGGTGCGCGCCTTCCCCGGCGTCCACGTCGTGCCCGACCTCGCCGCCGGCCTCGCAATCCTCTGATCCGCCACGCAATCGGAGCCGCGACCGTGAGGGAGCGGTTGGCCCCGTGCCAGCGCGCAGCCAACCGCTCCCTCACGGTCGCGGCTCCGATCACGCGGAGCGATCGATTGCGCGGAGCGATCGATTGCGCGGTGTGAGCGGTGCGCGCTATGCCTGCTCTCATGCCGGCGCAGGCGGAGATCGAGGCGTTTCGGCGCGACGGATTCGTGGTCGTGCGCGACCTGCTCACGCCGGAGGAACTCGAGCGCTACGGTGCCGCCGTCGACGCCGCGGTGCGCGCGCGGCGCGCCTGGGACACGCGCGCCCTCGCCGAACGGAGCCGCTACGAGCAGTCGTTCGACCAGTGCATCAACCTCTGGGAGGACTTCGAGGACGTCCGCCCGCTCACCTTCCATCCCCGCATCGGCGCCGCCGCCGCCGATCTGCTCGGGGTCGAGCGCCTGCGCCTGTGGCACGACCAGGCGCTGTACAAGGAAGGCGGGGGGCGAGAGACCGACGCCCATCAGGACCAGCCCTACTGGCCGATGCGCGAGACCGACACCGTCACCGCCTGGATCCCGTTCGACGGCTCGACGCGCGCCGCCGGTGCCATGGCCTACGTGCCGGGGTCCCATCTCTTCGGCGTCCGCAAGTTCGTCAACATCTTCGGTCAGGACCAGCCCTACGACATCGTCCGCGGCCCCGAGGCGCGCGGTGTCGAACCGGTCTGGGTGGAGGTGCCGCGCGGCGCCGTCGCCTTCCACCACGGCCTGACGATTCACCTCGCCGCCGCCAACCGCACGCCGCGCATCCGCCGCGTGCACACGATGATCTACTTCCGCGACGGCTCGACGCGCGGCAAAGGGTTCCCGCATCCCAGCGTCGATCGCGCGGCGATCGCCATGGACGCCCCGATCGCGAGTGACGTCACCCCGCTCGTCTGGCCGCGCTCGCCCGGCGACCTGCCGCCGCCACCACCGCGCCCGCCCGAGTTCCTCTGGGGCTGGCCGCCACCGGAGTCCCGATGAAGACCTACGAGGGCGGCTGCCACTGCGGCCGCGTGCGCTTTCGCGTCGTCACCGACCTCGAACGCGTCAGTCGCTGCAACTGCTCGATGTGCGCGAAGAAGGGCATCCTGCACCTGATCGTGCCGCCGGAGCGCTTCGAGCTGCTGCGCGGGCGCGAGGAGCTGACGACCTACACCTTCAACACCGGCGTGGCGAAGCACAGCTTCTGCCGCCACTGCGGCATCCATCCGTTCTATGTGCCGCGCTCCGACCCCGACAAGATCGACGTCAACGCGCGTTGTCTCGACGGCGTCGACCCCGACGCGCTGCCGCTGGTCGAGTTCGACGGCCGCAACTGGGAGGCGTCGATGGCCAAGGACGCGCCGCGCTGAGGCGCACCCGGCTGCCGCGATGTCGAAGCGCATTCCGCGCACGCCCTTCGAACGCCTGCCGGCCGAGCTGGCGGAGGCGCTGCGGCCGAGGGTCGAGCGCCTCGGCTACCTCGGCGAGTTCTTCCAGGTGGCGGCGCAGCAGCCGCGCGTGCTGCGCTCCTTCGTGCAGCTCACCGACGATCTCAAGGACGCGCTGCCCGACGACCTCACCGAGGTCGTGGCGCTCACCGTCGCCGCGCTCTGCGGCAACGACTACGAGCGTCACCAGCACGAGCGCCTGTGCCGCAAGCTCGGCCTGGGCGACGAGTGGGTGGGCGCGGTGCTGGCGCTGAGTCCGGACGAGCAGGAGGCGCTCTCGCCGCCGCAGCGGGCGGCGCAGGCGTTGGCGATGGCGCTGGTGCAGCGCCGCGGTCGCGACACCGCCGGCGAGCTCGAGGCGATGGTCGCCGCGGCCGGCGCCGAGCAGGCGGTGGCCGTGCTGCTGCTGGCGGGCCGCTACGTCACCCACTCGCTCTTCGTCAACGCGCTCGAGCTGGCGCCGCCGGTGCCGTCGATCTTCGCCGAGCGGCCCGCGTCGCGACGACCACCGCCGTGGATCTCCGAGGCCGAGGTGCGGGCCCGCCTGACGCTCGAGGACGCGATCGCCGCGCTGGAGGAAGGCCTGCGGCGCGAGGCGCGCGGCGAGGCGGAGAACATGGTGAAGACGCACGCGTCGTGGGACGCCGGCACGCTGCACGCGATCGGCGCGGTGTTCCCGGCCGAGGGCTTCGCGGGCACCAAGACCTGGGCCCACACCGGGCGGGGCGCGCAGCCGCTCTTCAGCCTGTTCGACGCCGGCGACGGCGCGCTGCTCGCCTGCATCGAGGCCTTCGCTCTCGGCCAGCTCCGCACCGGCGGGATCTCGGGCGTGGCGACGCGTTGGCTGGCGGCGGAGGACGCCGACGACCTGGCGTTGGTCGGCAGCGGCAAGCAGGCGATGATGCAGGTGCGGGCGGTGGCGGCGGTGCGACCGCTGCGCCGGGTGCGCGTCTTCAGCCCGACGGTCGAGCACCGCGCTGCCTGCGCCGCGCGCGTGCGCCGGCAGCTCGGGGTCGAGGTGCTCGAGGCGGGCTCGGTGGCGGAGGCGGTTGCCGGCGCGCCGATCGTGACGCTGGTCACGCGCGCGCGCGAGCCGTTCCTGCGCGCGGACATGGTCGCGCGCGGCGCGCACGTCAACGCCGTCGGCGCGATCACGCCCGAACGACGGGAGCTCGAGCGCGGCCTGCTGGCGCGCTGCGACCTGGTGGTCGCGGACAGCGTGCCGGCGGTCCGCAAGCTGTCGAGCGAGCTGCGCGACCACCAGCCGGTGCACCCTCTGTGCGAGGTCGTCGCCGCGGGCCGGTCGCGGCCGGCGGGTGCCGACGTCACCCTCTTCAAGGCGATGGGCACCGGGGTCAGCGACCTCTCGCTCGCGCTGGAAGTCTGGCGCCGCCTTCACCCCTGAACGGGCCGAGCCGGGAGGCGGGGGCAGGGGGCGCGCTTGGTGGCGCGTCGCGCCTGGGCTAAGCGTTCGCCATGCCCTTCGTCGCCCCGCCCGCCGTCGCCCCGCTCGACCTCTGGCCCGCGTTGGTGATCCCGCGCGCCGAGATCGAGGCGGAAGTCGATCGTCTCGCCCGGCTGGCGCCGCCGGCCGACGGCCGTCGCCACTCGCTGGTCGTCCATCCGCGCGCCAGCGCCCCTGGCCTCGGCCTGGCGCCCGGCATCCGCGTCACCCTCGAAGTGCTCCTGCCGGGGGAGAAGACGCGCCCGATCCGGCACAACTCGACCGTGGTGAGCTTCTGCATCCGCGGCGGCGGCAGCTCCGTCGTCGGCGGCAAGCGCTTCGCGATCGAGCGCTACGACGTCGTGAACATTCCCTCGATGCACACCTACTGGCACGTCAACGACGGCGACGAATTGCAGGTGCGGCTGGCCTACAGCAACGCCGCACTGCTCGAGAAGATGAACGTCCACGTGGTCGAGGACGAGCCGCCGGAAGGCGCCGCGGCGAGCGCGGAGGAGGGGGCGGCCGAGGGCGACGCCGGCCGTCGCAATCCGTTCGGCACGTTCCAGCTCACCGACGACGGCGCCTGGCTGATGCCGTACGAGCAGTTGATCGATCCCGCGGTGGTCGAGTCGAAGCCGCTGCACTGGCCCTGGAAGCTGGTGAAGCAGCACCTCGACGAGCTGGTCGCGCTCGGCCGATCGTACGTCGGGCGGCGCCTCTACCTGCTCTTCAACCCCGCCACCGGACGCACCAACGGCACCACCCACAGCTTCTTCGCCACCATGACCATCCGGCCGCCGGGGATCGTCGACCGGCCGCATCGCCACACCTCGGCGGCGATCAACTACTACTTCGCCGGCAGCGGCCGCAGCACGGTGGAGGGGCAGCGCTTCGAGTGGCAGGCGGGCGACCTGATGTTCTCCGCCCCCGGCTGGGGGGTGCACAACCATGCCTCGCACGACGAGCCGGTGTACGAGCTGACGATCCAGGACAGTCCGCTCAACATCGCGATGGAGTCGCTGCTGTGGCAGGAGAACCTGAAGCAGCCGCCCGCCGTGCTGGGCTCGCAGCGCGGCTTCGAGACCAACCGATGATCGCGCTCGACGCCGGCTTCCTGCGCGGCTCGGTGCCGCCGCTGGTGACGCCGTTCCGCTACGGCGCGGTCGACTTCGACGCCTTCGCGACGCTGGTCGAGGGGCAGATCGCCGGCGGCTCGCACGGCATCCTGGTGTGCGGCACGACCGCCGAGCCCAGCACGCTCACGCTCGACGAGCGCTGCCGCCTGGTGCGCCTCGCCTGCGAGGTCGCGCGCCGGCGGGTACCGGTGGTCGCCGCCACCGGCTCGCAGTCGCACGCCGAGACGCAGGCGCTCACCGAGGACGCGCAGGCCGCCGGCGCCGATGCGCTGCTGATCGTCACGCCCTACTACATCCGCCCTTCGCAGCGCGGGCTGGTGGAGTACTACGGCGAGCTGGCGCGCCGCATCCGGATTCCCTGGATGGTCTACAACATCCCCGGGCGGACGGCGGTGGCGGTCGAGGTCGAGACGATGGAGCGCCTCGCCGCCGCCTCCGAGCACCTGGTCGGCATCAAGCACGCGGTCGCCGACCTCGGCTTCGTCGGTCAGTTGCTGCAACGCCTGGGATTCGACTTCCGCGTCTTCGTCGGCCTCGAGGAGCTCAGCTTTCCGATGCTGGCGCTCGGCGCCAGCGGCATGATGAACGCGGTCGGCAACCTCGCGCCGGGCGCGGTCGCGGACCTGTACGAAGCGATGGCGCGCGGCGATCTCGCCGGCGGGCGCGCGCTGCACTACCGCCTGCTCGAGCTCAACCAGGCGATCTTCTTCGACACCAACCCGACGCCGCTCAAATACATGATGAAGCGCATCGGCCTGCTCGAGCGCAACGAGCACCGCCTGCCGATGCTGCCCGCCGCCCCGGCGCTGGAAGAGCGGCTCGACGGCGTGCTGCAGCGCGCCGGGTTGCTGGAGTGACGGACCGACGCGTTGAGGCGGACGAAGCGTCGTCCGGATGAGGTGAAGATGCGTGCATCGCGCTTGTTTCGCCTGGTCTGGCGTATCAACGCCTTGGTCATTCTCGTTGCGGGCGTCCTCGCATCCGCAGTGGCGACGTTGGCTCTCACGTTCTTGTGGCGGGAGCAGACGCAGACTCGTGAGGTGCGCGGCGTCGTCAATATCGCGGGAGCGGAGGTCCAGCAGGAGAAGTTTCGACTGGGACGGTTCGAGCCGTTGCGAAGCGTAGGTCTACTTCGCGCCTCTCTGACCTCTGAGCAGGAGTATGACCAGGCCGCGTTCTCCAAGAGCGCCTCGGCGATTCGCAACTATCTGTTCTTCGACCCAACCACGCGCGAGAGTCGCTGGCTCTTGCCGAGCAACGGTCAGGTGTTCCTGCTGGACGTCGACCTGTTCTACCCGAGCCGATCACCTCACGAGGACGACGACGAGCGACGCTGCCTCGGCACGCTGCTGATACTCGTCGGCAGCGACAGCAACGGCGATGATCGACTGAACGAGCAGGATGCAAAGTCGGTCGCGATCACGGCAGCCGATGGGACCGAGTACAGGGTCGTCGCGGAGCAGATCGACGACTACCACGGCCAGTACGTCCGCAGTGAGGACGAGGTCATCGTGTTCTTCACCCAACGTGCGACGATGACCTCGGCGTCGATCGATTTGCGCACGCTCTCCCTGCGTTGGTCCGAGCCGCTTCGACCCAAGGAGGCGAAGTGACGCAGAGCGGCCGACCAGAGCGTCGGAGCCGGCGCGAGCCGAGGCAAGCTGCGGCGCGACGGCGCCTGCTGGCGCTCGCCGTTCTCGCTGTGGCGGGCTGTGGGCAGAATCTCCAGGCTCAGGTGGAGAGGCGGATGGAAGAGTGGCGCCGTGAGTTTCCGGTGGGGATGTCGGTTGCCCAAGTGGAGAAGGGCGCCCTGGGCAAGGGCGTGCCGTATACGCTGAGCGAGCCGCGCAAGTGCGAGGAGAATGCGTGGGCCGCAGATGCGCCTCATCGATCACGGGGTGGCGCGTGCATGGTCGCGCTCGAGCGGGTGGGTACGACTTGGTACGGGCTCGAGACGGCGATACAGATCCGGCTCATGTTCGATCGCTCGGGGGTATTGGTCGAACGCGGGCTACGCCAGCAGCATACCTTCCTGTGACGATCCAGAGCGGCGGGGACCGCCGCACTCCAGATCAGGGCATCGCGCCGCGTGACTCGGGGGGGCGCGACGGCTATCACCGTGCCGTGGCCATCGATCTCGAGTTCAATCCCTTCGACGACGCCACCCGCCGCGATCCGTATCCGCTCTACGAGCGGGCGCGGCGGGAGTGTCCGGTGTACGCCCACCCCGGTCTGCCGATCGTGTCGGTGTTCCGCTTCGACGACACGCAGGCGATCCTGCGCGACCCGGCGACCTGGTCGAGCCACTTCCCGCCGCCGCCGGGGGTCGACCCGAAGGACGTCCCCGAGCCGAGCATGATCGGCCAGGACCCGCCGGCGCACACGCGCCTGCGCAGCCTGGTCAGTCAGGCCTTCACGCCGCGCATGATCCGCCAGCTCGAGCCGCGCATGCGCCAGCTCGCCGCCGAGCTGATCGACGCCGCCGTGGCGAAGGGCGAGGTCGACTTCGTCGAAGCGCTCACCTACCCGCTGCCGGTGATCGTGATCGCCGAGATCATCGGCGTCCCGGCGGAGGACCGCGAGCAGTTCAAGGAGTGGTCCGACCGCGCCGTCGCCAATCTCGGCAACGCGCTCTTCGCCGCGCCCTCGGCCGAACGGCTGGCCGAGCTCGGTCGCCTCTTCGACCAGATGGGCACCTACTTCGCCGCCCTGGCCGAGGAGCGCCGGCGGGTGCCGCGCGAGGATCTCCTCACCGGTCTGGTGCAGGCGCGCTTCGAGGGCTCGAAGCTGACGCACGAGGAGATGATCCGCATGCTCGTGCTGTTGCTGGTCGCCGGCAACGAGACCACCACCACGCTGATCGGCAACGCCGTCCTCGAGCTGCTCGCGCATCCCGACCAGCTCGCCCGGCTGCGCGCCCATCCGGAACTGATGCCGACCGCGGTCGATGAGATCATGCGCTACTCCTCGCCCGTGCAGCTCGACCCGCGCGTCGCCACCCGCGACCTCGACCTGCGGGGCGTGCCGGTCCGCAAGGGACAGATCGTGGTCACCTGGATCGGCTCGGCCAACCGCGACGAGGAGGTCTTCGCCGATCCCAAGCGCTTCGACGTTGGCCGCGAGGACAACAACCACATCGGCTTCGGCTTCGGCCCGCACTACTGCCTCGGCGCCAGCCTGGCGCGGCTGGAGACGCAGGTCGCGATCTCGACCCTGCTGGCGAAGACGCGCTCCTTCGAGCGCCCGGACGACGAGCTGCTGCCGCTGCACCAGAGCATCGTCTTCCGCGGCGTGACCAGCCTGCCGCTGCGCCTGGTGCCGGCCTGAGGCTCAGAGCGGGACGATCAGCGAACCCGGCACCAGCACCGAGTCGAAGACGCAGAGCTTCTGCCGGAATCTCAACCGGCCGCCGTCGCGCACGACGCGATCGAGGTAGCGGCCGGCGTTGAACACCTTGGTCTCCTCGCCGGCAAGGGTCTGTAGCACGGCGTAGCTCGCCTGCACGCACAGCGCGTCGTCCTCGACCCCCTTGGCGCGGATGCCGCTCAGCAGGTGTCGGAGCGCGCGCGGGGCGTAGACGCTGGCGCGGCGCAACGCCTCGACGCGATCCTCGAGCATGCCGCGGCTCTCGCACCGCATCAGCGCCAGCGGCAGGCCGCGCTCCCAGTTGTCGCGCGGGATGATCTGGTAGAGGCACTCCTCGGTGAAGAAGTCGGGCCAGCGTTCGAGCTCGTCGTCGTCCAGGCACTCGGCGTAAGCGTGGTAGAGGTCGTCGAGCTCGTCGCGCGAGGGCAGGGGGTCGAGGGGCATGGGGCGTAGCTAGCTGGCGGCCGCGCCTGCGGGCAAGGTCTGGAGTGCGGCGTGGAGCGCCGCACTCCAGAATGGGGTTGCGTCTTGCCGCGAATCGGTCTAGCTGTTCATCCGGATGTACGGATTGACCCGGATGACGCAGAACACTCCCATGCTCGGCTGGATGGCCTCGCTCGCGGACGCGACGCGGGCGCGCGTGCTGCGGTTGGTGGAGCGCCACGAGCTGGCGGTGGCGGAGCTGTGCGGGGTGCTGCAGTTGCCGCAGTCGACCGTCAGCCGGCATCTCAAGGTGCTGGCCGACGAGGGCTGGCTGACGGCGCGCTCGGAGGGCACCAGTCGGCTCTACCGCCTCGCGGCCGAGCAGCTCGATCCGGCGGCGCGCCGGCTATGGGCGCTGCTGCGCGAGCAGACGTCCCACACGGCGGTGGCCGAGCAGGACGACCGCCGTCTGTCGGCGGTGCTGGCGCAGCGGCAGTCGCAGTCGCAGGCGTTCTTCTCCAGTGCGGCCGGCCAGTGGGACCGCCTGCGGCAGGAGATGTTCGGCGAGCGATTCGACCTCCTCGGGCTGGCGGCGCTGCTCGACGACGATTGGGTCGTCGGCGACCTGGGCTGCGGCACCGGACAGATCGCGGCCACGCTCGCGCCGTTCGTGCGCCAGGTGGTCGCGGTCGAGAGCTCGCGTGCGATGCTGGCGGCGGCGCGGCGTCGGTTGGGAGAACTGGCGAATGTCGATCTGCGCCGCGGCGACCTCGAGGCGCTGCCGCTCGACGACGGCGCGCTCGATGCGGCGGTCATCTGCCTCGTTCTGCACCACCTCCCCGACCCCGGCGCGGTGCTGCGCGAGGCGGCGCGCGCGCTCCGCCCCGGCGGCCGCCTGCTGGTCATCGACATGGCGCGCCACGGGCGCGAGGAGTACCGGCAGCAGATGGGGCACGTCTGGCTCGGCTTCGAGCCGAGTCAGCTCGATCCCTGGCTGGCCGAGGCTGGTTTCGAACGCGGCCGCCTCCATCCACTGCCGCCGCCGTCGGGCGCGAAGGGCCCGGCGCTGTTCGCGCTCGCCGCGCGGCGCGCGGCGAACGGCAGGCGGGGAGCCCGCAACCACAAGTGAAGGGAGCGCCCGTCCGAGGCGGGCGCCGACGATTCAACCAACGAGAAGCAGACGGAGGTCACGCATGAGCAATGCAGCGAAGCTGAAGGCGGTCGAGGCAACCGGGCGGTTGCCGTTCAAGGTGAAGGATCTCTCCCTCGCCGAGCTGGGGCGGAAGGAGATCCGCCTGGCCGAGCAGGAGATGCCGGGTCTGATGGCGGTGCGGCAGCGCTACGCCGGCAAGAAGCCGCTGGCGGGGGCGAAGGTCGCCGGCTCGCTGCACATGACGGTGCAGACGGCGGTGCTGATCGAGACGCTGGTCGATCTCGGCGCCGACGTGCGCTGGGCTTCCTGCAATATCTTCAGCACCCAGGACTCGGCCGCGGCCGCGGTCGCGGTCGGCCGCGAGGGCACCGTCGCCGATCCCAAGGGCATCGCCGTCTTCGCCTGGAAGGGCGAGACGCTGGCCGAGTACTGGTGGTGCACCAACGAGATCCTGAGCTGGCCCGACGGCTCGGGTCCGGACCTGATCGTCGACGACGGCGGCGACGCCACACTGCTGGTGCACAAGGGGCTCGAGTTCGAGAAGGCCGGTGCGGTGCCGGCGTTCGACCCCGACAAGGACCCCGAGGAGTGGGGCGAGATCCTCGCCGTGCTGCGCGGCCTGCAGCAGAGCGAGCCGGGCCGCTGGGCGCGCGTCTCGGCCAGGATCCGCGGCGTCAGCGAGGAGACCACCACCGGCGTGCACCGCCTCTACCAGATGGCGAAGGCGGGCACGCTGCTGTTCCCCGCGATCAACGTCAACGACTCGGTGACCAAGAGCAAGTTCGACAACATCTACGGCTGCCGCCACTCGCTGATCGACGGAATCAACCGCGCCACCGACGTGATGCTGGGCGGCAAGGTCGCGGTGGTGTGCGGCTTCGGCGAGGTCGGCAAGGGTTGCGCCGAGTCGCTGCGCGGCCAGGGCGCGCGCGTGGTGGTGACCGAGATCGATCCGATCTGCGCGCTGCAGGCGGCGATGCAGGGGTACGAGGTGAAGACCCTCGAGGACGTGGTTTCGACCGCCGACATCTTCATCACCACTACCGGCAACTTCAAGATCATCACCGTCGAGCACATGGCGCGCATGAAGGACAAGGCGATCGTCGGCAACATCGGCCACTTCGACAACGAGATCGACATGGCCGGCCTGGCGAAGCGCGAGGGCATCCAGCGCATCAACATCAAGCCGCAGTACGACGAGTGGGTCTTCCCCGACGGCCATTCGGTGCTGATCCTCGCCGAGGGGCGACTCCTCAACCTCGGCTGCGCCACCGGCCACCCGTCGTTCGTGATGAGCGCCTCGTTCACCAATCAGGTGCTGGCGCAGCTCGAGCTGTGGAACAACCAGGGCAGGTACGAGAAGCAGGTCTACATGCTGCCCAAGCGGCTCGACGAGGAGGTCGCCCGCCTGCACCTCGAGAAGCTCGGCGTCAAGCTGACGCGCCTGACGCAGGAGCAGGCCGACTACATCGGCGTGCCCGTC
>Ga0268299_1004318_pt1 | contig 11291 bp, 7 predicted proteins | sample NOBtaG_FD_193484 | JGI IMG/M metagenome (GOLD analysis project Ga0268299, IMG submission 193484) | Activated sludge microbial communities from bioreactor in Nijmegen, Gelderland, Netherland - NOB reactor | ecosystem: Engineered > Bioreactor > Aerobic > Activated sludge | place: Netherlands... | reverse complement strand
GGTCGCGTCGCCGCGGAAGCGACGCCGGCGAAGAGCACGGCAGTGTGCAGTTCCTGCATGAACCCGGTGACGCCCGGCGCAGACGTCTTCTGCGCGCGCTGCGGCGCCCGCGTGGCCGGCGCGCCGGAGCCGCCAGCCACACCGGCGCTCGGCACCGCCGTCTTCTCGGCGCGCGCCACCGTCGCGGGCCCGAAGATCTCGATCCTCGATAGCACGGGCCAGTCGGTGAAGACCGTCACGATGGAAACGGCCGAGTCGACGATCGGTCGCGCCGACGGTGAGCTGCGGTTTCCCGACGACGTCTATATGAGTCCCGTGCACGCGCAGCTCTCGTTCCGCGACGGCCAGCTCTATTTGCGCGACCTGGGCTCGCGGAACGGCACCTGGCTGTATGCCACCGAGCCGTACAAGCTGCAGGACGGCGACTCCATCCTCGTCGGCTCGCAGATCATCCGCTTCCGTCGGCTCGGCTACCCGGGCCCGAATCCGCCCGAGGCCGACGCGACGCGTCGCCTCGGTTCCGCAACGCCGAGTGCCGACGTCGCCGTGTTGCAGCAGCTGCGCGCCGACGGCTCGGCGCGCGATAGCTGCCATCTCTCGCCCGCACGCTCGGTGGTGATTGGCCGCGCCGAGGGCGACTGGCTGTTTCCGTACGACCAGACCATGAGTGGCCGCCACGCCGAGATCCGCAGCGAGGACCTCGAGTTCATCGTGCTCGACCTCGGCAGCCGCAACGGCGTCGCGGTCGCGGTGCGCGGTGAGCGGCCCGTGAAGGCCGGCCAGAAGATCCTCCTGGGCGACCAGACCCTCCGCGTGGAGAGCTTGTGAGCGAACAGAAAGTCTGTCCCACCTGCGGCACCGAGTATCCCCTCAGCGAGCGCTTCTGCCCGCGGGACGGCACGGCGCTGCGGTCCTCGAATACGGGTGGAGACCTGCTCGGCTCGGTCGTGGCCGACCGCTACCACGTGATCAAGAAGCTGGGCGAAGGCGGCATGGGTGCCGTGTACCTGGCCGAGCACGTGAAGATGGGCCGCAAGAGCGCGCTGAAGGTGATGCACCCGGGCATGAACTCGGATCCGGATGCGATCGCGCGCTTCAACCGCGAGGCCAGCAACGCCTCGCGGCTCTCGCACCCGAACATCTGCGGCATCTATGACTTCGGCGAGACGCCTGACGGGCTGATCTACCTCGCGATGGAGTTCATCGAGGGCAAGGCGCTCACGGATCTCATCGAGGCGGGCGGCTCGCTGCAGCCGGCGCGTGCGGCGAGCATCGTGCACCAGGTGGCCGACGCGCTGCAGGTCGCCCACGACGCGGGCATCGTGCACCGCGACCTGAAGCCCGACAACATCATGGTCGCGAAGAACCGCGACGGCTCGGACTTGGTGAAGGTCGTGGACTTCGGCATCGCCAAGGCGAGCTCGAGCGATGCGCAGAAGGTGACGAAGACGGGTCTCGTGGTGGGCACGCCGGAGTACATGAGCCCCGAACAGCTCGCCGGCGACAAGCTCGACGGGCGCAGCGACATCTATTCGTTGGGCTTGGTGGCGTTCAATTGCCTCACGGGCAAGCTGCCGTTCCCGAGCGAGTCGGCGCAGGAAGCGATGATCATGCGGCTCACGGACCGTCCGCGCACGCTGGCGGAGATCCGGCCGGATGTGGCGTGGCCCGAGGAGCTGCAGGCGGTGCTCGACCATGCGCTGGCCCGCGATGCGGCGGAGCGCTACCAGAGCGCGGCGCAGTTCGGCCGCGAGTTCGCCGAGGTGGTGGCGGCGCTGCCGGCGACGCAGGCCGCGGAAGGCGCAACGATGGTGATCGGCGCGGCGAACGTCGCGGCGTCGAAGACGCCAGCAGCCAAGACGGCTGCGGCCGCCCCCCCGCCGACGCGCGTGGCGGGCAAGGGTGGCGCGGCGCCGGCGAAGGCCGCGCCGGTGGCCGTCGAGAAGAAGTCGCCGATCGTACCGATCGTCGGTGGCGTGGCCGCTGTGGCGGTGATCGGCTTCTTCGCCGTCAAACAGTTCACGGGCTCACCCGCCGGCGCAGTCACTGGCGACTCGGCGGGCGTGACGCAGATGTCGGGCCCCGCGGGTACGGACACCGGCTCGACCACGAACTTGAGCAATCAGCTGCCGGACAACGCGCCGACGCCGAACCCGACGGGGACGAATGCGCCGACGAACACGGGCACGAACACGCGTCCGCCGGCGAACACGAATCGGCCCGGCCCGTCAACGAACACGCAGACGCCGCCGCAGAACACAGGCACGCAGACCCCGTCGCAGAATACGGGCACGCAGACCCCGCCGAGCGGCGGCGGGACCACGGGTGGGGCGACACAGCCGAATCCGGCGCCGACGACGCCGCCGGCTCCTGCGGGGCCGCCGGTGCGCGATCGACTCATCGCTTGGCAGCGTACCCTGCTCAACGCAGAGGTCACCGAAGCCGACGGCATGCGTATCGCGCGGGAGTCTGCACCCCTCCGCGCCAGCCTGACCGGAGTCGACCTCGGGCAGTGGTACGTGGTGCAGATGCTCGCGTACGGCCTGTACGATCTCGATCGCGGCTGTGCATACGCTGACTCAGTAATCAGAGCATTCCCGCCGAACGACGGGACGGCGAAGGCGGCTGCGGAAATCAAGAGTACCAACTGCCAGTGACGCACATCACCACCGTTCGGGTCGCAGCAACCTCGCGCCCCTCGCAGGTGCCCCGTAAGTTTTCCCAGCCGCGTTCCACTTCACCTCGCACCCGCGTCTCGTGACGGGCTCTCCGACTCCCAACGGCAAGGTCATCGTCCACGTCTTCGGACGTACGGACGTGGGCCGCACGCGCGAGCACAACGAGGACACGTTCGCCGTCGCCGACCTGACGGCGTTCAACGCGACCCTGCAGCCCGAGGTCCGCACGCACGTCTGCGGCGAGCGCGGCTCGCTGTTCATGGTGGCCGACGGCATGGGTGGGGCCGCGGCGGGTGAAGTCGCGAGCCAGATGGCGGTGGAGACCGTCCTCGCCGAACTCAACGCGCGCTGGCGGCAGTCGCAGTCCACCGACGCCGAGACCTTCGCGCATGCGCTCAAGGCCTCGACCGAGACCGCGAACGCGAAGATCCACGGCTACGCGGCGGCGCATCCCGAGAACCGCGGCATGGGCACCACGGCGACCATCGCCGGCCTGCTCGCCGACACGCTTTACCTCTGCCAGGTCGGCGACTCGCGCGGCTACATCGTGCGCGACGGCCAGGCGATCCAGATCACGAAGGACCAGTCGCTGATGCAAAAGCTGATCGAGGCCGGCGAACTGACGCCTGAGGAAGCCGAGGTCAGCGAGCGCCGCAACATCATCCTGCAAGCGCTGGGCCCCGAGGCGAAGATCAAGGTCGACCTGACGTCGCAGCAGGTGAAGCGCGGCGACGTGCTGATTCTCTGCTCGGATGGGCTGTCCGGCCAAGTACGAGCCAACGAGATCGCCGAGGTCGTGAAGAGCGAGCCGGACCTCGTGAATGTCTGCAAGCGCCTCATCGACCTCGCCAATGAGGCGGGCGGGCCGGACAACATCACGGTGGTGGCGGCGCGCTTCGAGGGCGAGGGCTTGCCGGATGCCGGCGCGGAGACGCTCGCGCACCGGGTGTACCGCGGCTCGCAGGAGCGGCCGACGGTGCCGCTCGATCGCAGCTCGATCCCGCAGCTCAGTGCGCTCGACGATGACGACGAGACGTCCGAAGCCCCGACGGTGGACGCGGAGAAGCTGGCGCCGCCCAAAGTCGCGGTCGGCAGCGCCGGCAGCGGGCCGACGGCCGAGATCGCGCCGCCCACGGTGCGCGCCAAGCTGCCGGAACCGCCACCGCCCGGCGGTCGCATCCCGGCGAGCACGCTGCGCATCTACTTCGGCGCCCTCGCGTTCCTCGTTGCCTTCGTCGCGCTCTTCATGTGGTGGCGCCGCGGCTGATGGCCGTCGAGTTCCGCATCACCAAGGGCGCGCGCGCCGGCGCGCGTGAGCGCTTCGAGAAGTCCATCGTCGCCATCGGGCGGCACCCCATCAACGACCTGCGCTTCGACGCCGAACGCGACCTCGATGTCTCGTCGCGGCACGCGGAGCTGCGCATCGTCGGCGATCGGCACGTGCTGGTGGACCTTGGCTCGACGAACGGCACCTTCGTGAACGGCCAGGCCGTCTCGGGGGAGCGTGCGCTCGCGGACGGCGACGTGATCACGTTCGGCGCCGACGGCCCGCAGGCGGAGTTCCGCATCGTGGGCGAGCAGCCGAGCGCCTCGCCCTCGCGCGGTGTGCCGACAGCGGCGGCGCCGCCGAGCGCCCCGCGCCTGAACACCACGGAGCGTGTGGCGATCGCCGTCGAGCAGCAGACCGGTGCCCTCAAGCGCATCGTGGCCGGGCTCGCGGTGGTGGTGATCGCCGGCGCGCTGGTCGCGGTGTGGGTGACGCGCAAGAGTGCCGCCGAGACGCGCGCACAGCTCGCGTCCCTCGTCGCGGCCAACGATTCCCTGTCGCGGGCCCTCGAGGCGCGGCTCGGCGAGACGGGCATCGCCGATGCCTCGCTGGCTGCGGCGCGCGCGGAGTCGGAGCGCCTCTCGCGCGAGCTGCGCGAACAGCAGGCCCGCGGCGGCGATCTCTCGGCGGCGGCGGCAGCCGTGCGCGAGTCGCAGACGCGTACGGCCTCGCTGGCGGGCATGGACTACGCGGCGATCGCCGATGCCAACCAGCGGGCGATTGTCTTCTTGGTCGTCGAGTTCCCCGATTCGTCCAAGGCCACCGGCACGGGCTTCAACGTGCTGCCCAGCGGGCTGATCGTGACCAACCGGCACGTGGTGCAGCGTCCCGATGGCACGCGCGCACAGCGGATCGCCGTCGCGTTCGACGGCACGACGGGCCAGTGGAAGCGCGCGAGCATCGAGGTCGTGAGCGAGAGCGATGAGTTGGCCTTCCTGCGTCTTTCGACGGCCGGCACGTATCCGGTGGTGAACGGCGTCGCGCGCGACGATGCGACCACCGGCGTAGGTCGTCCGGTGGCGATCCTCGGATATCCGCTGGGCACGGGCACCGCGGGCATGAGCGGGAGCATCAACACGTTGACGCCGTCGGCCACGCTCAGCGTGGGCACGGTGAGCAAGCGTGTCCCCGAGACGGTGCAGCTCGACGCGTTCGCGGCGCAGGGGTCGAGCGGATCGCCGGTCTTCGATCGGCGCGGCATCGTGGTTGGTGTCATCTACGGCGGCGCCACGGAGAGCGGTGGCCGCATCGTGTACGCCGTGCCGGCGTCGCGCCTCGCGGCGCAGTTGCCGACGGACGCGCGCGCAGTCCTGCGCTAAGGCACGTTCGGTGTCCGGGGCGGAACCGGTGGCGCGCTGATGCCATCGAGGACCCGCACCCGCGTCCCCGGGGCGCCCGGGCGCAGACGCGCCGTCCGCTCCATCTCGAACAAGGCCCGCTGCACGTCGCGCGAAACGTCGGCGGCACCACGCGTCGGATCCGCTTGCGGCACGCGGGCCGGAATCATGCGCATCTCGCTCCGGCCCTCGACGACGCTGAGATCGCGCACCTGCACCAGCCGCGTGATGGAATCGTCGGGCGTGGGGATGAACGAGAGCGAGACGATGATGTCGGCGCCGAGCGCCTCGCGCACGGCATCGACGGTGCGCGAGCGCTGCAGCGCCGCCTCGACGGAATCCTGCGGCACGACGGCGAACCGCGGATTGCGCGCGAAGCCGGCGTTGAGCGAATCCACGAGCACGTCCGCCGCGACGTTGAGGTCGGGACGGCCGCGTGAGGGCCGCGGCGGCGCCACGACGACGCGGCGCACGGCAGGCCCCGGGCCGCGCAGCGCTGCGGCCTCGCGGGCCATGACTTCGGCCTCCGCCGCCATTGCCACCGCGTCGGCGGGGCGCCACGCCGGCGTCCGCGCGCCACGCATCAGCGAGTCGAGCACCACGCGCTGGATCTCGCGGCGAATCGAATCCGCGAGCAGCGTCAGCGACACGCTGTCCCGCCGCTCGGCGGGGGCCGCCTGCGGACGCTGCGCGATGCGCTGCGTCACCGCCGCGGCGATGGCCACCGAATCCTCGCGCGAGAGCATGGTCGCCGCGGGCGCGACGGCCTGCAGCGATTCCGCCAACGCGATCGAATCACGCATGTGCGAGCTCACGACGGCCTCGCCGCGGCGCTGGCCGGCCAGCCACGCCGACGCGACCAGCAGCACACCGGCGGTCGCGATGGCGACCAGCCGGCCGCGACTCGGCGCCATGGCCGGCATGGCCAGCGTCTCACCGGAGCCACTGCCGATGGCATCGAGGGCAGCGACGACCTCGGACGCACTGGCCGGCCGGTCCGCGGGCGCCTTCTGCAAGAGGCGCGAGAGCAGTGCGCGCAGCGCGACCGGCACGTCGGGACGCGAGCGCTCGACCGGCTCGGGTTCACGCGTGAGCTGCGCGGCCATCGTCTGCTGCGGCGACGCTTCCTTGAACGGCACCTTGCCCGTGAGCAGCTCATAGCCGAGCAGCCCGAGGGCGTAGAGATCCATGCGGTGATCGGCCGCGGGATCCGCGGCGATCTGTTCCGGCGCCATGTAGGCCGGCGTCCCGATGGCCATGCCGGCGCTGGTGTAGCCCGACTGCGGCATGGCCGCCGAGATGGCCTTGCTCACGCCGAAATCGGTGACCAGCGCGTGGCTGCCCTGCATGAGCACGTTGCCCGGCTTGATATCGCGATGGATCACGCCCATGCCGTGCGCGTACTCGAGCGCCTCGGCCACCTCGTGCAGGATGCGCACGACGTCCTTCACGGCAAAGCGATCGCCGCGGGCGAGCGCCTCGCGCAGCGAGAGGCCGTGGATGTACGGCATCGTGTACCAGATGAGCGTGTGCTGCTCCCCGGCGCTGAGGAGCGGCACGATGTGCGGATGCTGCAGCTGCGCGGCGACTTGGATCTCGCGGCGGAAGCGTTCGTGGTTGACGCCGGCGGCGAGCTCCGGCGGCAGGACCTTGATGACGACCTTGCGCCCCAGCGTGGTGTCCGTGGCCACGAATACGCGGCTCATGCCGCCGCCCGTGAGCTCCCGCTCGAGCGTATAGCTCGGGGCGAGGGCGGCCTGCAGTTGGGCGGTGAATTCGGACACGGTGTGAGCGGGCGGGTACAGGATAGTGTATCTACGGGTGCAGCGAGCCGCGAGGTTCTGCGACCACGTCAGGCCAGCCGTCGTGCGCCGGCCTCTTGCATCGCCCGGTCGGCACTCCAGGCGCAAATCACGTTCGGGACCTCCGGCAGTTCCTCCGCGAGCGCCGGCGGACCGAACAGCACGGCGACCACCGAGCGTCGCGCCGCGCGCGCCTGCTGCACCAGCTCGGCGACACGCGCGCGCGTCGCCGGGTGATACCCCGCCCGCCCGCGCCCGGGTGCCGCTGCGCCCCGGACCGCCAGGCACACGGCACCGCGTCCTTCGTCGGTGGGGCCGTCCACCACGCGCGGTCCGAGCCCAACCGCCTGCAACGTCGCGAGGAACGGCGCGAAGGCCGCGATGTCCGCACGCGACGACGGCGCATCGTCGTCCACAAGTATGACGTCCACCACCGGCCCAACGTTCGCGAAGACGCCCCGGGGAGCGTACACGACCGTATCGCTCACCTGGCGCGCCCAGAGCACCTCGTCCAGCGTCGGCTCGCGCAGCCCGCCGCCGCGGCCCCAGGCGGCCCAGAAGGCGCGGCGACGCACGCTGGCGTCGAGCGCATCCCATTCGAGACGTCCGGCGTCGAGGGCATGTTCGATCGCCTCGTGCACGCCGACGACATCGTGCGGGGCGAGCAGCAGGTCGCATCCTGCTGCAAGCATCGCCGCGGCAACGTCGCCTTCATCACCGCGCACGCGCAGCGCGGCCGTGCTTGGCGGCGGCGCTACGAGCAGGCCCTCGAACTGCAGTTCATCGCGCATCAGCTCCCGGAGGATGACGCGCGAACACGCGGCCTCCGCTCCTGTCGAGTCCAGTCGAGGATACGACACTGCCGACGCGAGGACCGTTGCCACGCCGGCATCCACCGCCGCGCGGAACGGGACGAGATCCGTGCCCCACAGGCCGGCACCGGGTGCGTCGACCACGCTGGGGCCACGTGCGGGATCGGCGAGTGCGCGTCCTTCGCCCGGCAGGTGCATCGCCGTCGCCAGCACGCCCTCGGCTTGGGCCGCGTCGATCCACGCGACCACCCACTCGGCGACCCGCTGCGCATCGTGATGCAGCGCGCGCGCGCCGATGAACGGATTCGCCGGGTCGACGGCGAGGTCCGCGCAGGGCGCGAGCGCCCAGTTGACGCCGACGCTGCGCAACTCGCGCGCCGTGAGACGCGCGGCGCGGCGCAGCACGTCCTCGTCACGGAGCGCGCCGAGCGCGGCGAACGGCGGCAGGCCGGTCGCGCCCTCCAGCGCCGTGGCCGCACCGCGCTCCGCGTTCGCGGCGATCAGCAGGGGATGCGGCGACGCCTGCTGCAGCGATGCCGCCAGTTCCGCGACGCGCTCCTTGGGACCGTTGGCGATGACGAAGCCGCCGACGCCGAGTTCGAGGGCGTCGTCGATGAGCCCTTGCTGGTGCGCAAAGCCGTGATCGCGATCCCAGCGCAGCTCGGGGATGAGCAACGCGCCAAACGGATGCATCAGGCGGGATACAGCGCGCCGAGGACGCGTGGACCCCGCGCGCCCGTCGCGCCGCGGACATTGCCGGCGCGCCGTCGCAGGTGCAGCCAGGCGAGGAACGCGAAGGCCACGGCTTCCTTGGCGTCGCCATCGAAGTAGAGCTCGCCGAAGGGCCGCACGAGGCGAGGCGACAGCGCCATCGCGATGGCCTCGCGCAGCGCCGGGTTGCGCGCGCCGCCGCCGGAGAGCAGCACGTCGCCGACTTCCTGCGGCACGAAGCGCTGCAGGGCGAGCGCGATGCTGCGCGCGGTGAACCAGACGGCGGTGGCGATGACGTCCTCGTCGCTGCAACCCGCGCGCGCCGCGCGACAACGCGCCACGAAGTCGCCGATGAACGCCGCGGTATAGCGCTCGCGGCCCGTACTCTTGGGCGGCGGCGCGGCGTACCACGGATCGCGCAGCAGCGCTTCGATGACGGACTCGATCGCAGTTCCCTTGAGGGCCAGCGCCCCATCGCGGTCAAACACGAGTCCGGGACGCAGCAGGCGCACGACGCCGTCGACGATGCACACGCCAGGGCCGGTGTCGAAGGCACGCACCGCCGTGAGGTCGGCGTCGGGGCCGGTGATGGGCGGCAGCACGGTGACGTTGCCGATGCCCCCGAGGTTCTGGAGCAGGCGCCAGGCATCGGGCCGCGAGAACAGCAGCGCATCGGCAATCGGCACGAGCGGCGCGCCTTCGCCGCCCGCCGCGACGTCACGCACGCGGAAGTCGGCGATGGTGTCGAGCCCCGTGCGCTCGGCGATCACCGCCGGCTGCCCGAACTGCCAGGTGCCCTGCGTGCCGAGGTGCCACACGGTGTGGCCGTGCGAGGCGACGGCGCGGATGTCGCTGCGCGCCACGCCGGCCTCGGCGATGGCGGCGTTCGCGGCGTCCGCGAGCCACCCGCCGAGCGCGAAGTCGAGCCGCGTGTACTCGGCGGCCGAGGCGCCCTGCATGGCTGCGGCGAGCCGCGCGCGCTGGCCGGTCGTGTACGGCCGATCGACGTGCGCCAGCAGTTCGGGCGTCACTGCCCCGCTCTCCGCCTCGACGAATCGCACGACCACCGCCGTGATGCCGTCGAGCGACGTGCCCGACATCAGGCCGACGATCACGTCGCTCACGCGCGCTCCACCGGCGGCGGCGCCTCGGCGATGACACGGCGGATCACGCCGCCAGCGGCCTCGAGCCGCGCGCGCGCCGCATCGGCGTCGAGCCCGAGCTTGTGCATCACGATGGCGAGCTTCACGTGGCCGTCGGCGCGATGGAGCAGCCGGCGGGCCTCGTCGCGCTCGACGCCGCAGGTGCCGATGACGAGGCGCTCGGCGCGGTCGCGCAGCTTGTCGTTCGTGGCACGCAGGTCGACCATGAGGTTGCCGTAGGTCTTGCCGAGCCGGACCATGGCACCGGTGGTGATGGTGTTGAGCACCAGCTTCGTCGCCGTACCGGCCTTGAGCCGCGTGGATCCCGTCACGACCTCCGGACCCGTGATCGGCAGGATGGCGACGTCGACGCCGGCGAGCACCTCGGCGGGCGGCGGCGAGCAGGCGAGCATGACCGTGCGCGCACCCATCGCCTTGGCATGCGTGAGCGCCGCACGCACGTAGGGCGTGGTGCCGCTGGCGGCGATGCCGACGACGACGTCGCCCGCTCGCACGCCGGCGGCCGTGAGATCGTCGCGCGCGCCGTCGGGACGGTCCTCGGCGCCTTCCTGCGCCCGGGTGAGCGCCGCCGTGCCACCGGCGATGATGCCCTGCACCATCTGCGGATCGCTGCCGAAGGTCGGCGGGCACTCGGCGGCGTCGAGCACGCCGAGGCGGCCGGAGGTCCCCGCGCCGACGTAGAACAGGCGATGGCCGTCGCGGAACGCGCGTTCGACGAGGGCGATGGTCGCGGCGATGGGTTCACGCTGCGTCGCGACCGCGTCGGCGACCGTGCGGTCCTCGGCGTTCATCAGGTCCACGATCTCCAGCGGAGTCGCGAGGTCGATGTCGGCGCTGCGCGGGTTGCGGCGCTCGGTTACGCGCGGGTCAAGCATTGGCGTAAGTTACTTGCCGTGACTCCGACTCGCACCCGATGGCGTGAGGTTTCCGCCGTGCTCCGTGGGCTGCTCGCCGCGGCGATGGTCGCTCCGCTCCAGGGCGTGGCCGCACAGCTCATCAAGGTCCCGATGTCCGACGCGCGCCGCATGCCGGTGAGCGTGCACGCCTCGGGCGGCTACTTCATCGCACAGAACCGCTTCGACGGCATCAGCGGCGTGAACTGGTTCCTCGGCGACACCTGGCAGTACCGTGCCGGCGTGGACATCGGGCTCAAGTCCGGCGCGATCGGCCTGAGCGGGACCTTGGCCTCGGTGCCGATCCAGCGCGGCAACAGCACGAGCTCGCGCGGAGACATCCAGCTGCGGCAGGTCCTGGCGACGTTCCGCTCGCCAGAGCCGCGCAGCTTCGGACAGCTCTTTGAGATCGGCGCGGGTCTCTCGCAGTGGGCGGATTACTCCGGCACGGATGCGCTGAGCGACGCGGAGGCCAAGGCGCAGAACGCCTTCGCGATCGCCATCAGCTACGGGTTCGTGATGCCGCTCGGCGAGCGGTTCGCGCTGCAACTCATGCAGGACTACACGA
>Ga0268299_1004317_pt1 | contig 11296 bp, 7 predicted proteins | sample NOBtaG_FD_193484 | JGI IMG/M metagenome (GOLD analysis project Ga0268299, IMG submission 193484) | Activated sludge microbial communities from bioreactor in Nijmegen, Gelderland, Netherland - NOB reactor | ecosystem: Engineered > Bioreactor > Aerobic > Activated sludge | place: Netherlands... | reverse complement strand
ACAGGGGGCCGGGACGCCGAAGCGTTGCTGCGGGGGCGCGGGGATGCCCGCCCGATTGCGTGTTTCAGGAGGGAACGATGGAAGGGACACCAACGCAGGCGCGGCAACGCTTCGGCAACCCCATGCGACTCGCCCTCGGCGCGACGCTGCTCTCGCTGGCGCTGGCTGCGCCCGCCGGCGCGACCCACTTCCGCTACGGGCACGTCACCTGGAAGCCGGTGAGCGGCACCACGGTCGAGTTCACCGTGCAGAACGTCTGGCGGCGCGATGCCTACACCACCGGCAACAACCGCTGCGTCAACACCTCCTTCGCCGCCGTCGCCTGCACCGGGCCCGGCGGCAGCGCCGGCGTCGGCGACATCATCCACGAGCGCCAGGGCGGCACCACCTTCGACTTCGGCGACGGCACCTCCACTTTCGGCCGCACGATCAGCGGCACCAAGGCGCTGCTCTACCTGGTGACCTCGATCGACCCGGTCAACAACTGGCTGTTCGGACTGGCGCTCGATCACGACAGCTTCCCGACGCTCGACACGACGATCGACCACACCTACGCCAGCCCGACGACCACGTACACGGCCAAGATCGAGGACTGCTGTCGCATCAGCGCCTGCGCGGCGCCGAATGCGCACCTCAGCAACCCCGACAACGGCTACAGCGTCACCACCGTCGTCGACTTCACCAGCCCCGACAGCTCGCCGGTCAGCAGCGTACCGCCGATCGTCCTCTGCCCGCAGGAGGGCACCTGCTCGTTCAACCTGCCGGTGTCGGACAATGAAGGCGACCCGGTCACCTTCCGTCTGGCGACGGCGCTCGAGATGAACGTCGACGAATGGTCGCCCCCCGCGACCGGACCAGGTCTCGGCCAACCCGGCGCCGGCGGCGCCTGCGCCAACATCCCCACCGTCGACAGCGGCTCCGGCGACTACGACTGGAACACCGCGAGCTGCCGCCTCGCCGGCTCGCCCGGCCCGGTGCCGCCCGCCGGCGGCTGCAACAACTCTTCGCTGCACACGCTCTACAGCACCCAGGTGTTCATCGAGCAGACCGGTAAGCCGGCCGAGTCGGCGGTCGACTTCCTCATCGAGCTGCTGCCGATCTGCCCGACGTTCAACGAACACTCACCCGCCTTCGTCACCCCGCCGACACCGCTCTGCGGCACGGCCCAATCGATCAACCCAGGCGGAACCCTGAGCTTCACCGTGCAGGCCGACGACGGCGACGCCTCCGACTCGCTCACCCTCAACGCCGTCGGCCTGCCCGCCGGCGCCGCCATGGTCCCCGGGCTGCCCACCAGCGGCAAGCCAGTGAGCAGCGCCTTCACCTGGACACCCACCACCGGCCAGCTCGGCCAGCACGTCATCACCTTCACCGCCACCGACCAGTGCGGCGAGCAGGCGCTCTGCGCCGTCACCGTCGACGTCAGCCTGGAGAACTGCACCGACGGCAGCGACAACGACGGCGACGGACTGGCGGACTGCGCCGACCTCGACTGCAACGGCACCCCCTGCGACGACGGCAACTTCTGCACCGTCAGCGACACCTGCCAGGCCGGCACCTGCGGCGCCGGACCGGCGCGCGACTGCGGCGACGGCAACCAGTGCACCGCCGACTCCTGCGACGAGGGCAACGACACCTGCGTCAACACCGCGGTGAGCGACGGCACCTCCTGCAACGACGGGGCGTTCTGCACCACCAACGACTCCTGCCAGGCGGGCAACTGCCAGGCGGGGCCGGCGCGCGACTGCGGCGACGGCAACGCCTGCACCGCCGACTCCTGCGACGAGGGCAGCGACCAGTGCGTCAACGACGGCGCGCCGCTCGAGGGTCAGAGCTGCGAGGACGGCGCCTTCTGCTCCACCGGCGACACCTGCCAGTCCGGCACCTGCGCCGCCGGTCCGCCGCGCGACTGCGGCGACGCCAACGCCTGCACCGCCGACTCCTGCGACGAGGGCAGCGACCAGTGCGTCAACGACGGCGCACCCCTCGAGGGTCAGGGCTGCGACGACGGCGCCTACTGCACCACCGGCGACTCCTGCACCGCGGGTACCTGCGCCGGCGCTGCGCGCGACTGCGGCGATGGCAACGCCTGCACCGCCGACTCCTGCGACGAGGGCAGCGACCAGTGCGTCAACGACGGCGCCCCGCTCGAGGGTCAGAGCTGCGAGGACGGCGCCTTCTGCTCCACCGGCGACACCTGCCAGTCCGGTAGCTGCGCCGCCGGCCCGCCGCGCGATTGCGGCGACGGCAACGTCTGCACCGCCGACTCCTGCGACGAGGGCAGCGACCAGTGCGTCAACGACGGCGTGCCGCTCGAGGGCCAGAGCTGCGAGGACGGCGCCTTCTGCTCCACCGGCGACACCTGCCAGTCCGGTAGCTGCGCCGCCGGCGCGCCGCGCGACTGCGGCGACGGCAACGCCTGCACCAGCGACTCCTGCGACGAGGGCAACGACCTGTGCGTCAACGACGGTGCGCCGCTCGAAGGCCAGGGCTGCGACGACGGCTTGTTCTGCACCACCGGCGACACCTGCGCCGCGGGTGCGTGCGGCGGCGCCGCGCGCGACTGCAGCGACGGCACGCCGTGCACCGTCGACACCTGCGACGAGAACGCCGACCAGTGCACCAGCAGCAGCGGCCCGGCGCCGACCTGTCATCGCTCCGGCCGCGCGACGCTGGTGGTGCGCGACTCCACCAATCCCAAGCAGGATCGCGTCGTCTGGCGCTGGACGCGCGGCAACACGCCGCCCGCCGATCTCGGCGATCCGGTCGACGGCTCGACCAGCTACACCCTCTGCGTCTACGACGAGTCGGCCGGCTCGACCCAGACCTCGCTCGCGCTCTCGTCCACCATCGCCCCCGGCGGCACCTGCGGCGACAAGCCCTGCTGGCGGAAGTTCGGCGCCAACACGGTGCAGCGCGTGCGCTACAAGGACAAGGACGCCAACGGGCTCAAGCGCCTGGTGGTGAAGGCCCACTCGACCGGCCAGGCGAGGGTCGTCTTCACCGCGCGCGGCAATCGCGCCCCCACCTTCCCCGCCCCCGCGGCCCCCGGCCTGCTCGCGCAGGACGGCAAAGTGCGCGTGCAGATGGTGAACTCGGCGGGCAAGTGCTGGGAGGCCGAGTACACCGCGCCAGCCGTGCGCAACCGCAGCGACCTCTTCCGCGACAAGTGCGGCACCGGCAGCCAGGGGACCTGCCCCCAGTAAGGAGACTTCCTGATGAGGACAAATCCCGAATTTACATCGCGCATCGCGCAGACGTAACGTAGGGACGGAATCGGGGGGCGGCGGTGACGCGGGGCTGGACGTGAGGGATCGCGTCTGGGGCGGGATTCAAGATGAACGACGGCAGGGACGCCGACGTGAAACGTTGCGACGCCCCGACCCCCCGACTCCCTCCCTCTGGAGTGCGGCGGTCTCCGCCGCTCTGGATCGATCCCCCCGGGGTCCCCGAATGGCGCAGCGCGCGTGACGGCGCAGCGTTCGCGACTTGACGCCGCCTCACCCCCTGTCGTAGCCGCGCTCATGACCCAGCGCGCCTTCAGGGACATCCGCGGCGCGGGCGCCGAGTGCGCCGCGGCGCTGCCCGTCGACGATTTCATGCGCCGCCTGGAGGCGCTGCAGGCCGAGCTCGCGAACGAGCGCAACCGCGTCTGGGAGCGGGTCGCCGACGGCACGCTCTCCGAGTCGCTGCTGCGTCGCCTCTGCCAGGAGTATTACTTCCTCGGCAAGTGGTACACGAGCGAGTTCGGCTCGCTGGTCGCGAACGCGCCCGACGTCGACGCCCTCGACCTCGGCTCGAGCGAGCACTTCGCGCACTGGTGTCAGAACCTCGCCGACGAGACCGGCTTCGCCGGCGACCGCAACCACGTCGACATGAAGGTCGAGTGGGCGCGCATGCTCGGCCTCTCCGACGAGGACCTGCTCGGCTACCGGCCCATGCCCGAGACCGTCGGCGCCGTGTTCACCACGCTCTACTACATGCGCCGCTCCTACGAGGAAGGCCTGGCGGCCTTCGGTTGGGCCGGCGAGCGCTTCGCGGCCAGCACCGACTACGCCCGCATGATGTACGAGGGCATGCGCGACCATTACGGCATCGAGGTCGAGAACTTCCGCGTGCACGCCTACGCCGAGGGCGACCACGGCCGCATGGCCGACCACCTGCTCCGCCAGGTCGCCACCACCGCCGGCCAGCAACGCCGCATCGCGCGCGCCATCGAGCACGTCTTCCTCTGCCGCAACGCCCGCACCAGAGCGCTCAACGCCTGGCTGGCGGAGCCGGGTGCGCTGCGACGCTAGCGCGGCTGCGGCTCCACCGCCTCGACCGCCGGCGGCGCGCCCAGGAAGCGGTGCATCACCGTCAGTCCGGTGGAGAGGAACTGGCGATCGGTGGCGGAGCCGGGAGCGGCCTCGAGGCCGGCCCAGTCGTAGCGCGTGAACCAGCCGATGCTGGTGCGCTCGGGCACCAGATACCAGTTGATCCCGCCGCCGCCGTTCCAGCCGCCGGCGGTGCCGCTGAAGGGGCCGCTCAGGTCGGTGTAGACGCCGCCGAGCACGCTGACGAAGACCTCGATCTCGCCGGCGCGCGCCGACAGGCGCGGCCCGGCGGTGAAGGAGAACGTCGACGTCGTCCTGCTGGTGAAGTCGCGATCGGCGGTGAAGAAGACGAAGCGCGGCTCCGCCACCGCGCCCAGCCAGAGCCACTCGCTCAACGGCAGGCCGTAGCCGCCCCACATCGCCAGCGCGCCGCCGTCGCCGACGCTGCGGTGGTACTTCGACAGGGGGAAGGAGGCGGTGACGTCGACGCCGGCGACCGGCTCGGCCGCCGCACTGGGCGCCAGCGCCAGCCACACCGCCGCCGCCGCCACGATCTCGCGCAGGGGAGTCCGCATCGCCCGCGGTTCGTACCACCCGCCCGCGGGCTTGAGAAGCCCGGCGGCGCCGTCTGGAGTGCGGCGTGAAGCGCCGCTCTGGATCGTTCGCCGACCCATCCAGAGCGGCGCTTCACGCCGCACTCCAGATTGCCTCGCGCGGCGCGGCGGGGCATGAGGCGGGCATGCTCACCGGGGCGCGCGTGCTGCTCGAGGGACTGCGCCTGCTGCTGCGCCAGCGGCGGCTGTGGGCGCTGGCGGCGATGCCGGCGCTGCTCGCCCTGCTGGCGGTCTCGCTGGCGGCGGCGCTGGTGTGGCACTGGGCCGGGCCGCTCTTCGAGCTGGTCGCCGGCTGGCTGCCGGTGATCGAGCCGCGCGCCTGGTACACCTGGATCTGGCTCGGGCCCGCCAAGCTCGGCGTCTGGCTGCTCGCTCGCCTGCTGTTCGCCCTCGCCGCGGCGCTGGCGGTCGCGCTCGCGTTCCTGCTGGCGCAGGTCGCGGCCGCGCCCTTCCTCGACGCCCTCTCGCGCCGGGTCGAGGAGATCGTCGCCGGCGCCGCGATCGACTCGGGCGAGGCCGGCCTGGGCGCGATCTGGCGCGACGGCCGCGCCGCCGTCGCCAGCGAGTTGCAGCGCGCCCTCTGGTTCGGCGGCATCAGCGCGCTGCTGCTGCTCGCCGGCGTCGTCGTCCCGGGCGGACAACTGGTCGCGCCGCCCCTGCTGTTCGCCTTCACCGCGCTCACCCTGCCGCTGCAGTACGCCGGCTACGCCCTCGATCGCCGCCGCGTCCCGTTCGCCCGGCGACGCGCCTGGCTGACGGCGCGCTGGCCGCTGATGGCGGCCTTCGGCGCCCTCGCCTTCCTCACCTTTCTGATCCCGGGCGTGAACTTCCTGATGATGCCGGCGCTGGTGGTCGGCGGCACGTTGCTCGTCCTGCGCTACCCGCCCTGAGATTTCCCTTGTTCCGTCTCTCCGATTGGCGTTAGGAGTCGGGCATCCGAAGAACTCTGGGGGGAGGGCTCATGGCAACGACGAGATGGCAGGCGGCGGCCGCGCTGGGCGCGGCCCTCGTGCTGGCGGCCGCGCGCGCCGGCGCGGTCGGCATCGCCGGCGAGCAGGTCGACACCTACAACGTCACCGGCGATCCGACCTCGGGCATCGCCTGCTCGGCCTTCGACGACCTCCGTTTCCTCAGCGGCGACTTCGCGCCCGGGCAGATCACCTTCGGCAACTTCGACGATTTCGGCCTCGACCTGCGGCTGCCGTACGTCGCCGGCACCTGCGACGTGCCGGTGTGGGTCAACTCGCAGCTCTCCGGCTCGGCCGTCTTCGGCAGCACCGGCTGGGCGGTGAGCTACTACCAGACCGGCCCCGGCGACCCGACCTTCGACCCCGCCGGCGATCCGCCCTTCCACTCGATCTACGGCGGCTTCCGCGACGACCCGACGCTGTCGCTGCTGCCGCTGGGGTGGGTGCCGAACGTGGCCACGCTCGGCTCGCCGGCGGGCGGCGTGCCCAGTGACGGCTCCCTCCGGCGAACGACGCTGTCGCAGGCGTCGAACCAGAACGGCAACCAGGGCTTCCAGCCCGACCTCTCGCCCTGCGTCGTGCCCGGCACGCCGACCGAAGCGCTGGCGACGCTCGACGGCGGCAACTTCGCCGTCACGACCCAGCCGCCCTTCGGCATCGGCATCGAGTGCGGCAACGGCCAGGACGACGACGGCGACACGCTCGTCGACCTGCTCGACCCCGAGTGCGCTTCGACCTCGGACGGCGACGAGGCCGCGGCCGGCGAGCAGGTCGGGGTCGCGCCGACCATCGAGATCCTCAACGACGGCAACGGCGGCCTCACCATTCCCGCCGACGGCGTGAACTTCCCGTGTACGACCTTCGAGCTCAGCGGCTTCTCGCTCTATCTCGTGGTCGGCGCCAGCGGCAACGGCACCGGCACCTGGAACGCCGCCACCGGCGCCATGGAGCTGCAACTGCCTCTGCTCGCCAGCCTCGCCACCGGCGCCGCCTGCCCGGCATCGCCGCCGCCGCCCGGCTCAGCGTCGTATCTGGCCACCCTCAATCTGCCGATCACGGTCACCACCGGCACCGCCACCGACGGCGACGACTACGCACCCGCGATCGCCCCGCTCACCGGCGTGCCGATCGACTTCGACAGCGGCGAGGTCACGCTGGTCGGCATCTTCACGATCCCCGCCAGCGGCAGCTTCGTCGACGGCATCGTCGGCCTGCCCGGATCAGGCTCCGCCACGCTGCGCGCACGCCTCTCGCCACCCGAGAGCATCACCGGCAGCGGCCTGCCGCCCAACATCCCCACCCTGGCCCGCCTCGACACCGAGTTCATCCGCGGGCCGCTGATCAGCGACCTGCGCTACTACCCGATCGACGGCTTCCTCGGCGTCCTCGGCGCCGGTTACGACGTGCCGTTCTACAGCGGCCGCTACTGCCTCGACGCGACCCTCCAGGAGGTCGGCTTCGACTCGCAGTGCCGCAAGCGCTGGAGCGGCGGCGGCACGCTGCTGGCCGAGACCGACAACGGCCTCGATTCCGACGGCGTGCGCGACTGCGACGACAACTGCCCCTACGCCACCCAGATCTGCAGCGGCGGCTTCTGCTCCAACGGCACCGCCTGCACCGTCCACGCCGACTGCCAGATCGACAGCGACGGCGACCTGCGCGGCGACGCCTGCGATCCCTGCACCGACACCGACGGCGACGGCTGGGGCAATCCCGGCTTCGGCCTCAACACCTGCCCGGTCGACAACTGCCCGACCGCTCACGATCCCACCCAGGTCGATGCCGACGGCGACGGCGCCGGCAACGCCTGCGACGCCGACGACGACAACGACGGCGTCCCCGAGGACGGCGATGGCTCCGGCAGCGAAGGCGACGCCCCCTGCAGCGGCGGCAACACCGCCGGCTGCGACGACAACTGCCCGCTGCAGGCCAACCCCGACCAGGCCGACCTCGACGGCGACGGCGTCGGCGATGCCTGCGCCACCGACATCGACGGCGACGGCGCCGACAACGCCAGCGAGACGGCCGCCGGCTGCAGCCCCACCGACGCGCGCGTCTTCCCGCTCGCGCCCGCGTTCTACCTCGGCGGCGGCGCCAACGACGAGCTGCTGACCTACAACGCGCCGGCGGTGAAGATCACCCAGCCCGCGCCCGCCAGCGCCGAGGTGGTCGTCAACCTCCACCCCGCCATCGATCCGTCGACCTTCGCGGCGACGCTCAACACGCGCACCAACGTCATCAGTCACCTCTTCGCGCCGCTCACCCCCGGCTGCGCCGTCCGCGCTACCGTGCCGCTCGACGCGAGCAAGCGCACCAACCGCATCAAGCTCGAGGTGCGTCGCTTCCCCGACCCCGGCAAGCCAAAAGGGAAGCGCGATCGCGACCGCCTGCTCTATCGACGGTGATCCGGCGGGCGGCGGGCAGCGCCGCTCTGGATGGCGATGCGGACCATCCGGAGCGGCGCTGCCCGCCGCCGCCAACGATCCCGCTTCTCTCCTCTCTCCCCATCCACTAAGCTCTGCCCCGTGACCCCGCGCAGGCTCCCGGGACATCCGCCGGAGTGGCTCCTCCACGATGCGCCGGGCCCGTGCGTCTACCTCCCGGGCCGGGTGGCGCGTCTGCCGCTGCGGCTGCCGGCGCGACAGCTCAGCCGCGCCGAGTTCGGCCGCCGCCTCGAGGAAGGCGACCGGCGTCAGGGCCTGCTGCTCTACCGACCGGCCTGCCAGGACTGCCAGGCGTGCGAGCCGATCCGCATCCCGGTCGCCGCCTTCGCGCCGAACCGGACGCAGCGACGCATCCTGCGCCGCGGCGACGCCGAGCTCGACATCGAGATCGGTCGCCCGGAGCTGACGCTCGAGAAGGTCGCACTCTACAATCGCCACAAGATCGAGCGGGGACTGGTGGTGGGCGAGGATCTGGTCGACGCCACCGGCTACGAGCAGTTCCTGGTCGAGACCTGCGCCGAGACCCTCGAGATCCGCTACCGCCGCGGCAGCGCCCTCGTGGGCGTCGCCATCAGCGACCGCGCCGCCGGCGCACTCTCCGCCGTCTACTTCTACTTCGACCCCGACCACGCCGACCTCAGCCCCGGCACCTACTCGATCCTCAAGCAGATCGAGCTCTGCCGCGCATGGGGCCTCGAGCACCTCTACCTCGGCCTCTACGTCGCCGACTGCCACTCGCTCGCCTACAAGGCCGGCTACCGCCCGCACGAGAGACTGCTCGAGGGCGCGTGGCGGCGGTTCGAGTAGCAGGCACCGGGCGCGCGCCGTGGGACTGAAGCACGCGCTCTGGGACGTCTGGCTCTCCCGCTGGTACTGGCGCCTGCGCTTCGCCGGCCCGCAACGCAGCACCGCCACCGCCGCGATGCGCGTGCGCCCCGGCGAGCCGGCCTATCGGGCCGCGGCCGAGCAGGAGGCGATCTTCTGGGAGAACCCGCCGTTGACCGCCGCGCATCTCGAGGCCGGACAGACCGGCGCCGCGAGGCGCTTCGCCAACGAGTCGCAGACCGGCGACCCTTCCCGCTCCTGGATGGACGATCTGATCGCGCGCGGCCCCTTCGAGCGCGCCGCCGTCCTCGGCAGCACACAGGGATCGCGCGAGGCGGCGTGGTTGGCCGCCGGCGGCAGCCGCGAGCTCGACGTCTTCGACATCAGCAGCAAGGTCCTGGCGCGCGCGCGCCGCGTGGTGCGCGCGCAGCGGCAGGCGTACCCCGAGGCCGTGGTGAGGTTCTTCCGCTCCGACCTCAACTTCGTGCAACTCGCGCGCGGGCGCTACGACGTCGTCTGGTCGACGGGTTGCCTCCACCACGTCACCAACCTGGAGTACCTGATGGACGAGGTCGCCGCCGCTCTGCGCCCCGGCGGCCTCTTCGCGCTCCAGGACTACGTCGGCGAGGCGCGCTCGCAGTACGACCCGGCGCGCCTGGCGCGCGCCAACGAGGTCCTACGCAGCGTGCCCGCGCAGTACCGGCGCGCCACGACCGTCGGCCGCCCATCGCCCGCCGAGCTGAGCCCGTTCGAGGCGATCCGCTCGGACGAGATCCTCCGCATCGCAGCGGAACGCTTCGACGTCGTGCACCTCTCGCGCTTCGACGCCCTCCATCCCCTGTTCATGCTGCTGGACACCGCCGCGCTCGAGCGCGAGCAACCGGAGGCCCTGGTCCGCCTGCTGGCGGCGGAGACCGCGGCGCGCCGCCAACCCGGCCTCGCCTGCTGCTCGGCCTACGCCGTCTACGCCAAGCGCGCCGGCACCTGACCACGGCGGCGAGGGCGCGGTCGCTCGATCTGGAGTGCGGCGTGGAGCGCCGCTCTGGATCGTTCGACGAGCAATCCAGAGCGGCGGCGACCGCCGCACTCCAGATCGCGTCAGTTCCGCGCGATGCGGATCTCGTCGACCACCGACTTCACGCCGGCGGTCGAGCGCGCCAGGGTCAGGGCGCGCAGGCGGTCGGTCTGGCGCTCGACCGTGCCGGTGAGGCGCACGACGCCGTCCTTCACGTCGACGTCGAGGTCTGCGTCGGCGATGCGGTCGTCGTCGACTCGCTCCGCGACCTGGTCGCGGATCTCGGCGTCGTTGCGCGCCACCGCCTCCTGCGCCGCCGCCGGGACCACCTGGAGCAGGTTGCGAACGCCCTTCACGCCCGCGACCCGGCGCACCTCCGCCTCCGCGGCGCGCTTGGCCGACTCGCTGCCGACCATGCCGAAGAGGGTCACTTCGCCAGCGCGCGTGTCGACGTTGATCTGCAGCGCGGGCGTCTCGTCGGCCGCGATCAGCCGCACCTTGCTGGCGGTCGTGATCCACAGGTCCGAAGCCGAAGCGCTCGCCGCCCCGGCCACCGCATTGCCCTCGTCGCGCCAGATCTCGGCGTCGCTGAGCGCGTCGGGACTCTCGATCTGGCTCTTCACCTGCCGGACGCCCTTCACGTCGAGCACGACCTCGACCGCGCGCACGTGGTCGCTCAGCGTCGCCGCCCTACCGCTCAGGACGACGATGCCGCCGTTGACCGAGGCGACCTCGACGTCGCTGTCGGCCAGCGACGGATCGGCCTCGAGCGCCGTCTCGGCCCGCTTCTCGATGTCGTCGTCCTTCGCCGCCACCGCCTCCTGTCGGGCCGGCGGGACGACTGCGAGCATGTTGCGGACCTCGCGCACGCCCTCGATCTCGCGCGCGGCCTTCTCGGCGCGCGCCTTCTCCGCCTCGGTCGACACGGTGCCGTGCAGCGATACTCGGCCATCGATCGTGTCGACGTTGACGTCGCTGGCGCTCACTCCTTCCATCGTGAGGAGCGAGAGCTTCACCTTCGCCGTGATCCAGGCGTCGGGTCGAGCCGCGGACGCGGAGCCGGCGAGCACGAGCGCGGCGACCAGCGTCGCGCCTGCGAGACAGGTTTTCCAAG